>Ga0207652_10000294_pt1 | contig 51581 bp, 48 predicted proteins | sample KBSC63BmetaG_FD_184334 | JGI IMG/M metagenome (GOLD analysis project Ga0207652, IMG submission 184334) | Corn rhizosphere microbial communities from Kellogg Biological Station, Michigan, USA - KBS C6-3B metaG (SPAdes) (version 2) | ecosystem: Host-associated > Plants > Roots > Rhizosphere ... | reverse complement strand
CGCGCACCGTGACTTCACCGTCACCCGGCCCGGCGGAGACCCCGGTCGCCGGCGGCTGATCAGCCGCGCCCCGTGGCCGTCGGGTCGTTGCGGTCGGCACGATGCTCAGCCGGCACGATGCTCGGCCGGCGCGTGCTCAGCCCGAGGAACGGCCGCCCTGGGGACGGTCGGGGCTCGGGTCGACCGGCTCGTCGTCGGCGTCGAGCACCCCGTCGGCGAAGCCGCGGGCGTAGTCCCAGCTGACGTAGTCGGCCGGGTCGGGGCTGAACGCCGGCTCGTGCACGCGGGTCTGCCCGGCGTCGAGCAGGTGGCGCAGGTTGCCCGCCAGCAGGTCCCAGGAGAAGTAGTGCGGCTCGCGGCAGTCGTCGCAGTCGACGACCAGCCCGCGCACGGCCCGAGGCTCGAGCAAGGCGCGGAAGACCTCGAGGTCCTCGAGGTCGGAGAGGATCTCCTCGCGGTCCTCGGGCGTCAGCGGCTCGGGTTCCTCGTCACCGTCGTCGTGGTCGGCGTCCCACTCGGGCTGCCAGTCACGCGCCGGGTCGCTCGGATCGCCCGCGAACGGGTCGAGAGGCGCGTCGTCCTGCATCGATCCACGGTAGCGCCTGACCGCCCGAGCGGAAGGCCTGCGCGCGGGACGGTGACCTGCCCACGTCGTACCGGGGAAGTGCCGGTGCCGGCGACTACGATGGGGCGACAGCGATCCCGGCGGGCCGCGGCGACCCGGCCCGCGGGGCCACGGGCGGGAAGGTGCCATGGACGGCGACGCGTTCAGCGACCGCTTCGACGACAAGCTCAGCCTGCTGGGGCTCACGTTCGACGACGTGCTGCTGCTCCCGGCGGCCTCCGAGGTGCTGCCGAGCGAGGTCGACACCGGCAGCCGGCTGTCCCGCAACGTGACGCTGCGGTTGCCGTTGCTGTCGAGCGCCATGGACACCGTGACCGAGGCGCGCATGGCGATCGCCATGGCTCGCCACGGCGGCGCCGGCGTGCTCCACCGCAACCTGTCCGTCGAGGACCAGGCGGCTCAGGTCGACATCGTCAAGCGCTCCGAGGCCGGCATGGTGACGCACCCCGTGACCTGCGGCCCCGACGACACCCTCGAGACCGCGCTCGCGCTGATGGCGCGCTACCGCATCTCCGGCGTACCCGTCACCGATCCCGACGGGCTGCTGCTCGGCATCGTGACCAACCGTGACATCCGCTTCGAGCGGGACCCTTCGCGACCGGTGCGCGACGTGATGACACCGAGCCCGCTGGTCACCGCGCCGGTCGACGTGTCCCGCGACGACGCTCTTGCCCTGCTGCGCCGCAAGAAGGTCGAGAAGCTGCCGCTGGTCGACGACGCGGGCCGCCTGCGCGGGCTCATCACGGTCAAGGACTTCACCAAGAGCGCGGAGTACCCCGACGCCACCAAGGACCCCGAGGGCCGGCTCGTGGTCGGTGCCGCGGTGGGAGTCGGTGACGACGGCTACAAGCGGGCCCAGGCGGTCATCGAGGCCGGCGCCGACTTCGTCATCGTCGACACCGCACACGGCCACCACCGGGCTGTTGCCGATCTCGTACGCCGGCTCAAGGGGGCCGTCTCCGTCGACGTCATTGCCGGCAACGTGGCCACTCGCGCGGGGGCGCAGGCACTGATCGACGCAGGCGCCGACGCGATCAAGGTCGGCGTAGGCCCGGGCTCCATCTGCACGACCCGCGTGGTGGCGGGGGTCGGCGTGCCGCAGGTGACCGCCATCCACGAGGCCGCCAAGGCCGCCCGGCCGGCCGGCGTCCCGGTGATCGCCGACGGCGGCATGCAGTACTCCGGCGACATCGCCAAGGCGATAGCGGTCGGCGCCGACACGGTCATGCTGGGCAGCCTGCTCGCCGGGGTCGAGGAGAGCCCTGGTGAGCTGCTGTTCATCAACGGCAAGCAGTACAAGTCCTACCGCGGCATGGGCTCCCTCGCCGCGATGGCGAGCCGCGCCGCGGGGGAGCGCTCCTACTCGAAGGACCGCTACTTCCAGCACGACGTGCTCTCCGACGACAAGATCGTCCCCGAGGGCATCGAAGGCCGGGTGCCCTACCGGGGGCCGTTGTCCGCCGTGGCCCACCAGCTCATTGGGGGCCTGCGCGCCGCGATGGGCTACTGCGGCGCGGCGACGATCCGCGGGCTGCAGGACGCTCAGCTGGTGCGCATCACGGCCGCCGGGCTCAAGGAGAGCCACCCGCACGACGTGCAGATGACCGTCGAGGCCCCCAACTACTTCGAGCGCTGAGGCTCATGACTGACGTGGAGATCGGGGCCGGCAAGACCGGCCGGCTGGGTTACGGCTTCGACGACGTGGCGATCGTGCCGTCGCGCCGCACTCGCGATCCCGAGGACGTGTCGATCGCCTGGCAGGTCGACGCCTACCGGTTCGAGCTGCCGTTCCTCGCGGCGCCCATGGACAGTGTCGTCTCGCCGGCCACCGCGATCGCGATCGCCCGGCACGGCGGGCTCGGCGTGCTCGACCTCGAGGGGTTGTGGACGCGCTACGACGACCCGGAGCCGCTCCTCGCCGAGCTGGCGGCTCTGGACGGCGTCGAGGGTGAGCGGCGGCTGCGCGAGCTCTACGCCGAGCCGGTCAAGGAGGACCTGATCGGCGCCCGCATCAAGGAGGTTCGTGACGCGGGCGTCATCGCGGCCGGCGCACTGTCGCCGCAGCGCACCGCGCGGCTGCACAAGGCCGTGCTCGACGCGGGCGTCGACCTGTTCGTCATCCGGGGCACCACCGTCTCGGCGGAGCACGTCTCGACGCAGGAGGAGCCGCTCAACCTCAAGCAGTTCATCTACGAGCTCGACGTGCCGGTCATCGTCGGCGGCTGTGCGACCTACCAGGCGGCGTTGCACCTCATGCGCACCGGCGCGGCCGGCGTGCTCGTCGGATTCGGAGGAGGCTCGGGCCACACCACGCGCGACGTGCTCGGGGTCGGGGTGCCGATGGCGACCGCGGTGGCCGACGTGGCCGCGGCCCGACGCGACTACCTCGACGAGTCCGGCGGTCGTTACGTGCACGTGGTGGCCGACGGCGGCGTGGGCCGCTCCGGCGACCTTGCCAAGGCGTTCGCCTGCGGCGCCGACGGCGTGATGATGGGCTCGCCGCTGGCCCGGGCCGCGGAGGCGCCCGGCCGTGGCTGGCACTGGGGGGCGGAGGCCCGGCATCCGCGGCTGCCCCGCGGCCGGCGGGTCCACGTCGGCACGGCCGGTTCTCTCGAGGAGATCCTCGTCGGCCCGTCGGGCGTCGCCGACGGCACCATGAACCTCGCCGGTGCCCTACGCCACGCGATGGCGACCACGGGCTACTCCACGCTCAAGGAGTTCCAGCGCGTCGAGGTCGCTGTTCGTGGTTAGGCCCCGACCTCAGCCGAGGCGCTTGCCTCGGCACAGCTCGAGGAGGGTGAGCGCGAGGGCCGAACCCGGCTGCCCCAGCGCCTTCGCGTAGCGGTCGACGATCTGCAGCTCGCGGCCGTGCTCGACCCGGCGGCCCCCGGCGGCGATCCGCGCCTGCTGGATGCCGCGGCTGACGGCGATCCGCTCCTGCACCAGCGCGACGATCTGCGCGTCGAGCTCGTCGATCCGGGTGCGGCCCTGGGCGATCACCTCGTCCGGTGTCTCGGCGTCGGGCGTCACGTCGGAGATCATCTCTGCACTCATGTCTGCTCCATCGGGGCGGGCACCGCACCGGCTCCCGACGCGACGAACGCCCCGGAGGTCGGCCCGGGGCGTCGAGGGTGTCTGGTCAGACGGCCGCGACGGCTACCGGTGGCCGGTAGCCATAGAAAAATCGGGTGGCGGCGGACGTCACGCCGACGAGCATACGCCGCCACCGCCGTACGATGAAGCCTCTTCGGCCAGCGGGGTGGATGTGAGCACCGATTTCGACACCGTCGTCGTCGTCGACTTCGGGGCGCAGTACGCCCAGCTGATCGCCCGCCGGGTCCGCGAGTGCCACGTCTACAGCGAGATCGTGCCGCACACCGCGACGGCCGAGGAGATCCTCGCCCGCGGCCCCAAAGCCGTGATCCTGTCCGGCGGCCCCGCCAGCGTCTACGCCCCCGACGCACCGGCGTACGACGCCGGCATCTTCGCCACCGGCGTGCCGACGTTCGGCATTTGCTACGGCTTCCAGGCGATGGCGCAGGCGCTCGGCGGCGAGGTCGGCCGCACCGGCGCCGCGGAGTACGGCGGCACCGCGCTCACCGTCACCACGCCCGGTCGCCTCTTCGCCGGGCTCCCGGTCGCGCAGGCCGTGTGGATGTCGCACGGCGACGCGGTCACCGCCGCGCCCCCCGGCTTCACCGTCACCGCGACCACGCAGGCCACGCCGGTCGCGGCGTTCGAGGACCCCGCACGCGGCTTCTACGGCGTGCAGTTCCACCCGGAGGTGCTGCACAGCGAGCACGGCATGCAGGTGCTGCGGCGGTTCCTGTACGACGGGGCCGGGTGCCGCCCCACCTGGACGATGGTCAACATCGTCGAGGAGCAGGTGGCCGCGATCCGCCGGCAGGTCGGCGACAAGCGCGTCGTCTGCGGCCTGTCCGGCGGCGTCGACTCCGCGGTCGCGGCGGCTCTCGTCCAGCGGGCCGTGGGTGACCAGCTGACGTGCGTGTTCGTCGACCACGGCCTGCTGCGCCAGGGCGAGGCCGAGCAGGTGGAGCGCGACTTCGTGGCGTCCACCGGCGTGCGCCTGCATGTCGCCGCCGCCCAGCAGCGTTTCCTCACCGCACTCGCCGGCGTCAGCGACCCCGAGGAGAAGCGCAAGATCATCGGCCGGGAGTTCATCCGCGTCTTCGAGCAGGCCGCTCGTGAGGTCGCGGCCGAGGAGCCGGTCGAGTTCCTGGTGCAAGGCACGCTCTACCCCGACGTCGTCGAGTCGGGCGGGGGCGCCGGCGCGAGCAACATCAAGAGTCACCACAACGTGGGCGGACTGCCCGACGACCTGGCGTTCGAGCTCGTCGAGCCGTTGCGGGCGCTGTTCAAGGACGAGGTACGCCGTGTCGGTGAGGAGCTCGGGCTGCCGCCGGAGATCGTGTGGCGCCAGCCGTTCCCGGGCCCGGGTCTCGCCATCCGCATCGTCGGTGAGGTGACCGCCGACCGGCTCGCGACCCTGCGTGCTGCCGACGCCATCGCCCGCGAGGAGATGTCGCGCGCCGGCCTCGACCGCGAGATCTGGCAGTGCCCGGTGGTGCTGCTCGCCGACGTGCGCTCGGTCGGCGTGCAGGGCGACGGGCGCACCTACGGCCATCCCGTGGTGCTGCGCCCCGTCACCAGCGAGGACGCGATGACGGCGGACTGGGCGCGGATCCCCTACGACGTGCTGCAGCGGGTCTCCACCCGCATCACCAACGAGGTGCGAGCGGTCAACCGGGTGGTGCTCGACGTCACGAGCAAACCCCCGGGCACGATCGAGTGGGAGTAGCTCAGATGTCGCTGCCGCTCGGAGTGGGTGACGGCGGCAGCTGCCAGAACTCGCGGCGGTAGTGCAGCAGGGGTTCGCCCTGCCCCAGCCGCACCCGCTCGACGATCCCGGTGACGATGGTGTGGTCGCCGCCCGGCAACACGTCGGCGGCGCGGCACTCGACGACGGCCAGCGCATCGGCCACCACGGGCCAGCCCATGGCGCCGTCGTCCAGCGGGTCGCCGGCGAACTTGTCGTCGCCCTTCGCGGCGAACCGCAGCGCCAGGTCGCGGTGGTCCGGCCGCAGGATGCTCACCGCGAAACCGTCGGCCGCGACGAACGCGGGGTGGGAGTCGGCCTCCTTGCCGACGCACAGCAGGACCATCGGCGGGTCGACCGACAGCGAGCAGAACGCGCTGGCGGTGAAGCCGCGTGGCTCGCCGCCGGCGTCACGCGTCGTCACGATCGTGACGCCACTCGCGAAGCGCGACATGGCGTCACGGAAGTCCTGCGACAGGTCGGCCACCGGCGCGCTCAGGCCGTGTCCACGACGAAGTACGCCTCGGCCAGCCGGCCGGCGGGCCAGCCGGCCTGCTGGGCGTTGCCGCCGAGCCATCGGTGCAGCAGCCCGTCGAGGTCGGCGACGCCCTCCATCTGCGACGCGTGCGCGCGCAGCGCCGCGACCTTGCGGTCGTAGACGTCGGTGACGTCGACGTAGTGGTTGACCTCCGCGTTCGACATCACCCAGGTCTCGGCGACCGACCACTCCTCGAGCCCCTCCTCCATCAGTTCCGGGAAGGCGAAGGGGTTGCGCGCGTCGGGGTAGACGGCGCACAGCGTCGCCTCGCCGGCGGCCAGGTGGTCGGGGTGGCTTGCCGGCATCCGCACCAGGTTGCGGTGCGGGCTCTGGCACAGCAGCCGCTGCGGTCGAACCTGGCGGATCACCCGTGCGATGTCGCGCCGCAGCGGGAAGCTCACCGCGAGGCGGCCGTCGGGGTAGCCGAGGAACACCACGTCGTGTACGCCGACCTCGGCGGCGGCGGCCCGCTGCTCGGCCTGGCGGATCGGGCCGATCCGGTCGCGCGGCACGCTCGGGTCGAAGCCGCCCGCGTCGCCGTCGGTGATCACGCAGTAGGTCACCTTGATCCCGGCGCCGGTCCAGGTCGCGATCGTCCCTGCCGCGCTGAAGTCGACGTCGTCCGGGTGGGCGGTCACGACCAGGGCGCGCTCGACCTCGTCATCGCTCAGCACGCGGGCCAGGCTACCGACGCGCACGCCCTTTCCTGTCAGGGCGGCCACGTACGCTCGGCGTACTCATGGAAATCGACGCCGCCGCCCTCCTCGAGGGGCTCAACCCGCAGCAGCGGGTCGCGGTCACGCACGCGGGCGGCCCGCTGCTCGTGATCGCCGGAGCAGGATCCGGCAAGACGCGGGTGCTGACCCACCGGATCGCGTGGCTCATCGGCGAGCGCGGCGCGCATCCCGGGTCGGTGCTCGCGATCACGTTCACCAACAAGGCCGCCGCGGAGATGAAGGACCGCGTCGCCGCGCTGGTGGGCAACCGGGCGCGGATGATGTGGGTGTCGACGTTCCACTCCGCGTGCGTTCGGATCGTCCGCGCGGAGGGCAAGCGGCTCGGTTTCACCAGCAGCTTCTCGATCTACGACGCCGACGACTCGCGCCGGCTCATGACCAGCGTCGCGCGCGACCTCGACCTCGACCCGAAGCGCTTCCCGGCCCGGTCGCTCGCCGCCCAGGTCAGCAACCTGAAGAACGAGCTGGTCGACTGGGAGAGCGCCCGCGACCGCGCGCAGGGCCCCATGGACAAGACCGTGGCCGAGGCCTACGCGCTCTACCAGCGGCGGCTGCAGGAGGGCAACGCGCTCGACTTCGACGACCTGATCATGACGACGGTCAACCTGCTGCAGGCGTTTCCCGACGTCGCAGAGCACTACCGGCGGCGGTTCCGGCACGTGCTCGTCGACGAGTACCAAGACACCAACCACGCGCAGTACGTCCTCGTGCGCGAGCTGGTCGGTGCGGGACCCGACCGCGCCGAGCTGTCGGTCGTCGGCGACGCCGACCAGTCGATCTACGCGTTCCGCGGCGCGACGATCCGCAACATCCTCGACTTCGAGGACGACTACCCCGACACCACCGTCGTGCTGCTCGAGCAGAACTACCGGTCGACCCAGACGATCCTGTCCGCGGCCAACGCCGTCATCGCCCGCAACCCCAACCGCAAGCCCAAGAACCTCTGGTCCGCCGAGGGGGGTGGCGAGAAGATCGTCGGCTACGTCGGCGACAACGAGCACGACGAGGCGGCGTTCGTGGCGACCGAGGTCGATCGCCTCACCGACGACGAGGGCCACGCGCCCGGCGACGTCGCGGTCTTCTACCGCACCAACGCGCAGTCGCGGGTCTTCGAGGAGGTCTTCGTCCGGGTCGGCCTGCCCTACAAGGTCGTCGGGGGCGTGCGCTTCTACGAACGCCGCGAGGTGCGCGACGCCCTGGCCTACCTGCGCGTGCTGGCCAACCCGCTCGACACGGTGTCGCTGCGCCGCATCCTCAACGTGCCGCGCCGCGGCATCGGGGACCGCGCCGAGGCCTGTGTCGCCGCGCTGGCCGAACGCGAGCGGATGCCCTTCGCCGAGGCGCTGCGCCGCGCCGACGAGGCGCCCGGCATCGCGACCCGGTCCCTCAACGCGGTCAACGACTTCGTGGCGTTGCTCGAAGACCTGCGCGGCCTGGCCACCGACGACACCCCGCCGGCCGACATCCTCGAGGCGGTGCTCGACCGCAGCGGCTACCTTGCCGAGCTGGCGGCGAGCACCGACCCGCAGGACGAGGGCCGCGTCGACAACCTGCAGGAGTTGGTGTCGGTCGCCCGGGAGTACGACGAGCGCGTGCAGGGCGGCACGCTGACCGAGTTCCTCGAGCAGGTCTCCCTGGTCGCGGACGCCGACGAGGTGCCCGACGCCGACGGCGGCGTCGTGACGTTGATGACCCTGCACACGGCCAAGGGGCTGGAGTTCCCGGTCGTGTTCCTCACCGGCATGGAGGACGGCGTCTTCCCGCACCTGCGCTCGCTCGGCGACCCGGCCGAGCTGGAGGAGGAGCGCCGGCTGGCCTACGTCGGCATCACCCGTGCTCGCCAGCGGCTCTACCTGAGCCGCTCCGTGGTGCGCTCGGCCTGGGGCGCACCGACCTACAACCCGCCGTCGCGTTTCCTCGACGAGATCCCGGCCGAGCTGGTCGAGTGGCAGGGGCGCACCGAGCCGGCGGCCACGACCGTGGCCCGCTCCCTGGAGGGTGGCTCAGGACGTCGCGGTGCCGGTCCCGGTCTGCGAACTGTGCTCACGTTGAGCCCGGGGGACCGGGTGACGCACGATGCGTTCGGCCTGGGCACCGTGGTGTCGACGAACGGTGTCGCCGAACGCGCCGAGGCCAGCATCGACTTCGGCGGCGATGTCGGCGTGAAGCGGCTGCTGCTGCGCTATGCCCCCGTGCAGAAGCTCTGACGGGCGCACCCGGCGCCCGAGCGCGCCACCCAAGGCCGGCAGGCGCAGCGGCCTCGGCAGCAGCAGGAGCAGGTAGCTCGCGCCGATCAACGCCGCACCGGCCACCGCGTCGGCGAGGAAGTGGTTGGCCGTCGCGAGCACTACGAACACGGTCACCAGCGGATGCAGCGCGACCAGCGCCCGCTGCCACCAGCGGCGCAGCATGGCGCCCACCGCGACCGCCGCCCAGACCGCCCACGCGACGTGCAGCGACGGCATCGCGGCGTAGATGTTGGCACTGGTCACCTCGACCGACCCGACGTGGAACGGGTTGAGCACCGCGACCGAGTCGACGTAACCGGGCAGCAGCCGGGGCGGGGCCACCGGGTAGAGCCAGTAGACGACGAACGCGATGCCGCTCGCGACGAACAGCGCGTTGCGATGCCGCAGGTAGATGTCGGGCCGCCAGGCGAACAGCGCCGCCAGCACCAGCCCGGTCACCAGGACGTGCGCGACGACGTAGTAGTAGGCCGCGAAGCCCTCGATCCACCCGATGCCCGCCACCCAGTGGTTGAGCGTCGAGGTGGCGTGGCCGGCGGCGTCGATCCACCACTGCCGCACGGTGTGACCGTGCTGGAGGGCGATCGTGCGGGTGTCGGGCCGGAGGTTCCGGGTGGCGTCGTACAGGTGGTAGAACGCGGCAACCAAGATGAGCTGCGCCCACCAGCGCGGCCGACCCCGGCGTCGCATCAGCAGGTGGGCCAGCCACCCGCCCCGCGACGCCTGTGGTCGATCCACCCGTCACATCCCGTCGTTCGCTACCGCCGAAGCAAGATCTTGCCTCACCGTAGGCCTCTCGCGCAGCAACAGGGCCGAGACGGCGAAGCTCGGCCTCAGATCCGTACGCCGCGCTGTGCGAGGAACGGAATCGGGTCGACCTTGACGCCGTTGACCCGCACCTCGAAGTGCAGGTGGGCGCCGGTCGCGTCACCCGCAGCGCCCACGAGGGCGATGACGTCGCCGGCGTGCACCGGGCCGGAGGTGCGCACGTAGCGCGACATGTGGCCGTAGGCGGTCACGGTCCCGTCGTAGTCGCGGACGAGGATCAGCGTGCCGTAGCCGGCTTCCGGCCCGGCGTACATGATCGTCCCGTCCGTGGCGGCGCGGATCGGCGCACCGTAGGGGGCGGCGAGGTCGATGCCGTCGTGCATGCGGCCCCACCGCATCCCGAACGGCGAGGACAGCGGGCCGTCGGCGGGCAGCACCCAGTGGTGCACGGGCGGTGGTGGCGCGGGGGCCGGCGCCGGCGGCTTCACGACGGTGGCGGCCGGGACGACGGCGGGCCGCAGCGCGGAGCGGCTCGCGGCCCGGTCGGCGTGCCGGACGAGCAGGTGCGGGGTGATGTCCGCCGCGCTCGCGCTGGCGGTCACGGCGGCGGCGGGGCTGTGCGACGCCATCGCGCCGAAGACGGCCATCGCGATGAACGCAGGTGTGACCAGGATCGTGGCCTTGATCTGGCTCGCAGAGGGGCGCAGCCGGCGCAGCGACGCGCGCAGGCCCGAGAGGCCGCGGGTGCGAGACAGGGCGGACAGCGGCGAGGGCACGGTGTCGAGATCCCAGCGGTCGGGGGCGTGGTGAGCAGCCTTCGGCCGCGGCAAACCCAGGGGATCCCCTGCTCAGGGGCCCACGTTGGTGGGCTGGCCGGCGACGGACGCGAACGCAGCCTACGGTCGCGATTCGCGCCCGAGCAAACGAGGTACGCCGGTTTCGTCCGTTTTTCAGCCGAAGGGGCGACCTCGGACCACCGGAATCGGGGAGGTCAGGTGGCCCGTGCGGACGGCCGCGCCCGCTGACCGGCGGGGTGTCGTCCCGTCCGCTCGGCAGGTTCGCTCGAAGCCGTGGCCGTGGCGAGCGGGCGCGGCAGCGTCGTGACGCCGTGCTGCCGGGTGCTGCCGTCGTGCTCGAGGTGAGCCAGGGCGGTGCCGATCGCGTGGACGACGCCGCCGTTGATCGGCAGCGACAGGTGGCCGACGCCGCGGACGAAGATGTTGCTGGCCGACAGGTCGGGATGCTCGATGCGCGCGCTGGTCATCGGTGCCACGCACTGGTCGAGGTCGGTCCAGAACGCGAGGAAGCGGGTGCGGCAGTCGGCCGCGGGCTCGGCCAGCTCGCGCATCAGCCTGCTGCCGGGCAGCAGCTGCCGGCAGATGCGGCGGGGGAACATCCGGGCGACGTGGGTGCCGCCGTGCGGCGAGCCCATCGTGACCAGCGTGTGGACCCGGGCGTCGCCGGCCATCCGCTGCACGTAGTAGCGGGCGATGATGCCGCCGAGCGAGTGGCCGATGATGTGCACCCGCTCGTAGCCCGTCTCCGCGCAGAGCCGCTCGACCTGCAGGGACAGCTGGTGAGCCGCCTCGCGCACGTCGCGCAGGAACGGTGAGTAGTTCATGGTGTGCACGCGGCCGAAGCCCCGGCGGTGCAGCGAGCGGCGCAGCACCGTGAAGATCGACCGGTTGTCGACCATGCCGTGCAGCAGCAGGATCGGCGTGCCCGCGGCCTCGATGTCGTTCTCCAGCAGGCCACGCTGCTGCGGCGGTAGGCCGGTGAGCGTGTAGCGCTCGACCCGGCGGCGGCTGCGCTCGGCGATCACGCCGAAGGGGTAGGTGGCGACGTGGGCGGTGAGCCAGGCGGCTTCGATGGCGGCGCCCCGCAGGCCGGTCGAGGACAGCAGCGTGCGGGCGCCGCGTTGCACCGGATCGGTCACGCCAGTCCTCCCGACCTCTGGGCGCCGGCTCCGTGACGACCGCCACGGCACCGCAACTCCGAATTGCATTCGGCTTGCCCGACGCACGTTAGTGAAAACGTGAGGCCGGTCTCGGCATTTCAGGTTGTGTTCATAAAACTACTCACGGTAACCAGTGGCGGTTTACGCCGTACCGTCGGAATTGCGTGGCAATGTTCCGGGCAACGGGGCCGCCCACCGGGCCCGGCGCGCGGCGAGCCGCGCCCGCTGCGGCGTGTCGCCGAGGTCGCGTAGCCGCGCGGCGACGGTCGCCCTCAGGGTCGCCGGGTTGCCGTCGACCGGCGTCGCGAAGCCCAGCGCGTCGAGGTCCGCCGGCCGCACCCCCATCCGGGCGGCCGCCTCGGCGGTGGGCAGCTTGAGCGCCGAGCCGGCACCCTCGGGGCCCAGGGCGGCGAAGTAGCCCGTGGGGGTGACGAGGACCGTGTCGGTGGTCGCTGCCGCGAGTGCCCCGCCGGACCCGCCTTCGCCGTGTACGACGGCGAGGCTCGCCGAGCGGCAGCGCAGCACCGCGGTGAGCGCCTCGCCGATCGCCGGAGCGAGCCCGCCGGCCTCGCTCGGCGCGGTGGGGTCGGCGCCCGGCGTGTCGACGAACGTCAGGAGATCGGCCCCGAGCCGGTCGGCGGTCCGGGCCGCGCGAGTGAGCAGGCGGAACCCGGCGGGTCCGGGGCGCTCGCCCCGCCCGGCGGCCAGCGCCACCCCGACGGTGGGCCGGTCGGCGGCGCTGCGCCCGACGACCGCGCGCACGGTGGGGTCGCTTCCGCGCAGCTCGACCGGCCCGTCGAGCGCGGCGGACAGGAGGTCGGCACCGCTCGGCCGCTCGGCGCGGGCCGCCGCCACCTGGGCCCAGCCGTCACGGTCCGGGGCCTCGACCTCGGCGGTCGGCTCGACGCGGCCGTTGCCCGGCGGGGCGAGCGCGGACAGCGCGCGGCACAGCCAGCTGCCGACCTGCGGGCCGGGCGCCACCGCGTCGACCAGCCCCGCGGCGTAGGCCCCTTCGGCGGTGTGGCTGCCTGCGGGCAGCGGCTCGCCGGTCATCGCCTCGATGACCCGCGGCCCGCTGAAGCCGACCGTCGCGCCGGCCACGGCGACCCGCAGGTCGGCTTCGCCGCACACCGCGATCCAGATGCCGCCGGTCGTCGGGTGGTCGACGACCGACAGGTGCGGCAGGCCGGCCGCCGCGACTTCCTCGAGGGCCAGCGCGGCGCGGGGGATCCCGACGAGTGCGGCCATCCCCTCCTGCAGCCGGGTGCCGCCGGTGCGGACGAACGTCACGAGCGGCAGGCCCTCCTGGACGGCTTGGGCGCAGCCGGCGGCAAAGGCGTCCGCCTCGCGCTCGCCGAACGTGCCGCCGAAGACCGAGAAGTCCCAGACGGCCGCGACCACGCGGGCCGTTCCGATCCGGCCGGTCCCGCACCGCACGGACTGGCGCGGGTGGTAGCCGGGCCAGCCCAGCGGGTTGCGGCCGCCGGCCTTCGGCGCAGGCAGGTCGAAGCCGGCGAGCACGGCGTCGCGCCAGTCCTCGCCCCTGCCGCCGCCGTTCACAGGCGGCTACTCTGCCATCCGAGTAGAGGGAGGCTGGCATGGCTGCAGGTTCCGGCGCGCCCGTCCGGGTCGTCGTGGCGAAGCCGGGGCTCGACGGGCACGACCGCGGTGCCAAGGTCGTGGCCCGGGCACTGCGCGACGCCGGGGTCGAGGTGATCTACACCGGTCTGCACCAGACGCCCGAGCAGGTCGTCGAGACCGCCATCCAGGAGGACGCCGACGCGATCGGGCTGTCCGTGCTGTCGGGCGCGCACATGACGTTGTTCCAGCGGGTCGTCGAACTGCTCCGCGAGCGCGACGCGGCCGACATCGTCGTCTTCGGCGGCGGCATCATCCCCGACGCCGACATCCCGCAGCTCAAGGCCATCGGTGTCGCGGAGGTGTTCACGCCCGGCACGCCTACGCACAGCATCGTGGAGTGGGTGGCCGCCCACGTCGGCACGCCCAGCGCGGCGTAGCGCCGATGTACGCCGCGGAGCACGCGGGCCGTTTTCCCGACCAGCCGGCCATCGTCATGGCCACCGGCGGCGAGGTCGTGACCTACCGGGAGTACGAGGACCGCGCCAACCAGGTCGCGCAGTTCTTCCGCTCGCTCGGGCTGCGGCGGCTCGACCACGTGGCGATGTTCATGGAGAACCACCCGCGGCTGCTGGAGGCGCAGGGCGGCGCCGAGCGCACCGGGCTCTACTACACGCTGGTCAACTCCTACCTGTCCGCGGAGGAGGTGGCCTACCTCGTTAACGACAGCCGGGCCCAGGTCGTCGTCACGTCGACCGCGAAGCGCGATATCGCCCTCCGGCTGCCCGAGCAGTGCCCCGGCGTACGCCGCTGGCTGATGGTCGACGACGACGACCCGCCGGCGCCCTACGAGTCCTACGCCGAGGTCATGGCGGAGTTCCCGATCACGCCGGTCGACGGTGAGCGCGTGGGTGCGGCGATGCTGTATTCCTCCGGCACCACCGGCCGGCCGAAGGGCATCCTGCGCCCGCTGCCGGACCAGCCCGCCGCCCAGCCGATCGGCGTCATGGACTTCGTCAAGGCGATGTTCAACTTCCGCGAGCAGCAGATCTACCTCTCGCCGGCGCCGCTCTACCACTCGGCGCCGCAGGCCAGCGTGGCCGCGACGATCCGGCTCGGCGGCACCGCGGTGATCATGGAGCACTTCGACCCGGCGCACTACCTCGAGCTGGTCGCCCGGCACCGGATCACTCACTCGCAGCTGGTGCCGACGATGTTCTCGCGGATGCTCAAGCTGCCCGACGAGGTGCGAGCCGCCGCCGACGTCTCCTCGCTGGAGGCGATCATCCACGCCGCCGCGCCCTGCCCGGTGCCGGTCAAGCAGGCGATGATCGAGTGGTGGGGCCCGATCATCCTCGAGTACTACGGCGCCACCGAGGCCAACGGGTTCACCTGGTGCAACTCCGAGCAGTGGCTCGCGCACCCCGGCACCGTCGGCAAGGCCGTGCTCGGCGAGGTGATCATCCGTGATGAGGAGGGCAAACCGCTGCCGACCGGGGAGCCGGGCACGATCTGGTTCCGCGGCGCGACGAACTTCACCTACTGGCAGGACCCGGAGAAGACCGCGGAGTCGCGGGACGCGACCGGTACCGAGAGCACTGTCGGTGACGTCGGGTACCTCGACGACGAGGGCTACCTCTACCTGACCGACCGCAAGAGCTACATGATCATCTCCGGCGGGGTGAACATCTACCCGCAGGAGACCGAGAGCCTGCTCGTGACTCACCCGAAGGTCTTCGACGCCGCCGTCATCGGCGTGCCCAACGAGGACCTCGGCGAGGAGGTCAAGGCCGTCGTGCAGCTCATGCCCGACGTCGCGGCCGGCCCGGAGACCGAGCGCGAGCTGATCGCGTTCTGCCGCGAGCACCTCGCGCACTTCAAGTGCCCGCGCTCGGTCGACTTCGTCGACGAGCTGCCGCGGCTGCCCACGGGCAAGCTCTACAAGCGACTGCTGCGCGACCAGTACTGGACCGGCCGCTCGTCGAGCATCGTGTAGCCCAGCCCGTAGCTTCTGGCCGGTTCCGGGCCGAGCATCGCAAGGCCGTAGGCGTCGGGTGCGACAGCAGACAAGCGACCGAGAACGTCGCGAGGCGACGGCCTGGGATCGGCTAGCCCACGTAGGGCTCGAGCAGGTGCCAGTCAGGCACCGGCAAGGTGAACGCCGACATGTCCGGGTCGAACTCGAACTGCTTGATCTGCCCGTAGGGCGAGGTGCCGAAGTCGTGCAGGGCGCCGAACGACGCGGTGATCTGGTCGGGCAGGTTGGTCGCCGCCCCGAGGCTGTACGCCGCATCGGTCGCCGCGAGCGTGAACCGCACCGCGTGGCCCTTCGGGAACCGGTGGGCGAACGCCGGGAGCCGGATGTCGACGGCTTTCGTCAGGTCGGCGTTGGGCACCCGCACCGGGGCGACCAGCCGGTTGACCAGCGTGGAGCTCCCGTCGGGTGCGACGTCGTAGACCTTGGCGAAGACGATCAGGTCCTGGCCGTTGACGTGCGACAGGTGCACGTGCGCCGTCGGTGTCCCCACCGAGTCGACGTCCGCGCGGAGCGGGGTGGACGTCCACGACGCCGACTCCAGCGGCACGTCGTTGGCCGGGATGCCGTCGAGGCTGCCGGGGCAGGGGGTGCTGGCGCCGGGTCCGGTGCAGTTGGACGTCTCGGAGTAGGCCGGCGCGCCCAGCCGGTAGAAGGCGGCGCTGCCGGTCGACGGCGCGAGCCCGGGAGCGACCATCGCCCCGCCGCCGGACAGCAGGTACGACGCGCCCTTCTGCGCCGGGAACGCGGGCGCGGCGGCGTACTGCGCCACGTCGGAGCCCTTGCCGCCGTCCGGTACCCAGTTGCGGTAGTAGGCGAAGCCCGGGCCGGTGTCGACCTGAGCCCCCCGTAGCCAGCGGTCGAACCATGTGAGCACCCGCTGCGAGATGTAGCCGTGCTCGAGGTCGGTGCTGTCGAACTCGCCCTCGCCGGGCTGGCCGGGGTAGCCGCCGTGGCCGGATGACGACCAGATCATCGCGACCGGGACCTTGGCGGTTCGCAGCGCCGTGTAGGTGGCGATGGCCTCGCTCAGCGGGAACAGCGTGTCGCTCTCACCCTGCACGAGCATCGTGGGAGTGCGCAGCCGGCTGATCCACGAGGCGCCTGAGGAGCCGGCCAGCAGGGTGCGGCCGGTGCCGTCGAGCGTCCCGGCGGCGGCCACGGTGGCGTAGACCTGGCACATGATCGTCGGGAAGCCGGGGCAGGCGGCGGCGCCGGACGGGTCTCCGGCCGCGAGCTTCTCCTGCGGGCAGCCGCCGTTGCCCTGCGCGGGTTGCGCGTTGCCGGCAGCGAACAGCTGGGAGACCCACTCCGCCTTCATGACCCCGTCGGTCGGTGCCTGCAGGTCGAACTCCCCGTGACCCGGGACGATGCGGTCGTTGGGGATCAGCGCGTGCTGCAGGGAGTTCCAACCCCAGAACGGCACGATCGCGCGCACCCGCGGGTCGTGCTCCGCGAGGAGCGGCTGGATGCCGCCGCCGTAGGACTCGCCGACCATGCCGACGACCGGCCCGCGCGCGTCGTGGAGCACGTCCGGGCGCGGGGCCAGCAGCTGGGTGATCAGCGCGCTGATGTCGCCGACGTCGTAGGCAGCACTGTCGAGGCGGATGCAGCCGGACGACGCGCCGAAGCCCTGGGCCGTCCACGCCAGCACGACGTAGCCGTGCGAGGACAGGAAGCGGGCCCAGTTGACGACGTTGCCGCTGTCCTTGCTGCCGCCGAACCCGTGGGTGACGAGCACGGCCGGAGCCGGGTGGCGCGCCGTGGCGGTCGGAGGCACGTAGAGGGTGGTGTCGATAACGGCGACGTGCTTGCCGTCCGGGCCGTCGTGGACGGTGACCTTCGCGGCGTGGGTCGCCGCCTGCGCGGGCGCGGCCGACGCACCGGGCAGCATGGCGAGCGTCGTGCCGGCGAGCGTCGCGACGAGGGCGAGGCCGAGGCTCGCGCGCAGCCGCGTGGAGAGGGCACCTCGTCGGCGAGCCACTCGACATCTCCTTCGTCCTGTCGGCCGATCGCGGCCCCCGCCACGGTTCAACGACGTCTGTTGCCGTGAGTTACGCCACTGTGGGGATACGCCGGTCGCCGGCCGACTCCTGCCGGCCGGCTCGCGAGGGGCCGTGTCGGTCGGCCCGCGAGCCGCTGGATAACCTCGGCCCGCCGGCCGGGCGCGAGGCGGCGGGCTCATTCCTGAGGGGACGTGCGTGGACCTTTTCGAGTACCAAGCGAAGGCGCTGTTCGCGTCGTACGGCGTGCCGGTCCCGACCGGCAAGGTCGCGACGACGCCCGACGAGGCGCAGCGCATCGCGGCCGATCTCGGCGGCCGGGCCGTGGTCAAGGCCCAGGTCAAGACCGGGGGCCGCGGCAAGGCGGGTGGCGTCAAGGTCGCCGACGACCCGGCGGACGCGAGGTCCAAGGCCGAGGCGATCCTCGGCATGGACATCAAGGGTCACACCGTGCACTCGGTGCTCGTCGAGCAGGCGAGCGACATCGCGGAGGAGTACTACGCGTCGTTCCTGCTCGACCGGGCCAACCGCACGTTCCTCGCGATGATCTCCCGCGAGGGCGGCATGGACATCGAAGAGGTCGCTCGCACCAAGCCCGAGGCGCTCGCCCGGGTGCCGGTCGACCCGCTCACCGGTGTCGACCGGGCCGGCGCCCGCCGGTTGGCGGAGCAGGGCAAGCTGCCGGAGGCGGCGCTCGACGGCGCGGCGGAGCTGATCGCGAAGCTCTGGCGTGCCTTCGTCGAGGAGGACGCGACGCTCGTCGAGGTCAACCCGCTGATCCTCACCGGCGACGGCCGGGTCGTCGCGCTCGACGCGAAGGTGACCCTCGACGACAACGCGCGGTTCCGGCACGACTGGGACGCCTACGCCGACAGGAGCGCGGTCGACCCGCTGGAGCAGCAGGCCAAGGACAAGCACCTCAACTACGTCAAGCTCGAGGGCCAGGTCGGCATCATCGGCAACGGCGCGGGGCTGGTGATGTCGACGCTCGACGTCGTCGCCTACGCCGGCGAGGAGTTCGGCGGGGTCCGGCCGGCGAACTTCCTCGACATCGGCGGCGGCGCGTCCGCGGAGGTCATGACCTCGGGCCTGGAGATCGTGCTGTCCGACCCGAGCGTGCGCAGCGTGTTCGTCAACGTCTTCGGCGGCATCACCTCGTGCGATGCGGTGGCCAACGGCATCGTCACCGCGGTGCACGGGCTGGCCGACCGCGGGGAGCCGGTGACCAAGCCCCTCGTCGTACGCCTCGACGGCAACAACGCGGCGGAGGGCCGGCGGATCCTCGCCGAGGCGGGCCTCGACGTGGTCCGGCCGATCGACACCATGGACGGCGCCGCCCGGCTGGCGGCCGAGCTCGCGGCCGCGGGCTGATCGCGGGAAGGGCAGAACAGTGGCGATCTGGCTCGATGCCAGCAGCAAGGTCCTCGTGCAGGGCATCACCGGCTCGGAGGGCACCCGACACACCCGGCGGATGATCGCGGCGGGCACCAACGTCGTCGGCGGGGTCAACCCGCGCAAGGCCGGCACCGACGTCGACGGCGTCCCGGTGTTCGCCAGCGTGGCCGAGACCATGGAGAAGACCGGGGCGGACGTCAGCGTCGTCTTCGTGCCGCCCGCGTTCGCGAAGGACGCCGCGATCGAGGCGATCGACGCCGGCATCCCGCTCTGCGTCGTCATCACCGAGGGCATCCCGGTGCACGACTCGACGGCATTCTGGGCGCACGCCTGCGCCAACGGCAACAAGACGCGGATCATCGGGCCCAACTGCCCGGGCATCGCCTCGCCGGGGCAGAGCAACGCCGGCATCATCCCGGCCGACATCACCAAGCCCGGGCGCATCGGCCTGGTCTCCAAGTCCGGCACCCTGACCTACCAGCTCATGTACGAGCTGCGCGACGTCGGCTTCTCGACCTGCGTGGGCATCGGTGGAGACCCGGTCATCGGCACCACGCACATCGACGCGCTCGAGGCGTTCGAGGCCGACCCCGACACCGACGCGATCGTGATGATCGGTGAGATCGGCGGCGACGCGGAGGAGAGGGCGGCGGCGTTCGTCAAGGACAACGTGCGCAAGCCTGTGGTCGGCTACATCGCCGGCTTCACCGCGCCCGAAGGCAAGACGATGGGGCACGCGGGCGCGATCGTCTCCGGCTCATCCGGCACCGCCGAGGCCAAGAAGGAGGCGCTCGAGGCCGTCGGCGTGCGGGTCGGAAAGACGCCGTCGGAGACCGCGCGGCTCATGGCGGAGGTCATGCGCGCCTAGACCCGGGGCCGCGACCGGGACCCGGGAGCAGGTCCTGGCCGCCCCGGCGGCGTGGCAGCGAGCGATCGCACCGTCACGCTGCGACAGTGGTGGCTGTGACGGATGTGACTGCCGGTGCCACCAGGGCGGTCGACCATCCCCGGTCGATGCCGGCCGTCTGCGCGGGCGCGGCCGGCTGGGCCGCCGCGATCGGCGTCGCGCTCGCGCTGACGATCGCGCTGGTGGCCTGGGCCGCCGACCCGCGGTCGGGGGCCTCGGTCGCCGACGCCGCGCGCTACGCGCTGATGCTGTGGCTGGTCGCCCACCACGTCGCCCTCTCGGTGCCGGACGGGACGCTCGGCCTGGCGCCGCTCGGGCTGATGGCGGTCCCGCTCGCCCTGCTCGCGCGGGCCGGCCGGGCCGTGGCGCGCGACACCGCGGTGGCGACACCCTCCGACGCGGCGCTCGCCGCGGCTGCGGTCGCGGCGCCCTACGCCCTGGTCGTCACCGTCGGCTGCAGCGTCGCGGCGACCCGCGACGTGACGCCGTTGCTACCGACGGGGCTGGTGGGCGGCGCGTTCGTCGGCTTCGTGGGCGCCGGCTTCGGCATCGTGCGTGAGGCCGGTCTTGCAGCGGCGCTGACCGGCCGGTTGCCCGACGGCGTACGCCGGTCGCTGCGTGCGGGTGGCGTCGCGACCGCCGGGCTTGCATGCGCGGGGCTACTCCTGACGCTGCTCGCGGTCGTCTGGCACGCGGGCCGGGTCGCCGACGTGCAGTCCGCCCTCGGCGCCGGGCTCGTCGGAGGCACGGCACTCGTGCTGCTGTGCCTGCTGCTGCTGCCCAACGCCGCGATCGCCGCGGTCGGCTACCTCGCCGGCCCCGGCTTCGCCGTCGGGTCGGCAACGACCCTGTCGCCGTTCGGCGTCCATCTCGGCCGGGTGCCGGAGGTGCCGCTGCTCGGCGCGCTGCCCGAGTCGGTGCCTGCGCTCGCGCCGTTGCTGCTGCTCGTGCCCGTGGCGGCCGGCGGCATCGCCGGTTGGCTGCTGGTCCGGCGCCGCGCCGACGGCGCCGTCCTGGCGGCCGCGATGGAAGGACTGGGAGCGGGCGCCGTGGCGGGGGTGGCGATGGCCCTGCTGGCCCTGCTGGCCGGCGGCCCCGCCGGCGGGCGCCTGATGGCGGCCGTCGGCGCCTCGTCGTGGCAGGCAGGGCTGGCGGTCGCCGGCGAGGTCGGTCTGCCCGCTGCCGCGGTCGCCGCGGCCGCGCTCTGGCTGCGCGCGTCGCGATCCGGGTGAGCTCCTGCACCGGGCCGGTGCGCGGGTTCGCACCGGAACCGGAGGGGTGACGCCGGCCGGGTTGGGCCCCCGGCCTTCGGTAGGGTCCTGTCGTGACCGCCCGGCTCGTGGTGCTCGTCTCGGGGTCGGGGACCAACCTGCAGGCGCTGCTCGACGCCTGTGCGGACCCGGCCTACGGCGCCGCCGTCGTCGCCGTGGGCGCCGACCGCGAGGACATCGAGGGCCTGCGGCGGGCCGAGAAGGCCGACGTCCCGACGTTCGTCCTGCGGGTCAAGGACTTCACCGAGCGGGCCGACTGGGACCGCGCGCTCACCGATGCGGTCGCGGCCTACCGGCCCGATCTGGTGGTGCTCGCCGGGTTCATGAAGCTCGTCGGCCCGGCATTCCTGGAGCGTTTCGGCGGCCGCACGGTCAACACCCACCCGGCGCTGTCACCGATGTTCCCCGGGATGCACGGACCCCGCGACGCGCTGGCCTACGGGGTGAAGGTGACGGGGTGCACGTTGTTCCTGGTCGATGCCGGCGTGGACACCGGCCCCATTGTCGCGCAGCGCTGGGTCGAGGTCGACGATGACGACGACGAGGCGACGCTGCACGAGCGGATCAAGCAGGTGGAGCGGGCGATGCTCGTGGACGCCGTCGGGCGGATGGCGCGCGGCGGCTGGACCGTGACCGACAGGAAGGTGCGGCTCGGATGAGTGACCAGGGGCGGCGTCCGATCCGCCGCGCGTTGGTGAGCGTCTACGACAAGACCGGCCTGGAGGACCTCGGCCGCGCCCTTGCCGCGGCCGGCGTCGAGGTGGTGTCGACCGGCTCGACCGCTGCCCGGCTTCGCGACGCCGGCGTGGCGGTGACCGCCGTCGACGAGCTCACCGGGTTTCCCGAGTGCCTCGAGGGACGGGTCAAGACCCTGCACCCGAAGGTGCACGCCGGGATCCTGGCCGACCTGCGCAAGACCGACCACGAGCGGCAGCTGGCCGACCTCGGCGTCGCGCCGTTCGAGCTCGTCGTCGTCAACCTCTACCCGTTCCGGGAGACCGTCGCGAGCGGGGCTGCGCCCGACGACGTGGTCGAGCAGATCGACATCGGCGGGCCGACGATGGTGCGCGCCGCCGCGAAGAACCACCCGTCGGTCGCCGTCGTCGTCTCACCCGACCGCTACCCCGACGTCGTGTCGGCTCTCGCCGGCGGCGGCTTCACCCTCGAGCAGCGCACCCGCCTGGCCGCCGAGGCGTTCGCGCACACCGCGTCGTACGACGCCGCCGTGGCCTCCTGGTTCGCCGGCGTCGGCGCGCCCGACGAGACCGCCCGTGACACGGGGTTCCCCGACGTGCTGGCCGCCACCTGGTCGCGGGCCTCGGTGCTGCGCTACGGCGAGAACCCGCACCAGCGCGCGGCGCTCTACCTGACCGACGGTGGTGAGCCGGGCCTCGCGCAGGCCGTGCAGCTGCACGGCAAGGAGATGTCCTACAACAACTACGTCGACACCGACGCGGCCCGGCGCGCGGCCTACGACTTCGCCGACCCCTGCGTCGCGATCATCAAGCACGCCAACCCCTGCGGCATCGCAGTCGGCTCCGACGTCGCCGATGCGCACCGCAAGGCGCACGCGTGCGACCCGGTCTCGGCGTTCGGCGGGGTCATCGCGGTCAACCGGCCCGTCAGCGTGGCGATGGCTGAGCAGGTCGCGGAGATCTTCACCGAGGTCGTCGTCGCTCCTGGCTACGACGAGGGCGCGGCCGAGATCCTGTCCAAGAAGCCGTCGATCCGGCTGCTCGTCTGCCCGCCGCCCGCCACCCGCGGCGGCATGGAGATCCGCCAGGTGACCGGCGGGCTGCTGCTGCAGGACCGCGACACGATCGAGGCCGACGGCGACGACCCCACCGCGTGGACGCTGCAGGCCGGTGACCCGGTGGACGAGGAGACGCTGGCCGACCTCGCGTTCGCCTGGCGGGCCTGCCGGTCGGTGAAGTCCAACGCGATCCTGCTGGCCGCCGGCGGCGCGACCGTCGGGGTGGGCATGGGCCAGGTCAACCGGGTCGACGCGGCTCGGCTCGCGGTGACGCGGGCGGGTGACCGGGCCCGCGGGTCGGTGGGCGCCAGCGACGCGTTCTTCCCGTTCCCCGACGGCTTCGAGGTGCTCGCCGAGGCGGGGGTCCGCGCGGTCGTCGAGCCGGGCGGTTCGGTTCGCGACGAGCTCGTCGTCGCGGCGGCCAAGGAGGCCGGCGTGGCGCTCTACTTCACCGGTACCCGGCACTTCTTCCACTGACGACCGGCGCGCCGTGCCCTGACAGAATGGCGGCATGAGCGCCCGCCTGCTGCCCGGTGGCCCCGTCGCCGAGGCCGTGTTCGCCGACCTCGCGCCGCGCATCGAGAAGCTGCGCGAGATCGGCCACCCGCCGGGCCTGGCCACCATCCTCGTCGGCGGTGACGAGCCGAGCGCCCGCTACGTCGCGATGAAGCAGGCGAAGGCGGTCGAGCTCGGTTTCAACCCCGGCCACCACGCGCACCTGCCTGCCGAGACGACGCAGGCCGAGCTGCACGCGACGATCCGCCGGTTCAACGAGGCCGGCGACGTCGACGCGATGCTCCTGCAGTACCCGATCCCCGGCCACCTCGACTACGAGCGAGCGCTCTACGAGATGGATCCCGACAAGGACGCCGACGCCGCGCACCCCACCAACATGGGACGCCTCGCGCTCGACATGCCGGGGCCCAAGCCGTGCACACCGGCCGGCATCGAGGCGATCCTCGCGTTCTACGACATCCCGGTGGCAGGCGCGAACGTCTGCATCGTGGGCCGGGGCTTCACGATCGGGCGGCCCCTGTCGATCCTGCTGTCGCAGAAGCGGCCCACGGCCAACGCCGCCGTGACGCTCGTGCACACCGGCGTGGCGGACTGGGCCGACTACACGCGCCGCGCCGACGTCGTGATCGCGGCCGCCGGCGTCCCGGGCATGATCCGGCCGGAGCACATCCGGCCGGGCGCCACCGTCATCGGCGCGGGCGTGCGTTACGAGGGCAAGAAGCTGCTGCCCGACGTCGACGAGACCTGCGAGGACGTCGCCGGCGCCATCACGCCGCGCGTGGGCGGGGTGGGCCCGACGACGATCGCGATGCTGTTCCGCAACTGCGTCGAAGCGGCTGAACGTCGAGTCTGATCGGGCCGGTCAGGGGCAGTACAACTAGCCGGCTTGCCGGACTTGGTCCTCTGCGTCCGGTGGTTGCGGCCGTACGACGCCGACGGCGATGACCTCGTTGGCCAACCGGCCGCGCCGGTTGCCGCCTTCCTGGATGCGGAACTTCTGGTAGAGCCGCAGCAGGTGCTGCTTGACGGCTGCCTCGGTGACGACGAGCTCCTGGGCGATGTCGCGAGCCGTGGCGGGAGCGACGAACGCCTCCTGCCGCAGTGCCGGGCGGCACAGTGCCTGGAGCACCTCCATCTCCCGGCGGGTGATGTCGGGTGCGGCGACCCGGCCGATCTCGACGGTGTCCTCGCCGAGCGCGTCCTCCGACGGCAACCCGCCCACGCGCCCGCGGGCGGCGCCGAAGCTGATGACGTCGCCGTCGATCAGCACCCGGCGCCCGACCGACCGGCCGTTGACGCGGGTGCCGTTGGACGACAGGCCGAGGTCCGAGACGTAGCAGTGCGGACCCCGCCGCACGATCTCGGCGTGCAGCCGGGACACGCTCGGATCGCCGAGGCGGATGTCGACCCCGGGACCGCGACCGACTGTGGTGACCTCTGCGCGGAGCTCGAACACCTCCCCGGTGTCCTCCACCCGCAGGTACGGCGTCTGCATGAGCCTCCTCGGGGAGCGGTACTCCCGTGACGGATCGGTGACGGTTACCTGCTCGTTACCCCTCGCTGCTCCGACCTCAACACCATCTCGTGCACCCGTTGCTCACTACACTCGGCCCGCCATGACCCGACTTCACGGGCGACGCCGGATCGACCCCCTGCTACCGGTGGCGCTCGGTGTCATCGGCGGTCTCGTGCTGACGTGGCTGCACCACCCACGCGTCGGCATGTACGCCATCGCCGCCGCGCTCGGCGCGGCGGCGTTGCTGCGGCTGCTGCTGGCGCCGAGCGACGCGGGCCTTCTCGTCGTACGCAGCCGGCTCGTCGACGTCGTCGCGCTCGGGATCCTCGGGGCGGCCGTTGCCGTCGTCGCGAGCGTCACGCCGTTCCCCCCGCCGGCGGGCTAGCGCGGATCCTTGGGTAGCCTGCGAACAGGGTCCCGGCACGAGTAATAGCAGTCCGCGGCGACGGCAACCCCGCCGCCGCGCATGGCGCGCCGTCGCGTCGGGCACGGCAACAGGGTCCTGTCGGTCCCCTCACCAAGGGGCCGGGAGACGGCCCATCACGGCAGGAGACCGCACCTCATGGCTGGATCCACCCACCGCGTGACCCTCATTCCCGGCGACGGCGTCGGTCCCGAGCTGACCGAGGCGACCCGCCGGGTGCTCGAGGCCGCGATCGCGACGGCCGGCGGCAGCTTCGACTGGCACGTCCACCACGCGGGCGTCGACATCATGGAGGAGAAGGGCACCCCGCTGCCCGACGACGTGATCGCGTCGATCCGCGACACGAAGGTCGCCCTCAAGGGCCCGATCACCACGCCGATCGGCACCGGCTTCCGCTCGGTCAACGTCGCGCTGCGCTTCGAGCTCGACCTCTACGCGTGCCTGCGGCCGTGCAAGACCTACCCCGGCGTGCGCACCCGGTTCGACGACGTCAACGTCGTGATCGTCCGCGAGAACATGGAGGACCTCTACCGGGGCATCGAGTTCAAGGAAGGCACCCCGGAGTCGAAGAAGGTCATCGACTTCCTCAACGGCGAGTTCGACAACAAGAAGATCAGCGCCGACTCCGGCATCTCGATCAAGCCGATCAGCCGCACCGGGTCGGAGCGCATCATTCGCTGGGCGTTCGAGTACGCCCGGGCCAACGGCCGCAAGCGCGTCCACTGCGTGACGAAGTCCAACATCATGAAGTTCACCGACGGGCTGTTCCTCGAGGTCTTCCGCGAGATCGCCAAGGACTACCCCGACATCGACCCGTGGGAGAACCTCGTCGACGCGACCTGCATGGGCCTCGTGCAGCGGCCGGAGGAGTGGGACGTCCTCGTGCTGCCCAACCTCTACGGCGACATCCTCTCCGACCTCACCGCCGGCATGGTCGGTGGTCTCGGCGTCGCTCCCGGCGCCAACATCGGCGACGAGATCGCGGTCTTCGAGGCCACCCACGGCTCCGCGCCGAAGTACAAGGGCCAGAACAAGGTCAACCCCACCGCCATGATCCTCTCCGGCATGCTCATGCTCCGTCACCTCGGCGAGGGCGCGGCCGCGGACCGGCTCGAGCAGGCGGTCGGCGCGGTGCTCGGCGAGGGCAAGAGCGTCACCTACGACATGAAGCCGACGCGTGACGACCCGACGGCCGTCGGCACGTCGCAGTACGCCGACGCCATCATCGAGAAGCTGCAGAGCTAGGAGGATCCGGTTTCCATGGCACGTTCGGGCAAGGTGACCGTCGTCGGGGCCGGGTTCTACGGCTCGACGACCGCGCAACGGTTGGCGGAGTACGACATCTTCGACGAGGTCGTTCTCAGCGACATCGTCGAGGGCAAGCCGGAGGGCTTGGCGCTCGACATCGCGCAGAGCCGGTCGATCGAGGGCTTCGAGACGAAGGTGCGCGGCGTCACGACCGGGCCCAACGGCGAGGGCTACGAGCAGACTGCCGGGTCCGACATCGTCGTCATCACCGCCGGCCTGCCGCGCAAGCCGGGCATGAGCCGGATGGACCTCATCGAGACCAACGCCAAGATCGTGCGGGCGGTGACCGAGCAGGTCGTCAAGCACTCGCCCGATGCGGTGCTGGTCGTCGTCTCCAACCCGCTCGACGAGATGACAGCCCTCGCGGCCAACGTGTCGGGCTTCCCGAAGCACCGCGTCATCGGCCAGGCGGGGATGCTCGACACCGCGCGCTTCAAGCAGAAGGTCGCCGACCGCCTCGGCGTGGCGACCGCCGGCGTGGAGGCGATGACTCTCGGCAGCCACGGCGACACGATGGTGCCGGTGCCGTCGCTCGTCCGGGTCGACGGCAAGCCGATCCGCGATCTGCTCTCCGAGGCCGAGATCGACGACCTGGTGCAGCAGACCCGCGAGGGTGGCGCCGAGATCGTGGCCCTGCTCAAGACCGGCTCCGCCTACTACGCCCCGTCCGCCGCGGCGGCGCGCATGGTGCAGGCGGTGCACCAGGACAGCGGCGCCACCATGCCCGTCTGCACCTGGGTCGACGGTGCCTACGGCATCTCCGGCGTCTTCCTCGGCGTCCCCGCCCAGCTCGGGCGTGGCGGCGTGAAGAAGGTCGTCGAGCTCGACCTCGCCGACGACGAGCTCGCGGCCCTGCGCCAGGCCGCCGAGGCGGTGCGCACGAAGCAGGCGGACGTCGCCAACCTCTGACGTGATCCGGTCTGCGGTTCCTGCCACCATGGTGTGCAGACATGGACGACCCGTGCAGTAGTAGCGACGTGGGCGTGACCCGGTGATCTGGGTCAACGTCCTCGTCGTGCTCGCGCTGATCCTCGTCGAGGCACTGTTCGTGGCCTCGGAGATGGCGCTGGTCTCCCTGCGGGAGGGGCAGATCCGCGCGTTGGGTGAGCGGAGCCGCCGCGGCCGCCGGGTGCAGCGGCTGGTCGAGGACCCCAACCGTTTCCTCTCGGCCGTCCAGATCGGCGTCACGTTGACCGCGCTGCTGTCCTCGGCGTTCGGCGCGGTGACGCTGTCCGACTCGGCGTCCTCGGGCCTGCGAGGCCTGGGGCTCGCGCACACGCCCGCCCGCTGGATCGGGTTCTTCGCGGTGACGCTGCTGATCTTCTACGTGACGATGGTCATCGGCGAGCTCGCGCCGAAACGCCTGGCCCTGCAGCGATCCGAGGGCACCGCGCTGGTCGTCGCACCGGTCCTGGACCGCATCGCGATCGGCGTACGTCCGCTGATCTGGCTGCTGTCCAAGTCGACCAACGGCGTGGTGCGCTTGCTCGGCGGTGACCCCGGGGCCAACCGGCAGGCGATCACGGAAGAGGAGCTGCGCGGTCTCGTCACCGCCCACGAGTCGCTCAGCCGCGACGAGCGGGCGCTGATCGACGACGTCTTCTCCGCCGGCGACCGCCAGGTGCGCGAGGTCATGATCCCGCGCACCGAGGTCGCGTTCCTCGACGCGTCGATGACGATCGTGCGGGCGGCGAAGGACGTCGTCTCGATGCCCTACTCGCGGTTCCCGGTCGTCCGCGGCTCGCACGACGAGGTCATCGGCTTCGTGCACGTCCGCGACCTGCTCACGCCACCCGCCAACAGTCGCCGGGCGATGAAGGTGGCCGACGTGGCCCGCGAGGTCACCCTCGTGCCGGCGACGAAGCGCGTGCTGCCGGCTCTGTCGGAGATGCGCCGGGCCGGCGCCCACCTCGCCGTCGTCGTCGACGAGTACGGCGGGACCGCGGGCATCGTCACTCTCGAGGACCTCATCGAGGAGGTCATCGGCGACATCCGCGACGAGTACGACGCCCGCGGCGACGAGCCCAGGCGGCTGCGCGGCGGCGACGTCGAGGTCGACGGCCTGCGCAGCCGCGACGACTTCGCCGACGAGACGCAGCTCGAGCTGCCGGAGGGACCGTTCGAGACCGTCGCCGGCTACGTCATGGCGACCCTGGGTCGCGTGCCCAAGGTCGGCGACGTCGTGGAGATGCCCGGCGCCCGGCTGAGGGTCGCGGCGATGGACGGCCGCCGGGTGGCCCGGGTGCGGGTGACGCCGATCGCCACCGAGGAGCCGGCGAGCGAGTCGGTGTAGAAACGCGTGCGGGGTGCGCCCGGTGCGCCTGAAAGAATGCCTCCATGTCCCGCGTCCTGTCCGGCATCCAGCCGACCGCCGACTCCTTTCACCTCGGCAACTACGTGGGGGCGGTGCGCCAGTGGGTCGGGCTGCAGGAGGGCTACCAGGCCTTCTACTTCATCGCGGACCTGCACGCGATCACCGTGGAGTACGACCCGGCCGCCCTGCGCCGCCGGACCCACGTCGCGGCCGCGCAGTTGCTCGCTGCCGGCATCGACCCCGATCGGGCGACGGTGTTCGTGCAGAGCCAGGTGCCGGCCCACGCCGAGCTGGCATGGGTGCTCGGCTGCATCACCGGCTACGGCGAGGCGGGCCGCATGACGCAGTTCAAGGACAAGGCGGCCAAGCAGGGCAACCCGACGGTCGGGCTGTTCACCTACCCGATCCTGCAGGCGGCCGACATCCTCGCCTACCAGGCTTCGGAGGTGCCGGTCGGCGAGGACCAGCGTCAGCACCTCGAGCTCACCCGCGACCTGGCGCAGCGGTTCAACGCGCGGTTCGGGGAGACGTTCGTCGTACCCGAGCCGCACATCCTCAAGGGCGTCGCGAAGATCCTCGACCTGCAGGACCCCACTGCGAAGATGAGCAAGTCCAGCGGGTCGCAGTCAGGCGTGCTCGACCTGCTCGACGAGCCCGCGGTGCTGACCAAGAAGATCAAGCGTGCCGTGACCGACACCGAGACCGAGGTGCGCTACGACCCGGAGCGCAAGCCCGGCGTGTCCAACCTGCTGACGATCCTGTCGGTCTTCACCGGGCGGGAGGTGGAGGCCCTGCAGGGCGACTACGCAGGCAGGGGCTACGGCGCGCTGAAGGGCGACGTCGCCGACGCCCTGGTCGGCTTCACGACACCGTTCCGCGAGCGCACCGAGGCGTGGTTGGCCGACCAGGCGCGCCTCGACGAGGTGCTCGCCGATGGCACGTCCCGGGCCCGTAAGGTCGCGGCCGAGACCTTGGCGCGGGTCTACGACGCGGTCGGCTTCGTGCCGGCCCGCCCCTGATCGCGCGGCCGGAGTCACCGGGTGGCCCGCCACAACATCGGCGTCGCGATCGCGCTTCCCGAGCCCTTCCAGTCCCAGCTGCAGGGCTGGCGCGAGCTGCTCGGTGACCCGGCGGCGGCCAGCATCGTGCCGCACGTGACGCTGCTGCCGCCGACGGCCGTGTCCACCGACCAGCTGCCCGGCATCCGCGAGCACCTCACCGCGGTCGCCGCCTGCGGCCGGCCTTTCGAGGTGCATCTGCGCGGGGCGGCGACGTTCCGGCCGGTGTCACCGGTGGTCTTCGTGCCCCTCGTCGCCGGCATCAGCGACTGCGAGCTGCTGGAGCGGTCCGTGCGCTCTGGGCCGCTGGGACGCGAGCCTCGCTTCCCCTACCACCCGCACGTGACCGTGGCCCACGACCTGCCCGAGGACGCGCTCGACCGCGCCTACGCGGCGCTGGCGCCCTACGAAGCGCGCTTCCCGGTCGCGTCGTTCCAGCTCTTCGAGCAGGACGCCGCGGACCGCTGGGTCGTGCGGCAGGACTACCTGCTGGCCGGTTGAACGACGAGGGCCCGGCACGTGGACGTGCCGGGCCCTCGGACGAGACGGAAGGTCAGATCGCGCGGACCTGGTCGGCCTGCGGACCCTTCTGCCCCTGCGTCACCTCGAACTCCACGCGCTGACCCTCGTCGAGGGACTTGTAGCCGTCCGCCTGGATGGCGGTGTAGTGAACGAAGACGTCAGCGCCGCCGTCGACGGCGATGAAGCCGTAGCCCTTCTCGGCGTTGAACCACTTCACGGTGCCTTGTGCCACTGCCAACCCCTGGGTCTCGATATCCGGAACCCGCAGGCCGGGCACCGGCGTCGCTCCACGTCCGGAGCCGACTAGCCACGCACCATACCGCCCGGCTCGCGCCCGTGAAGGGCGTTGTTCACAAAGGGGGCAAGCTGTAGCGACGGCGCCGCCGGGTGGCCGATCGGCGCAGCCACGAGCCGATGAGAAGCACCACCGCGCTCACCCCGAGCCCGATGGGCAGCGCGCCGAGACCGCCGCCGCTCTGCGCCGCCGCGCTCGTGCGGACCGGTGCCGCGTGCAGGGCCGCGGTGGCGCGGGTGCGGTCGGGCTGGGGGTCGACGAGCTGGCCGACCGGCTGCACGTGCCCGATCGCCGCGAACCCCCAGTCGAGCAGCCGCTCGGCTTCCTTCCAGACCGAGGGGGCGGCGTGCATGAGCGTCACGACCAGCGTGTGACCGTTGCGGGTGGCGGCTCCGACGAACGTCGCCTGCGCGGCCACCGTGTAGCCGTTCTTGATGCCGATGGCGCCGGGATAGTTCGTCAGCAGCCGGTCGTGGGTGTAGATGTCGATCGTCTTGCCGGCCGGCGCGCTGACCGCCGAGTGCACGATGGCCACGTAGGACCGGAAGTCGGGCAGCGCCATCGCCGCACGAGCGATCAGCGCCAGGTCGTAGGCCGAGCTGGTCTGGCCCGGCGCGTCGAGCCCGCTCGGCGTGCCGGCGTGGGTGTCGTAGGCCCGCAGCTTCTGCGCCTCGGCGTTCATCAGCGCGAGCGTCTTCGGGATGCCGCCGGCCGCGGTGGCCAGCGTGTCGGCGGCATCGTTGGCCGAGACCACGAGCATCGCGGTGAACAGCTGGCGCACCGGGTAGCCCATGGTGTCCACGAGCCCGACCTTGCTGCCGTCGACGGCGATGTCGTCGTACGTCGGTCTGACGACGGTGTCGGGGTCGAGCAGCGGGATCAGGGTGAGCGCAGTCAAGGTCTTCAGCGTGCTCGCCGGCAGGTAGCGCCCGTGCGGATCGCGGGCGGCGAGCACGGCGCCGGAGTCGAGGTCGGCCACCAGCCACGAGCTCGCGGTGAGGTCCGCAGGCACCGGCGGCGCTCCCGGGTCGGAGTCGACCACCATGCCGTGGGAGGCGAGCGCGGGACCGCCGACCGCTGGCTGGTCGCTGCCTGGTGCGGCGTGCGCCGCGGGACCGACGAAGACGATCCCGGTCAGGCAGGCCAGCGCGAGGACGGCGACGGCGAGGGCAGCAGGGAGCTGTCGAGCCAGGCGCATGGTGACGGCAGGCTACCGGTGGTGTCGCGACGGTCGCGGGCGCACACGCCCGGGCGGGGGAAATGCCCCATATCGAGCGGGCGCGTGGCCGGTTCACCTTGCCCGACTAGCATCGCCGGCATGGCAACCGAGGGTGCGCGCGCCGCGGAGTCGGGGTTCCCCATCGAGCCGGTCTACGGCCCCGACGCGCTGTCCGGCTGGGACCCCGAGCAGCGGCTCGGTCGCCCCGGCGCCTACCCGTTCACGCGCGGCGTCTACGCCTCGATGTACACCGGCCGCCCCTGGACGATGCGGCAGTACGCCGGCTTCGGCACGGCCCGCGAGTCCAACCAGCGTTACCACCAACTGATCGAGGCGGGCACGACCGGCCTGTCGGTGGCGTTCGACCTGCCGACGCAGATGGGCTACGACTCCGACGACCCGGTCGCCCACGGCGAGGTCGGCAAGGTCGGCGTCGCGATCGACTCGATCGACGACATGCGGGTGCTCTTCGACGCGATCCCGCTCGGCGAGGTCTCGACGTCGATGACGATCAACGCCCCGGCCGCACTGCTGCTGCTGCTCTACCAGCTGGTGGCCGAGGAGCAGGGCGTGCCCGCCGACAAGCTCACCGGCACGATCCAGAACGACGTGCTCAAGGAGTACATCGCGCGGGGCACCTACATCTTCCCGCCCAAGCCGTCCCTGCGGATGATCAGCGACATCTTCGCCTACTGCGCGAAGGAAGTGCCGCGCTGGAACACGATCTCGATCTCCGGCTACCACATGGCCGAGGCGGGTGCGACGCCCGTGCAGGAGGTTGCGTTCACGCTGGCCGACGCCAGGTCCTACGTGCAGGCGGCCCTCGACGCCGGCCTGGCGGTCGACGACTTCGCACCCCGGCTGTCGTTCTTCTTCGTCGCGCGCACGACGCTGCTCGAGGAGGTCGCGAAGTTCCGCGCGGCCCGGCGCATCTGGGCGCGGATGATGCGCGAGGAGTTCGGCGCGCAGGACCCGAAGTCGCAGATGCTGCGCTTCCACACGCAGACGGCGGGCGTGCAGCTCACCGCGCAGCAGCCCGAGGTCAACCTCGTCCGGGTGGCCGTGCAGGGGCTCGCCGCCGTCCTCGGCGGCACCCAGTCGCTGCACACCAACTCCTACGACGAGGCGATCGCGCTGCCGACCGAGAAGGCCGCGCGCCTCGCGCTGCGCACCCAGCAGGTGCTCGCCTACGAGACCGACGTCACGGCCACCGTCGACCCCTTCGCCGGCTCTTATGCCGTCGAGGCGATGACCGACGAGGTGGAGGCCGGCGTCCTCGAGCTGATGGCGAAGGTCGACGAGCTAGGCGGCGCGGTGGCCGCGATCGAGAAGGGCTTCCAGAAGGCGGAGATCGAGCGGTCGGCCTACGCCGTCGCGCAGGAGATCGAGCGCCAGGAGCGCACGGTGGTCGGCGTCAACCGGTTCGCCGTGCAGGACGAGGAGGCCTACGAGCCGCTGCGCGTCGATCCCACGATCGAGGCCGAGCAGTGCCGCCGGCTCGAGCAGCTGCGGCGTGACCGCGACAACGACGAGGTACGCCGGCTGCTCGTCGACCTGCAGAAGGCCGCGACCGGCAGCGACAACGTCCTCTACCCGATGCGCGACGCGCTGCGCGCCCGGGCCACCGTCGGCGAGGTCTGCCACGCGCTGCGCGAGATCTGGGGGACCTACCGCCCGGCGGACGCCTTCTGACCGAGGCGATCCGCGTCGGCGCCGGCGGCTGCCGGTGCCGACGGGCCGCCGGCAAGGGGACGGTCTACGACGGGGCGTGCGTCGTCAGCTGGCGGGCGGCCTCGATCAGGCTGCCGGACAGCGACGGGTAGATCGAGAACGTGTGCGCCAGCTGGTCGACGGTCAGCGAGTGCTGCACGGCCATCGACACCGGGAGGATCAGCTCGCTGGCCCGGGCCGAGACCACCACGCCGCCCAGTACCGTGCCGGTGCCGGGCCGGGCGAACAGCTTGACGAACCCGTCGTCCAGTCCCTGCATCTTCGCCCTGGGGTTCGTCGCGAGCGGCAGTTTGACCGTGCGCGCCGGAATGCCGCCCACGTCGGGTTCCCCCTCGGCGAGGCCGACCGTGGCGATTTCCGGGTCGGTGAAGACGTTGGCGGCCACCGTCGACAGCCGCAGCGGGGTGACCGCCTCGCCCAACGCGTGCCAGACCGCGATGCGGCCCTGCATGGCGGCGACGGATGCCAGCGGGAGCACGCCCGTGACGTCGCCGGCGGCGTAGACGCCGGGCGCGGTGGTGCGGCTGACCCGGTCGACCTGGACGTGGCCGCCCGCGCCGAGTGCGACGCCCACGTCCGGGAGGCCGAGCCCGTCGGTGTTGGGGGTGGACCCCACCGCCATCAGCGCGTGGCTGCCCTCGATCGTGCGGCCGTCCTCGCACTTCACGACGACGCCGTCGGCGGTGCGCTCGACGCTCGCCGCCCGCGCCTGCTTCACGATCGTCATGCCGCGGCGCGTGAACACCCGCTCGAGCAGCAGCGCCGCGTCGGCGTCCTCGCTCGGCATCACCCGGTCGCGGCTCGACACCCACGTCACGTGCACGCCCATCGCCTGGTAGGCATTGGCGAACTCCGCGCCCGTGACGCCGGAGCCGACGACGACGAGGTGCTCGGGCAGCTCGGTGAGGTCGTAGACCTCTCGCCACGACAGGATCCGCTCGCCGTCCGGCTCGGCGCCGGGCAGCACGCGCGGCGAGGCGCCGGTAGCCACGATGACCGCATCGGCGCCGATGCCGCGCTCGCGCCGCTCCGCCGTACGCACCACGACTCGGCCGTTGCCGACCAGCCGGCCGCTGCCCTCGATGATCTCGACGCCCTCCCGTGCCAGCCGGGCGGTGATGTCGGCCGACTGCGCCGCCGCGAGCCCCTTGACCCGCTCGTTGACCTGCCGCAGGTCGAGCCTGGGCTGGGTGCCCTCGGGCAGCGTCACGCCGAGTCGCGGCGCGCCGGCGAACGCGGTCAGCGTGTCGGAGGTGGCGATCAGCGTCTTCGACGGCACGCAGTCGCGGAGCACGCAGGCGCCGCCGATGCCGTCGCTGTCGACGACCACGACCTCGGCGTCGAGCTGCGCGGCCATCAGGGCCGCTTCGTAGCCGGCGGGGCCGCCTCCGACGATCGCGATACGCACGTAGCGCATTGTTGCCCACGACACGGCGCGCGGCCGGGACCGGAAGTTCGGGTCTCGCAACTTAGGCTCGGGGGGTGAGCCTGTATGCCGCCTACGGGTCCAACCTGGACCCCGACCGGATGCGGTTCTACTGCCCCCACTCGCCGTGCCGGGGCAGCGGTTGGGTCGAGGGCTGGCGGCTCACGTTCGGCGGCGAGGACTACGGCTGGGAGGGCGCGCTGCCGACCGTCGTCGAAGACCCGATGTCGACCGTGTTCGTCATGGTCTACGAGGTCAGCCACGAGGACGAGGAACGGTTAGACCAGTGGGAGGGTGTCGACATCGGGCTCTACCGCAAGCTGCGGCTGCGGGTGCACATGCTCGACGGCGACGTGCTGACCTGGCTCTACGTGCTCGACGCCTACGAGGGCGGGCTGCCGTCGGCGCGCTACCTCGGGCTGCTCGCCGACGCGGCCGAGCGTGCGGGCGCTCCCGACGACTACGTCGCAGACCTCAGGTCACGCCCCTGCCGCACCGTCGGCCCCACGGCTACCGAGATCGAGTAGCAGCCGAGCCGGCGCCCGTCAGTCGGTGATCTCGCAGATCACGGCGCCGCTCGTCACCGACGCGCCGACCTCGGCGGCGAGCTTGCTCACCGTGCCGGCCTTGTGCGCGTTGAGCGGCTGCTCCATCTTCATCGCCTCGAGGACGACGACCAGCTGACCGGCCTCGACCGTGTCGCCGTCGGAGACCGCGACCTTGACGATCGTGCCCTGCATCGGTGAGGTCAGCGAGTCGCCGCCGGCCGCCGGGCCCCCCGAGGAGCGCTGGCGCTTCGGCGCCGACCGCTTGGCCGGCCCGGCGCCCGCGCCGATGCTGCCCAGGCCCGCGGGCAGCACGACCTCGAGCCGGCGCCCGCCCACCTCGACCGTGACCCGGTCGCGCTCGGCCGGCTCCGGGGTCTCGGCGGCGCCGGCGTAGGGCGGCACCGTGTTGTCCCACTCGGTCTCGATCCAGCGGTTGTGCACGGTGAACGGCTCGGAGGTGAACGCCGGGTCCCGCACCACCGCCCGGTGGAACGGGATGACCGTCGGCATGCCCCCGACCTCGAACTCGTCGAGCGCCCGCCGGGCCCGCTCGAGCGCCTCCTTGCGGTCGGCGCCGCGCACGATGAGCTTGGCGAGCATCGAGTCGAAGTTGCCGCCGATCACGTCGCCGGCCTCGACCCCGGAGTCGAGGCGTACGCCGGGACCCTCGGGCACCCGCCACGACGTGACCGTCCCCGGCGCCGGGAGGAAGTTGCGGCCGGCGTCCTCGCCGTTGATGCGGAACTCGATCGCGTGCCCGCGCGGCTCCGGGTCGGTGAACGCCAGCGCCTCGCCGTCGGCGATCCGGAACATCTCGCGGACCAGGTCGACCCCGGCCGTCTCCTCGGTGACCGGGTGCTCGACCTGCAGCCGGGTGTTGACCTCGAGGAAGGAGATCGAGCCGTCCTGCCCGACGAGGAACTCACAGGTGCCGGCGCCGACGTAGCCGGCCTCCTTGCAGATCCGGCGGCTCGCCTCGTAGAGGGTCTCGCGCTGCGCGGCGGTGAGGAACGGCGCGGGTGCCTCCTCGACGAGCTTCTGGTAGCGGCGCTGCAGCGAGCAGTCGCGGGTGCCGACGATGACGACGTTGCCGTGCGTGTCGGCGAGGATCTGGGTCTCGACGTGCCGTGGCCTGTCGAGGTAGCGCTCGACGAAGCACTCGCCCCGGCCGAACGCCCCCTCGGCCTCGCGCACCGCCGACTCGTAGAGGTCGCCGACGTTGTCGCCCTCGCGGGCGACCTTGAGCCCGCGGCCGCCGCCGCCGAACGCCGCCTTGATGGCGATCGGGAGGCCGTGCTGCTCGACGAACGCGAGCACCTCCTCGACCCCGGACACCGGGTCGGGGGTGCCGGGGGTGAGCGGGGCGCCGACCTTCTGCGCGAGGTGGCGGGCCTGCACCTTGTCGCCGAGCAGCCGGATCGCGTCGGGCGGTGGGCCGATCCAGGTGAGGCCGGCGTCGAGGACCGCCTGAGCGAAGTCAGCGTTCTCGGAGAGGAAGCCGTAGCCGGGGTGTACGGCGTCGGCGCCGCTCTGGTCGGCCGCGGCGAGGATCTTCGTGATGTCGAGATAGGACTCGCGCGGCGTGTTGCCGCCCAGGGCGAACGCTTCGTCGGCGAGGCGTGCGTGCAGCGCGTCGCGATCGGGATCGGCGTAGACCGCGACGCTGCCGAGACCGGCGTCACGGCACGCGCGGATCACGCGGACGGCGATCTCGCCCCGGTTGGCGATCAGGACCTTGCGCACGAGTGCCCTCTCGGTTCTCGTCGTGACGGGCGGCGGGCCGAGTCTACGGACCGTCGCCGCGCCGGCTGCTGCCAGCCGGTCACCCGTCGGTTACGCGGTCGGCTACCAGTTGGCCCGGGTACGCGCGCCGCGCTCGAGCCCGGAGGCCACCCAGCGCGAGAGCCGGAGTGAGGATTCCTCCGGCGGGGCGGCGGCCCTCGCCCGGGCGGCGACGACCGCCACCAGCGCGGCCAGCTCTTCCGGCGTGGGGGTGCCCTTGACGACTCGAAGCACGGGCTCGGACTCGCTCACAGCGGGATGTTGCCGTGCTTCTTGGGCGGCAAGGATTCGCGCTTGGTGCGCAGCTGGCGCAGCGCGCGAATCACCTCTCGCCGGGTGTCGGAAGGTCGGATCACCGCGTCGACGTAGCCACGCTCGGCGGCCAGGTAGGGCGTCGCGAAGTGGTCGGTGTACTCCGCGATCAGCGTCGCTCGCTCGGCCTCGGGATCGTCGGCTGCCGCGATGCGCCGGCGGTGGATGATGTTGACCGCGCCCTGCGCGCCGACGACCGCGATCTCCGCCGACGGCCAGGCCAGGTTGATGTCGGCCCGCAGGTGCTTGGAGCCCATGACGACGTAGGCCCCGCCGTAGGCCTTCCGCGTGATCACCGTGACCTTGGGCACGGTGGCCTCCGAGTAGGCGAAGATCAGCTTCGCTCCGCGGCGGATGATGCCCTCCCACTCCTGGTCGGTGCCGGGCAGGAAGCCGGGCACGTCGACGAACGTCACGACCGGCACGTTGAACGCGTCACAGGTGCGCACGAACCGCGCCGCCTTCTCGGAGGCGTCGATGTCGAGGGTGCCGGCGAACGCCATCGGCTGGTTGGCGACGATGCCGATCGAGCGGCCGTCTATGCGACCGAAGCCGCAGACCATGTTCTGCGCGAAGTGCGCGTGGACCTCGAGGAACTCGCCGTCGTCGAGCACGTGCTCGATGACCGTGTGCATGTCGTAGGGCTGGTTGGACGAGTCGGGGATGAACGTGTCGAGCGCGGTGTCGGGCTCCAGCGACTCGAGGTCCTCGCCGGCGTAGCCGGGCGGCTCCTCCATGTTGTTGCTCGGCAGGTAGGCGAGCAGCGCCCGGGTCAGCTCGAGGCAGTCGGCCTCGTCGTGGGCCATGAACTGCGCGACGCCGGACTTCGTGTTGTGGGCCCGCGCGCCGCCGAGGTCCTCGAACGTGACGTCCTCGCCGGTGACCGTCTTGATGATGTCGGGGCCGGTGATGAACATGTAGGACGTCTGGTCGACCATCAGCGTGAAGTCGGTGATCGCCGGCGAGTAGACGTGGCCGCCCGCGCAGGCGCCCATGATCAGCGAGATCTGCGGGACGACGCCGGACGCCATCGTGTTGCGGTAGAAGATCTCGCCGTAGAGGCCGAGGGAGACCACGCCTTCCTGGATCCGGGCGCCCGCTCCCTCGTTGATGCCGACGATCGGGCAGCCCGTCTTCAGCGCCAGGTCCATGATCTTGACGATCTTCTCGCCGTAGACCTCGCCGAGGCTGCCGCCGAAGACCGTCGCGTCCTGGCTGAACACGCAGACCGGCCGGCCCTCGACCGTGCCGTAGCCGGTCACGACACCGTCGCCGAACGGCCGCCTGTACGGCAGCCCGAACTCCTGCGCCCGGTGCCGCACCAGCGCATCGGTCTCGACGAACGACCCGGGGTCGAGCAGAGCCTCGATCCGCTCGCGGGCGGTCATCTTGCCCTGCTCGCGACGCTTGGCGACGGCTTTCTCGTCGAGGTGCACGGCCTCGGCGTTGCGGGCCTCGAGGTCGGCGAGCCTGCCGGCGGTGGTGTGGATGTCGGGGGACTGCTCCTGCGGCGCTGCGGACATGGCGGCAAGCCTAGAGGCGCCCGTGAATAGTCTCGCCGGGTGACGGTCGGGCCGGGTGCGGTCGCGCGAGACGCGGCCGCCGGGGAGATCCCCGCGGAGCTGCGCCGCGACGTGCGCCTGCTCGGCGACGCTCTCGGCCAGGTGCTGACGGAGAGCGGGGGCGCCGACCTGCTCGCCGACGTCGAGCGGCTGCGGCAGGCGGTCATCGCCGCGCGCGCGGGGGGCGATCCCGACGAGCCGGTCCGGGTCGCGTCGGCGTACGACGACGAGCGGGCCGAGGACGTGGCCCGCGCGTTCACGGCCTACTTCCAGCTCGTCAACCTCGCGGAGGAGCGGCAGCGGGTGCGCGCCTTGCGGGCGCGCCCGGCGGACGACCCGCGGCCTGACTCGTTCGCCGGCGTCGCCACGCGGCTCGATGCCGCGTCGCTGGACGAGGCGCTGGCCGGCTTGCGCGTGCACCCGGTGCTGACCGCCCATCCGACCGAGGCCCGCCGGCGGGCGGTGCAGGCGGCCGTACGCCGCATCGGTGCGCAGCTCGACCGCTTCGACGACCCGCGGCTGGGGCCGCTGGAGGTGGCCGACGCCCGCCGCCGGCTGCTGGAGGAGATCACCACGCTCTGGCGCACCGCGCAGCTGCGTCGGGTGCGACCCGGACCGCTGGACGAGGTCCGGGCGGCGATGGCGGTCTTCGACGACACGCTGTTCACGATGGTGCCGGCGGTCTACCGGGAGTTCGAGCTGGCGCTGTCCGGCGAGGCTGCGGGGGCGTCGCCCCCGCGGGTGCCCGCCTACCTGCGCTACGGGTCGTGGATCGGCGGCGACCGCGACGGCAACCCGCACGTCACCGCCACGATCACCCGGCAGGCGATGGAGATCCAGGCCGATCACGTGCTCCGGGCGCTAGCGACCGCGGCGACCCGGATCGGGCGCACCCTGACCCTCGACGCCGGCACCACCCCACCGGACGACAGGCTGCGGGCGGCGCTGCAGCGCGCCGCCGACGCACATCCGGACCTGCTTGCCGAGCTCGCGACGACCTCGCCCGGCGAGCCGCACCGGCAGTGGCTGCTGCACGCCGCCGCCCGCATCACCGCAACCCGCACCCGCGACGCCGACCTCGCCTACCGCAGCGCCGACGAGCTGCTCGCCGACCTGCGGCTGCTGCAGGACTCGCTGGCGCAGGCCGGCGCACTGCGATCGGCGTACGGCGAGGTGCAGCACCTGCTCTGGCAGGTCGAGACGTTCGGCTTCCACCTGGCCGGCCTCGAGGTGCGCCAGCACTCCGACGTGCACCGGTCGGCGCTCGCGGCCCTCGGCGTGGCCTACGAGGTCGGCGCTCTGGACGTGGCGGCCTGTGCCGCCGACGTCCGGGAGACCGACGACCCGACGGCGACCGAGGTGCTCGCCACGCTGCGGACGATGGCCGCCCTGCAGGACCGCTGGGGGGTCGAGGCCTGCCGCCGCCACGTCGTCAGCTTCACCCGCTCCGCCGCAGACCTCGTCGCGGTGCGGGCGCTGGCCCGACTCGCGGTCGGGGCGAGGCCGCTGGTCATCGACGTCGTGCCGCTGTTCGAGACGCAGGACGACCTGCGGCACGCGGTCGACGTCCTCGACGAGTGGCTGCCGCTGCCCTCGACGCAGACGTGGCTCGACTCGACCGGGGGCCGGGTCGAGGTCATGCTCGGCTACTCCGACTCCGCCAAGGACGTCGGCCCGGTCAGCGCGACGCTGTCGTTGTACGACGCGCAGGGTGCGCTCGCCGGCTGGGCGGACCGGCACGGCCTGGCGCTCACGCTCTTCCACGGTCGTGGCGGGGCGCTCGGCCGCGGCGGTGGGCCGGCGGGTCGCGCGGTGCTGTCGAGCGCGCCGCGGTCGGTCGCCGGCCGGTTCAAGGTCACCGAGCAGGGCGAGGTGATCTCCGCCCGCTACGGCCACGCGCCGATCGGAGTTCGCCACGTCGAGCAGGTGACGAGCGCCGTGCTGCTCGCCTCGACCGCCGACGTCGAGCGCCGCACCGCCGACGCGGCGGCCCGCTTCAGTGGACTGGCCCGGCGGATCGGGGACGCGGCGCGGTCGGCGTACCGCTCGCTGGTCGAGACCGAGGGCTTCGCCGACTACGTCGCGCGGGTGAGCCCGCTCGAGGAGCTCGGCGAGCTGCAGATCGGGTCACGGCCGTCGCGGCGGCGCACCGGTGGCGGACTCGAGACGTTGCGGGCGATCCCGTGGGTGTTCGCCTGGACGCAGACGCGAGCCAACCTGCCGGGGTGGTACGGCCTCGGCACCGGCTTCGAGGCCGCGGCGGCGGACGGGATTGCGGAGCTGCAGGCGGCTTACGCCGAGTGGCCGCTGTTCGAGTCGATGATCGACAACGTCGAGATGAGCCTGGCCAAGGCCGACCGGGCGATCGCGCAGCGCTACCTCGCCCTGGGCGCCCGGCCCGACCTCACCGCGCAGATCCTCGAGGAGTACGACCGCACGGTGCGGATGGTCTTCGCGGTGACCGGCCACGACCGGCTGCTCGCCCGGCGGCGGGTGCTCTCCCGCGCCGTCGACCTGCGCAACCCGTACGTCGACGCGCTCTCTCACCTGCAGCTGCGGGCACTGTCGGCATTGCGCGCCGATCCCGACGGTGCGGCCGCCGAGCCGGCGCGCCGCCTGCTGCTGCTCACGCTGGGCGGGGTGTCGGCCGGATTGCAGAACACCGGGTGAGCTCGCGCTGGAGCGATCTCGACCGCCCACCGCTGGACGGGCGCGGCCTGGCCCGTGACCTCGCAGGGACGATGTGGCGCGACCTGCGCGTCGTCGAGGAGTCGGAGTCGACGAACGCCGACGTCGCCGCGGCGGCCCGCGCCGGCGCGCCGGAAGGGCTCGTCGTGGTGGCCGAGCGGCAGACCGCGGGGCGGGGCCGGCTCGGGCGGACGTGGACGTCGCCGCCGCGCGCCGGCCTGACCTTCTCGGTACTGCTCCGCCCGCAGGTGCCCCCGCCGCGGCGGAGTCTCGTGCCGCTGCTCGCCGGGCTTGCCGTGGCGGAGGCCGTGACCGCGATCGGGCGCCTCGACGTGCGGCTCAAGTGGCCCAACGACCTGCTCGACGCCGCCGGGGGGCGCAAGCTGGCCGGGATCCTGGCCGAGGCTGTCGCGCTGCCGGATGGTGACGCGGTCGTCGTCGGCACCGGCCTGAACGTGACCACGCGCGCCGACGAGCTGCCCGACGAGCGGGCCGGTTCGCTGCTGCTCGCCGGCGCCGCGGTGACCGACCGCACCTCGCTGCTCAAAGAGCTGCTGCGCGCCTTCGACCGCCGCTACATCGCGTGGGCGCGGGCCGCGGGCTCCGCGGAGTCCGTGCTGCCGGCCTACCGCGAGGTCTGCGAGACGATCGGCCGGCGGGTGCGGCTGGAGCTGCCCGCCGGCGCGCACGTCGTCGGCACGGCCACCTCCGTCGACGACGACGGGCGGCTGCGGTTGCGCACCGACGACGGGGCCGAGCAGTCGTGGGCGGCCGGCGACGTCGTGCACCTACGCCCGGAGGGCTAGCGGGCGCGCCACGTGGTCCTTGTTCACCAGCAGGTTGCGCAGGCCCTGAGGCATGGCGGCCACGGCCGACTGGAGGCCTTTCGCGTCGTCGGCGAGAGCGCCCGCAGTCTTGAACGGGCAGGATGGTGCCGTGCGCTGGCTCGACACCGACGAGCAGGTCGTCATGGACCTGCACCCGCACGCCAAGCGGTTGTTCTGGCCGTTCGTGCGGGTGCCGGTCATCGCCGGGCTGTCGGCCTTCGGCGCCACGGCGATCCCGTCCGGCGACTGGCAGCGGCCGGCGCGCTGGGCGATCCTCGCGATCGCGGCCATCCTGCTGGTCGGCTGGTCGCTGCGGCCGTGGCTCGTCTGGCAGGCGACCCGCATCGTCCTGACGAACCGGCGGCTCGTCGTACGCACCGGTGTGTTGACCCGACGCGGTCGCGACGTGCTGCTGTCCCGCATCAACGACGTGTCGTTCACGCGCTCGCTCAGCGACCGGCTGTTCGGCTGCGGCACGCTGGTCGTCGAGTCGGCCGGCGAGCGCGGGCAGCTGGTGCTCGACGACGTGCCGCACGTCGAGCGGCTGCAGCTGGCGCTGCACGCGCGGATGGAGGCCGACGCCGTGGACCTCCGGCGGAGCGACGCGTGAACGACGACGACGGCGACGTCACCCGGCGCGAGCTCGAGGAGCTCGTGCTCGGTGGTCCGCGGCTCTACACCCGCGCCGAGGTGGCGGCCCGCTCCGACGTGCCGGTCGAGCTGGCGGACCGGATGTGGCGGGCGCTCGGGTTCGCCGACGTCGCCGACGACGACCGGTCGTTCACCGACAACGACGTGCAGGCGCTGCGCGAGGCCGTGGCCCTCGTCGAGGCCGGGGTCGTCGACCAGGTCACCCTGCTGGCGATGACGCGGGCCATGGGCCAGACGCTGTCGCGGCTCGCCGAGTGGCAGGTCGAGTCGGTGGCCGAGCTGATCCTGCGCCAAGGCATCGAGGTCTCCGAGCGGGACCTCTTCGAGACGGCGCGCTTCCTGCTGCCGGTTCTCGAGCGGCTGACCAGGCACGTCTGGCGGCGGCACCTGGTCGCGGTGACCGGGCGGGCCCTCGCCACCACGCCCGAGGAGCTGACCGCGCGCTCGCTCGGGGTCGGCTTCGCCGACCTCGTCGGCTTCACGTCGCTGTCGCGCCGGCTCACCGAGACCGAGCTCGCCGGGCTGGTGGAGTCGTTCGAGAGCCAGGCGGCCGACATCGTGGCGGCGCACCACGGGCGGGTCGTCAAGACCGTGGGCGACGAGATCCTGTTCGTCGCCGAGCGGCCGGTCGACGTCGCCGAGATCGGTCTGGCGCTTGCCGAGATCATCGGCGACGAAGCCGACCTGCCGCCGGTGCGCGTCGGCCTGGCGTGCGGCACCGTGCTGACCCGGCTCGGCGACGTCTATGGGACGCCGGTCAACCTGGCCAGCCGGCTGACCTCGCTGGCGCGACCCGGCACGGTGCTGGTCGACCGTGACCTCGCCTCCGAGCTCGACGGTGTCGACGGTTTCGAGCTGCGCCGGTTGCGCCGCCGCTCGGTGCGCGGCTTCGAGCACCTCGAGACCTCGCTGCTGCGCCGCGCCGGCAGCGATGGGTAGCGTCGAGTCGTGGCGGCCTACGAACACCTTCGGCTCCAGCGGCACGGGCACGTCGCCGAGCTCACCTTCGACCGGGCGGCGGCGATGAACGCGCTGTCGACCGCGATGGCCGAGGAGATGGCCGCGGCGACCGGCGACCTCGCGGCGGACGGCGACGTGCGTGCGGTGGTCCTCTCCGCCGCGGGTGACCGAGCCTTCTGCGTGGGTGCGGACCTCAAGGAGCGCAACGCCTTCAGCCAGGCCGACTTCCTGCACCAGCGCACGGTCTTCCGCCGGGCGTTCGGCGGCGTGCTGCACCTGCCCCAGCCGACGGTCGCGGCGGTCCACGGCTACGCGCTCGGCGGCGGCTGCGAGTTCGCGCTGTCCTGCGACCTCGTCGTCGCCGACGACACCGCGGTGTTCGGCCTGCCGGAGGTGACGATCGGCCTGGTGCCGGGCGGTGGCGGCACGCAGCTGGCCCTGCGCCGGCTCGGGCCCGGGCGGGCCGCCGATCTCGTGCTCACGGGGCGGCGTGTCGCCGTCGAGGAGGCCGAGAGCCTCGGCCTGGTCGACCGCCGGGTCGCCGCGGGCCGCGCGCGCGACGTCGCGCTGGAGGTGGCGCAGCAGATCGCGACGAATTCACCGGTCGCCGTCCGCGCCGCGAAACGGGCGCTGCGCAGCGGCCTCGGGCTCGACTACGCGGCCGCGATGGACGTCGAGGACGCCGCCTGGCGGACTGCGGCGTTCTCCGCCGACCGCCAGGAAGGCATCGCGGCCTTCAACGACAAGCGCCGGCCCGACTGGCCGGGGGTGTGAGCATGTCCGACCTGCCCGCGTCGATCAGCCTGCGCGAGGTCGGGCCGCGCGACGGCCTGCAGAACGAAGACCCGGTCCCCACCGAGGCGAAGGTCGCGCTGGTCGATGCGCTGTCGCGCACCGGCGTGCGCCGCATCGAGGCGGTCAGCTTCGTGCACCCCAAGGCGATCCCGCAGATGGCCGACGCCGACGCGGTGTGGGACCGGATCGAGCGCAACCCCGACGTGCGCTACTCCGCGCTCGTGCCGAACCTGCGCGGCGCGCAGCGGGCGCTGCAGGCCGGCTTCACCGAGCTCGAGGCCGTCGTCAGCGCGAGCGACACGCACAACCGCAAGAACGTCAACCGCTCCACCGAGGAGTCGCTCGACGACATCGCCCAGATCCTCGACCGCGTGCACGCGGCCGGCGGCACCTGCCAGGTCATCGTGTCGACGGCGTTCGGCTGCCCCTACGAGGGTGACGTGCCGGTGCAGCGGGTCGTCGACGTGGTCGGCCGCGCGATCCGCGACGGCGCCGACAGCGTGTCCTTCGGCGACACGACCGGCATGGGGACGCCGACCCGGGTCACCAGGCTGGTCGGCGAGCTGCGGATGGCGCACCCGGACGCGCCGCTCAACCTGCACTTCCACAACACCCGCGGCACCGGGCTCGCCAACGTGCTCGCCGCCCTCGAGCTGGGCGTCGCCGACTTCGACGCGTCGGTCGGTGGGCTCGGCGGCTGCCCCTACGCCCCCGGGGCGACCGGCAACATCGCCACCGAGGAGCTCGTGCACATGGTCGAGGACATGGGCGTCACCACCGGTGTCGACCTCGAGGCGATGATCGAGGCGGCCGCCGAGGCCGAGCGCATCGTCGGGCGCACCCTGCCCAGCCAGGTGCTGCGGGCCGGGCCGCGCACCCGCCTCGCCGGATAGCGCCGGGGCGCCAACTACCCTCCGCCCTGTGACCGACGACGTGCCGGCGCTGCGCGCCACGATCGAGAAGGGCGGCGCACCGCGCTACCACGATGCCAACGCGGACAAGGGCAAGCTCTTCGCCCGCGAGCGCATCGCGCTGCTCGTCGACGACGGGTCCTTCGTCGAGGACGGCGTCTTCGCCAACGCGCTCGCCGGCGACCTGCCGGCCGACGCCGTCGTCACCGGTACGGCGACCGTCGACGGCCGCCCGGTCGCGCTGATGGCCAACGACTCCACCGTGAAGGCCGGCTCGTGGGGTGCCCGCACGGTCGAGAAGATCATCCGCATCATCGAGACGGCCTACCGGCTGCAGGTCCCGATGGTCTACCTCGTCGACTCCGCCGGCGCGCGGATCACCGACCAGGTCGAGATGTTCCCGGGTCGCCGTGGCGCGGGGAAGATCTTCCACACCCAGGTGCGGGCCTCCGGCTCGATCCCGCAGGTGTGCGCGCTGTTCGGCCCGTCGGCCGCCGGCGGGGCCTACATCCCGGCGTTCTGCGACATCACGATCATGGTCGAGGGCAACGCGTCGATGTACCTCGGCAGCCCCCGCATGGTCGAGATGGTGGTCCGCGAGAAGACCACGCTCGAGGAGATGGGCGGGGCCCGGGTGCACTGCTCGCAGTCCGGCGTCGGGCACTACCTGGCCGCCGACGAGCGCGAGGCGATCGACGCCGTACGCCGCTACCTGTCGTACCTGCCGTCGAACTGGCAGGGCCCGCCGCCGGCGGCTGCCTCCAAGCCCGCGCCGCCGACCGACCTGCGGGCGCTGGTGCCGGAGAGCGAGCGGCAGGCGTTCGACATGCGCCGCTACCTCGGCGGGTTGCTCGACGAGGGGTCCTTCTTCGAGATCCACGCGCTGTGGGCCAAGGAGCTCACCGTCGGTTTCGGCCGCCTCGACGGCGAGGTCGTGGGGGTCGTCGCCAACAACCCGATGTTCAAGGGCGGCGTGCTGTTCGTCGACTCCGCCGACAAGGCGACGCGGTTCATCCAGCTGTGCGACGCGTTCAACGTGCCGCTGGTCTTCCTCGCCGACGTGCCGGGCTTCATGGTCGGCACCGCGGTCGAGAAGGCCGGCATCATCCGGCACGGGGCGAAGATGATCTCGGCCGTCTCCGAGGCGACGGTGCCGAAGATCTCCGTCGTGGTCCGCAAGGCCTACGGCGCCGGCCTCTACGCCATGGCCGGCCCCGGCTTCGAGCCCGACGCCTGCATCGCCCTACCGACCGCGAAGATCGCCGTCATGGGGGCGGAGGCCGCCGTCAACGCGGTCTACGCCAACAAGATCGCCGAGATCGACGACGAGGCGGAGCGCGAGCGTTACGTCGAGGGCCTGCGAGCCGAGTACGAGACCGACATCGACATCGTCCGGCTCGCCGCCGAGCTGGTCGTCGACGACATCGTCGAGCCGGAGGACCTGCGCTCGGAGCTGATCCGCCGTCTCGCCTTCGCGCGCAGCAAGGACCGGTCGTTCTCCCGCCGCCGGCACGGCGTCACGCCGGTCTGAGCGCCGGCTACGACAGCCCGGCGCGCTGCCGGGCCGCGCGGCGCCGGGTGCTGAACGACGCGCCGCTGTCCGGATAGGCCGGTGCGGGCGCGCGGTCGTCACGACGCCGCATCCGCACCAGGAAGCACAGGTCGAAGACCGCGACCGCGGCGAGGGTGACGCTGCCCGGCCAGATCCAGTGCGGGTCCTGGTAGGAGACGAGCCCGATCGTGCGGCTGGCGACGTAGCCACCGAGGATCACCGTCATGACGACGGCGCCGAACGTCCAGCCGAAGCGTTCGATCGAGCTGTTGTGGTTGGCGACCATGACGAGGATCGCGCAGCCGAGCAGGGCGATCGAGGCGAAGACGAACAGCGCGCCGAGGTAGTGCTGGTCGTAGTAGATCGTCGGCACGTACGCCAGCAGGATCGCCGTCACCACGAACAGGCAGAGTCCGGCCAGCCCGCGCAGGCCCGTGCGCACCATCGCTGCACCCTCCTCGACGTCAGCGGCTGTCGAGGTCGGTATGCCCGGAGACCCCGTGCGCATGCCGGTTCGTGCGGCTGCACCGGCGGGCCGGTTGCCGCGGTGACGTCACACCGGGGCGTTGTGCGCCGCGTCGGCGGTCGCCTCGGCGACCGGCTCGACCGGCAGGAACACCCACTGGCGGAACGACCAGAACCGCCAGACCATCCCGACGACCAGGCCGACGCCGTTCGCCGCGATGTTGTCCGCCAGCACGCTGTGGAAGCCCAGCACGTAGTGCGAGATCGCGAGGCACGTCTCGGTCAGCCCGAGACCGACGGCGGACAGCACCATGAACAGCACGTACTCCCGGCGTACGCCGGTCCGCGCCCGGTCGCGCCACGTCCAGTGCCGGTTCATGAAGTACGACGAGGTGGCCGCGAGCGACATCGAGATCGCCTTGGCGGTCAGCGGCTTCTCGCTGACGACGGCAACCCGCAGCAGGTTGAACACCGAAATGTCGAGGGCGAGGTTGACGACTCCCACGGCGCCGAACTTGGACGCCTCGCTCAGGAGGTCACCGAAACGCCGCACCGGTGCAGCGTAATGCGAGACTTTGGCCGTGGACTTCCGGTTGTCGGACGAGCACGAGGCGCTGCGCGCGACCGTCGCGGAGTTCGCCCGTGACGTGGTGGCGCCGCGCGCCGAGGAGCTCGACCGCACCGGAGAGTTCCCCTACGAGATCGTCGCCCGGATGGGGGAGATGGGCTTGTTCGGGCTGCCCTTCCCCGAGGACTACGGCGGCATGGGGGGCGACTTCTTCGCACTCTGCCTCGCCATCGAGGAGCTCGCCCGCGCGGACTCCTCCGTCGCGATCACGCTGGAGGCCGCCGTCGGGCTCGGTGCGATGCCGATCTACCGGTTCGGCAGCGAGGAGCAGAAGCGCACCTGGCTGCCGATGCTCTGCCGCGGCGAGGCGCTCGGGGCCTTCGGGTTGACCGAGCCGGGCGGCGGTTCCGACGCCGGAGCGGCGCGCACCCGGGCCGAGCTACGCGACGGCGACTGGGTGATCAACGGCACCAAGGCGTTCATCACCAACTCGGGCACCGACATCACGCGGCTGGTCACCGTCTTGTGCGTCACCGGCGAGCAGCCGGGCGGGCGCAAGGAGCTGACCTCGATCATCGTGCCGGTGCCGACCGAGGGCTTCCGCGCCTCGCGGAAGTACGACAAGGTCGGTTGGCATGCCTCCGACACCCGCGAGCTGGTCTTCGAGGACTGCCGGGTGCCCGAGGCCAACGTGCTCGGTGAGAGGGGCCGTGGCTACGCGCAGTTCCTGCAGACGCTCGACGAGGGCCGGATCGCGATCTCGGCGCTCGCCGTGGGCCTGGCGCAGGCCTGTGTCGACGAGTCGGTGAAGTTCGCCCGGGAGCGCGAGGCGTTCGGCCAGCCGATCGGCACCTACCAGTCGATCGCCTTCATGATCGCGGACATGGAGATGCGCACCCACGTGGCCCGCGCCGCCTACTACCAGGCGGCGGCCAAGCTCGCCGCCGGCGAGCCGGTGAAGAAGGAGGCCGCGATCGCGAAGCTCTACAGCTCCACGATTGCGGTCGACAACGCCCGCGCGGCGACGCAGATCCACGGCGGCTACGGGTTCATGAACGAGTACCCCGTGGCCCGACACTGGCGCGACTCGAAGATCCTCGAGATCGGCGAGGGCACCAGCGAGGTGCAGCGCATTCTCATCGCCAGGGAGCTCGGCCTTCACCCCACGACGTCGCTGCGCGACGCCGCGGCGGCCCCGGAGAGGCGATGAGCGACCCCGTGACCGGCCTGCCCGTCGTCGGCATCGTCGGCGCGGGCCAGCTGGCCCGCATGGCGCACCAGGCGGCGATCGCGCTGGGTCTGTCCTTGCGCATCCTCGCCGACCGGCCCGACGACGGGGCCGCCCTGGTGGCCGCCGACGTCGAGGTCGGTGACTACCGCGACCGCGACGAGCTGCTGCGCTTCGCCAAGGGCTGCGACGTCGTGACGTTCGACCACGAGCACGTCCCGCCGGACCACCTGAGGGCGCTGGTGGACTCCGGTGCCGTCGTCCGCCCCGGCCCCGAAGCATTGCTGTTCGCCCAGGACAAGCGGGCCATGCGCGAGCGCCTCGGCGAGCTCGGGCTGCCGGTGCCGCGCTGGTCCGCCGACCCCGACGGGCTGCCCCGGCCCTACGTGGCCAAGGCCGTGCGCGGGGGTTACGACGGGCGAGGCGTGTGGTTCGTCGAGCCGGGTGAGCCCCTGCCCGACGTCGAGATCCTCGTGGAGGAACGGGTCCCGCTCGCCCGTGAACTGGCCGCCGTGGTCGCTCGCCGTCCCAGCGGCGAGGTCCGCGAATGGCCGGTGGTCGAGACCGTCCAGAGCGACGGCATCTGCGTCGAGGTGATCTCTCCCGCGCCCGGTCTGGCCGCGCAGCGCGCCGCCGAGGCGCGCACGATCGCCCGCACCATCGCCGAGAGCCTGGGCGTGGTCGGCGTCTTGGCCGTCGAGCTGTTCGAGACCGCCGAGGGCCTGGTGGTCAACGAGCTGGCGATGCGGCCGCACAACTCGGCCCACTGGACGATCGAGGGTGCGCGCACCAGCCAGTTCGAGCAACACGTGCGCGCCGTCCTCGACTGGCCGCTGGGGGACACCGCGGCGGTGGCGCCGTGGACGGTCATGGTCAACGTGCTCGGCGGCCCGGCCACCGACCTGGCCGCATCACTGCCCGCCACGCTCGCCGCCGACCCGGGGGTGCACGTGCACCTCTACGGCAAGGGGGCGCGCCCCGGCCGCAAGCTCGGCCACGTCACGGTCACGGGCGACGATCTCGACTCGCTACGCGCCCGCGCCCGCCGCGCGGCCGACGCACTTTCCGGAGGTGGGGGATGACGGCCGTCGTCGGCATCGTCATGGGCAGCGACTCCGACTGGCCGGTCATGGAGGCCGCCGCCGTCGCGCTGCGGGAGTTCGACGTCGCGCACGAGGTGCACGTGGTGTCGGCCCACCGCACCCCCCGGGAGATGCTCGACTACGGCGCGGGTGCGGCCGGGCGAGGGCTGCGGGTGATCATCGCGGGCGCCGGGGGAGCGGCACACCTGCCCGGCATGCTCGCCAGCGTCACGCCCTTGCCGGTCATCGGGGTGCCGGTGCCGCTGGCTCATCTCGACGGTCTCGACTCGCTGCTGTCGATCGTGCAGATGCCCGCCGGGGTGCCGGTCGCCACGGTCGGCGTGGCGGGTGCGCGCAACGCGGGGCTGCTCGCCGTACGCGTCGTCGCCGCCTCCGACGAGTCGCTGCGCGCGCGCATGGAGGACTTCCAACGGCACCTGGCCGAGACGGCCAAGACCAAGGACCGCAGCCTGCAGGACCGGCTATGACACCAGGCCGTGGGCAGCCCACTGGATCTTCGGGCAGGTGTCCATGACCATGTCCAGCCCGGCCGCACGCACCCGCTCGTAGGCCTGCTCGTCGACGACGTCGAGCTGGAACCACACAGCCTTCGCGCCCATGGCGATCGCCTCGTCGGCGTGCTCGCCGGCGAATTCCGAGCGGCGGAACAC
>Ga0207652_10000291_pt1 | contig 52011 bp, 39 predicted proteins | sample KBSC63BmetaG_FD_184334 | JGI IMG/M metagenome (GOLD analysis project Ga0207652, IMG submission 184334) | Corn rhizosphere microbial communities from Kellogg Biological Station, Michigan, USA - KBS C6-3B metaG (SPAdes) (version 2) | ecosystem: Host-associated > Plants > Roots > Rhizosphere ... | reverse complement strand
CGGGCTCGTGATCTACTTCAACGTCGCGCGCACGGTGCTCGTGTGACCGCATAGGTCCGTGACCGCATGGGGGCAGCCCATGGGGCAGCCCCATGGGCTGCCCCATGGGCTGCCCCCATGCGACCACTCTTGCCGCCAGCGGAACGCGCCGATAAGGTAGGCTGGCAATTCGATGCGAGCGCGAGACTGCGCTCGGTGATTCAATCTTCGCCTGGAGGCGGGCCATGCGGCGCAACGTGGTCGGGATCATTCTCATGGGCACAGTTGTCATGGGAGCGTGCTCGGATTCAGGACTGACCAGCCCACCGGCTGTCCCATCGCTGAACGTCAGCGCGCCGCTCCACACCAGGCACTACATCGTGGTTGCCTCCGGAAACAGCATCCCGGCCTCGCTCGGCGCGCAGATCGCGCGCGACGGCGGATCGATTACCAGCTCGCTTCCTCAGATTGGCATGGCCTTCGTGTCCGCACCCGACGCGAGTATTGCGACCGACGCGTCCCGGCTCACGGGAGTACAGTCGGTGATACCGGATCTCGACGTCAAATGGACTCCCGGCGAGAAGGGGCGGGCCGCCATCCCGGATCGCGCGACAGCGGACGCGACGCCGAACGTGGTCGTCGCCGATCCACTCCAGTTCCTCCAGTGGAACCTCCTGGCGGTGCACGCACAGCAGGCGTGGAGTGCGGGAGACTTCGGCCAGGGCGCCACAGTGTACATCCTGGACAGCGGCATTGACTGCACGCATCCGGACCTGATCCCGAACCTCGACATCCAGTCGAGCACCTCGTTCGTTCCCGGCGAGACGGCGTGCGTGACACCCGGCTTCTACTTCAATCACGGGACGCACGTGGCCGGCATCATCGCCGCGGCCGCGAACGGGTTTGGTGTCGTGGGCGTGGCCCCGCGAGCGCACATCGTTGCCGTGAAGGTGCTGTCGGAGACGACCGAGAGCGGCCCCTTCAGCGGAATCATCCAGGGAATCGTGTACGCGGCGGACCACCGCGCGGACATCATTAACATGAGCCTTGGGACGCCGCCGATCCCGCGGAGCGGCTTTGCGGATGCGGACGGCACTGTCGCCACAGCCCGGGACGTCGCCGCGCTGGTGAACGCGGTGAACCGCGCCACGACCTATGCAAATCAGAAGGGCAGCACCGTCATCGTCGCAGCCGGGAATGATGGCCTGAACCGCAACCACGACAGCAACAACACGATCCTCCCGGCCGATGATCCCGACGTGCTGTCAATCGCCGCAACGGGACCCGTGGGCTGGGCTGTGGACCCGACGACCGATCTCGATGTACCCGCGCTGTTCTCCAATTCAGGTCAGTCGCGCATTGACTTCGCGGCTCCAGGCGGCACCGATACGTTCCTGGCGGCGAACCCGAATGCGATCTGTACACTTGGATTCGTGGAACCGTGCTTTGTGTTCGATTGGGTCTTCAGTACGATCGCGGGTGGCTGGGGGTGGGGCGCGGGTACGAGCGCGGCCGCTCCGCACGCCTCCGCCGTCGCGGCACTGCTTGTGACGCGCTATGGACACATGACGCCCGCGCAGCTCACAGCACGGCTCCGCGCCTCAGCGGTGGATCTCGGCAAACCGGGCAAGGATGCGTTCTTCGGAAACGGATTTCTGGATGCAGGCCGGACCGTGCAATGACGGCCCAGGGGCAGCCCCATGGGCTGCCCCTTTGTGGCGCGAGTGCAACATAGGGGCTGCCCCATGGGCTGCCCCTATGTTGCCACCGGGATACCGGCCGGACTCCGCTCCATGTTCACGATCCCCTCTTCCAGCCACGTGAAGTCGCCCTGCAGCACGGCCTGCGAGATCCTGTACAGGGCGGCATCGTTGGGGCCGAACAGCATCCGGAAGTGATCCGCGATGCGGAGCCGCGCCTCGCGACAGAAGAGCAGCGCCAGATCCACCGCGTTCCCGTCACCCGCCTTTGCCAGCGCGTGCGCCCGCGAGCACGTTGCGGCCATGGCGAACAGTTCGGCGCCAATGTCCACGGCGCGGAAGAGCACCATCTGCCGCTTTTCCAGCTTCGGACCCAGCCGCACCATGGCGTGGAAGACGGACCGCCCCAGGCGGCGCGTGGTCTTCTCGATGTACTTGAACTCCCGGTCGAGCGCGCCGAACTCCGAGTACGACGTGAGTCCGCCCATCCATTGCGACGCGTACCAGGTCGGATAGAACTTCACTGACCGCAGAAGCGCCGCACGCTTCTCCCTGCTCGTCGCCTTCGGATTCACGACGTCGAACGCCGTGCGGAAGTGCACATCCACCGCCTCGCGCGCGATGAACAGCCGCATGATCTCCGATGATCCCTCGAAGATCAGGTTGATGCGGAAGTCGCGCATCGCGCGCTCCAGCGGAATCGGCCGCTCTCCGCGCGCCCGCAGCGAGTCCGCCGTCTCGTACCCGCGCCCGCCGCGGATCTGGATCGCGTCATCCACGATGCGCCAGCCGGCTTCCGTGTTCCACATCTTGGCAATGGCGGCCTCCAGCCGGATGTCATAGCCGCCGCGATCCGCCATGGCGCTGGCCAGCTCCGCAACGGATTCCATCGCGAACGTGTTGGCCGCCATCTTCGCGATCTTCTGCGCGATGGCCTCATGCCGGCCAATGGGCTGCCCCCACTGCACGCGCTCATTCCCCCACTCTCGCGACACGCGCACCATCTGCTTGGCGGCGTACGCCGCGCTGGCGGGCAGCGTGAGTCGGCCGGTGTTGAGCGTGATCAGCGCGAGCTTGAGCCCCTTCCCTTCTCCCCAGAGAATGTTCTCGCGCGGCACCTTCACATTCGTGAACCGGAGCACAGCGTTCTCGATCGCCTTGAGGCCCATGAAATGATTGCGGTGCAGAATCTCGACGCCGGGCCACGACGTCTCCACGATGAATGCCGTGATGCGCTTCTTCGGCTTGCCATTCACGATCTGATCCGGCGTGCGCGCCATCACCAGCATCAGCTCGCACCGCGTGCCGTTGGTGCACCAGAGCTTCTCGCCGTTCAGCAGGAAGTACGAGCCATCCTCGCTCGGCGTCGCGGTGGTATGCATGTTGGCCGGGTCGCTTCCCGCATCCACCTCGGTGAGCGCGAACGCCGATATCGCGCCCTTCGCGAGGCGCGGGAAGTACGCCTGCTTCTGCGCCTCCGTGCCGAACAGCTTGAGCGGCTGCGGGACTCCGATGGACTGGTGCGCGGAGAGCAGCGCCGTGAGCGAACCGTCCTTCGACGTCACCATGCCCATGGCGCGCACGTAGCTCGTCTGCGAGAGCCCCAGGCCGCCGTACTCCTCCGGGATCTTGATGCCGAACGCGCCGATGTCGCGCAGTTCCTGCACCACCGCCTCGGGGATGTCGCCCGTGCGATCAATTTCGTCGGAGTCCAGACGCTCCAGCACATCGCGGAGCTTCTCCATGAATGGCGCGGCCCGCTCCTCCTCCTCGCGGCTCTGCGTGGGCCAGGGATGGATCAGGTCGAGCCGGAAGCGACCGAGAAAGAGCTCCTGCAGGAAACTGGGCTCCTTCCACTCGCTTTCCCGCGCCGCTTCCGCGACGTCGCGCGCCTCCTCCTCGGAGGCCAGGGCATGCTTCGCGTCTGCCATGGTCAGGTCACTGCGTGGTTGTGGTGCTGAAAGGTACATGTGGTGCCGCGCGGAACGGAAACGCGCAACAGGACACGCCTCCGTGCCACGCGATCTACCTGTGCCCTGTCGCCAGCATGCCCGGCTTCTTCCCGCGCTCGAGCCAGATCAGATACCCCGCTCCGTACAGCGCGATCAGCGCGAAGGTAAACCACTGGATCGCGTAATTCCGGTGCGGCCCCTCATCCATCTCGGGAATGGTGAGCCGCGTTGGCGCCCCTTCATCAGGCGTACCCGGCGAGAGGTCGATCACCAGGAAGGGCTGGACGGGATATGGCAGCAGCGACGCGATGCGCGCCCCGTCCAGGTGGCGCACCGCGCGCGGATTGTTCACCGCCGCGGGATCGTTGGCTGACGCCGGCGGAATCGGTGAGACATAGCCTTCCACGGTGGTGTGGCCGGGTTCGAACCAGAGCGACTTGTTCACGGACGACGCATCCGGCGAATAGACCCATCCGCGGTTGACGAGAATCGCGCGCCCGCCGCCGTCCGGCGTGAGCGGGGTCACCAGATACACCCCGGGCGCGCCCTGCCGCGATCGCCCCGTGATCACGATCTGCTGATCGTAGTCGAACGTGCCCGTCACGCGCACGCGGCGGTAGTTGGCGAGCGCCGTATCCGCCGACAACGCGGATGGCGCAATCGGCCTGGCGAAGATGCGGCTCGAGAGTTCCGCGTTGAAGGCGCGCCGCTCCGCGAGGCGGTGCAACTGCCAGACGCCGAGTCTGGCGAAGAGTGTCGCCAGCGCGAGCGACACGATGAATGCAACGATGGTGGTCCAGCGCATGTCGCAAGGTAGCAGCGCGCCGGCGCGCCGGGCAGCGAATGCGCGCCGCGCCTGCCGCTCAGAAGAGCGTCATCTGCTCGCCAAGCTCACTCGGATCCACGGGCTTCTGTCCCAGGAGCTGCTGCAGTTGCCGCACGGAAGCCGGACTGTGCCCGGCGTAGTGGTTGTTCACGTAGCCGTACACGGCCGTCACCTTCTGAATGAGCATCAGGATCGCTTCCGACCACGATTCCAGCTCGCGCGAACGATCGAACTGGACCCGCGAGTAATCCACGATGTCGCGGTTCGGTCCCATCCAGCGCAGATAGGCGAAATTCGCGGTCGGCCGTTCGGCGAGCGCCAGCATCGTGCGGCGCGGAACCCAGCGCGCATCGGTGAGCGCGAGCGCGACACGATGCTCGGCGAGCAACGCGAGCAGGCCATCGTGAATCCAGCCGCGCTGCCGGAACTCGATGGCGAAGCGAATGTCCGTGGGAAGCGTCGGGAGAAAGCTGACGAGCGCGGGCAGCTCGGCGGGTCCGAAATCCGGGCCGAGTTGAATGAGCACGGGCCCGAGCTTCGCTCCCAGCGCCCGGATGCGTTCGACAAAGAGCGCCGTCAGATCGTCGCAATCCCGGAGGCGGCGTTCGTGCGTGATCTCCTGCGGCAGCTTGAGCGCGAAGCAGAAGTCGCCAGGCGTACGGGCGGCCCATCCCTGCACCGTTTTCGCGGGCGGGATCGCGTAGAAGGTGGAGTCCACCTCCACCGTGTCGAATGCCCGGGCATAGGTCGCGAGAAAATCCACGGGACGCGTTCCCGGCGGATAGAACGATCCCACCCAGGCGTCGTAGTTCCACCCCTGCGTGCCGAGTCGAACGCTCGAAGGCATGGAAAGAATGGGATGCGGTGGATGAAGACTGTCAAGTGCCGGGATACCGGGTGTGCGCCCACGGTAGTGTCCCGCTCCATCCGGGGTTCCTGTCACTCCAGGGTCCCGACGGTACCGGATTTGCTCCTTCATATAGATTGAATTGTATGGGTTCCCTCGGAGAAGCCATGGAGGTACGTCAGAACGAAGCGCGAAACGGAGAGCGGGCCCCGCAGCACGAAGACAGTTCGATCGTTCCTCCTCCGGTGTCCAGCACGCACGCCCTGTTCGAGGAGTTGACACGCCCCACCCCGGCGGATGCCGACGCCAATCCGTACGCCATGCCTGACGAAGGCGATCCCGCGCACCCGCTGTTGAGCGAGGGACTGGTCGGAATTTCCGGTGCCATTTTCGGCGGAGCGATCGGATCGCTGTCGGGGGTAAACGGCGCGATCGCCGGTGCGATCATCGGAGCGATCGTCGGGTGGATCGCGGGGCGGAACTGAACGATCGCACGCGCGTCCGCCGGCGTGCGCCGATTCACGGCTCGGCCGCGCGATAGGTCTCGAAGAAGCCGTTCCCCTCGCCATGCACCCGCGCGCCCCCGATCCAGCCATCCAGCGTGGCTCGCCCCTGCATCTGGATGAAATACGGATCGCGCACGGCGCCTCGCGCGCCGCGGTGCAGCATGGTGCCACGCATGTCCGTTCCAATGGCGTCCTGGATGGCCAGCGTGACACGCAGCGTGTCATCCCCGCGCACCGCCGCGAGCACCGCGGCCTGCGGCACATGCACGCGCACGCCGTTCACGGTGATCACGCGTGCATCCGAATACGCGATGCGCTGCGGCCGGAAGAGCGCACGGAAACCGAGCGAGTCCACGAGGTAGAGAAAGAGCGGCGTGCGCGCCGCCAGGCTGTCGGGTGGCTCGACGCGGCCATAGAGCAGCGTGAATGCTCCGGCGCGCGCCGCGCCCCACTCCCACCGCACATCGCGCCACACGCCCCAGTTGTGATCGTGATACGACTGGGCGCTCGCATACGTCGTGCACCGCTCGCGCACGCAGATCCGGCCGCTGGCCGACGCGCGCAGCGCCGGCACGACGTAGCCGGACGTGAACGCCCCGCTCGACAGCGTGGCGCCGGGGAACCAGGCGCGCGGCGCACCGGTCACGACCAGATCCACGAGCACCGGAGCGCCGGTGCCCGGCTCGGTTGCCCGCGCCTGCACGTGATAGCGTCCGTCGTTCAGCAGCGTGACACGTGATGTCCCGATGCGCAGATCAGGTGACTCGGTCGACAGGTGCACCGCGCCGGGTGGACTCTCCGCCGCGAAGCGTCTTGTGGCGCCGCCTTTCGTGCGCAGCGTCACGGTCACGCGCCCACCCCAGTCGCCGCCGCGAATGTCCCCGCCCACCATGAGCGAGATGAACGCCCAGTGCCGCGCGTCCGGAGCCAGCACGTTGAAATAGTGCCACTCACCCCAGCTCGCGGCGTCGGCAAGTCCGGGCGGCGGCAGATGAAAGTGATCCATGTCCGAATAGAGCTCGTAACGCGTTGGCGCGACCCAGCGGCGATCGCCGGCGTCGTCCACCCACTGGCCCGTGATGGCACGGGGGAGCGCCCCGACTGCCGCGCTGCGCGATGGGATGTCGCCGCTCGCCTGCACCGCGTATTCGCCCGTCCGCGTTCGCAGATAGGCGAGCTTCGCGACGATCTGCGGCGCCACCACTCGTACGGCGCCGGCGAGCCGCGGTGCGTCCAGCAACTGGCGATCAATGAATCGCGCGTGATCAATCGAGAAGAACAGGCCGCCCACCCCGCCGGTCTTCATGACCTCGAGGTTCATCCCTTCCGGGAGCACGGTGATCTCCCCGCCACCCACCAGCGCCGTATCACGCGCCTGCTCCAGCATCGCCTGCCCGATCGCGAGCAGCACGATCATCACCCCGGCGCCCAGCCCGAACCCGATGAGCAGCAGCAGCGAACGCCACGGCCGATGCGCGAGTTGGCGCAGCGCCAGCAGCGCGATCATCGTGCGCCGTCGCAATTGACGATGACGCCGTCGCGCATGTGCACGACGCGTCGCGCTGCCCGGGCGAGCTGTTCGTCATGCGTGACCAGCACCAGCGCGGTGCCGTCGGCGTTGAGCTGCTGAAGGAGCGCGATGATTTCCGCGCCGGTTCGCGCATCGAGCTCGCCCGTGAGCTCATCCGCGAGCACCACGGCCGGCGCGTTGGCCATGGCGCGCGCGATGGCTACGCGCTGCTGCTCTCCGCCCGAGAGCTGCGACGGCCTGTGCCGGGCGCGGCCATCCAGTCCCACGTAGCGCAGCAGCTCCAGCGCGCGCATCCGTCGCTCCTGTTTCGCCACGCCGGCTTCGGCCATCGGCAGCGCGACGTTGTCCGCGGCGGTCAGCGCGGGCATCAGATAGAACCGCTGAAACACGAACCCAATGTGGAGCAGCCGGAAGCGGGTGAGCGCGCGATCCGGCATGCCCGCCACGTCGACGCCACGAAAGCGCACGCGTCCAGCAGTGGGGCGGTCAATCCCGCCGAGCAGGTTGAGCAGCGACGACTTCCCGCACCCCGACGGCCCCACGAGCGCCACGAATTCGCCGCTCGTGATGTCGAGCGTGATGCCGCGCACGGCCCGCACCAGCTCATCACCCACGCGATAGTCGCGATGCACGTCCTCCGCCGCGAGCAGCGCGCTCACGCGATCGCCTCCTCGCGCAACGCGCCCGCCACGGGGTGCACCGCGGCCCGCCATGCGGGATACAGGCTCGCGGCGACACCACACAACGCGAGCAGCCCGAGCGCCGCCCACACGGCTCGCGGCTGAAAGAGAAAGAAGTCGATCGCCGCGGGCAGACCGGGGAAGCTCGACAGAATGTGATTGAGGTAGCGCGCCGTGAGCAGTCCCAGTCCCAGCCCCGGCACGGCGCCGCCCAGCACGATCGCGCCGCTCTCCAGGACGACCTGTTCCACGACGTGCGCGCGGGACACGCCGATCGCGCGCATCACCGCGATTTCGCCCAGGCGTTCGTTCACCGACACGGTGACCAGCGTCGTCACGAGGAGGAAGCCCACCACGAGACTCACGGCGCCCAGAATGTAGCTGAGCTGCCGGAAATAGCTGAGGCGCTGGTCCACGCGCGCCATGGCCTCGCTCGTGGAAATGACGTCCACGCGCGGCAGGGCGGACTGGATGCGCCGTCGCGCTGCCTCCACGATCGTGCCACGCCGCAGCCGCACCATGATGAGCGAAACGGCATCGGCGGCATCCGCGCCGCGCATGCCCTGCAGGGTGGAGAGCGGCACCGCCGCGGCAGATTGTCCGGCGGAGAGATAGAGAAAGCGGGCGCGGCCGGTGATCACGAGGCGACGCGTCCCCGACATCGTGCGGAGCTGCGCATCGTACCCCGACGCGGCGGTGAGCGTGTCGCCAACCGCTGCACCGGCGGCGCGCAGCAGCTCATCGTTCGCCACCAGCTCATCCGGTCGGCGTGGGTCGTGACCGGACAACAGTTCATAGTCGCCCTGCACGCCAGGCTCGACGCCGAGCGCAAAGCTCGTGACGGCACCCCGCCCGCGCGGGATGTGCAACTGTCCCCCCAGCACGGGACTCACCGCCACGACATCGGGAAGCGCGCGCAGCGTGGCGAGCATGCGTGCGGCACCGCCGATGGTGGCGTCCGTGTCGAAGGGGAGTGTGCCTTTCGGTGACAGCCGGAGCTGAAATCCGCGACTCAGCAGCAGATCCCGGAACGACGCGCGCAACCCTGAGGAGAGCATGACCATGTCGAGCAGCATGGCGAAAGCCACCGCCACGCCGAGGACGGCGAGTACGGTCCGGCCGCGATGACGGCCCAGCGTCGCGAAGGCGAGCGTGAACCGCATTACCGCCCCAGGAGAGTGAGCGGCGGCGTCCGCACCAGGCGGAGCGCGGCCAGCGTACCGGCCGCAAGACCGAGCAGCAGCGACAGCACGCCGGCGAACAGCACGATCCCTGTCGTGATGATCGAGAAGCGGAGCGGCGTGTCGTAGAACGCCTGGTAGTACGCGTTCACCAGTCCGGACGCGCCCCAGCCGATGAGCACGCCCAGCGCGCTCCCGAGCACCGATACGACCGCGGCCTCGAGCACGACCGATCGAAGAACGGTCGAGCGCGACAGTCCAATGAGCCGCAGCGCCGCAATGTCACGCCGTCGTTCATCGACCCTGAGCAGCAGAATGCAGAGCAGGAAGATGGCGCTCGCGACAATGGTGATGACGCCGATGGCGCGATGAAAGCGGCTCACCACGCGGAACGTTTCCGAGGTTTCCGCGGCGATCTCATGGGATGGCCACGCCTGGAATCCGAATGCGGCATCGTTGATGGCGCGGAGAGCCACTTGCGTCGCGGCGCTGTCGCGCGTCGCCACGGCGAAGCGATCCACGCGGTCGCCGTAGTGTATCAATGATTGGAGCTGATCGAGATGCATGCGCACCTGGTACGCGTTGCGCGTGATCTCGCTGGGATCCGCGCGCCGCGCCAGGATCGCGCCAACGACAACGGTGTCCCCCGCTGCACCGGGATTCGCGGCCACGACCACGCGGTCGCCGACCCGGAGCCCTGCCGCCGCCGCGAGTCGCGCGTCAACGGCAATTGTTCTGGGGGGTGCCGTGAACTGGAGAAGGACGGCCAGGACGAGCGCAGTCATTGTGGAACCGGGTGTAAGAAACGGGAAACGGCGTGCAGGCATTCGGCCTGTACTCCGCTTCCGCGCGATGCAGACGATCAATTGACCGGTGAACCAGTACAGCTGACAGTTTACTCCATGCCCCTTCCGCTCATTCTCGATACCGACCCCGGCATTGACGACGCCGTCGCCATCGCGCTGGCGGTGCGCTGCCCTTCGCTGTCGGTGGTCGCGATCACCACGGTATTCGGAAACGTGGAGGTGGAGCGGGCGACCCGCAACGCGCGTGAGGTACTGCGGCAGGTTGGCGTTCGCATTCCGGTCATCTCGGGCGCCGCGCGGCCACTAAGGCGGCCGGTCCGCTTCGTTCGGCTCCGCCACGGCACGGAGGGACTCGGCTTCGTGCGTCCGGAGCGCCCCGCGCTGCCGGAGCCGGATCGGGTCGCCGAAGCCATTGTGCTGCTGTCGCGCCAGTACGCCGGCCTCGGGATCTGCTGCCTCGGCCCGCTCACCAATCTCGCCCATGCGCTGGAGCTCGATCCGTCACTGCGCGACACGCTGGGTCCGGTGTTCACCATGGGCGGTGCGATCCATGCGCGCGGTACGCACACGCGCTGGAGCGAGTTCAACTGGTGGTCGGATCCCGACGCGGCAGCGCTGGTGCTCCGCGCCGGACTCGATCTGCGTCTCGTCACTGTGGATGTTTCACGGTGCATGGACATTCCGCGCAGCGCCATTGACGCGTTGCGCTCTGCGGCGCGGCACGACGAACGCGCGCGCTTCTGGTCTGACGCACTGGTCTTTTACGCCGACGCGCAGCACGGCCCGGAAAGCGGGGAAGGCTGCATTGTACCTGATCCCCTCGCCGTCGCGGTCGCGGCCGAGCCGGCACTCGTCACCTGGCAGGACACGAGACTCACGGTCGGAACGACAAGCGACGAGTTCCGCGGCGCGGTGCGCGAAACCGCGGATGGCGCACGCGCCAGGATTGCCACCTCGGTTCGTACCGAGGACGCGCTCGACCTCGTGTGGCGCGAGGTGTTCAGCCAGTGGATACCAATGGGACGAGGAGGCGGCGGCCAGTGGCCCACACCGGGAAGCGAGACCCGGCGCCCAGCCGGGGAAAGAGGGCACTCGGAGCCCTGAGCGAAATGGCCGCCGCGAGGCACGGGCGACGAGTCGCGGCGTCCGGGGTCTATCCGGTTTCCACCAGCACTGCCGCCGCCAGCGCCGGACCGATCTGACGCTGCGCCTGTCCGACACGCAGCGCGATCGGCCCGCCGTACGGTTCGCGCGACTGCACCGTGACCTCGGCGCCGATCGTGAGCCCGAGCTCGCCCAGATAGCGGAGCATGGCCGCATCGTCGTCGCTCACGCGCACCACGCGGCCCCGTTCGCCGGGAGCCAGGTCCAGAATGGAAAACAGCGTACGCTCGTCAATTTTCCCCTCGCGCGTGGGAATCGGCGCGCCGTGCGGATCGGTTTCCGGTTCCCCGATCGCGGCAGCCATGCGGTCAATGAGCGCATCGCTCGCCGCGTGCTCGAGTCGCTCCGCTTCATCGTGCACGAGATCCCAGGGATAACCGAGCGCCAGCGTCAGATATGCCTCGATGACCCGATGCCGCCGGAGCGTGCGCAACGCCAGACGGCGCCCCATGTCGGTGAGCCGCACGCCGCGATAGGGTTCGTGTTCGAGCAACCCCTGGTCGGCGAGGCGCCGCACCATCCCGCTCACGGACGCTGGCGCGATCGCGAGGCGCTGGGCGATGTCGTTGGTGGCCGCCGCATCAGAGCGTCGCTCGATCTCGTAGATGACCTTGAGATAATCCTCGACCGGTGCGGTCACATCCCGGTGCGTCTTCGCGGCGGTCACGACACTGCCTCGCCGCGCACCGGCGTCAGCTCGCGCGACCCGCGCACCAGCAGCACCGGGATAGTGCAGCGATGGCGCACCGAATCCGCCACGCTGCCATAGAGCAGATCGGAGAGGAACCGGTGCCCGTGCGTGGACATCGCGATCAGGTCGCAGTGCTCGCGCATGGCCGTCTCGGTGATCTCGCGCGGCGGATCGCCGCTGGCCAGGATCGCGTCCACTTCGAGGCCGTCCGCTTCCAGCGCGGAGGCCATCCGCTCCAGATATTCGCGGTCCGCTCGCATCTCTTCGCTCTCGCGCAGCCCGAGCTGCTGGATGTTGCGCGCGGCCCAGCCGTCGGCGACGTGAATGAGAATCACCTTCGCTCCGCACAGGCGCGCGAGGCGGCGCACATGTTCGAGGATCGCCGCGTCGTATGCCGAATGCTCCAGCGGCACGAGAATGCGCGCGTACATGCTCATGCGGCGTGTCCGCGAAATACGAGCACCAGCAGCCACACATTGAGCAGCGCGATCAACAGCGCCACCGCGTACGCCACGCCCTTGAGCCACCACGAGTTCACGAACGGTCCCATCTTCAGGCGGTCCGAGGTGAAGCGCACGAGCGGAACGACGGCGAAGGAGAGCTGCATGCTCAGAATCACCTGGCTCAGAATGAGCAGCTTCGCGGTACCCTGCTCGCCGTACAGTATGGCCACGACCGCGGCCGGGATGATGGCGATGACCCGCGTCATGAGCCGCCGCAGCCAGGGCCGGACGCGAATGTTCAGGAACCCCTCCATCACGATCTGTCCGGCCAGCGTACCCGTGAGCGTGGAGTTCTGTCCCGACGCGAGCAGCGCGAGCGCGAACATGGCGCTGGCGCCCGTTACTCCCAGCAGCGGCGTGAGCAGCTTGTACGCCTCCTGGATCTCCGCAACCTGGTTCAGCCCCGCCCGGTGAAACGTCGCTGCGGACACCACGAGGATGGCCGCGTTCACGAAGAGCGCGAACGTGAGCGCCACGGTGGAGTCAATGAACGCGAACCGCACGGCCTCGCGCTTGCCCGCCACGTTCTCCTCGTAGCGCCGCGTCTGCACGATGGACGAGTGCAGATAGAGGTTGTGCGGCATCACGGTCGCGCCGAGAATGCCAATGGCAATGTACAGCATCTGCGGATTGCGCACGATGTCGCCGCTCGGCACGAACCCGCTGAGTACTCCGCCGATGTCCGGCCGTGAGATCACGATCTCGAACAGAAAGCACAGGCCGATGGACGCGACCAGCGCAATCACCAGCGCCTCGAGCCGGCGGAACCCCCGATGTTGCAGGAAGAGGACGACGAGAACATCGAGCGCCGTGACGATCACGCCGATCGCGATGGGGATGTGAAACAGGAGATTCAGCGCGATCGCCGATCCGATCACTTCCGCCAGATCACACGCCGCGATTGCCAGCTCGCAGATCACCCAGAGAAACCAGACCACCGGACGCGGATAGGCATCGCGACATGCCTGCGCGAGATCTCGCCCGGTGACGATCCCCAGCTTCGCGGCGAGCCCCTGCAGCAGCACCGCCATGAGGTTGGCCAGCAGGATGACGCTCAGCAGCCGGTAGCCGAACGCGGCGCCACCCGCCAGGTCGGTGGCCCAGTTTCCCGGATCCATGTATCCGACCGCCACCAGGTAGCCGGGCCCGGCGAACGCCAGGAGTTTGCGGAACCACGTGGCCCCGGTGATCGGGATGGTGCGATACGCCTCCGCGAGACTCGGTGTGAGTCGCGGTCGCCGCCACCCCGGCTCCGCCAGCACTTGCTCGCCCGTGGCGTGACGCTCGGGCTCGGCGCGCGGCGCTACTGACATAGCTCGTGCAAAGGAAAAATATGCGCTGCAATATTTCGCAATTTAGCCATGCCTAAATATTGCGCGCGTGGACTTGCGGCACAAGCTCGCCCCCGATCCAGCAGCCGCGAGCGGCGCCAGGACCGGGCGACACATGCACCGCGATTCCGGTCAGGCTGGGGCGAGCAGCGAGAGAAACTGGCGCAGGATGCGCTCGGTGAGTCCCCAGATGGTGTGACCGCCATGCTGAATGCTTGGCACGCGACGGGGACCGCCCGTCAGCTCGATCACGATCTCGCGCGACGCGGCCGGGTCCTGGAGTTCCGCCAGCGGCACCCAGAATGCGTCGGCGACTTCCTCGCTGAGGGAGACGGGAAGCGCGGCGCGGAGGATGGCGACGAAGGGCGCGATGACAATGCGGGGAAGCACCGTGGTCAGGGGCTGCAGGTCATCGAGCCGTCCGATGATCCGTCCGTCCTGTCCCAGATCGATCGCAGTCTCTTCGCGCGTCTCGCGAATCGCGGTTGCCTGCAGCGACTCATCACGCGCTTCCTGTCGTCCGCCGGGGAGCGCGATGTGGCCACTCCATGGGTCCGACTCGAACGCGGCGCGTTTGATCAGGAGGAGCGCCGGTGCCCCCTTGTCGCACCTGGTGACAATCAGCGCGACAGCCGCGCGCCGGTAGCCATCGCCGAGCTGCGCTTCCGCGGGCTTGCGATCGTGCAACGAGCGCGACAGCCGTGCAATGACCGGGTCAGCCAGCACCGTCTCGAGACTTTCACCTGCGTCCATCACCATGCCACCATGGAGAACGTTACTCCTCGAGCTCCCCACCCGCGTAGACCCAGCCCATCACACCGCCGGCCACACACGCCACATCCCGATAGCCCAGGCCGAGCATGGCATCGGTGGCGAGCGCGGCGCGTCCGCCTCGCGCGCAGTACACGAGCACGCGCCGGCTGCAGGGAATGCGATCCTTCACGCAGTCGGAGATGGCGGCGAGTGGTACGTGCACCGCCCCCGGTATACGGAACAGGTTCCATTCTCGTTGTTCGCGCACGTCGAGATAGACCACATCGTCCCGGCGGCGGAACATGGCGACCGCATCCATGGCCGGCACCTCGCGAACATGCGCTCTGGCCTCCGCGACGCGTTGCTCGAAGTTCAGTTCTTCCATCCTCGCTCCCTGCACGTTGCGCTCCGGTGCCGTACGCTCCGGAGCGACCGCTCCGCCCGGAATGCGCCAATGCCCGCGTGAACGTAGAGCGACACCGCATCGTGGTCAACGTCTCTGGCTCCCCGGCCGCGTTCGCCAGTGGTAGCTTATTCTCGTGCCGCTCACGCTCCAGGTACTCGTTGGTCTCGTCGCCGGGCTCGCGGCGGGCGTTGCGATCTCGCTCAGCCCCGCGCTGCATGGCGTGGTTCCTGTCGTCGAGCCCATCGGGACGCTCTGGATCAATGCCATCCGGATGACGGTGATCCCGCTCGTGTTCTCGAGCCTCATCGTCGGCGTGGTCGCCGCTCGCGACGGCCGCGCCATTGGACGAGTGGGCTGGCGCGCACTGGTCACGTTTCTCGCGATCCTCTTCACCGGCGCGATTTTCACGGCTCTCGCTGCGCAGCCGCTCCTCAGGCTGCTGCCGGTGAGCGCCGCCACGACGGAGTCGCTGCGTGTGGCGGCGGCCGCGACCGCCACGGTTCAGGAAGGCGCGAAGCAGCTCCCCACCTTCAGCCAGTGGCTCGTGTCGCTGGTGCCGGTGAACCCCGTGCGGGCCGCGAGCGAAGGCGCCATGCTCCCCCTCATCATCTTCGCCCTCGCCTTCGCGATTGCACTGCTCCGACTTCCGGAGCAGCGGCGGGCCAGTGTGACCGGCTTCTTCCAGAGCGTGTTCGATGCCATGCTCGTGCTGGTGCGCTGGGTGCTCATCGTCGCCCCGCTCGGCGTCTTTGCGCTCGCGCTGCCGCTGGCCGCACGACTCGGTGTCTCCGCGGCGGGCGCCATCGTGTTCTACATCGTGGTGGTGTCGCTGCTCGCGGCGCTCTTCGGCATCGGCCTGCTCTATCCCGCTGCTGCGATCGTGGGTCGCGTGTCCCTCGGCGCGTTTGCCCGTGCGTCGGCGCCGGCGCAGGCTGTGGCCTTCAGCTCGCGGTCGTCGCTGGCCGCGCTCCCGGTCATGATGGACAGCGCGGCGGAACGGCTCGGACTTCCCACCGAAGTCTCGAGCTTCTTCCTCCCGCTGGCTGCGTCGCTGTTCCGCGCAGGCGCGGCCGTGGGGCTCACCTTCGGCGTGATGTTCATCGCGCGATTGTACGGCGTGTCGCTGGGACCCTCGCAACTGGCGACGGTCGTCGTCACCGTGGTGCTCACGAGCTTCAGCATACCCGGCATTCCGGGCGGGTCCATCATTGCGATGGTGCCGGTGATGCTCGCGGCCGGCGTACCCGTGGCGGGAATCGGCATTCTGCTGGGCGCCGATACCATTCCGGACATGTTTCGTACGACCGTGAACGTGACGGGCGACATGACGGCCGCGACGATCGTGGCGCGGCGTGCCGCGGCGGCGGAGCAGGTGCCCGCGCTTGCTACCGCGATTGATCCGTGACGGTCTGGTCGTACGTCCTGGCGCTCCCGTGGCTGGCCGCGCCGCTGCTCGTGCTCTGGCGCATGCGCGGCTCGCCATCGCTCGACGGTGAATCGCCCGATCCGCCAGCCGACGCTCCGCTCGTCTCCATCATCGTCCCGGCGCGCAACGAATCCGCCAACATCGCGACGTGCCTGCACGCGATTCTCGCGTCGCGCTATCCCCGGTTCGAGGTCATCGTCGTGAACGACCGGAGCGAGGACGACACCGGCGCGATCGTGGCCGCCATTGCCGAGCGTGACGCGCGCGTGCGCATGCTGGATTCCGCGCCGCTGGCTGATGGCTGGTTTGGCAAGCAGTGGGCCTGCGTGCAGGGTGTGCACGAAGCCAGCGGATCGCTCTACTGCTTCACCGATGCCGATACCACGCACGGCCCCGAGCTGCTCACGCGAAGCGTGAACGCGATGCGCGCGCGGTCGCTGGACTTCCTGAGCGTCGCGGGACGCCAGGAGATGGGGACGTTCTGGGAGCGGGTCGTGCAGCCCGAGGTCTTCGCCATTCTCGCCATGCGCTACGGTGGTCCGGGCGCCGTGAACCGCTCGCCGCGCGCGGAGGACAAGATCGCGAACGGCCAGTTCATGATGATCACGCCCCCGGCCTATTACGCCGTCGATGGCCATGCCGCGGTACGCCGCAAGGTGGCCGAGGATCTTGGCCTCGCGCAGGTGCTCTTCAGGAGAGGGAAACGCAGCGAGCTCGTGTTCGGCCTGCGCCATCTCGCCACACGCATGTACGCATCGCTGCCGGAGATCGTGCGCGGATGGCGCAAGAACATGTACGTGGGCGGACTCGATGCAGCGCCGTTCGGGCGCGTCGGCCGGGCGCTCCTGCCTGCGGGGCTGCTCGCCATTCCGGTCGCTTCCCTGGTACCGGTGATCGTCCTGCTGTCAGGACTGATCTGGCCGCTCCCGGCCGGCCTCGTGACATGGGCAGTCCTCTGCGTCGCGGGCCTGGTGCTATGGCGTGCGGCGGGATACGTCGTGATCGCCCATCTCTCGCCGCTGTACGCGCTGGCCTTTCCGCTGGGCTCGGCCATCGTCGTGCAGATCGCCTGCGGCGCCATCGCGCGGGGACGTCGCGTGGAGTGGAAGGGACGGTGGTACGAGGCGGGATAACTGCGAGGAAAGCGGCGGCTGGCCTGCGGCGGCGCTTCCCGCAGGCGTCCGGAGCACACCGCTTCCCCCGCACCCTGGAAACCTTTTCCCGCCTTCCGTCGTCCAATGGATGAAGCCGAAGAGGCTTCGCTTTCCTCCGAGTGGGGGACGCCCCCGGTACCTGTGCCGACAGGTATTCGGGGGTTGTTCCTTTTCCGGAGCCGGCGACGGACGGGGACAGCGAACATTCGCGAACGCGACGCAGATGCGGACGCGCCCGTCGCTCCCTTCTCTGATACTCGCGAGCCACGCGAGTACCAGCGCGATGCGCTCCTTCGGTGGATGGCTCGCGACTGGCGTGGCAGCGTGGTGCTACCCACCGGTGCGGGAAAGACTCTGGTTGCCCTGCTCGCCATTCGTGAATCGCCGCCCTGATCACAGCCATTGGCGTGACTCCGGCGCGGCACCTGGCAGGATTCACCCGATGCCGTTGACAGGTGTTACGCCTGGAAAGGATTTACAGGATGGACAGGATTTCAGGATGCACAGGATTCACCGGGTGCTTTCCCCGATGCAGTTGCTGTCGTTCAGCGAAGGCACCGGCAATGCGTAATGCGGCTCCCCACACTCCTGTGCCTCCTGTCCATCCTGTAAATCCTGTAAATCCTGTCACGTGAATCCGGTCTGCTCTCCGAGCCCGCTACCGCCGGTCCCGCGCCTCCGCGAGCCTCATTAACGCAGATACGCGAAGATCATTAACTTCGACTGGTCGCTCCAACTCTCACGCCTTCCGCTCCCCTCCCATGCGTCGTCTGCTTCTGCTGTCCTGCATGCTGAGCCTGCCGGTCGCCGCCACGAATGCGCAGCGCGCGCGGCGCACCTTCACCCATGCCGACACGCTGCGTGGCTCCAACACGCCGCAGCGCTCCTGGTGGGACGTCACCTTCTACGATCTGCACGTATCCGTGATGCCGGCCGATAGCAGCATCCGGGGGTGGAACGGCATCACGTACCTCGTCAAGCGCCCTGCGCACGTCATGCAGATCGACCTGCAGGTGCCGCTTGTGGTGGACAGCATGGTGCAGCAGGGACGCAGCCTGACGTATCGCCGCGACGGCAACGCGTTCTTCGTGACGCTCGTGGCGCCGCAGCGCCCGGGCGCGCACAACACGATTGACGTGTACTACCACGGGCAGCCCCGCGTCGCCACCAATCCGCCCTGGGACGGCGGCTTCACGTGGAAGCACGACAGCCTGGGCAATCGGTGGATCGCGACATCCAACGAGGGAGTTGGCGCCAGCGTGTGGTGGCCCAACAAGGACTACCTGGCCGATGAACCCGACAGCCAGCGCATCGCGATCACCGTCCCCGACTCGCTGCAGGACGTCTCCAACGGCCGCCTGCGGAGCACCTCACACAATGCCGATGGCACCACGACCTACGAGTGGTTCGTGGACGACCCGATCAACAACTACGACGTGGAAGTGAATGCGGGCCGCTACGCGCACTTCTCCGAGACGTACCAGGGTGAGGCTGGTCCGCTCACCATGGATTTCTGGCCGCTGGCGTATCACCTGGACACCGCGAAGGTGCAGTTCCAGCAGGCACGCTCCATGATGCAGTGCTTCGAGCACTGGTTCGGCCCGTATCCCTGGTACAAGGACGGCTACAAGCTGATCGAGGCACCGTACCTCGGCATGGAGCACCAGAGCGGCGTCACCTATGGCAACCACTACGCCAACGGCTACCTCGGCCGGGATCTCTCGCACACCGGATGGGGGCTCAAGTGGGACTTCATCATCGTGCACGAGAGCGCGCACGAGTGGTTCGGGAACAACATCACGATGAAGGACCAGGCGGACATGTGGATCCACGAGAGCTTCGCCAACTACGCCGAGAACCTCTACACCGAATGTCAGGACGGCAAGGCGGCGGGCGCGGCGTACGTCATCGGAACGCGCCGCGCCATCCAGAACGACGAGCCCATCATCGGCACCTACGGCGTGAACGACGAAGGCTCGGGCGACATGTACTACAAGGGCGGCAACCTGCTGCACACCATTCGCCAGCTCGTGCACAACGACGACAAGTGGCGCGGCGTGCTGCGCGGCCTCAACCACACCTTCTGGCACCAGACCGTGACGAGCGCGCAGATCGAGCACTACATGAGCGCGCAGACGGGACTCGACCTGAGCAAGGTCTTCCAGCAGTATCTCACCACGACCATGGTGCCCGAGCTGCAATACAAGCTGAATGGCGGCTCGCTCACCTATCGCTGGGCCAACGTGGTGCCCGGATTCGCCATGCCGGTGCGCGTGACGGTGGGCGATTCGGCGTACGCGCTCATCCGGCCGACCACGTCATGGCAGACCATGCGGGTGCATCTCGCGAGCGCGACAGCGTTCGGTGTGGATCCGGACTTCTACGTGGAGTCGCGCGACATGAACGCCGCGGCCGCCGCGGGCGCAACGTCCACGCCGCGCTGAGCAGGAGCGAAGAACATGACGGGTCCTGCCCTCTATGATCGCAAGCGCTTTGATACGCGCACGTTCGACACGAGCGGCGCGCACGTGCCTCCCGGCGGGCTGGGGTGTTTCGTGGCCACCTACGACCCCCGCTCGGGCGCCATGAAGGTGACGGTCAAGGTCTGCTCGCGCTTCGTGTCACCCGATGGCCAGCCGGTGCCCGCCACCGTGACGCGGCCATTTAACGACGCATTCGAGCGGAAGGTCCCCGAGTACTGGAACGGACGCTTCCGCTTCGTGTGTACGAAAAAGCGATTCGACGACCTGGTCGTGACGCCCACCTTCCAGGTCGTGCAATCGACGCTGGCTGATGCGCACTACGATCTGAAGATCGTGAATCTGGAGCGAGGCCATATTTGCGTTCGCCAGGGCGAGGATCCCGCCGTGAAAGCGTCAGCAGACCCGAAGTGGGATCCGTTTCGCAACAAGCTCTCGGCGCAATTCCAGATGGTGGCCATCCAGGCGGACGCGCTCACGAAGGCCAGAAACATGATTGATGCCATCGCCAAGCCCGTGGAAATCGCGGTGGATGGCACGCAGAACTCCCTGTCCTTGTCACTCGCGACGATGGAGCGGCTGCGAACGCATGTGCGGGACGTGCCCCACGTCATTCTCGGAACGTCAAAGCACAAGCTCAAGATCACCGGGCCGGGATCAAATGGCGGCGCGATCGCCAAACGCGTGGGCGGCGTACTCGAACGCCTCGGATTCACCGGCGAGTGCGCGTATGCGGGCGGCGGCACGGCCGGCGTCGTCAGCATCGCGGTGGACCAGAAGCAGCTTGCGAATGCACGTGCCATGATCGAAGGCAATATCCAGCAATTCCCGCAGTTCGCCCAGTACGCCGTCGTTCACGAATTCGGGCACATGCTCGGACTCCCCGATGAGTACATGTGCTGCGGTACGTCGACGGTGGCGATTCTGGCCGAGCACGGGCTCGCTGGAAAATCAGCGGTCGAACAATCGGTGCTGGAGAACAACACCACAACCCGTCAGCAGGACTTCACGGAGGGCATCGCGAAGACACAGGAAGAATTCGTGAAGCTGTGTGCACTCTTCGGCGTTCCCGTCCCGCCATTCGGGCGCGCCAATCAGAGCCTCATGTCGGCTGGCCACACGTTCATGCCCTGTCACGCCGTCACGATTGCGCACGCGCTCTGGCGTATGACCCGGAACTATTTTCAGCCGCGTGACTGGCGCATCGAGTTGCTCAAGGCCTGACCGACGCAGCACTCGTTTGCTCCCGCACGCAGTACGACGATGGCGGTGCGTCACGCCCGGCGTGATACGATCGGTGCGTGCGATCACTCGACTCCGCCGCCGCCGTGCTCGCGACGGCCGCGACGCTCCCGGCATGCTCGGCGCTGGCCGCCGACATCGGCTTCACGCCGCCCGCGCTCCCGCTGCACGCCGAACTGCGTGATGCGCTCGGGCTCGATGAACAATCCATCCGCGATGCCAGTGTCCTGAGCGGGCCCGGTGCGCTGCGCGCGCTCATTGTGCAATGCCGCGGGCGCGCGCCCCTTCGCGACACCGTGAGCATGATTGCCCACCGGCTGGCGTCGCGCGCACCACAGCTCCTCTGGCTCCTCATCGCCGCGCAGCAGGACGCACCGGGGCTCGCCATCGCCACGTGGACGGGAAATGGCCACGGCACGCGCGTGGCGGCGCTGCTCCTCGATCGCACGCGCGTGCTGCCAAGTGATGCGGAAACCTTCAATGCGCTCGCGAGTTCGGCTGCGGAACCCGATCTGCTCGCGCACGCATCCTGGCTCGACATTCTCGGACGCGAAGCGCTCACGCGACGATTCTACCGCGCGCTCGAGCGCGTGGTGGGAGAGCTCGCGCGGCGGTCCGTCGGGCGCGCCACCGACCGCACCCGAAGCGAGCTCGCCCTGCTCAACGTGTCGCGCCTGCTCTTTCTCTCGTTTCTGGAAACGCGGGGATGGCTCAATGGCGATCCGCGCTTTCTCCTTACGACGTTCGCGCGCTGCATGGAGCACGGCGGCCGCTTCCACGCCCGCGCGCTGCAGCCGCTCTTTTTCGGAACGCTCAACACACCCATCCGGGCACGCTCGAACGCCGCGCGCGCGTTCGGACGCATTCCGTTCCTGAACGGCGGTCTGTTCGCGCGCACGCCGCTCGAGCGGCGTCATCGCCACGTGGAGTTCCCCGATGACGCGCTCGGCCTCGTCTTCAGCGACCTGCTCACGCGCTATCGCTTCACGGCGCGCGAGGACGCCGCCGGATGGTCCGAAGCCGCCATTGATCCGGAGATGCTGGGCAAGGCCTTCGAGTCGCTCATGGGCGCACCGGAGCGCCGCGCGAGCGGTGCATTCTACACGCCGCAACCGCTCGTCGCCCACGTCACCCGCTCGGCGCTCCTGCACGCCCTGGCGCAGGGCGAACCTGACGTCGCTGTGGTGGACGCGACGCTGCGCGGCGAGGCCTGCGACGCGACTCTGTCCGCCACCCTGTGCGAACGCGTCGCCGCGCTGCGCATCCTCGATCCCGCGTGCGGCAGCGGGGCGTTCCTCGTCCATGCCCTGGAGACACTCGCCGCGCTGCGTGTGACCATCGGGGACCGGCGCCGCCTCGCAGTCATCCGGCGCGAGCTGCTCACGCGAACCATCTTCGGCGTGGACGTGAATCCCATGGCCGTCTGGCTCTGCGAACTGCGCCTCTGGCTCTCCGTGATCATCGAAAGCGACGAGGCTGACCCGCTGGCCATCACGCCGCTGCCGAATCTCGATCGCAACGTGCGTGTGGGTGACTCGCTCGCGGGCGACGCATTCACCGGTGTCCTCCTCTCGCGCGCGGGCGGTGCCGTCGAACGGCTGCGCGCGCGATACGCGCGCGCCACCGGCACACGCAAACACGCCGTGCGGCGCCAGCTCGACCGCGCCGAGCGCGGCGTGGCGCTTGCCCATCTCGACTACCAGCGCGAATGCGCCGCGGCGCGGCGCCGCGATCTGCTCTCGGCGTTGCGCTCTCGCGACCTCTTCGGCAGGCGCCCGCATCCCACGGCCGCCGAGCGCGAGCTGCTCGCAGCAGTGCGAAGCCGCGCGCGGGCGATCACCGCCGCGCGGCGTGCGCTCGCGAATGGGGGCGCGCTCCCCTTCGCGTGGGTCACCCACTTTCCCGACGTCGCGGAACGCGGCGGCTTTGACGTGATCATTGGCAATCCGCCCTGGGTGCGGTTGCACCGTATCCCGCAGCACACGCGGGCGGCGCTCCGGTCGCGCTACACCTCGTTCCGCCTCGCCGCCTGGAATCGGGGCGCAACCATCGCCGGTGCAGGCCCGGGTTTCGCGGCGCAGGTCGATCTCGCGGCGCTGTTCGCCGAGCGATCGCTCGAGCTGCTTCGTGATGGCGGAACGCTCGCCCTGCTGCTTCCCATGAAGATGTGGAGCGCGCTGGCCGGCGGTGGCATTCGTGCGGTGCTCGCCGACCGCGCGCGCATCGTGGCCATCGAGGATTTCACCGAGTCGCCGCCCGCGTTTCAGGCCGCGGTGTATCCTTCCCTGCTCGTCGCTGCCCGCGCGGCGGCGCGTGGCATCCCCGCCGGCCCCGTCACGTCCGCTCTCCCCACAACCGCGGCGCCGCGCATCGCCGCCACCGTGCACCGGGCGCGCGGCGCGTTGCGCTGGGAGCTCGCAGCCAACCGGCTCGCGCTGGATGACGATGCGGCGAGCCCCTGGCTCCTCCTCCCCGCCGCGGTGCGCGAGGCCTTCGACCAGCTCGCCCGGGCAGGAACCGCGCTCGCGGATTCTGTCTTGGGCGCGCCACGCCTGGGCGTGAAGAGCGGGTGCAACGAGGCCTTCCTCGTGGAGTGGGAGGGGCGCGGCGACACCGTGCTCGCCATCGTGCGCTCGGGTGAACGATCGGGATGCGTCGAGCGCTCGCTGCTGCGACCGGTATTGCGCGGCGAGAGCATTGCGCGGTGGAGCGCGACGGCACGCGCCAGCTGGCTGCTCTGGACGCATGACGCCGACGGCGCTCCGCTTCGCGCCCTGCCGCCCGGCGCCACGGCGTGGCTCGCGCCCTGGCGCCGGACACTGGCCGCCCGATCCGATGGACGTGGGCGCGCGCCCTGGTGGTCGCTCTTCCGGACCGCGAGTGCGTCGCCCGGCTCTGCACGCGTGGTATGGGCCGATGTCGGTCGCGAGCCGCGCGCGCTGGTCCTCGCGCCAGGCGACTGCACGGTGCCACTCAATAGCTGCTACGTGCTCCCCTGCCGCGACCCCCGCGACGCGGCCGCGCTCGCGGCGCTCCTCAATTCATCCCTGGCCGCGGCGTGGTTGAACGCGCTGGCCGAGCCCGCGCGCGGTGGCTACCGGCGCTATCTGGCATGGACCGTGGCCTTACTTCCCATTCCCCGCGACTGGCCGCGCGCCCGCGACATCCTGGCCCCCATCGCGGAGCGGGCTCTCGCCGGTGACGAGCCGTCGAGCGAAACGCTCACCTGCGCGGCGCTGCAGGCCTATCGCGTGCCGCTCGCGCGCGCCGAACCGCTGCTCACCTGGTGCAGCCGCTGATCATCCCGGTCGCGGCAGCGTGCGCCCGGATCGCACGGTGCGTCCTGGGCGAGGAGTACGCCCCCGTGCGCGCCGGCTCCATCACGCTCCGGCCGCATCAGCAGAGCGCCGTCGCCCGCCTGCGACACCTCCTGCATCGCCACGGCGGTGCGCTGCTCGCCGATGACGTCGGGCTGGGCAAGACGTTCGTGGCGGCCGCGCTCCTGCGCGAGGCACGGTGTCCGCTCGTCGTGGCCCCGGCATCGTTGCGCGACATGTGGCAGCGCGCGCTGCACGCCGCGGGCGCTCTCGCGCACGTCGTGTCCTACACGTCGCTCGGTCGCGATGCGGCGCTCTCCGGTCCCTTCGACTTCATCGTCATGGATGAAGCCCACCACGCGCGCACCCCCGCCACCCGCCGCTACGCGCGCCTGGCCGCGCTCGCCGCCCATGCTCCGGTGCTCCTCCTTACCGCGACGCCCATCCACAATGCGCGGCGCGACCTGGCCGCGCTCGTCGCGCTCTTCCTCGGCGCCCGGGCATATGCGCTCAACGATGACGCGCTCGCGCAGTACATCGTGCGCCGCGAGCGCGACGACGTACACGGCGTGACGATTCCAGAGGCCACGGAACCCCGCTGGCTCGCCGTGGGCGATGACACGCACCTCCTCGGGCAGATTCTCGCGCTCCCCCCGCCACTCCCGCCCGCCGACGGCGGCAGCGGCGGCGCCCTGCTCGCCTGGAACCTGGTACGCCAGTGGGCGTCGAGCACCGGCGCGCTGATTGGCGCACTGCGGCGGCGCCTCGTGCGCGCCGCCGCGCTCGATGCCGCGCTCGCACAGGGGCATCGCCTCACGCGCCGTGAACTGAGCGACTGGGAGTGCGGCGACGACGCCGTGCAGCTCGCGCTGCCCGGGCTGTTCGCCGCGCCGCCCGTGAGCGCCCCCGCGCTCCGCGACGTGCTGGCCACGCATTTGGCGGCACTGCACGAACTCCTGCGCCGCGCGCGACGCAGCGACGCGGCCGACGCCACGCGCGCGCGCTGCCTGTCCGACGTGCGCGCCTGGCACCCGGGAGAGAAGGTCGTAGCGTTCTCCCAGTTCGCTGACACGATTGACGCGATGTTCCGCCTGCTGCGCCGCACGCCGGGCGTCGCCGCGCTCACGAGCCACGGTGCGCGCGTGGCCGGCGGCTCTCTCACGCGGGCCGAGGCGCTGGCGCGGTTCGCGCCGCGCGCATCGGGCGCATACCCGCCACGCGACATCGAGCGCATTGATCTGCTGCTCACGACGGATCTCCTGAGCGAAGGCATCAACCTGTCCGATGCCTCGGTGGTGGTCCATCTCGATCTGCCGTGGACCGCTGCGCGCCTGGAGCAGCGGGTGGGTCGATCGCGCCGCATCGGCGCCCGCCACCATTGCACCAGCGTGTACGCACTGGCACCACCCGCGTCATCCGAAGAACTGCTTCGCGTGGAGGCGCGCATCCGGGCCAAGCTGCGCGCGGCGAACCGCGCCACCGGCATCGCCGGTACCATCCTGCCTGGTCTCACGGCCGTCGCGACCGACGAGAGCGCGGCGCGCACGCGGGAACGCATCCGCGCGATTCTGGAACGATGGCGCGAGTGCGCGGGCACAACGCTCCCGCCATTTGCTCCTGATGTGGAGACCTGCATTGGGGCCTGCGTGCGTACTGCGCGCCCAGTGCTGCTCGTGGCACTTCGCGAGAGCAGCGGCGACGTTCTGCCGCTGGCGGCGCTCGACGCCGGCGAGCTGCGGAGCGACGCGGCCATGGTGCTGGACGCCTTGCTCGCGCTGGGCGGGGAAAATGCCCCGGCGCCGCTGGGCGCGCAGCATGTCGCGGTGCCGCCGGACGCGATCGAAGGCGCCCTTCAGACGGCGCAACGCTGGATCGAGCGGCACCGCGCGGCGCTCGCCACCGGTGCCACGCTGGCGCTGCACGCGCCGGCTCGGCGCAGTGCGCTCCGGCGCATCAGCACCATCACCGCGCGTGCCCCCTTGCATCGCCGGCCCGAGCTCGCGGCGCTGGCGGCCGGCGCGCGGCGCGCCGTGACCGTCCCCTGCGGCCTCGGTGCCGAGTCGGTTCTGGGCGAGATTGCACGCGCGCCCATGCCGGACGAAGCGTGGCTGCGAGCTCTCGCGGCGTTCGGGGATGCGCACGGCGCGCGCGAGCGCAGCGCCGGCGATCCGGCGCCGCGGGTCATCGCGATGATCGTGGGTGTACCCGGCGCGCCGTGACACCGGCGCGCGGCGCAGTTACGAACTCGTGGCTTGTGCGGCGTTCATCCGTCGCACGAGCAACTGCACGCACAGGGCGGCCAGGTCCGCCGAGCTGTACTGCCGCGTCGGCGCATCCTCGGCGTGCCAGTGCCAGTCGCTGCCAACCTGTTCGAGCAGGAGCACCTGCTCCCGTACGACGGCGGCATGGCGCCCCGCCCGCGCCGCCTCGCCGGGGAACGTCACCGTCCCGTCCCATTCCAGCATGAGCAGCTTGCCCTCGTCGCTGGCGTTGGCCGCACGGTGCAACCAGGAGGCGCTCACCGCCACCCCGTCGGCCTGTACCACGCAGCGCTCGGGCGTGTGACGCATCTCGAGGGTCACGCCGGGGATCACGTCGCGCGCCTCGGCCACGCGGCGCTCGATCTCCGCGATCAGCGTCCGGAGCTCGCGCTGCGCTGCGGATGCGGCCTTGTAGGCGCCGGTCGCCATGCCGTGCGAGGGCGTGAGCGTGATGCCGTCGCGCATGAGGCTCAGGTGCGGTACCGTCTGCGTCGCCGCCTGCGTCACGCCGCCAGCGCGCCGCACGGCGTCGGCAATGCCGTCCACCACGTGCTCCAGCCCGTCGTCCGCGAGGCTCATGTGCGCATCGGCCTCCGCCACCCACTCGGGCGAGCTGGCGTCCGCCTCGAGCGACACGACGAACAGGAACTCCGGACCTTGTCGCTCGACACGAGTCTCCAGGGCGGCCTGATCGCCGCGCGTGCACGCCGTCTCTCCCCACAATCGCTGGTGCAAAACGACGACCACTCGCGCATCGTTCTCGAGCACATCGGTCACGACGTTCTTGCGTCCGTCGCGGTGCTCCCAGGCGGCGAAGACCGGGCGTTTGAGCCGCGGCTTGAGCTGCTGCAGGAGTGACCGGGCAGTGAGCGAGTCAAAGGCGACGCAGGAAATGGCGGCGTCGTAGGTGAAGGAGGTGGACATGGCTCTCGTTCCGCGCCAGGGGACCAGAGACCGCGCACGCGCGCGGCCTGGGGCGGGAGCGCGACTGGCGATGTCGCGGCCGACACAATTTCAGCCCGCCGCTTGCGCGGGGGCCTGCTACAAGGTAGCACCAAACGAGCGCGCGCGCATCCGACGCGCACCCGACTTGCATCCGGCGCGCACGCCTCCTGCATCCGGCACGCACCCCACCTGCATCCGGCGCGCCTCCGACGAGCGCGTGAGCCCGCTGCTTCAAACCTTTTCCCCCATTCGATTATCCCATCCCGTGACGGCAGCCAGGCACGCACCGAATGCTCGCGACGATGCCCGACGTGGCACAGACACCTCCGATGGGTAGCGCTGAGCCTTCACCCGACGTGGCGAAGGCGGCGTCGGGCGACCGGGTGGCGTTCGAACGCCTCTACCGCACGCATCTGTCGCGCGTGTACTCGATCTGCGTGCGCATGAGCGGCAGCCGCGAGCGCGCGGACGAGCTCACGCAGGACGTGTTCGTGCGCGTGTGGGAGAAGCTCCCGCAGTTTCGCGGCGAAAGTGCGTTTTCCACCTGGCTGCATCGACTGGCGGTGAACGTGGCGTTGAACGACCGGGTCGCGGCACGGCGGGAGCGCTCGCGGGCCGCAGCCGGGAGCGACAACGGCGAGGATGACGTGGACGCATGGCCGGACACGAGCGCGGCTCCCCGGCACGCGGAGCGGATGGACCTGGAAGCGGCGATCGCCATGCTGCCGGCCGGGGCACGAAAGATCTTCGTGCTGCACGACGTGGAAGGATACAAGCATGAGGAGATCGCCGAGATGTTCGGCATCACATCGGGTGGCAGCAAGGCGCAGTTGCACCGCGCCAGACTTCTTTTGCGTGAGGCGCTGGAACGATGAACGACACACTTCTCTCCTGTGACGCGTTCGACGCGCTGCTCCCGGACTATCTCGAGGGCACGCTGGACGCGGCGGGGCAGGCCGCTGTTGAGCGGCACGCGCACGAGTGCATCCGGTGTGGCGCGCTGCTCGGCGACCTGCTGGCCATCACGACGCAGACCCGGTCGCTCCCGGATCTGGTGCCGACTCGCGATCTGTGGGACGGCATCGCGGCGCGGATCGAAGCGCCCGTCGTCACGCTGCCGGCTCGCCGTGCGGGCGGCGCGGTCTGGCGCCGCCACGCGGCCGCCTGGATCGGCGCGGCCGCGGCCGGCCTGGTGGTGGCGACGGCGGGCGTCACCTACATGGCCACGCGGGCATTCGATCACGGCGCGGCATCCCCGGTGGCCTCGACCACGCCGGCCACACATCCGGCGACCACACCGTCGGCACCGACCACAGCTCCGGCGCCGGCGGGCCCCTCGCGGCTCGCCAACTCGGGTGGCGCGCCGGCCACCAGGCAGTTGCGGCCGGAGCAGGTGTACGATCGCGAGATCGGAGCGCTCGCCGCCATCCTGCAGCAACGCCGCTCTCAGCTCGATACGAGCACGGTGCGCGTGATCGAGCACAACCTGCAGATCATTGATGCAGCCATTGCGCAAAGTCGCGCGGCGCTGGCGAAGGACCCCGCCAGCGGATTTCTGAATGATCAACTGAACAGCGCGCTGGACCAGAAAGTGGAGCTGCTGCGCACCGTGGCGCTCCTGCCGGCGCATACCTGAGGATGCAATCCATGCGACGTGGCTGGCTCGTGGCGACGGCGGGAATGCTGATGATGGCGGCTCCGCTGCTCGCCCAGAACGAAGAAGACGTCCGCTCGCGGCTCGACACGACGGTCGCGCTCGGCGCCAATGGGACCGTACAGCTCGCGCTCGTCTCGGGCGACATCATCGTCACGAGCTGGGCGCGCAATGAAGTGAAGATTCACGCCACGAGCGACCGCGGCGTCCTGCAGTTCGACGCGAGCCCGTCACGAGTGCAGCTCCGCGTCCGGTCGGACCAGGAGGACATGGGCGATACGCGCTATGAAGTGACCATTCCGGCCGGAGCACGGCTCACCGCCAACAGCGTGTCCGGCGACGTCCGCGCGCAGGGCGGGAGCGACGTGGATCTGCATTCGGTCAGTGGGGACATGACTGCCGGGAACATCTCGGGGAAGGCCGACATCGAGAGCGTCTCGGGTGGCGTGACGGTCACGAAGGTGGGCGGGGGCGCCAGCGTCTCCACGGTGAGCGGCGACGTGCACCTCACGGACATCACCGGCGATCTCTCCACGCACACCGTGAGCGGCGAGATCCAGCTCGATGGCGTGAAGTCGTCCTATGTGACCACGCAAACGGTGAGCGGCGACACCCGCTTCCGCGGTTCGCTTGCCGCACAGGGGCGCTATGAGTTCCGGTCGCATTCCGGCGACGTCGAACTCATCGTGCCCCCCACTGGCGCTACGGTGAACGCCGAGACGTTCAGCGGCGACGTGCAGAGCGCATACCCCATGACGCTCAGCCCCGGCGGAAAGCAGGGCGCGCGCAACATGCGGTTCACGATCAACGGAGGCGGCGCGCAGGTGAGCGTCACGACCTTCAGCGGTGATGTGACCATTACTCGCGCCTCGGGCGCCAACCGGGAGAACTGACCCATGCTCCGTATGCTTTCCGCCGCACTGGCCGTCGCGGCCTTCGCGGCACCCCTGGCCGGGCAGCAGGCGACCACGTCAGCCGGCAATACTTTCGACTGGAGTGGGGAGATTCCGGCCGGCAGCTGGATCCGCGTGCGCGATCTGAACGGGGGCATTTCCGTGGAGCCGGGCACCGGCAATACGGTGCAGGTACACGGCGAGAAGCAGTGGCGGCGGGGCGACCCCTCGCATGTGCGGTTCGAGGTCTACAAGGGCAGCGATGGCGTGACGGTCTGCGCGCTCTGGAACGCGGACGACACCTGCGATGCGAGCGGCATGCACTCGCACGGCGATCATCACACGCGAGACGGTGATGACGTGTCCGTGCACTTCACCGTCCACCTGCCGGCGGGGGTAAAGGTGGACGTGGGAACGGTCAACGGCAGTCTCGACGTGCAGGGTGCCCGCGCGGAGGTCGTCGCGACCACGGTGAACGGCCGCATCGACGCCGCCACCGCGCAGGGCCCCGTGCGCGCGGAGACGGTGAACGGCTCGATCAACGTCCGCATGGATTCGCTGCCGGGCAGCGGTGACCTCGACTATTCCACGGTGAACGGTTCCGTGACCGCGATGCTCCCGGCCTCGCTCAGCGCGGAGCTGGACATGGAGACAGTGAACGGCTCCATCAGCAGCGATTTCCCGCTCACGGTCTCGGGCAAGCTGAGTCCGCGCCACATCCGGGCCACCATCGGCTCGGGCGGTCGGGAACTCAGACTGCACACGGTGAACGGAAGCATCGAGCTGCGGAAACTTGATTGAAGGCGCGGCCGTAGTACTCTCCGGTTAGTGGTAGCTGCGAGCTGGTCGCTGATGGCGGCGAGGGAGACGCACTCGCCGCCAGCGAACACGACCAGCTCTCAACCGGAGAGTCCCATGGCCCGAATCGTTGCTCCTGTCGTCACCGTCCTGCTCCTCGCCCTCACCGCGTGCGGGCGCGAGCACGTGGAAGCCAACGCCTTCACGTGGACTGGCACCGTGCCCTCGGGCGGCTGGTTGCATCTGCGCAATCTGCAGGGGCGGATCACCGTGGACTCCAGCCCCTCCGCCGACGTCGCGGTCACGGCCACTCTGCGCTGGCGCGGACACCGGGGTGACGTCAGCTTCGAGCGGCGCGACTTTGGCAACGGCATCATTATCTGCAGCATGTACGGCAAGGGCGGCGTGTGTGACACGAGCGGTTACGCGGCGTCGTCGCACAGGGGTGGCGGCAACTTCGGCGGCATGCACCTGAATGGCGGCAGTGCCACCGTGGATTATCTCGTACGCGTCCCACCCGGCGTGAAGGTGGACGTCAGCACGGTTGCGGGGCAAGTGCTCGTGAGTGGCGCCACGAGCGCGGTGACGGCCCGCACCGTGGATGGGTCGGTGGGCGTACAGACCGCCTCGGGACCTGTTGATCTGCGTACGGTGAATGGCAGCGTGAAAGCCAGCGTGGCGGCTCTCACGAGTCCGGACGACATCCGGATCGAGACGGTGAACGGCTCGGTGCGTGCAGAAGTGCCTGCGGCGCTGCAGGGCGCGTTTGACCTGGAAAACGTCAATGGCAGCATCCGGAGCGACTTCCCGCTCGCCGCGAGCGGGTCCGAGCATCATCACCTGACGGGAACAATCGGGACCGGCGGCGGCAGCGTGCAATTGAAGACTGTGAACGGAAGCGTCACCCTCACCAAGGGCACGTGATCAGCGGCTTCGCCGCCGCGTCGTTCAGTACGCCGGGCTGACAGTCCCGTTCGACCGAACCTGCTCCAGCACGCGCGCCAGCTCGCTGCTCACCGGACGAAAGTCCCGCCGCGGCTCGAAGTACTGCGGCAGCAGCTCGGCGTGATCGATACGCCTGAGATCGAAATGTTTCCAGCCGTGCGCCTCATGCACATCATCGGCGTGTCCGTCTCCGTCACCATGGACCTGGTACGCCTCGAGCATCTCGGTACCGTCCGCGCGGCGCACGATCGCATGCGGCTGTACGATGCCTGGTCCCCCGCCCCCGTAAATGATCTGCAGAACCCGCCGCTCTTCCAACGCCCGCACGATCAACTCCCGACACATAATGCCTCCGGAGGCTTCCACAGATTGGACTCCGCGACTTATCGCCTCCAGAACATTAGGAAAATTTGTGCCGCGGCGAAAGGTGGACACGCCGGCTGGCGGTTTTCTTTACCCGCCCCCGATCCCGGCTAGATTGACCGACGTGCACCTTCCCCGCGCCTGCGCCACTGCCGCCGTTCTTCTCCTGCTCGCTCCGCTCAGCGGACAGGCACAGGACACCTCGCATTCTGATTCACTCCTGCCCGACAGTACGACCTCGACACCGCCCGTCCCCACCCCGTCCGCCACCACACGCACTTTCTACACCCGTTTCGCGCTGGGCTTCGTTTCGAGCATTCTGGCGCACGAGTCGGGCCACATCATCGCGTCATATGCGGTGGGCGGTCACCCGACCTTCGGCTTCGACCGCGGACGGCCCACGATCTATTCCGGCGTCGATGCCACCCTCGAGCCGCACAAGCAGTTCATCTTTTCCGCCGCCGGACTCACGGTGCAGATGCTGCTCGACGAAGCGTTTCTCGACATCCCCCATAAGCGCAGCGGCGGCTTTGAGCGCGGTATCCTGACCAGCGGCATTGCCACCGTGCTGTTCTACACGACGCTGGGCCGGAACGACCGCGTGAGCGACATCAACTTCATGGCGGAGACGTCATCACTGTCCAAAGATCAGGTCTCGCTGATTTTCGGCGGCATCGCGCTATTGCACGTGGTGCGAATTCATTTCAAGGGACGCTACGCGCACTTTTTCAGCGCTCCCGCGCCGAGTGGCGGGATGCAGGTAGGACTGGCGCTGGATAACCGGTAGGAGAACGGCACCACGGCGACACCGGGACCCGCGAATCGCTCGCGGAGAGGAACGTGCCGCTATCGCGTCACTTCCACCACTACCCCATCCGGGAATCGGGCCAGCTCCGTCACGGGGATTCGCGCCAGAAGTGAATCGGCACGCTGGATGAAGTCCGTCCCGCGATTGAACGCGATGATCAGGCCGTGGCGCGCGCGAACCGTGTCCGCAAAGGCATGGACGGTCGCCGTGTCGAGTTCGTCCGGGAGTGTTCGCGCCATGCGCCCGGCCTGGAAGTAGAGCGCGGTCGGAACATTGGTGAACAGCGGACGGCTCTCGCCGTGCGTGCGCACCCATGCAATGAGCGATGAGCCGAACCAGCTTTCGTCGGCGTAGTCGTTGCCCGTCTCCAGGGCGTACTGCACGCTGTCGAGCGTGACGAGAAGCGAGCCGGTACCCCAGCCCAGCAGCAGGAGACAGGCGCCGAGCTGCCACACGCGGCGGCGCCCGGGCCACCAGAGCGCCAGCGCCACGACGAGCGCGATCTCCACGACCAGGATGAGCGGCGAGAGCAGACGTTCGTCGAGTGGAATGCCCGGGTCGGCCACGATGCGTGAGAGCACGACGACGCCCGAGTACGTCACCGCCATCACGGCGAGCGCGGCGAGCAGTCGGGCAGCATCCGGGCGGGCCTCGTCCACGCGGCGCCGCGCGGCGAACGCGAAGAGCCAGATCAGGAGCAGCGCCACGACAATGGCGGCGGCGGTACGCAGCCAGCCATCGAGCGATGGAGCCAGCCAACCCGCCAGGGTTCCGGCCCCCTCACGGATCGTCGGCCCGAATTGGCCATACAGACTGAACTGCCGGATCGTCTCGTCGTGGTTCTCGTGCGCCGTGCGCGCCGCCCACGCAACGAGCGACAGCACGCCGGGCAGCACGGCCACGCACGCATCGCGGACCCGCCGGCGTGGATCTCCACGCCGCAGCAGCCACCAGAGCCCGACGGCGCCAATGGCGCACAGACCCGCGTAGCGCACCAGCGCCGCCGCGGCCGCTGCGATACCGGCGGGCAGGGGTTTCCCGGGCGCGCGCACCATGAGTGCCAGCGTGATCGCGAGCAGCGCCAGAAAGAGTGGCTCGCTCAACACACTCTCGTGAACATCCACGAGAGCCGGCGTCACCATCAGCACGACCGCAACGAGAACCCCCGCGCCCGTTCCCGCGATCTCGCCCACGAGCCATGCCAGCAGCGCGATCGTCACGAATGCCGCGGCGGCATCCACCAGGCGCGCGCTCTGCACACCCGGCATCCCCAGCGCCACCGGCAGCGCGATGGCCACCGGATACCCCGGCGGAAAATGCGCCAGCGCCATCGTGCTGTCCGTATTGTCCCACCCATCGTCCGGCACGAGGAATGACCCGGAGTGCGCGGCCGACCACGCCGCGCTCACGTACGACACGGCGTCCGGATCGAGGCCGGGGCCGGGCGGGTCCGTGATGACGAGCACGAGGAAAAACGCGATCGCGCCGAGCGCGGTCGCGATGGGAATACGGAAGCTGGGCATCGGTGCCTGGGGTGCGTTCTGGTCGGCGCGGCGAAGTATAGCCCTGAATTCCTCTCCTGACATGACCACCTTCCCACACCAACCCTTGCCAGAATCGCCAGGCGACGACATTATAAATTGCTCACGATGAGATGTGCCCCCGGGACTGGCGGACATGCTTAGGATCAGAACGCTCGGCGGCCTCTCCATCGAGGGACCTTCGAGCCCTGTAACTGCGGAGCCACGCTGCCTGGCGCTGCTGGCACGCCTGGCTGCGGCACGCGACGACGGCATCAAGCGCGAAGACGCGGTCACGCTCCTCTGGCCTGCCCAGCCGCCGCCGAACGCGCTCGATGACGTGCTCGGCGCGATCCGCATCGGCATCCATCCCCGTGCCATCAGCGCCGACAGCGCGCGGCTGCGCCTGAGCAGCGATGTCATCGCGTCGGATTTCTCCGATTTTCAGCGCGCCGTGGACCAGGGCGATCTGGAACTCGCGGAGGAGCTCTATCAGGGCCCGTTCCTGAACGGCTTCCGCCTTCCCGATGCGCCCGCGTTCGAGCGCTGGGTCATGCATCAGCGCGAGCGCCTCGATCACCACTTCGGTGAAATGGCCGTGTACGACGAAACGGCACGCGACAGTGTGGAGGCCCAGCCGCCGGCGGCCGACGCATCGCCCGTGCGGCGGCGCGTCGCCGGCACCTGCGAACAGGGCGCTGTCATCGCGGCACAGTACGTCATCGAGCGTGAGCTGGGCCACGGCGGATCGGCCACCGTGTACCTCGCGCACGACATCAAGCACGACCGCGATGTCGCGCTCAAGTTCGTGCGCGCGCGCGTCGCCGATGCCATGACCGTGGACCGCTTTCAGCAGGAGATCGCGGTGCTCGCCCGGCTTCAGCATCCGCACATCATGCCGCTCTATGATTCGGGCGAATCGGGCGGCTCGCTGTACTACGTGATGCCGTACGTGAAAGGCGAGACGTTGCGCGAACGCTTGCAGCGTGAAGGGCAGCTCTCCGTGGACGACGCGCTGCAGATCGCAAGCGACGTGGCCGAGGCACTGACGTATGCGCATGAGCACCGCGTGATCCATCGCGACGTGAAGCCGGAGAACATCATGCTCGTCGGCGAACACGCCGTGGTGGCGGACTTCGGCATTGCCCGCGCCGTGCGCGAGGCCGCGCAGGCGCGCATCACGAGTGCGGGATTCGTGGTGGGCACGCTCGCATACATGAGCCCCGAGCAGGCCACCGGTGATCCGGTTGACGGCCGTTCGGACCTCTACAGTCTGGCGTGCGTGCTGTATGAGATGCTCTCCGGGGCCCCGCCCTTTGCCGGAGGCAGTCCTCAGGCCGTTCTCGCCCGGCGCCTGACCGACGTCGCGCGCCCGCTGCGTGAGATACGAGCGGCGGTACCGGTGGACATTGAACGCGCCGTCGCAGGGGCACTCGCCTGCAATCCAGCGCATCGGTTCCAGACCGTAGCGGACTTCGCCGCGGCCATCGCGCCGGCACAGACCGCAACCGTGGCGACGGCACGCCCGTCGTGGGTGGCCCGAGCCGTACCGTGGGTTGCTGTCGCGGCCATCGTCGCGGTGCTCGGCTCCACGCTCCTCGCCATGCGGCCGGCGCCCGTGGATCCCAATCTGTTCGTCGTGCTGCCGTTCGTGCACCGGCAGGGCGCGGCGTCCCATCTCCTCAGTGGCGACAACTGCCAGCAACTGCTCTACGATGAATTCCAGCGGTGGAGCGGCGTGCGACTGGTGGATGACATGCGCGCGCACGACGCCGCCGGCCGCCACGGCGGACAGACCCTGTCGCTCCCGGACGTGCTGGGCATCGCGCGCGGCCTGCGTGCGGGTCGCGCCACATGGGGTGAGGTGTGGCAGGTGGGAGATGCCATCCACGTGCGCGGTTCCGTGTACGATTCCCGGCGCGGCACGCTCATGCGCCAGTACAGCGTGTCCATTCGCGCGGATCTGGCCGATGCCGAACAGAAATTCGGCGAGCTTGTGGACTCGCTGCTCGTTCCGCTCGCCGTATCCGGCGTCGCGCCCCCGGATGACGACGATGCCATGCGCGGCACGCGCTCGGTCAATGCCTTGCGTCTCTATTTCGCGGGGCGCGATGCTCTCACACGCTGGCGGCTGGACAGCGCGCAGCAACTGCTGCGGGCCGCGGTGGACAGCGACCCCGACTACGCGCAGGCGCAACTCTGGCTCGCGCAGGCGGGACTCTGGAGCGGCCAGCAGGGGTCCGCCGGCTGGCGCTCCACCGCCGAGCGCGCAGCGCTGCTCTCTGCGCGGCTCTCCGCGCACGACAGCATCCTTGCGTCAGGCATGGTGGCGCTGGCGCATGCGGAGTATCCGCTGGCCTGCGCGCAGTATGATACGCTGGTGGCCCGTGACTCGCTCGATTTCGCGGCGTGGTATGGACTGGGCGAGTGTCGCAGCCGCGACCGGCTCGTGGAACGTGACGCCGCCAGCCCCTCCGGCTGGAGATTCCGGAGCAGCCAGAACGCGGCCATTCAGGCGTATCTCCGCGCCCTGCGCATTGTGCCCTCGTTCCAGACCGCGTTCAGCGGGGCGGCGTTCTCGCGGCTCCCGGCACTGCTCTATACCGAGTCCAATCTTGTGTTCCGGGGCTACGCGGTCACTGGCGATACGGTCTGGTTCGGCGCCTTCCCTGAGTTGCGTGCCGACACGCTTGCCTTCATCCCGCGCCCCATCGCGGATGTGTATTCGGGCCGGCCGGGCACGCAGCCGCCGTCGCACGCCGCGGCCATTGCCCGCAATCGGGAACTGTTGCGCGACGTCAGCGCCCGGTGGGTCCACGTGTTTCCGCTGGACGGAGTGGCGCACGCGTCGCTGTCGCGCGCGCTGGAGGAAATGGGCAGCATTGCCAGCACGCACGACTCGAGCGGATCCGCGCTCGATCAGATCCGTCTCGCGCGCCGCTATGCGCGCGACGGTGGTGATGCCATGCGCTACGGCGCCGACGAAGTCCGCCTGCTCGTCAAGCTCGGCCGCTTCGCGGACGCGCGTGTGCTGGCCGAATCGCTGCTGGCGTCGCGCGCGAATCCCACGCCGAGCGAAGCACTCGCGCTGACGGGCCTCGCGGAGCTCACCGGACACATCGAACGCGCCGCGGTGCTGGGGCGCCAATCCGCCGCGGCCGCGGACATGAACGCGATGACGGGCGACGTCGTGGCGCCCCTGCCGCCCACGGCGGCCGGACTCGCGCTCTACGCCTTCGCGGCCAGCGGCGCCTACACCGACAGCGTGCGCCGGCTCGAGCATCAGGTGGACACGCTCATCGGGCGCTGGTCACCACCGCAGCAGCGTGCCGTGATGAGCGAACTGCTGCGCGATTGGGCGGCGGTGATGGCGTTCCCCACACTGGGCCGCAGCAACGTGCACCGTGAGCACGCCGGCGGCGACATTCAACTGGAAATGCAGTACACGCTGGCGCGCGGCGACACGGCCGGCGTGCGCCAGCGATTCGATTCGCTCGCGCGGCGGCGCCTGTTCGATGTGCCGGGTGACGTCGCGATTGACGTGGCGTTTCAGGAAGCGTGGCTGCGGTTGATGACCGACGACACGTCGGCCGCCGTGCAGCGACTGGATATCTCGCTGGGCGCACTGGCGACGCTCGGCCCCGAACTGGTGAGCGACCCGGCGCAGTCGGCCGGCCTGGTGCGCGCGATGATGCTGCGCGCCGAGCTGGCCGCGCAGCATGGCGACCACGCGAACGCGGCGCGCTGGGCCACGCCCGTCGTCGCGCTCTGGCAGGACGCCGACCCCGCGCTGCAGGGCGTCGTGGCCCGAATGCGCGGGCTGGCCGGCCAGTGACCCACCCCTGATGCAGCATCGCGGTTCCACCCCGACGCGGAGGAGATCGTGAAGCACATTGGCCGGCGCTACGTCCCCGGCACGCGGCGTCTGCGTGCCGGTCTCATCCTGTGCGGAGCAGTCGTGGTGCTGGGCGGATGCAGAAAGGAGCACGTGCGGACAGCAGGCCCTCCCCCGGCAATGAAGATCTCGATACCGGATTCGCTGCGCGCCCGCATCCTCGCGGCTGCCGCCGGGACGTACTTCGATACGACGCCCGGCCGCGCGAGCGCCATCACTCTGCCGGGCGACAGCTCATCCACCGTCATCGCGCCCGACACTGGATCACGAGACCTCTCGCGCGCATCGCTCGCGAGCGGCGCGGTGATTGCGCGTATCACGGGCAGGCGGGGGTTCGCGCCGCTGGGGATCAGCCCGGGGTCCACCTACGTCTGGGTGGACAGCCTCAGTGGAGGCCGGCGGACACTGATGGTCCCTGGGGAACCGCGCGGCGACGTGTACGAAATGGCAACGTCCCTCGGATCGCACATTATTCCCGACTCCGTTCCGTCGTCCGCGCACTGGTATGCGGATACGACAGTGAGGTCGCCGGGTGATCCCGCGATCGCCTATTACTTCAACTCGCGCTGCAACAATACCTGCTGCATCTCCCCGTCCGCGGTGCAGGCCGATTCCGCGCGCGTGGATGCCGCGTTCAAGGCCATGCTGGGGCCGTGAGCTTCCGTGGGGTCGGCCGGTAGCACGTGGTAGCACTCGGCAGCTGCGCTCCGGCTGACCTCGCTGTCCCTTGCATCTTCGGTATTTGTTCGGTATCATCGTCCCCCCGCCTCATGGGGTTCACGATGCCGAAGCATGCCCAACCGCCTGTCCTCTTTTCCGAATCGGTTCAGCGATCGCTGCGCTCGCTTCCTGTCATCGGCGAGCAGCGCGACATCACGTACTACGCCTCGCCGGCCCGGAGCATTCTCAACACCCCGGATGTCACCGGAATGGAGGGGTTCTGGTCCATCAATCCCTACATCGGCTGTGCCTTCGGGTGTGCGTACTGCTACGCGCGCTACGCGCACCGGTACGTGATGGAGCGCGCGGCGGCGGATGACCGGCTGGCGGGTGCGGCGGAGCACGACGCTGGCCGCGTGCCGCCGTGGCTCGCCTTCGAGCGGCACATCTTCGTCAAGCGCAACGCAGCCCGGCTGCTCGCCCATGCGCTGCGCCAGGGGAGCGAGCGGCATCTCGCGCTCGTGCACGGCGACGGCATCGTGATCGGCACGGCCACGGACCCGTACCAGCCCGCCGAGCGGCGCTACGGCGTGACGCGCGCACTGCTCGACGTGCTCGCGGAACATCCCGGGCTGCGCCTCACGATCATCACGAAGAGCCCGCTCGTCACACGCGACGTGGATCTGCTCGCGCGCATCGCGCGGAATTCGTCTCTTTCCGTACATATTTCGCTCATCACGCTCGATCGCGCGCTGGCCCGCCGCCTCGAGCCGCGCGCGCCCACGCCCGAAGCGCGGCTGCGCGCCGTCCGCCGGTTGCACGAGGCGGGCATCGATGTCGTCGTCAACTGCATGCCCGTACTGCCCGGCATCACCGACCACCCGCGCGATCTCGCCGCGCTGGTGCAGCGCGCGGCGGAGGCGGGCGCAGCGGATGTGGCGACGGATGTGCTGCGCCTGCAGCACGAAGCGCGCAAGCGCTATCTCCCGTTCATCGCGCGGGAATTTCCCGAGCTGGCCGGCCGCTACGCGCGCACGTACGCGCAGGCGTCCGTGCCCGGCGAGCAGTACCGGCAGGGTCTGTCCGCGCTCCTGGAGCGGCTGCGCCGTGCACACGGTCTCCACCGCCGCCGCTCCGGCGAGCGCGAAACCGGTGCGGACGTGCCACCTGGCGCCACGAGCACAGCGCTCGCCGATATCCAGCTCGCCCTTCCGCTCTGAGGGCGCGCGTCCATGTCCGCGGCCGCGCTCTCATCGCTGCGCCATCACATCGCGTTCATCACGAACGCGAAGCCCGATATTCCCCCGGGGCTCGTCACGGGAATCACGGCGCTCGATGCCGCGCTCGGCACGCGCGGCGTGCCGCGCGGCCGGCTCACCGAAATCGCCGGTCCGGGCGGGAGCGGGAAAACGACGCTGCTCCGACGGCTCGTGATGGAGACCATCGCGCACGGGCACGCCGTGGCCTGGGTGGATGCCGCACGCACGCTCGCGCCACGTGACTGGGCCCGGACATACGGCCGGAGTGGCGCTGCGGCGGCGGCGCGCCCTCACGGTCCTCACGGCCCTCACGACACGCGAAATTCTCGTGGCCGCGCCGGCGGCATGCGCGGCGACCAGTTCTGGGCCATTCGCCCCCGGGATGCGGGCAAGGGAGCCTGGTGCGCCGACGTGCTGCTGCGCAGTGGCGCGTTCGCGCTCGTCGTGCTCGACGGCGCTCCACCATTGACGCGCGCCGTGGCGGCACGACTCACGCGTCTGGCGCGCGACGCGAATGCCGCGTTCGTCGTGACCAGTGACAGCGATGCCCCCGCCACCCTGCTGGCCGCCGCGCTCCGGCTGCGCGTGGTGCGCGCGTACGCGCGCGAGCGGGCGCGGCGGCACATGACGATCACCGTGGAGAAGGGAGGAGCCCGTACCATCGTGGAGGTGGAGTATGCCATCAGCATGGCGCATCGCCTGTGTACGCATCCCGAGGTTCCCGATCGCCGCGGTGTGGCGCGCGCGGAGCGCGGCACATCCGAACGACAGCGGGAACAGCGAACGCAGCGACAGCAGCACCCCGCCGGAACCGGCACCGTGGGATCAGCGCCCGGTCGCCCTGCTGGATGGCACGCGGCTGCGCACGATCTCGCTGGCTGCGGCGCGCGCGGGGATCCGCGCGGGCATGACTGCGCCCGAAGCCCGCGCGTGCTGTGCGGCGCTGGAGATCATTCCATGGGATGACCATACGATTGCCGGAGCCATCACCGCGGTGAGTGCGGCGCTGCTCGCGGCGAGTCCGCGGGTCACGCCGGTGGCGCAGGAGCCGGGGCTCTGGTGGGCAGGCGCGGATGGATTCGGGGCATTGGGCGGCGAGCCCGCGCTGGCGCGCACGCTGCTCATGCCCGCACGGCACTGGCATCCGCGCGCACGCGTGGCCATCGCCGGCTCCTGCGTCGCCGCGCGCGCCGCCACCTGGAGTACCGCCGCGCGCGCGAACAGCATGGTGATCGTCCCCGCGGAGTGCGATGCGCGCTATCTGGCCGGCGCGCCGCTCGCCCTGATTCCCATGGACGAGGAGCTGCGCGAGACGCTCGCCGCACTCGGCATCCTCACCGGCGGCGCTTTTGCCGCGCTCGACGCGGACGACGTGGAGCGCCGCTGGGGCGCGGAGGGACTCGATGCCTGGCGCCTCGCACGCGGTGAGGACCGGCGCCGCCCCGTCCTCGCGCGCGTGAACGAGCCGCGCGTCGTGGACGTGGAGCTGCCGGCGCCCACCTCCACCATGGAACCCGTGCTCTTCCTCGCGCGCGCGGCCCTCGATACGCTCGCCGCGGAGCTCGTGAGCGATGGCCGGGCCGCGGCGGCCATCGCCGTCACCCTCACGCTCGACAGCGCGCGCAGCGCACTCCCGGGCGGCGCACCGCCGCACACCGTGACGCGCGAAGTGCGCTTCCCCCGCCCCACCGCGCGCGCCGTGCACCTGTTCGACCAGTGCCGCGCGCTGCTCGAGCAGTGGCCGCTCACCGCGCCCGCGTGTGGCGTGAAGGTGGCCGTGGTGGCCACGGCGCCGCTGTCCAGTGAACAGGGTGATCTGCTGACGCCCGAATGGCGCGATGCCGCGGCCGCCGACGCCGCACTCGCCCGGCTGCGCGCGGAGCTGGGCGCGGGAACGGTCGTGCGCCCCGTCGAACGCGACGAGCACCGGCCGGAACGACAGGGAGAATGGAAGGAGGAGCATCCGGCGGTGGCCGGCCGTCAGATGTCAGGCGACAATGATCCGCCCACATCAGGCGTCAATGATCCGCCTGCGGCTGCGCGCAACCAGACGGCCGCCGTGCTCCGCCTGCTCGAAGCGCCGGAAGCCGTGGAGGTGGAGCGCCGCAGTGGGCGCCCCGCCGCGGTGCGGTGGCGGGGACGACGCCACGCCTTCGCGCACCTGCACGGCCCCGAGCGGCTCTCCGGCGACTGGTGGCGCGACGACAGCTACCGCCGCGAATACTGGCGCGGCGAAGGCGAGGAAAAAGGCGACCTGCTCATGTTCGAGGAAAACGGCACGTGGTACGTGCAGGGGTGGTTTGATTGATGAGGCTCGCGGCGTCGCCGGGAGGGCAGTATCGGGGTCGGCGAGCAGACCGGATTCACGTGACAGGATTTACAGGATGGACAGGATGAACACGATGCACAGGAGTGTGGGGAGCCGCATGACCCATTGCCGGTCCCGTCGCTGAACGACAGCACCTGCATTGGGGACAGCACCGTGTGCATCCTGTGCATCCTGTGCATCCTGAAATCCTGTGCATCCTGAAATCCTGTCCAGCTGTTACTGGGATCACGCGCACCGCGTGCACTACAACCCGCGCACGCGCTTTTCTGTCCGGCCCGAGTGGAACTGCATGTTCTCGATTTCGGACTTGCCCACCTTCGTTTGCGTGGTGAGCAGGCACCGGTTGAACGCGCGATTGTTCGTGTTCTCCAGCAGCGTGTCGCCGCCCAGATTCACCAGGACCCAGCGGCCCACGCTGAGATTGAGATCCGCCCTGGGCACGAACTGCGAGCTCACGTTCTTGACCAGAAAGGCCTGCCCGTTCACGCCGTTGTACTCGCGAGCCGCGTCCGCGGGCAGCAACTCCAGGTCGAACGCCACCATCGTGTTGGTGTTCGTGTGCGTCGCGTTTCCCGTCGCGTCGAAGATCACCCCGTTGTAGTTGCAGAAATAGTGATCCGTGAACTTGAACATGCGGAGCGCGGAATACGGGTAGTTGTGCGTCATGACGTTGCCGACCCACTTGGAGTCGATCACATCTTCCGGCATGGTCACGAAGTTTCCCTTGTACCACGTCTGCCCTTTGGCATCTTCGGCGTTCCCCTTCCGCATCCCCTCGATGCCCAGGACGCGCGTCGCCATCCAGGCAAAGTTGTCGTTGAACCCGCCGCAGGCGCAGAAGTTCGCCGCGCCCTTCACCAGCCCGCCGTCCGCGACCGCTCCCGTGGAACTGGCCGTCCACGACCAGTGGCCGCGCCCGTACGTCCAGAAGTTGAGCATGAGATCGGTGAGCAGTTGCGGCGCCTGCACCGTCGCATCCCGGAACGATGTCTCGAGATTGTTGGGCTGTTTTATGATCGTCCGGGCCGGTGCGGTGGCGGAGAAGCCCAGCGCCGTCAGCTTGTCCGCCAGGGGTGTCGCGCCGCCGCCGCCGCGAGCGAGATACTCACGCCGAGTCGTCCAGGTCATGGGTCGAGCACTCCGTGATCGAAGTAGGTGTCGAACATCTTGCGGGCGACAGCAAGCGCATCGCCCCGCGGTGCCCTGGCAAATGTATTCGTCCGGCGCGACCAGCGTTGCTCCCACCGGCACATGTCCGCCGCGAACGGCGCCCGGTCGAACGGGGTGCCATCATCCAATGACCGGTTCAACCGGCGGAAGAACTCCTGCCAGCGCGGGAGATAGTAGTCCGCGAACATCCCCTGCCACTGCTTGTACGCGTAGAGGTTGAGGTCGTCGTTCTGTCCCTCCGTGCACTTCGTGCCCCAGAGCGTGATGATGTTGCGCGCGTTCCATTCGTAGAGCCGGCGTTCCGCATCGGTCGTGCCCCAGCGTCGCGCGTCCGCGATCCACGAGCCCAGCAGGAACTCCCGGCGCGTCCCGACCAGCGTATCGAGATCGCGCAGCAACCGCGTCACGCGCTCCTCCGCCGTGACGAGCGTCGCGCGGTCTTTCCGCTCGTACGCCTCCTGCACCGCGTTCACCATGGGGAGCCCAAGCTGCCCCATCGCCTGGCGCACGAGATTCACCACATCGTACCGGTACGCGTCGTTCATATCCAGCCGCGGCGCGGCGGCGAGCAGCAGGCGCGCGGCCTCGACCAGTTGCGCGGTGTCGTACGGCGCCACGGGCGACGTCCGGTACGCCGTGGCGGCCCTGTAGAACCCCGGACGCTCGGCGAGGAACGTCCCCGTCTGCGGTGCCGAGCGATAGGCGGTGGCGAGCAGGATCCGCCACGCGGCCCACGCCGACGAGTCAGGCTGCCCGTAGCGGCGATTCACGTAGTCGTGCACCCACGCATCGAGCGGCGGCACGCTGTCGCGCCACACCATGTCGAGCACGAAGTCGGGAATGACGGGGTTGTAGCCCAACCCTTCCATGGTCATCCCGATCCCCGCCAGCCGGCCGTGCACCGGGCTCGCCAGCGCCGCCTGGAGATTGCGCGCCATGGCCGGCAGGTCGCCGCTCACGCTCACCTGCCCGCCGAAGTTGTACAGCACGTTCCAGATCCATGGTTTCCCATAGAACGCATCGCGCTCGGACCACACGGGGTGCCGGTCGCCGTACAGGTCGAGGACGAGCATGTGGTCGTCCGGAACCGCGCCGAGCAGCGCGCGCGCCTGCGGTTCCTTCCAGAACCCGGCCTGATAATAGAGAAACCATCCCTGAATCACCCAGACCGCCGCGCTGTCGGCCGCGCGCATGGGTTCGTAGATCGCGTGCCCCATCCCGGCGAGGAACGTGGAATCATTCGTGGGCGGATTGATCTCGTTGAAGGGATCGGCGGCGTAGACGTGATCGGTGCCGTAGAGCTCGCGCTGGCGCCGGATGAAATCCGCGCCGATGCGCTGAAAGAGCGGATCCTGCGGGTCGAGAAACCACGTGCCCGGAAATCCGGCGGACCAGTCGGCGGTCTGATGGATGTGCGCCGTCGGGATCACGCGCGTGATGGACTCGGGCACGTGGCCCGTGAATCCCTGCAGCACCGGCGTCATCCCCAGCGCACGTTCCCGCGCAAGGATCTTCCGCTCGAGCGCGATGTGCGCGGCGATCCAGTGTTCCGGGAGCGGGCCACCGAGCCCGTCAATGTTCCCCATCCAGCCCCAGGGGAGATACGCGGGCCCCACGAGGAAGGCGCCGATCTGCGCGTCGCTGAAGCCGAGATCGCGCAGCACGAGCTGCCACGTCGCTTCCTGCCCCGTCACGGCGAGCGGCAGGTTCACGCCCCTGAGCGCCATCCAGTCGATCATGCGCTGCCAGTCGGCCCAGTCCCACCACGCCATGCTGTACGAGAACGTGCAGTAGTTGAAGAAATAGCGGTAGCGGTACGGTGAGGTGATGCGTACGGCGTGCTCGACGTGCGGCAGCGGCGCTCGCAGGGCGATGGGCTGCAGCGGACTGCTCAGGTTCACGCCGGCCACGTGCTGGAGATACCAGTTGAGCGCCGATGCCAGCGCCACGCCGCTCGATCCGCGCAGCACGATCCTCCCGTCCCGGCTCTCCACCTCGAACACATCCAGGCTGTCTGCCGGCGGAATGATCTCGAGCACGAACTGGTTGGCCGCATTCGGCACGACCCGCGCCACCAGCGCCTGCGCAGCAGTGCGCTGTGTGGCGGAGTCCGCCGATGCTGCGCGCGATGGCTGCGCGCGGAGCGGGAGCGCGAGCATCGTGAGCGCGGCAAGCGCCAGCCGGGCGACGTGGGCGCTGCACCGCCGAGCGGCGGGCATGCCATGATCGAACGCATCCACCCACGGCAGCCTGCGCATGACGCGCCTCTCTTTCCGGGAATTCGGAGTTACGCCCCTGAATCGCGCGCGAACGGTGCGGCGCATCGCCTCGCGCGGCGGCGTTGCGGAAAAACTGCGATAGCCATATTAGATTCCCCTCGCTGAAAATGACAGGCAGGGGAGGTCCCTCATGTGGCGATGTCGCCACGTTCGTACCGCGCCGCGCGCATTCGCGGTGCTGCTGATCGTTGTGCTGTGCTTCGCAGGTCCCGCTTCAGTGTGGTCGCAGGGGTTGGGCAGTATCACTGGGGAAGTCCGGGTCTCCGACACGAGCATTCCACTCCCGGACGCTGCTGTGACTGTATCGGGCACCAACGGTGTCATCCGATCCGGCGGCGACGGTCAATTCACCATCCCATCACCGGCAGGTGTTCCGCGCACGCTGATCGTGCGACGCATCGGGTACCGTCCGGACACGCTGCATGGCATCGTCGCGCGCAGGGGCGTGACGCGCGTCGTCGTGCGGCTCGCGCGACTGGATGCCACGCTCGACACCGTCGCCGTGCGCTCCGTCGCTGCGGGAATCGATCCCGCGGGCGCGGTGCCCTCGGTGCATCTCTCGCGCGATGACATTGACCGCACGCCGCAGGTGGTGGACGATGCCTTCCGCGCCGTCACGCGCGTGCCCGGCGTCTCGGCCAGCGATCTGTCGGCGGGCTTCCGCGTGCGCGGCGGCGCCAACCGCGAGGTGCTCCTGTCGCTCGATGGCATGGAGCTCTACGAGCCCTTTCACCTGAAGGATCTCGATGGCGCGCTCTCGATCATCGACCCTGCCATCGTGGGTGGTGCCGACATCAGCACGGGCGGATTCGGCGCGCGCTACGGCGATCACCTCACCGGCGTCTTCGCTCTGCGGTCCCGCGACGATCCGGTCACCGCTGTGCACGGCGATCTCACCGCGAGCCTGAGCGGCGTGAGCGGAGAAGTCGTGGCGCCACTGGACGGCCAGCGGGCGGACGTGCTGGTGTCAGCGCGGCGGGGCCTCCTGGGGACGGCACTGTCGCTGGCCGGCGAGGGCGGCGTGATCGCGCCCCGCTACGACGACAGCTACGCACGGCTGCAGGTCCGTCCCACCGCGCACGACCGGATCACCGTGAGCGCGTTGCGTTCGCGTGACGGGTTGTTCTTCGATGAGACCGACACACCGAGGCTCGCCAGCGCGTACGGCAGCAGCTACGTCTGGGCGACGTGGGATGCGATGCCGCTGTCATGGCTGAGTGCACGCACGATGGTCTCGCTCGCCGACCTGCGCTGGGAGCGAACCGGCGGCGAGACATCCAATACGGGCCTGGCGCTCGATGTCGATGACCAGCGCCGCTTCCAGGCTCACGCCGTGAGCCAGAACTGGACGATCACGGCGGGCCCGCGCTGGCGCACGACGTTCGGCGCGGAGTTCCGGAAGCTCGCGGCGCAGTATGCCTACGCGCGGCAGCAGACGCTGCCGGAGGTGCAGGCGCACGAGTGGGTGAAGCAGGCCAACGACTACGACACGCGCTTCGACACGCGCGGCAACACGGTCGGCGCATATCTGTCGCAATTCGTGCAACCCGTGGCCGCGCTCTCGCTCGAGGCGGGCATCCGCTACGACCGGCAGAGCTACACCGAAGAGCACACGCTGAGTCCACGCGCGGCGCTGTCGTACACCATTGACGCCCGCACGAGCGTGCATGCGGCGTGGGGTCGCTACGCGCAGCCGCAGGCGCTGTATGAACTGCAGGTGGAGGATGGTCTGACGTCGTTCGCGACCGCCGAGCGTGCGGAGCATCGCGTCCTGGGCATCGACCGCCGCGTGGGCGGCGGCACCGGCGTTCTCGTGCGCGTGGAAGCCTACGAGCGGAAGCTGCTCCATATCGACCCGGAATACGTCAATCTCGAGAGCTCGTTCGACGTGTTCCCCGAAGCCGGCAACGACCGCGTGCTCATCGCGCCCGTGAGCGGGAGCGCGAAAGGCATCGAGTTCTCGGCGTCGTCCAACCGTGGTGTGGTGCAGTGGTCCGCCAGCTACGCGCTGGCGTCATCGCGCCAGACGGTGAACGGCGTCTCCCTCCCATCGCCGTACGATGAGCGCCACGCGGTGCACCTCGACGCGAGCGTCGCGCCGCTCGCCGGCTGGCGGGTGAGCGCGGCCTGGCAGCTCCACTCCGGCTGGCCGGCGACGCCCATTTGGTTCACGGTGGACTCGCTCGTCGATGGCTCGCATCACGTGCGCGCGCAGTACGGCACGTTCAACACGACGCGCATTGGCCCATATCATCGCCTGGACATGCGCGTGAGCAACACGCGCCGGCTGGGACCGGGCGAGCTTTCCGTCTACGTGGATGTATTCAACGTCTACGGCCGCAACAATCCGCGCGGCCTGGGCTACACCGTCGCCGACTGGAACTCGGCGGAGGTCGTCGCAAGCCAGCGCTCCAGGCTGCAACTGCCGCGCATCCCGACGATTGGGGTGCGGTGGACGTTCTGAGTGATGACACGAATGCAGAACGAGGACGGCGCTGAAAGAGTGAGGTCGGACACCCGCAGATGTCCGACCTCATTTTCCAGGACCATGTCCCTGCGCCAGGGCCGGTCCGTGATGTGGTGGCCCGCTCCCCTATTGCTCATTTCCCTGTTTTTTCTCACCTTATTCGGTGTTTCTTCGGTATTGGAACCCGAATGCCCACTCCCGCCACACCCTGTTCCTACGTCGAGCTCCACTGCCACTCGGCGTACTCCCTGCTCGATGGCGCCTCGCTTCCCGAGGCGCTCGTGGAGCGAGCGGCCGCATTGGGACAGCGCGCGCTCGCGCTCACGGATCACGACGAGCTGGGCGGGATCGTCGCGTTCGCGGAAGCCGCGCGAGACAGGAGCATCGCTGGCATCATCGGCGCCGAGGTGACGGTGGATGCATCGCGCCGCAACGACAATGCTTCCGCCGGAACGACAGCGCTCCACCACCTCGTCCTCCTCGCCGAATCCGCCGAGGGCTACGCCAACCTCTCGACCCTCATCACCCGCGCACGCATGCACGCACCGCGCGGCCGCCCATCCGTGTCGCTCGACACGCTGGCAAGCCACGCGCGCGGACTCTTCGCGCTCACCGGCTGCCTGCGCGGGCTCGTTCCCTCGCTCGTGGCGCGCGGCGATCCCGACAGCGCCTGCGAGGCCGCCGCCACGCTGCTCGACATCTTCGATCGCCGCGTCGCCATCGAGTGCTGGAACCACAGCCTCGAGCAGGAACGCGTCGTCGTGCCGCACCTCATCGCCATCGCGCGCTCACTGGACATTCCGTGGGTCGTCACGAACGACGTGCACTACGCGGAGCCGCGCGGCCGCATCGTGCACGACGTGCTCTCGTGTCTGCGCCACGAGCACACGCTCGACGAGATGGGCACACGGCTCCGTCCCAACGGCGAGTGGTATCTCAAGAGCGCCGCGCAGATGCGCCGCCGCTGGCAGCACGCGCCCGATGGCATTCGCGCCACGCTCGCGATCGCCGAGCGGTGCGCGTTTCGCCTGCACGAGCTGCGGCCGACGCTCCCCGCGTTTCCGCTTCCGCCGGGCGTGAGCGCGGATGAATATCTGGCGCGGCTCGCGGAACAGGGCGCATGGGAGCGCTGGGGTGAACGCGGCGCTCCGCGCGGGAGCGAGCCGCAGGCCGGACGCCGCCAGCTCGCGCACGAGCTCGCGATCATCCAGCGTCTCGGGCTCGCGGGCTACTTCCTCATTGTCTGGGACATCGTCCGATTCGCGCGGCGCGAGGGTGTGCTCTGCCAGGGACGCGGCTCGGCGGCCAATTCCGCTGTGTGCTTCTGCCTGGGCATTACCGCGGTGGACCCCATCAAGCTCGGTCTCCTCTTCGAGCGGTTCCTGAGCGACGAACGCCAGGGCGCGCCCGACATCGACATCGACTTCGCCCACCGCGATCGCGAGCGCGTGCTGCAGTACGTGTACGAGCGCTACGGCCGCGAGCACGCCGCCATGGTGTGCGAGCAGATCACCTATCGGGAGAAGTCGGCCGTGAAGGATGTGTGCCGCGTGATGGGACTCTCCGTGGAGCAGGCCGAAGCGCGCATCCTGGGCGCGGCGTACGACGGGCCGGCTGCGGACATCGTCCAGGCGCTGCAGCGCATCCCCCGTCACCGCTCGATTCACGTGGGCGGCTTCGTGCTCACCGAGGCGCCGCTGTCGAGCATCGTCCCCATCGAGCCCGCGTCCATGCAGGACCGCACCGTGATCCAGTGGGAAAAGGACGACGTGGAATCCATGGGGCTCGTGAAGATCGATCTCCTGGGGCTGGGCATGCTCACGCTCATCCAGGAGTGCCTGCGCTACATCCGCCAGACACGCGGCCACACGGTGGACCTCGCCGATCTGGACTACGCCGACCAAGCGGTGTACGACGATCTCTGTCGCGCCGACACCATCGGCGTGTTCCAGGTGGAGAGCCGCGCGCAGATGAACACGCTGCCACGCCTCAAGCCGCGCTGCTTCTACGATCTGGTGGTGGAGGTAGCGCTCATCCGCCCCGGGCCCATCCAGGGCGAGATGGTGCACCCGTATCTGCGCCGGCGCGCCGGTGAGGAGGTGGTGACGTATCCGCATCCCTCGCTCGAGCCGATCCTCGCGCGAACGCTTGGGATCCCATTGTTCCAGGAGCAGGGAATGCAGGTGGCCATCGCCGCGGCGGGCTTCACGCCGGGCGAGGCGGACGCGCTGCGCAAGGCGATGGGACACAAGCGGAGCCACGAGCGCATGGCGGCCATCTGCGAGAAGCTCGTGGCGGGGATGCGCCGCAACGGCATCGAGGAGGAGACCGCGCGCCGGATTTACAGCCAGATCAACGCGTTCGCGGACTACGGCTTCCCCGAATCGCACGCGGCGAGCTTCGCGCTGCTGGTCTACGCGAGCGCGTATCTCCGGCACTACTACGCGCCGGAGTTCACGGCGGCCATCCTGAATGCGCAGCCCATGGGGTTCTATTCGCCGGGCACGCTCATCGAGGACGCGCGCCGGCATGGTGTGGAGATCCGCCCCGTGGATGTGACGCGGTCCTGGTTTGACAGTGTGCTGGAGACGCGGGAAGCGGCGGCTCGGCCACCGGCCGGGCCGCCTGCGGGAAGCGCTACGCTGCGGGAAGCGGGCGGCTCCCTTCGGGAGCGCCCTGCGGGAAGCGCCGCCCCCTCCCCCCCCGCAGGCGATGCGCCATCAGGCGTCATCGCCGCTTCCCCCAGTCGCGCTCCGCGCGACGCTTCCCGCAGGCCGCCGCCGCAAGCGGCCGGCCGATTCCCGCAGGCGGCCAAAGGCCGCCGCTTCCCGCGAACCGCCGGTGCAGATGGCAAGGCTGGCGCCGGAACGGCGCCAGCCTTGCCATCTGCACCGGCGGTCCGCCTCGGCCTCCGCCTCGTCCGCGGACTCGGCGCCCGTGCGCGGGAATCCCTCGAGCGCGTGCTCCGCGAGGGCGGCCCCTTCCAGTCCATCGGTGATCTCGTCCACCGCTCAGGGCTGGACCGGCGCGCGCTCCGCGCGCTGGCGGAAGCGGGCGCACTCGACAGCCTCGTGCCCGATGAACCCGGCGCCCGCCAACGCCGCGCGGCCGTCTGGCGCATGCTCGAGGAATTTCGCGGCGGCGCGGGTGCGCTGGCTCCGCGGCGCATCAAGCTCGACGTCCCCGCGAGCGTGCCCGCCATGTCCCCGCTCGAGCTCACCGCCGCGGACTACCGCATGACGGGCGTGTCATTCAATGGGCATCCCATGCAACATCTCCGCGCGGTACTC
>Ga0207652_10000289_pt1 | contig 52119 bp, 44 predicted proteins | sample KBSC63BmetaG_FD_184334 | JGI IMG/M metagenome (GOLD analysis project Ga0207652, IMG submission 184334) | Corn rhizosphere microbial communities from Kellogg Biological Station, Michigan, USA - KBS C6-3B metaG (SPAdes) (version 2) | ecosystem: Host-associated > Plants > Roots > Rhizosphere ... | reverse complement strand
TCAATGCTCCAAAAAAACTGACCGCCGCTATGGACAAAGCAGAAAAGCTTGCCGCCGGCAAGTTGCAGGAGTTAAAAGAAAAGGTGCAGCAATAACCTCAGTTATCCAGAGGACGGTTTCTTAGCCTATATAGGTGTGCCGTGTTTTCAGCCGGGCGTGGGGGCTCCACACTGGCGCAGATATGCAGCAAAGGGAAAAGTGGCGTTGGCGTATCTGTGCCTACCGTGATTTGCTATTTTGTAAAAGCCGTTTATTATTTTACAACATGAGTAGTAAATATAAATTTGCAGATAACGACAAATTATACTTTGTAAGTTTTGCAATTACTAACTGGATTGATCTTTTTATTCGAGAAATATATAAAGAAGAAATTTTAAAAAGTATAAGATACTGCCAGGCAAATAAAGAGCTGGACTTATATGGATGGTGTATCATGACAAGCCATGTTCATATGATTATTGGTACAAAAGGGAATCCATTACAAAATATAATGAGAGACTTGAAACGGCACACTTCTGAAGTTTTACATAAAAGTATTCAAAATAATTACAGTGAAAGCAGGAGAGAGTGGATATTATGGATGTTCGAAAGAGCGGCAAAGAAAAACAAAAATGCTGCAAAGTTTCAATTATGGCAACCGGAAAGCCATCCGGTACAATTAATCAATATTAAGATGGCTCATCAGAAATTGGATTATATACATTATAATCCTGTCGAAGCAGGATTTGTTACAAAGCCGGAGGAATGGAAATATAGCAGCGCTATTGATTACTTCGGAGGGAAAGGGCTTTTGGAAATTATGAGGTTAGATACTTTAATTGTATGATAACTTCACAGGCACAGATACGCCTTGCACAAAACCCAAGCTGCATATCTGCGCCAGATGGGAGAAAGCACCCGTTGATTCTTCATTAGAAAAAGTGAAAGACAAACTAAAGCGGAAAGCGCCATGGATCATAAAACAGCAAAGTTTCTTTCTTTCTTTTCATCCGAAAACACCTGCAAGGAAATTTGTAAGCGGAGAAACGCAATTGTATCTGGGCCGGCAATACCGCTTGAAAATAATATTGGATAAAGAGGAAAGCGTAAAACTAAAAGGAAAATTTATCGAGGTAAAAACAGCAGATAGGTCAAAAACAAAAGATTTAGTAAATAACTGGTATTTGCAAAATGCAAAATCAAAGTTTCATTTAATTGCTAATGACCTTATTGGTAGTTTTAAGAAGTACAAGGTAGAGCCGTTGTCTATTGTTCTTCGTAATATGCCTTTACGCTGGGGAAGTTGCACACCAAAAGGAAAACTTATCCTGAATCCCGAACTCATTAAAGCACCCAGAGGCTGTATCGAATACGTCATTATACATGAGCTTTGTCATTTAATATACCGAAATCACAATCAAAGATTTTTTGACTTGCAGGCTAAAGAAATGCCTGATTGAATAAAATGGAAAATGAAATTAGAAAAGGTGTTGGCTTAGATATATTCAGAAGTAGCTGCATCTTTTACATTGTAGAAGGTGGCATCGCTTATACCAACTTCCCGGCAAATGTCCTTAACAACCATTCCCGCTTCCTGTTTCTTAATTGCAGCCACAATCTGGCTTTCTGTAAATCGTTTTTTCATGTTTTTAAAAGTTTAAAGTTAATAATCCAATTGATTGAAAACTCTAACTCTTAATGGCCGAACTTTGGGGGAGCTGACAATCCTAACGGAAAAAACGCATTATGGCATTAATGAGTGCACGATGGAAAATGCAAGAGCAGCTAATGAGGAGCCTTATTTTGGACAAACAGGGGCAGGTAATGAAGTGGCAACAACCCGAACAGATATTTTAACAATTCCCAGGCAGACTACTGGTGGAGACTGGCAATCAAATACAAGCATCTCCCACACTGGCGCAGATATGCAGCAAAGGGAAAAGTGGCGTTGGCGTATCTGTGCCTGCCGTTGTAGTAAATATAAATTTGCAGATAACGACAATTATACTTTGTAAGTTTTGCAATTACTAACTGGATTGATTTTTTTATTCGGGAAATATATAAAGAAGAAATTTTAAAAAGTATAAGATACTGCCAGGCAAATAAAGGGCTGGACTTATATGGATGGTGTATCATGACAAGCCATGTTCATATGATTATTGGTACAAAAGGCAACCCGTTGCAAAATATAATGAGAGATTTAAAACGACACACAACGACCTGCACATATGCCGGGATGAATACAGAAGTTATGTTCCTTCAATCTATGAGTTAAAAGTAGCAGGAGCCAATTGTGAAACAATTGCCTCAAGGCTTTTTGAAATTTCAGGGCAGGAAATGGGTATTGATTTAAGTATGGATCTTTGCCGGAAGGTGGCGAAGAAAATAATGAAAGTATACTAATGAAGCTCCAGGATTTGGGTATTGAAATTGCAATACCTGCAGGAACAGTTTCGGAGTTAACATTTCATCATTTTAAGCTGTTTAAAAATCCTACTTTTATCATTTAAAAAATATTGTTGTGGACAAAATCAGGCCTGCGCTATCTTCAGACGCTTCTTCTATTCTGGATATTTACGCTCCTTATATTTTAAATACTACCGTCAGTTTTGAGACAGAAGTTCCAACGGTTAAAGATTTTTCTCAAAGAATAATTGCCAACGAGGAATCGTGGCCATGGCTCGTTTATGAATCAGATGGATTTATTGCAGGCTATGCTTATGCATCAAAACACCGGGAAAGGGCTGCCTATCAATGGTGTGTTGAAACTTCTGTTTATATGAATGATCGTTTCCAACAAAAAGGAATGGCCACCAAGCTTTATCAAACTTTATTTGAGATTTTGAAGTACCAGGGTTGCAGAAATGTTTATGCCGGTATTACCTTACCGAATGAAAAAAGTGTCCATTTTCATCAAAAGATGGGATTTAAAAAGATCGCCGATTATAAAAATATTGGCTATAAATTCAATCGATGGAATACCGTTAGATGGTATGAATTACAATTGAATGATTACAGTGATGCGCCTGCCCCGTTTACAAGATGGAAAGATATTCAATCAATGGACCGGGATAGGATTATAAACCAAACGAAATAAATAAATAAGGTTTATTCTTTTGTTTCCTGCACTTTGTTTTTAATTGAATACTTTTCGGCTGCTGGGGTTTTTTTAAAAGAATGCTGTTTTCGAATCATCATTTCTCTTATTCAGTCCTCAGGCTGTTTGCCGGGTTTGCCATAGCAGCTTTTGTAGAGTGGAACAGCACCGTTATAACTACGGTTACTACAATTACCAAAGCAGAAACCACAAATGGGATACCCGACAGACCCGGATTGTAGGGAAATACTTTGAGCCAATTGCTCATGAAATAATAAGCGACCGGGAAAGCGATCAAAGCGGCAATGAGCGCCAGCCATAAATAATTGACCGTATTCAGGCTTATGATCTGCCGGATGCTGGCCCCCATTACCCTGCGAATGCTTATCTCCTTCTGTTTTTGCTGCGTAGTAAAAGCGGTAAGCCCAAGCAGCCCGAGGCAGGTAATGATGATCGTGAGTATGGAAAAAGCGGCAAATATCTTTCCGCGCTTTTGATCGGCAGCATATTGGGAATTAAAATCCGCATCCAGGAATTTGTATTCGAAGGGGAGAGCGGGAAAATATTTTTTCCAGGTTTTACCCACCTGCGCAATGGTGCTTTTCAGATTTGATGTATTTAGTTTCAACTGGATGATGTTGCTGTTGGGTCCATAAAACATCAGGAGCGGCGCAATGGGATTGTATAAGGATTTCTGGTTAAAATTCTTTACCACGCCTATTACTTCGACGTACTGGCCAGAGGTGTCGCCGGGAAATTTAACCCTTTTGCCAATCGCTTCCTTCCAGCCAAAATGCTTTACCATTGCTTCATTCACTACAATACTGTGCAGCGTATCCGACAAATTGGAAAAATTACGCCCCTTTACGATCGGGATATTTAAAGCGGGCAGAAAGTTTTCATCTATCGAATAGCATTCAACCGCTTTATCCACGTAACCGCTGTCTGTCTGCACTCTGAAAAGATTCAGGTTCAGGTTTGTGCTGCCGGGATAGCTGTTTCCTGTTCCAACGACCTTAACGCCAGGAAGGCTCCGGAAATCATTATCCATGGCGTTTATTTTGGGACGTTCATCTTCTCCTGTATTCACCGTTACCGTCATTACCTGGTTTTTGTCGAAACCAAGGTCTTTATTTTGTACATACGAAAGTTGTGAATAAACCACCCACGTACAGATCAGCATGACCATGGAAATGGCAAACTGCAATACTACGAGCGTACGGCGAAGGTTGATATTTCCCGAAGCTTTGGAAAGGGTACCTTTTAATACTTTTACCGGTTTGAACGACGAAAGGTAGAAGGCCGGATAGCTGCCGCCCACCAGACCCGTGAGTAAACCGATACCGAGCAATAAAAGAATATTAAATGGCTGAAACAGCGTGTGCCAGGTAAATGCTTTGCCCGACAATGAATTGAAAGCCGGCAACAGGAGCAGCACGAGCAGAAAGCTTAACAGCATTGCTGCCAGTGATGTAAGCACCGATTCAGCGAGGAACTGGAACACCAATCTTTTTTTTGTGCTGCCGATTACCTTGCGAATGCCGATTTCTTTTGCCCTTCGGGCAGACCTCGCTGTAGTCAGGTTCATGTAATTGATGCTTGCGATCAGCATCATGAAAAAGGCTACTGCACTGAATATCCAGATGTAGGACATGCTTCCCAGTTCTTCGGGCTCATGCTCCAGTTTTGAATGCAAATGAATGTCCGTTATTGGCTGTACGCCGTAATGCATCTTGACATTGAACTGTGCGAAGATCGGCGCCATGTATTTTTCATACATCGGTACCAGTTTTTTGTTGAATGCGGCCGCACTCGTGCCGGGCTTTAGCAATACATAGGTGAAATTATTGAAATTGCCCCAGTTGTCACCGCCGTACTGGTTTTTAGGTAACGACACCCACGAGATCAGCATATCAAAACGGAGGTGAGAATTTTGCGGCACATCTTGTATTACGCCGGTTACTTTATAAACGTCATAAACGGTCCGCAGTGTTTTGCCAACGGCAGGATTGTTTTTCCCAAAATATTTGTCAGCCAGTGTTTTGGTGATCACAATGCTGTTTGGTTCGGTGAGGGCATGGGCAGCATTGCCTTGCAGAAAAGGATACGTAAAAATATTAAAAACGGTACTGTCGGCGTAATACACCTTTGTTTCATAAAAATCATTCTCACCATTCTTAAACAATGTTCTTTCCCTGCTCATAAAGCGTGCAGATTCTTCCACTTCCGGGTAATCTTTTTCTAAGGTGGCGGCCAGTGGCGCCTGTGTCAACGTCCAGTCGGTATTTTTATCGCGCTCCTGTATGTAGGAAACGATCCTGAAGATGCGATCGGCCTTTTTATTATATCGGTCATAGTTCAGCTCATCGCGGATATAAAAGATCAGGAAAAGGCTGAAGGTAATGCCTATGGTAAGCCCAAAGATGTTGAGCAGCGTGTACCACTTATCTTTTTTGAAATTGCGAAGCGCAATGCGCATCAGGTTTTTTATCATGGGGATTGCTTGTCTTCTGTTTAATAATTATTCTTAATGGTAAAACACAACTCTTTCCTCTTATATGATACGAGTGGACGAAGCAGAAAGTTACGGTTCTTCTAAATAATTTTTATTGGTGAAATGAACAGTAAAGCAAGAAATACATGCATTTTATATTCCAGACGGGGTGTGTGAATAAACATTTGTTCTTCAATTACCTTTATCTTTATTCGTAGAAAATAAGATGCAAACAAACATTATAACGGAAAGGCTGTTGCTGAATATCATCACGGAAGAAGATCATGATTTTATGCAGAAACTGATGAATACGGATGGCTGGATTCAGTTTATAGGAGACAGAGGCATCCATTCCAAAGAAGCCGCAATTGCGTATATCAATACAATAAACGGCAGGCCAAATTTCTATTACTGGCTGGTTCGCTTGAAAGAAACTCATAGTCCTGTTGGAATCATTACATTCATTAAGGGCGGTTACCTTGCCCATTTTGATATTGGCTTTGCCTTTCTTCCTGAGTATAATGGCAAAGGCTATGCTTATGAAGCAGCAAGGGAAGTGTTATCTCTTGTAAGATTGCAACCGGAACACCAGATCGTGCAAGCTACCACATTGCCTGGAAACGTGCATTCCATCAAATTATTGAATAAACTAGGCCTCCGATTTACCGGTAAAATAATGGTTGGAAAAGATGAATTGTGCCTCTATTCAACCGATATTTAAACTGATGCCTGCCAACATCAATCATCACCCTTGCCATTTTCTGTACCTCGATATTTTAATAAACATGATGTTTCTGATCCAGCCTTTTTACTAAAACGTCTTTAGGCATATTGATCTGCTCGCCGATTGGTTTTCCATCACGGTAAGTGATCACGTTCAATTGGGTGGCGCCTACCGGAAATTGAATGGGCTTTCCATCAAACTTTGGCGAAAACCGGTCGGGATTTGTTTGATCAAAAGTGTAATAAATGTCCAGTCCTTTTACTTCGCTGGTAAGGGTTACACCAAAGTCGCTGTTCTTAATGCGTGCAGGCTCAAATATCGGGTTGTACATACTCTTTGAATATTTGATATTGGCTGCATCCAAACGGGGAAATTGTTCTTCCAGCCTTGAAACAAAATCACTCCAGTTTTTATTTGATTTTGCACTCCAGTACACTTCCGAAAGCGCAATTGCTCTCGGCCACGTCATATATTCAGCATGCCTGAAAGTAGGAACAGATTCGGTCCATAAATTTCCCTGTCCGCCCAAAATATATTTTTCGTCTACACTATCCGGAACCGGTTCATAATTGTAGGAATCAGAAAGCCGGCATAAACCATAAGTTGGCGGCTCGCCTTCAGGATCGCCCTGGTACAGATCCAGGTAACAGTAATCCCATGGAGTCATCACCACATGATGTCCCATTTTTGCTGCCGCAATTCCGCCGCTCATGCCACGCCAGCTCATCACTGTTGCATTCGGTGCTAATCCGCCTTCCAGGATCTCATCCCATCCGATCAGTTTCTTTCCTTTCGATTCCACGATCTTCTCTACTCTTTTTACGAAATAACTTTGCAATTCATCCACGTTTTTCAAATGTTCATCCGCCATTCTTTTTTGGCATTTGGGACATTGGTCCCAGAAACCTTTGTACGCTTCATCTCCACCCACATGTATATACGGATTGGGGAAAAGCGCCGCGATTTCAGTGAATATTTTATCGAGCATACTGAACGTTGAGTCATTGCCAACGCACAGAACATTATCATTTCTTTGATAACCTTTTCCTCCCGCGTTTACAGAATAAGGCAGCTGGGTGCAACTAAGATTTGGATAAGAGGCGATCAGTGCCAGGCTGTGTGCAGGCACATCAATTTCAGGAAGTATGGAAATAAAACGCTCCTGCGCGTACTTGATGATCTCCTTCATATCTTCCTGTGTGTAGAAGCCACCGTCCGGTGTAGGTTCTCCGGCGAGAGCAGGCAGAAAGGTTCCCCAGCGTCCGGTACGTTTTACCCGCCATGCGCCAACTTTTGTAAGTTCGGGTAAACTTTTTATTTCAATCCGCCAGCCCTGGTCGTCGGCAAGGTGCAAATGCAGCGTATTATATTTGTAGCGCGCCATCTGGTCGATATATTCTTCCACTTCCTTCTTTGTAAAAAAGTGGCGGCTAACGTCCAGCATCAAACCCCGCCATCCAAAGCGGGGCACATCTTTTATATCCACACAAGGCATCGTCCAGCTAACATTTTTCACAGGTGAAACGCTGGCAATTTGTGGGGGCAATAATTGCAAAACCGTCTGCAATCCATAAAAAAGTCCTGCCGGTTTATTAGCGGTTATTGTCACGTTTGATGGAGTGACTTTTAAAGTGTAACCTTCATCATGCAACGAAGTATCGGCATTCTTATTCAGGATCAAACTGATCCCGTTGGATGATTTTTTTGTCGAAAGATGATAGCCGGTTGAAGTACCGATCTGCCGTGTAAACCATTCGATGGTTTGTTTAATGTCATCATTAGAAGTGTTTGTAGTTATCCCGGTAGAATTATTCAGCACAAAGTGTCCGTTTTCCAACTGCATGGTTAATGGTTTCGGAATGATTGCAATAGAATCACCTGCTTTTGCATAAAAAGTGGTAAAAGAAAAAAGGGCAATAAAGCAAACTAAAAGAAATGAGCGGTTAGTAAAACAGTTGTTGCGGAAATTTTTTTTCATTAGATGACGATTTGATATAAAAGCCTAAGGTACGCATAGTAGTAACAATGCCACTACTTTGCATCAAATTACTTTCTATCAATCGTTTGATTTTGCAAAAAATATTTTGCGGGAAAAAAGAAACGCGTGTTCAGGAGAAGTCGGAAAGGCTTGAGAGCCTCACTCTAGCAGGTTTCTTCACCTGGTTTGCTCACTGCTTTTTGGATCGAATAATAGATCGGCATGTCGCTTCTCCTTGTGCCCTTTTCCGACACTTTGCCGGGGTAAGTGCTCCAATTAGAGCACTTACCCACCTGAAAGCCGCATCAATACCCCAATAGAACATCGAATCAATATCACTATCGATTCTCTTAGGAAAGTTTCATCCTGATATCTGAAGCGCTATTTTCTTTTTGCAACGTTATATAAACTTCGTCTCGGATTGTCCACTGACTTCTTCGCATCCTTACAACAATTACTAAGTTTTCTACCAAAACTTCTGCCTCATAAAAACTTCCCCAGAACGATATTTTCTACAATACAATTGTCTGAGCTGGCGCATAAAGTATCTTATGGTCGGATATTCTGATTTACCCTGAAGAAATTATCGGGGTCATATTTCTTTTTAATTTCCAAAAGACGGTCATAATTTTCGCCATAGCTTTTTCTAACCCGGTCGTTGCTTTCAGACATTTCAAAATTCAGGTAAGTGCCTCCTGACGAATAAGGATGAAGCGCGTTCCAATAATCCCTGCTCCATTGAATGATCTTTTCGTCATTTGCAGGATTCGAGTCCACGCCGATAATTACTCCCGCATACTTTGCGTCGCGGTGCGCCCAGGGAGTGTCGGAACTGGCTACTTTGCCAGCGGCTCCGCTGATGGGGTACATATGCATTTGTGAAAGCGGTGTTGGGATTGAAGATCCGAATTGTAAACATTGTGTTGCAACTGCGGCGTCCAGATCTTTGAAAAAATCAGCTTTCCAATACCACCGCAATCCGGGGGGCAACAATCCATCGAACAAAGATTGCATCGCAGGATAAGGGATCGGGCCTACATGCTCAAACACTGGTTGCTTTGAACGTATTGGTTTGAAAATTTCTTCCGCTTTTTCCAGGTCTCCGGAATAGCACCATACTATGCCACAAAATTTTTTGTGGTGAAGACTTTCAGGAAAAGGAGGTCCGGGAATTTCGAGTGTGGCAATGAAACCATTCAATTCCTCCGGCGCTTTTTCAAGAAAATCCTGGAACCACGGCATGATCTCTTCAATCTTTTCGACGGGCCACAAAGTTGGACCACCATAAACCATATCTACATCATGTGCCTGGAATAAGAAAGACGTGGCAATACCAAAATTTCCTCCTCCTCCCCGGATTGCCCAGAAAAGATCGGGATGTTGTTTTTCATTTACCGTAACAAAACTTCCATCTGCCAGTACCATGTCTGCTTCCAGCAAATTATCGATGGTAAGTCCGTATTTGCGCGAAAGATATCCAATGCCTCCCCCAAGCGTAAGGCCACCGATTCCGGTGGTGGAGACAATGCCTGCGGGGACTGCAAGACCGAAAGCATGGGTAGCATGATCCACTTCGCCCAAAGTGTTTCCGCCTCCAACTCTCACCGTTTTCTGGTCCGGATTAACCCTTATGTATTTAATGCCTGAAAGGTCGATTACCATTCCGTTATCACAGATTCCCAGTCCTCCACCGTTATGACCGCCACTTCTTACCGCAACAAGGAGATTCTGCGCCTTTGCAAATTTTACCGATGCCATCACATCGGCCACATCCACGCATTTGATGATTATTGCCGGATGTTTGTCGATCATGGCGTTGTAAACTTTCCGTGCCTGATCGTAGCCGGAATCTTGCGGCAGCATAATGGTTCCCCTGATTTGTTTCTTTAGTGCTTCGGTGGCAGAAGCGTCTATTGTAGTGGCTGACTGGTTCATAATGATTTATTTTTTATCAAAGCTACCTGCTCTTTTGAAAAATGAATAACACTATTGGTTCAAAAAATAGTAATTCTGATTCAGTAAAAAAATATCAGTTAACAGAGGCTGCAAGTGAAGAAGGAAGAATTCCAAATCTTTCAAAAAAACATTTTGAAAAGTAAGAAGGGCTGGTGAAGCCGCACTGGTAGGCAATCTCAGAAACATTTCCTTCCTGTTTGCCGATCGCTTCGACTGCCTTTTTTAAGCGGTATTCTTTAATAAAGCCGCTTGGAGAAAGTCCACTGATTTGGATGATGTTGCGGTATAATTGTGCTTTGCTCAACCCGAGCTTTTTACCAAATGTACTGGTATTAAAATCCGCGGCATTCCACATGGAATCAATAATCTCGAAAACGTTGTTTAGAAATTTTTCGTTACGTGGATTTAAAGTTCTGGTTTTATTATCAGTAGCAGCTATCAATTCTTCTGCTAATTCTTCTTTCATTTCTGAAGAAATAACAATCTGGCCGCACGCAGCAATATTGCATAACCGTTCGGTAAGAGAGATGGTGTGCCCAAAAAGCTCAGGGCTTTTATTTACCGGCGATCCGGTGCTGATGCCAATTTTTATTTTAAAATCCTGTTGATCATGAATCGGGAGCCGCATTTTATTTTGAATTTCCTTTGCACATTGCATTGCTTTTACCGCAGACAGAAACGAAACAATGAAACTGCTGGACAAGCATTTTACTTCACGACCATTGAACTGCTGGATTGCTTTGCGGATGATATTGTTTTGCTGTCCTATAAATACCCGCGCTTTATCACTCCCAACCTTTGCCGGCAAAACCGCGGCATCAGGAAGGCAGGTAATCATGATCGTACGGTAAGCCGGTTCATTAATAATATTCTGTTCGTCGCTTCCAACTGATGGATCTTCTATTCTGCCTAAAAAAGCATTTACCACATTAGTATCAACTTCAATAATCTGATTGGGAAGCATGCCGTGGGCGTCGTTGTGCATCTTTTTTACAGCGCTTTCTTCCGGTGCTTCTATCAGGCAAAAAGCAGTGCCGCGTTTTTCATCAAACCAATAGGTAAGTCCGCGGCAACCATAATGGTGCTGGATTTTCAGATCTTCCTGATGGACTTTTGCGACTGCCTCGGCTGTCACAGCTTCTCCAAGATCGTGGCGGTCCATGTATATAGGCATAATTAAAAATTTGGCAAATTAAAGTTATCAAAAAAACATGTAAGATTTAAAGTTTTAATCGAAGGGGTAATCAAAACCAAAAGATTAAGTATGCAGTATATCTGTATTAAAAATTAAAGAGAAACTTATTGTTCGCGTATGAAGCGAAAGTGCTTTGTCACTTTAAAATGGAAACGGAAATTAGAATTGTATTTATTATTTGTTTCTTTGCTGTGAATGGGCACATTCAAAAACATGAATTTAGCATATTTGTTTGTCTACCATAAAAGACCGATGTTTTAAAATAAACGCAGCGAAAATAAATCCGCTGCGTTTCACTCCTGTATTCACATTTAAAAAACCAATTATACTTTAGTTGTTTCTTTCTTGTTCTTTGGAGCATTTGCGCTCGCAGAAGTTATAGGATTATACTTCGGATTATCCCGGTTTTCCTGGGGTGTAGTTTCTTTGACGCGCAAATTATTTTGAACGTGTGATACGCCGGTTACATCTTCTGCAAGATCTTCTGCCCGGTGTTTTGAATATCGTGAATCAACCTGGCCTGTGAGGGTGACTTCATTTCCATTTACCTCTACATCAATATCGGAAGCGTCTAAAAATGAGTCATCACTTAGTTTGTCAGACACATCTTCTTTGATCCTTTCCTGGGAACGGGTATAATTTTTTGGGCCTTTGCCACGATATTTACCTTGCTCTCTTTCATCACGATCCCGGCGTCGTTGAGCATCATCATCACCAAACCAGGACGCAACTTCATCCTTTGTTCTATCCCACCAATCGCGGTCTTCATTTCTGTAATTGTCGCGCCAGCCTTCGTTCCTGTAACGATTGCTATAACTGTCATTGTTGTTATTGCGCCAATTATCATTGTTGTTGCGCCAATTATCACTCCTGTAATTGCTTCGGTTATAATCATTATTGCGGTTATAGTCATTATTATAATTCCGGTTATAATCGCTATAATTCCTGTTGCTGTCATTGCTATAATTTCGATTATAATCGTTATTATAATCCCGGTTATAATTCCTGTTTGTATTCCAATTGAGATCATTTAATTGCGAATTGCGGTTTTTCCAATAATCTCTTTCATGATCGCTGGAATACGCATTCCGGTTTTCATAATCATTATCCCGCCAATCCTCGAAACTCCTGTTATACGTCCGGTCCCAATTGTTATCATAGTTTCTTTCATTCGATGAAGAACGGTCATCATCCCGATAACGGTGGCTTCTATTATAATTTTCCATAAAAAATTGATTTGATTAAATATCTTATGGAAAGAAAAAACTATTCCGAAAAAAGAATGAATACGCCATGCTTAATTTAATTAACTATATCGAAATTCGCTGCGTATTGAAACTGTTTTAAAAACGGTTTGCCGCTTTTAATTATATAAATGTTTTTATAAGTTGAATTAAAAACCCGCAGCTATCACTTTTTTTTTAAGTGTTGAGATCATTCCACATAAAAATGAGTTTTGTAGAATCAATTTATAGATGAAAAAGAAGATGCGAAACTGTACAGCAAATGAACAAATACTGTCAATTTTGTTCAGAACTGTTATTGTTTCTTCTTATTTTTTGAAGGAGGCGTTTGCAAAACAGGATTACTGTCATTTTCTTCAGGTTCTTCAGGTAATCTGTTGCTTAGCTTAGATTCATCAATGTTTCCTTTATCGTCGAGGATCGGATGAGGAACAGGTTCCTTTCCTTCAGGAGTCACTTGATTAAATACTTTTACGATGTGCACCCATTTCCCGTTTTTCCATTCCAATCCTTCATAATCTCCATCAGGAATGTAAGTATATTTTTTTTGAACTTCGCCGGTTTCAGAAATTAAATGCTCATAAATGATCATGTTCATGTCGTTGTCAAAAGTAAGGCGGGGCCCGGCATTTTTTTTATATTCCATTACATACCTTGCAATGGACTTTTCATTTAAACTGTTATCGGGGAAACTAAAAAAAGGACCACCAAAAACGGGTTTGCCATCTTCAAAGGTGAGCACTTCAATGATTTTTCTGTCACTGTTAATGTTGTTGTCATCAAAGCCAAGCAATGTATAAACATTTTTTCCAAAAGATTTTTCTTCAATCACTCTATAGTACAAGGCGCCAATCCATGCCACGTTGCTTGTGATGGTATCATCGATGTTATTGATCAGATCACTCTTGTCTAATAATGGAAAAAGTTTTAAGGAGCCATCCACCGTTTTCATTTGTATTGCGCCATGCTGACGAATGACATCAGCGCTTATTGGAAGTTGCCAGGTAAATATTTTGAATGTCGAATCCTTTGGAACTACCTTGGCAATTGTTACCAAAGAGTCAAAGGGATAATAAAACGAATTTTTAATTTGCAAAGCACGTACGAACGTTTTTGTAAACTGGCTGTCGGCAGTAAAGCGGTCTTCAGGATTTCTTCCCTGCAAGATTTGGGCAGCAAAAATTTTTAAGGAATCTTCTTTTTTTTGCAACATTTTTCGGTCAGCTGTTGTAATGTGCTGTGCAAAACAACTATTGATCATCATGAAAATGGAAACTAAAAAAACAGCGGTTTTATTCATTAAAAAGATTTGGACAAAGAAAACTTTTATTGATTTAATTTATTGTTAACCGGTGATATTTAACTAACCTATAATGCTTTTGCAGCAGAAATAAGGTCATTAAAAACAAGATCAATGTCTTTATTATCCAATGCTACATCTTTGCGTGTGGTAGGAAGAAAAATATTAATGCTCACGCCCAGATTTCTTCCAAATTTCATGTCGCTCAAAGTGTTTCCAATCATAATGCTTTTGGAAAGATCAATTTTAGGAAAATCTTTTACTGCCTGCAAACCCATACCGGCATTTGGTTTACGGTTTTCGCTTTCCATCTCCGTGCAAACATAAATTTCATCGATTCGTCCGCCTGCGTCTTTTATTTCCTGCAACATATTCTGATGAATTATTTGCAGGTCTTTAGCTTTTGTGAGCCCTTTTGCGACACCTCTCTGATTGGTGATCATCACAATGATTCCAAATGTTTCATTGAATATTTTAAACGCTTCTTTTACGCCGGCGTAAAATTCAAATTCATTCCAGGTATGAATATAATCTTGGTGTTTTTCTTCATTTACTACCCCATCGCGATCTATGAAGAGCGTCCATGATGAGTCGATATTTTTTAGATTGAAATTTTTCACGTGGGTGGTTGAAGGTTCAAAGTTCAATGTTCAGTGCAAAGTTCAGTAGTTCAATGATTAATTTTCTGCTAATTCTTTTTGCGCTTTTTCATAATCTTCCGGAATACCAATGTCTATAAAATAATCATCCTGAATGATTCCATATAATTTTGGTTTTTCTTCTTCATTATTTTTTACGTTCTTTTCCAAATAATCTTTTTCAAAAGAAAATTTTTCAGGAAGGTTTTCTTTTAGAAATTTTTGACGGTTTAATGCATATACGCCTCCGTTGATCAATCCTGAAGTGTAATATTGTTTTTCCTTAAATGATTTTATCGCATGATCTTCATTTAATTCAACAACCCCATAACGATCAAAATAATGCATAGGCTTCAAACTCAACGTGCATGCGGCATTCATTTCTTCGTGCAATTTGCTTAATGCAGAAGTGTCAATTTTATAAAGCGTATCACCATTACAGATCAGAACATTATTTTCCAAACATTTATCACAGCCTAATCTGATGGCTCCGCCTGTGCCCAAAGGTTCATTTTCTAAGGAAAGCGTATAATTTAGATGTCCCTGATTTTTGAATAAATATTCTTCGATCATTTCATGCAGGTATCCAACACTGATCACAAAATGTTGCACGCCGCTATTTTGTAAGAAGTCTAAAACATAATGCAGAAAAGGTTTTCCGGCAACAGGCGCCATGCATTTTGGCACATCAGAAACAACAGGCTGCAACCTGGTTCCCAATCCGCCGGCAAGAATAATCACTTCTTTAATCATGATTTTCTGCAAAATAAATTTCTTCTACCATCTGGCAAATAATGTGTCCCAGCGTGATGTGACTTTCCTGGATTCTCGGCGTATCATCCGATGGAACATTGATAAGAAAATCAGCCAGATGTTTTAGTTTTCCTCCGGTAGATCCTGTAAATGCGATAGTGGTCATTCGTTTTTCCCTGGCCATTTCAAATGCCTTTACAATGTTTTTACTGTTGCCCGAGGTGCTTAACCCGACCAGCACATCGCCTTCATTTCCGATGCCTTTTAATATCCTGGAATAAATGACATCATAGCTATAATCATTTGCCACAGCAGTGATGTAGGAAGTGTTGCAATGCAATGCTTCCGCCGGCAACGCATCTCTGTCGGTATAAAACCGGCCGCTGAATTCTGCTGCAAGATGCTGCGCGTCTGAAGCGCTGCCGCCATTGCCGCAAAACAAAACTTTGTTTCCTTTTTCAAATGCCGACACTATAACATTTACACAATCATTTACGGTTTGTAATAGTTTGTCGTCATTGACAATTTTTGTTTTTACATCTATGGAAGATTGGATGATGTTTTTTATTTTGTCCATGATTTATTTATCAAAGTTTAAGAAAAGCTCTTCCTGAAATCGATTTTATTTTTCTGAAAGGATATTAAATCCTCTATTAAGTTAAGATTTAATTACCCTGGTACGGATTTTCTCTTTTCAATAAATTTTTATTCTTCTTTTTTCTTCGCATCTTTTTTAGAATTAAAAAGTTATTTCAAATCTACAGCAAAATGTTCCATCAATAATACTCTACGCACACCATGTTGTCAATCCATATTTTGTAAACGTATAATTTTTTACTTCTCCGCCGAATTTATTTAAGCTTTCTATTACTGCATGCCGTGAATTTCCAGGGCAATAAAAAGTCATGAAGCCACCACCACCTGCGCCGCTTATTTTTCCACCGGTAGCCCCGGCTTTTTTTGCCGCTTCATAAATTTCTTCAATCCTGCTGTTGCTGATATTGTGTGCCATCCGGCGTTTCTGCTGAAAACCAAAATCTAATATTTCTCCAAATTCATTTAATCTTCCTTTAAGCAACGCTTCCTTCATCCTGCGCGCCTGTTCCTTTAGCTGGTGCATCGCTTCAATACTTTTTTCATTTTTGGAATTTACATTTTTTACCTGCTCGTCAATAATGGCAGCGCTTTCGCGGCTGGTAGCCGTAAAATAAAGAACCAGGTTGTTTTCCAGTTCATGAAGATATTCCGATTTAATTCGTAAAGGATTTACAATGACTTTATCGTCTTCATAAAATTCCATAAAGTTTACGCCTCCAAACATCGCGGCATATTGATCCTGTTTTCCACCGGCCAGTTTGAGGTCATTTCTTTCAATCCGGTAGGCATAATGGGCGATGTCATAATCGCCTAAGGGCAGTTTGAGCCATTCCACAAAAGCACCGATGATGGCAACTACCAAGGTGGAGGAAGTCCCCAAACCGGAACCGGCAGGTGCATCCACAAAAGTTGAAAGTCTGAAACCTTTTGCAGGCAACTGGTAATCTTTATAAATGCGGTTATAAACTCCTTTTAACAGATCCAATTTCCCGTCAATCGGTAATTGTTCTGTCCAATCAAATTGTTGCTGTTCGTTCCTGTCCAATGCTTCTACGATTATTTCATGTTCATCCAGCGGCTCAATATTTGCATATGCAAAAAGCGAAACAGTTGCGTTTAGAATTGCGCCTCCAAACTGGTCACTGTAGGGGCTTACATCAGTTCCGCCACCTGCAAGACCGATACGCAAAGGAGCTTTACTACGGTAGATCATTCAAGTATATTTCTTTTAAAAAGTTGGTCGGACTCATAACAGGTAATGTTGGAAAAAGAAAAGTAAAATCCTTTACATTTCTTGTAATGAAATAATCCATTTTTGCTTTGTATGCGAGAAAATACAAGAGGCCGTCTTCTGTATCTTTATATTTTTCGATGGGATAATATAGGACATCTTTTGTAAAAGAAACAACGCCGGCAATTTTACAAATCTCCCTTAATACTGACAGAGCATCAATATTTTGTTTTTTCAATACATAAATACTGGTAGCAATAACGCTTTCGGAAATAAATATTTCGATTTTTTGAAGTTGCGCCAGGTAAATTATTTCTTTTATTGCGTCCAGTTCATTTGGCCTTTCTTCTACATAATCAATAATAATATTGATGTCTAAAAAAATTTTATTTCCCATATTTCTCATCTAAATGGTCATGCCATACTTTTTTGTAGTCATAGTTTTCAGGAAGTGGCTTTGCGTTTTTTGTATATTTCCTGATTCGTTCCAAAAGAGAAGGCTCATTGCTTTCATTTTTTCGGGATAAAGTTTTTTCTGAAAATTTGTCCAGATAATCTTCTACAACAGAAGACAGGCTTACTTTTCTCTTCGCACTGGCTTTTTTTGCACGTGCTACTATTTTATCGTCCACGTTTAATGTTAACTTCGTTTTCATCACTAAATTTTTTTAAAGTTACGTAAATAAATATTGTTACGTAAAACAAGATGATTGTACCAGTAAAGCAAGAAATAATTAAGATTCTTGTTTTGATGAAAAGCCGGCAAGCTTTAAAATTGCCTGTACCATTATTTCCCAACTGTATTTTTTCTTTTCTTCTTTCAAAAAGGGAAGGAAATAATTTTCTCCAAGATCAAAATATTCAATGATTTTTTGTGCAATACTTTCTGCATTTGGCTGCGCAATCAATCCAACTTCTTTGTCAGGAACGAGCGAAGGCAACCCCCCAACATTTGTAACGATCATTGGGATTTCAAAATGGTAGGCGAGGGGCGTAACACCGCTCTGAGTAGCGCTACGGTAGGGCTGTATCACACAATCTGCCGCACACAAATAATATTTTACTTCAGCGTTTGCAATAAAATTAGTATGCAGGATCAAATGATCTTTGATTAGAGGATCATTCAAAAGTGCCTGATAATTTTTTTCATCCTCATAGAATTCCCCGGCGATCAACAGTTTTAAATTTGAAATCTTTTGGGCAACAATCATCTTTTTAAACGCCTCCAATAACATATCCAGCCCTTTATATTTTCTTATAAATCCAAAAAATAAAACAACTTTATCTTCCCTGTTTATTCCTAATTTATTTCTTGCTTCTTCCTTACTGATTTTTTCTCCGAAATTATCATACAAGGGATGCGCAATGAATTGTGCCGGTTTCTTTTTATCGAGCAGATACAGATCTGAAAGAACCTTTTCACTCATGGTGATGAATGAATCCACCGGTTTGATAAAATATTTTGTCAATTGCTTTTCCAGCGGAAACTTTTCATGTGGGAAAATATTATCAGCAATGCAGACAATTTTTGTATGCTTATTCTTTTTGATCCTTCTCAAAATAGTACCAAGGCAAGGTGCCATAAACGGCATCCAATATCTTACAACAACAATATCCGGCTTTATCTTGTTGATTTCATTACCGACTTTTATCCAGTTAAAAGGATTGATGGAATTTATCTTTATTTTGATAGGAATTCCTCGCGGTGCGGGTTCTGTTGAATACTGTGAAGTTCCGGGGAAAAGAAAACCCGGATATTGATAAGAAAAAGTGTAGATGGTGGTATTAAATCCTTCCTCAATAAATTCTTTAGCCAGTCTTTCATTAAAAGTAGCAATGCCCCCGCCCCGAAGCGGATATGCAGGTCCGATGATGATTACTTTTGATGATTGATAGTTCAAGAATGATGATTGAAGGTTGAGGTTTGAAGGTTCAAAGTTAAGAACCGCCAGTTCAATTTGATTTCCCGGCAAACGAACAAATAATTCATATCCTTGTTTTGTTTATCAGGACATGAGTATGTTAACTAATTAATCTTCTCCTCAATATAATAATGATTTCTTTCGGGGCCGTTCCGGGAAATGAGCTCGCCCAAAAACCCGGCAAGAAAAAGTTGTGAGCCAATAACCATTGCTATCAATGCTATGTAAAACAACGGCCTTTGTGTCATTCCGGTTTGATCAAAAAAGAATTTCGTAATGGTGAGATAAAAGATCACGAGAAATCCGAAAAGAAAAAACGCCGTGCCCCACAAGCCGAAAAAATGCATCGGATTTTTCCTGAATTTTCCGACAAACATGATGGAGGCAAGATCCAGGAAGCCATTAATAAAGCGATTCCAGCCAAATTTGGTAACACCGTATTTTCTGGGTCTGTGCTCCACTACTTTTTCACCAAATTTTTTGAAACCAGACCATTTTGCGATCAGCGGAATGTAGCGGTGCATTTCTCCATATACTTCGATGCTTTTTACTACTTTATGTTTATACGCTTTTAATCCGCAATTAAAATCGTGGAGGTAAATCCCGCTTGCTCTTCGTGTAGCTGCATTAAATAATTTGGACGGCAGGTTTTTAGAAAGTTTGCTGTCGTATCTTTTCTTCTTCCAGCCACTGACAATGTCGTAGTCATCTACGAGTACCATTTTGCGGAGTTCCGGGATCTCATCAGGACTGTCCTGGAGATCTGCATCCATGGTAATCACCACTTCCCCTTTGGCCATTTTAAAGCCTTCATTTAGTGCAGCGCTTTTGCCATAATTGCGTTGAAATTTGATTCCTTTAACGAGCGGATTTATTTGATGCAATTCCTGTATCACATGCCATGAATTATCCGTACTTCCATCATCGATCATGATGATTTCATAGCTGTAATTATTCTCATCCATTACGCGACTGATCCAGGCTTCCAGTTCGGGCAAAGATTCTTCTTCATTAAATAAGGGGATTACAACTGAGATATCCATGATTAGCCGATTTGATTGATATCGTTTTCAAAAGGACGCGGATTTTTTTTAGTAATACCGGCACCGATCAGGGAGGCAATGGCCCCAAATGCCAGATAGCCAATCAACGTTCCGGCAACGGCTATGACCATAAAGAATTTTCCATAAGAAACAAGGTATTTTGATATTTGCTCCTGGCTCATGGCGCCTTTAGCTTCCATTGCTTTTCTTACAGCATCTATTGCTTTTTCTTTTATATCAGGAAAGATGATTACAAAAACAATAATGTAAATGATCATGATGGCGGTAACTGTCGCGGCCGTTTTGAAGCCATGCGCAAAATAGTTTCCAAAAGTGCTGTTGTACTCAACCTGTTTTCCGTAAGAAACAACCGACCATATAATTCCTGCTATAAAAACCACATAGCTGATATATTGCAAAGCACTGTTTTGATTCATGTTCAAAAAATAAGTGGCTAGTGCGATGATGATCAGGATCAAAGCCAGTACGATACCTTTTGTGGTTGAGGTAGTTACAGTTTGTTGCATAAATTGATTTTATTTTTTCTCATTAGAATGTCTCAGACAAAAATAACCTGTCTTTATTGATTATCCCAATTACTTTTCCCTTTAAATTTTTATCAATAAATGCGTTGTTTTTACTTTTAGAATAAATATTTGTTTCTTCAAAAACGTATTCTTCATTAGGAGTGAACAGCGTCAGATTTGCTTTTTCTCCTTCAGCAATGGAAGGTATTGGAAGATTGAAGATTTGGCGTATATTTTCTGTCTGCATTTGTAGAAATCTTTCGGTACTCACCCCACAGATTTGCGCTGCACCAAAAACACTTTCCAACGTTTCCATTCCATTTTTTGCATATTGAAATTCACAAACCTTTTGATCCCAATCCTGCGGCTGGTGGTGTGAAGCAATAAAATCTACAATACCGTTTTTAATTCCTTCACGCAAAGCATTGCGGTCGTTTTTTGTTCTTACGGGCGGATTGACTTTTAGATTGGTATCATAATCACTAAGGTCTTCATCACAAAAAAATAAATGGTAAGGTGTGACCGAACAGGATACATGCAGATTTTCCTTTTTCGCTTCTGCAATTAATTCCACAGATTTTTTAGTAGAAATCCCGGTAAAGTGAATTTTAGAATTGGTGTATCTTAGAATCTCTATATCCCTTGCTATCATCAGTTCCTCTGATAATGCCGGTTTTCCCTGGAGGCCTAACTTAGTAGACATTGCTCCTTCATTCATCAGGCCGTGAGCGCCGATACTTTTATCCTCCGGCAATTGAATAATGGTTCCATTTACGGGAAGAATATATTCCAATGCCTTTTGTAAAATGCCTGAAGATTGCACCGGGTTTGTGCCATCAGAAAATGCAACGGCGCCGGAATGGAACATATCAAACATCTCGCTTAATTCCTTCCCTTCGGCATATTTTGTGATGGCTCCGATTGGATGAATCGTTACCGGCAGTGTTTTACTCTTCTGAATAATGTATTCTACCTGGCTTTTACTTGACACCACCGGTTGTGTATTTGGTATCAGCATTACTTCTGTAAAACCCCCAGCAGCCGCGGCGTTGGCACCGCTTTCCACGGTTTCTTTAAATTCCTGCCCGGGATCACAAAAGTTCGCAAAGCAATCGATCCAACCAATGGAAACCGATAAATCTTTTCCTTCAATGATATTATCAGTATCGACATTGAGGTCGTTATCAATCTTTGTAATAATGCCATTTTCAATAAAAATACTTTTGATTTTTCCGTGAAAAGGAGAGGAGGGAGAATGTATGGTAGCGTTTTTTATTAAAACCTTCATTAGGTTTATTTAAAAATTTTTGTTGCGCAAATGTAATAAAAGGTACGCAACCTTAAAAAAAGTGTTTCACAGGTGAAAATATCTTTGAAGGATTACGAATCCTGGGATAAAAGTCGTGAATTGGGAAATCAAGAACTTTGTTGGTAGACTTTTCTGGATCTGTTGAAAACGTTTTTTCTTCACACGAAGACCGGAAGTAACGAAGTTGCACGAAGAAGAAACCAATGTCGGCTGAAAAGTTAGAAAGCCTTAGAAACGAAAGTCTTGGCAATTAGTACACTCTGCCAGAATGCTTTTCTTTAACATTTCTTTATCATTTCTGTGGAGCAATAACGATTCAACAGCCAGGTTTTCATGTAGAAAGATATAGAGTCAGTAAAAGCACCTTTAACCGCTTTTTTGCATTTAGCATAAAAAAAGCCTCCCAATCCGGAAGGCTTTTTTTATCAATTTTAGAAAATTTATTTTGTTTTGATGTCTACTGTGTTAACATCTCCACCCCCTACTTCCATGTTGGTATTAATACGGTCGGCACTAATTCCTTCAGTTTCAGTAAGGTAAGATTTAATCATATCAACTCTCTTATTTGCAAGAGATTGTGATGCCTTTGTAGCGGCAGGATAACCTGTTACAACGATTGAGCAATTAGCGCTGTTTTTCATTTGAGAAGCAACGCTGGCCAACATAGCTTTCGCATCATTGCTAAGAGTGGTTCTGTTAGCACGGAATGAAATACTTGGCAAGTTTAGATTGCAGGTATTCATTGCGGCCAATGTATCTCTGATGGCTTTGCAGCAATCCGGTTCAGGGCATTTACCTACACCGTCTGCATCCACTGGCTGGCACTGAGTAGGAGTGATCAGCTCTTTATCTTTACAATCAGGAACGCCATCACCGTCTGTATCGCGGCTCACACCATGAGAATCAACAGGACAACCTGCCGGTGTATTTGGTTCTTTATCAAACATATCAGGAACACCGTCACCGTCAGCATCATTAGAAAGGTTCTTAACCTGGTTTTTAACAGTATCGATTTGTGTTTGCAGGCCATTATTCAACCTTGCTACCGGATTATCAAATACCATTCTTGGTTTTGCCTGGTTGCCGAGTGTGAATTCAAGACCAATAAATCCGTAGCTGAATTTATCTTTATGTGGCGCGTCAGGACTTTCATATCCGTCAAGATTGTCCTTATCAACGAAATTCATTCTATATCCTAGATCCAGGTTCATTAGTTGTGAAAGACTGAACTTCAAACCTGCGCCAACGGGGATAAACAAATTACTTTGTGCATTTCCATTGTCAAACGCAACTTCTGTTGTAGAACCCGTTGCGATTGTTTTTGGTTTATATGATATAAACCCGCCACCGGCGCTTACATAAGGTATGATCGTATTTGTAGTCTTTAAAAAATTAATATTACCAAAGGTAAAAACTGCACTTAGATCTAAAGCAGAACCGATAGTAGTTTTAAAAGACGACACTGGCTGTGGAGTTCCTGGCCATCCTGACTGGTCACCCTTTAGCGTGCCGCCGAGGTAACTTGCCTGAAGACCGATGTAGTGATTGAACTGGTAACGGATATTTGCACCGTACCCAAGGGTAGTAATGTGATGGTAAAACTGATTGGTACCACCGATAACAACATTTGGACTTAACGCGCCGACATTTATCCCTACAGAGAATTTTCGAAGGGCGCTGCTGCCGGTAAAGGGTTGGACGTTATTGTAGTCCTTCTGGTCAGTTTGTGCAGATGCTGAAAATAAAAATCCGCAGAACAAAGCGAGGAGTACAATTCTTTTAATGTGTAACATAATTTAGGTAATTAGGGTTTAGTCAAATAAAAAAAACAATTTTTAAAAGTGTAAAGCTATTCATAAACAACATCTAACAAAAATTTTTTTCTATTTTTCTTAGAATATTTTATGGGATAGCAAAATTTAAGCCATTTAATTCTGTATGATATTTTTTCAAATAAGAATATTTTTTGTTAAATTCATTTGATATTTATCGGTTGATGAAATGCAAGCTGGCTTTGAATCTCTTCTCGTATGAACGTTTGGACGAGTGATAAAAACTTTTTCGATTTTTGAAGATGCTATCTGCATTAAATGTTCTTTTTTTCCTGCTTTTTTATTTCCTTTCTTCAATAAGGGATATCAGATTTTTACATTAAATTTTCCGGGCGGGTAATCTTTTGCCCAATTTTTACCTATCCTCCGTTCAGGTAAGGTATGAATCTAAACAGCGCCTTATTTTTTGCTAGTTTTCAATACTGTTGATACTCTATCCATATCTTATTCATACTTTACCCATACCTTTCCTATACCTTAGAAGCAAGGATGAATACATTATCTATACACTACTCATCAACTATCCATACATCATCCTTGTATTCTTGATGCACTTCTATGCCGCTACAGCAATTGTCTATGAGGTCAATATTTTCGATCTAGGCTATTTTTTATGAAGTTGATGTTATAGACCCCTTGTCATTTTTTATCCCACATCTTTCTGATCTTATAACGGTTTTTCCCTGATTAGCAGTTATTTCTATCTTCTGTATTTTCTACGGACAGTTTGGATAATTGAAGCTAAGATTTATCGAATATATATATATCAGGCTGAATCAAAAAGTATCATTGAATAATACCTTTTGTGAAAAGTCCGTGGAAAGATTCACATTATTGACGATCAGTGATTTAAAAGACATTATAGCTAATACAATTTTTTACCAAGCCGCAATTCCTAAAAAGGAATTTCAAGAAAAAATTGACTGAAATATTTTAATGGAACCGATTTTATCAACTCATTAAAAGAGAATGATTTAATTTCGCCGCCGATTGAGAACGAAAACTAAAAAAAATACTTGTATACTTAATCTTTAAACTGCAATTGCTGATAAAAATATTGGTGGTTCTACTGGTGTATTTAGTTTTGAAAGCGGTTCTTAGTAAGGATTAAACTACATTTTTTATTTATTTTTTTTTCAGCTCAATGTAATTGAGGAAGGCGAAGCCATATTCGATTTAGAATGCTTTCACAAATCAAAGACCTTTGGCTATTCCAGTATATTTGTCGAAATTTCTTATTTTATTTTATGCATAAAGTTAACCAAACAACAATCTACTTGTTGTTTTCTTTTTTTCTGTCCCTTATGATCGCATCCTGTGCCAATACAAGAAAAGTAGCCTATTTTAGGGATGTTCAGGACTCGGCAAGGATTTCATCTAAAGCCAACCTCGAGCCGATTATCCAGAAAAAAGATATTTTGAGCATTACCGTAAGTAGTCTCAGCAACGAGGCCACCATTATTTTTAATACACCAAATCTGCCGATTACACCCAGTGCTTCTACGAACCCCAATATGCCGGAAACTGCTGGTTACCTGGTTGATGATGATGGAATGATCAAATTCCCGGTCCTCGGCGATATCCCCGCTGCGGGCCTCACGCAAAAACAACTGGAGAATAATATTACTCATTTATTAATTGAAAAGAAACTATTGTTTGATCCAATCGTGAGCGCCCGGTTTTTAAATTTTAGAGTTACCGTTTTGGGAGAAGTGAATCGTCCTGGCGTAATCATCGCTCCAAGCGAACAAATAAGCATTCTGGAAGCGATTGGCGATGCAGGAGATTTAACTATTTACGGACTTCGTGATAATGTAATATTGATCAGGCAGGAAGGACCAGATAAGCTAATTACCCGATTAAATTTAAGTTCTTCTAAAATATTACAATCACCTTACTATTTTTTAAAATCAAATGATGTTATTTACGTGGAACCTGCAAAAGACAAAGTGGCGAGCACCAGTTTGTTCCAGCAAAGGATACCGGTTATTCTTAGCGCTCTTTCTTTAATTATTATATTGCTCACGAATGTTTTTAAACTCTAAATTATATCATTAACAAATCTCTTCAAACTGTAAAATTCGTTTTTCAGTAAACAGATAAATAAAGTCGATTTATTTATCAAACCTCAAAAGAAAATTGATAGCGGTTTGTGTCTTTACTAAAAAAAATCCAGCCAACTGCTCTGAAATGATATATTGGAAAGAGAGCGTTCATGTGTGTCAATGATACTTACCTGCATAAATAACTTTTATGGACATAAAATTTAGTACAAATTCATAACAGTGGTTGTGTCTTCAATCATATTGATAAATAAATGTTAATACAAACTAGTCACCAGAATGCAATCATCCATTAACAATGCCGAAATTGAGGAACAGGAAGAAGTTTCAATAGGCGATCTACTATATAAATTTCTTTCTTACTGGCCAATTTTCGTACTACTGCTTATCATCACTCTTACGGGCGCCTGGATTTATTTGCGCTATAACATGCCTGTATATGAGACCTCCGCTACTCTGTTAATTAAGGATGATAAGAATACTCCAGCGAATGCAAATGATATGATGCAGGCGTTTGATATGTTTGGCTCCAAAAAAAATGTGGAAAATGAAGTGGAGGTCTTGCAGTCAAAGACATTAATGCAACAAGTGGTAAAAGACTTACATCTTTATGCACCAATATATGTGCAGGGAAGGGTTTTGAATCAATCCGCTTATATATTTTCTCCTGTTGTAATAGAGGCAAGGGATCCTGATTCTATTCATATTGTAAAGAAAGTTTCCTTTATCTATAATAGTGCATCCTCTACAGTGACGATAAATCACGTAAATTATCCGTTAAACCAGTGGTTGAACACGAGGTTTGGCATTCTGAAATTTCTACCAAATAAATATTATAAAGCTGCTGATGATCCTGAGGAGGAAAAAGGCAATGATTTTTATTTTGCCCTAAATACCGTAAAGAATGCCGCAAACATTATTTTGAATGAGATAAAGATCGTGCCATCCAGCAAACAATCTACAGTAATAGACCTTAGTATTGAGGGGCAGGTGCCAAAACGAGGTGAAGATATTTTAAATGATTTATTAAAGGTGTATACTCAAGCAGCTATCCTTGATAAAAATGTATTAGCGGCAAATACCTTAAAATTCGTAAATGAACGTTTGAGGTACGTAGAAAGCGACCTTGATTCGGTAGAAGAAAGCTTGCAACACTTTAAAGCAAAAAATAAGATAACTGACATCAGCGCCCAGGGACAGATTTATTTACAAACTGTAGCTGCGAATGATCAACGAGTAAGTGATATAAATGTTCAGCTGGCCATGCTCGACCAGGTTGAAAAATACATTAATACCAGGGGCGAGATAGGAGGAATTGTTCCTCCAACCTTTGGTACGTCCTCAAAAGCAGAAAACGCAGCGATTGTTCCTTCAACATCAGGGCTCGCAGATCCGGTGCTTGCAGATCTTTTGCAAAAATTATCTGATCTTCAGTTAAAATATACGCAAACAAAAAAAATCGTTCCTGAAAATAATCCGGCTGTGGTTTCTCTGCAGGATGGAATTAATAAGTTAAGGCCGCAGATTTTGGAAAATATCAATAGCCAGAGAAAAAACCTGGTAGCAGCCCGTGACAATATTACGACAACCAATAATCAATATAATGCCATTCTTAAAACGGTTCCTGAAAAGGAAAGAGAATTGTTGGGAATCAGCCGGCAGCAAGCAATAAAAAATAATATTTACACTTTCTTATTACAGAAAAGAGAGGAAACAGCTTTGTCATTTGCGTCCGCAGTTGCTGATAGCAGGATCATTGATCCGGCAGAATCAGGAGATATTCCGGTAAGTCCAAAACCCAAACTCATTTATTTGGGTGCAATATTAGCAGCACTTATATTGGGAATTCTGATGATTTATATGAAAGATATCTTTACCCGCACGATACAGAATAGATCTGAAATTGAGAAATATGTCGATATACCAATTTTAGGTGAAGTACTATATGACCGTTCCAAAACCCCCATTGTAATTTCAGAAGGAAAAAGAAGTTTTATTGCGGAGCAATTTCGTCAAATAAGGACTTCTCTTTCGTATATGGGGATAGATGAGACACATAAAAAAATTATGATCACTTCGAGTATAAGTGGGGAGGGCAAAAGCTTTATCGCAATCAATCTTGGAATGAGTCTTTCATTAATGGATAAAAAAGTAGTGTTGATTGAACTAGATCTACGTAAACCAAAAGTAAGTGAGCAATTTAATGTATCACGTCATACTGGCCTTTCAAATTATTTGATTGGGAAAACCGCCTTGGATGACATTATTAAACAAACTGGTACAAAAAATTTGTTTTTAATACCATCCGGTCCTATTCCTCCAAATCCATCAGAATTGATTTCGAATGGAAGGTTGATTGAATTGTTGGAATATCTCAATACTCATTTTGATTATATTCTTATTGATACCGCACCGGTTAATCCTGTTACAGATGCGTTTATTATCTCTCCTATGTGCGATGTAAGCCTCTACGTCGTTCGTGATTCCTATACTCCAAGAATGTTTTTGAAGAAACTGGCAGAAAGGCTTCGTAGAAAAAGCCTTAAGAATCCCGCAATTGTGTTTAACGGCATAAAAGGTAAAGGGTTTGGAAAATACGGTTATGGCTACGGGTATGGATATGGTTACGGTTATGGTTATGTCGATGATGCTGAAAATGAAGTGTGGTGGAAAAGGATTTTTAAAAGGTAGGAAATCTTTTAAAGTGCTAACTTTTTAAAGTGGTAAATTATCAAATATTTTGTTTGAGGGATAAAGATGAAACTAATATAATTAGTGAAGTTCTTTTGCTACAGTTGTATAAGGATAGGCTTATTTTACATTATTTGATTAAGTAGTAGAGTTATAAATGTTCTGACACAGATCTACATGTAGAAGTAAATGGATTATTCCCAATGTTTAGAGAAGTTAAATCCACATTGATTCAGCTACTGCGTTTAGAACTTTTTTTAATTACAGTATATATTAATATCTTAAAATTCAGCTATGGAAGAAATCAATAAAGATATTTTAATTTTTTATGATAATTCAATAGAATTTTTTAGAACGCATTTTTCAAATAAAGGATTTCGTGCAGTCTCTATCTATAGAAAATCTTCTATTTTTTCGAAAGTTATTAAAGTGATTTTAAGATATTTCAAACTGTCGCAAGCATACTGGTACGATGATTGGAAAAAAGGATTGTCTTCAATAAAAACAGTAATTTTTTTTGCACCGCAAAAAAGAACGTGTGCTGTACGATATATAAAAAAAACGAATAAAAATATAAGAATAATTTACTGGTATTGGAATCCTGCTTTTAGATCGGGAATACCTTCATCTTATTTGTCAAATACAACCGAATTATGGTCGTTTGATCCTGATGATTGCCTAAAGTATAATATGCGATTTAATACTACATTCTTTTTTGACGACATTTTATTGCCAAACAACACAATAGAGTTTGACGCGGTTTTTATTGGAATTAATAAAGGAAGAAAAGATAGCTTAAACAAATTAGAAATCGATCTAAATAAAAGCGGGTTACGTACCTATTTTCATATCGTTCCAGATAAGAATGAAAGTTCCCGAAAAAATTGCCGTGAAATACCTTACGAAGAATATTTGGGATTAGTATCTAAAGCTAAAGCAATCGTAGATGTTAAACCGATTGGTCAATCTGGTTTAACATTAAGACCAATGGAATCCACTTTTTTTAAAAAGAAACTAATTACAAATGATGTTTCCATCATGTCTCAAGATTTTTATCATCCACAAAACATTTTTATTATAGGAAGAGACAAAAAAGAATATTTGAAAAAATTTATTGATTCGCCTTTCAAAGAGTTAGATCCTTTAATAGTTAAAAACTATGATGTTAGTAGATGGGTTGAAAGATTTAGCGTTAAATGAAAGATTTCTTTAAAGCATTTTTATCTTTTGGGTTAGCTACCTCTATACAAAAACTATTAGGTTTTGTGATTTTGCCTATTTATACGAGATACTTTAATAAAACTGAGTATGGGGTTATAGATATGATAGGTTCCGTTTTTGCGGTTGTAGCAATATTAGGCTTATTACAATTAGAAACATCATTACAACGGTTTTTCTATGAATACAACGGTTTAAAAAGAAGGCTTCTGGTATCTAACATTTATATATGGGTTGCTGCTTGCTCAGTGTCAATCGGGCTTTTAATTTTCTTCTCAGCTTCTTTTATTTCTACGAAGCTTTTTAATACCGTCCAATATTCTCTGCTAATAAAAACGATATCCATCCAGGTGCCTCTGGCTAATCTCAATATGCTGGGATTAGTTTTATTAAGATTTGAAAAGAAAAATATCCAATTTCTCATTGTCATTATTACACAGGTTATCTTTTCATTATTATTTGTGTACTTGTTTATCATTAACTTACAATTGGGTTTACCCGGCGTTTTTTATGCGCAAGTGGCTTCAATGATTTTATCTACAGCATTAGTCACTTTTTACGTAAGACATTTACTTCTTTTTAGATTGTCGAAAATCTTATCTTATAAAAATCTGAAATACGCTTTGCCCCAGTTTCCAGCAAGAGTTGGAAGCATGATTTTAGACCAGGCAAACCGATTTTTTATGTTGGGGTTTTTAACTTTAGGAGCCATAGGTATTTTTTCTGTTTCTATGAAGTTGGCGTCTGTTATCCAATTAGTTAATACAGCCTTTATTTTAGCGTGGGCTCCTTTCATGCATGCACAATTTAAAAATAAGAATAATAAAGTCGTATTTTCCAACGTATTTCCGATTGTGGTAGGTGCAACATTTTGTTGCGTTTGTTTAATATCTTTATTTTCAAAGGAAATGGTAAGGTTGTTAGCTACCAAGGAATTTTATGAGGCCTATAAGTATGTAGGTGGTTTGACTTTATTCTTTTCATTGTACATAATAAAAGAAACGATTGACATAGGCCCGAAAATCCGGGAGAAGACCAAATATTTATCGTATACATTTTTACTGTCGGTTGTTGTCAACGTTATTTCATTATATATCTTTATTCAATTATTTCAGTTGTACGGGGTGGTTTTTTCTATGATTATCACTAATTTATTTTTAGTATCGTTCTCGTGGTTTGTGTCTAATAGGTTATATTATATTCCATTCAATATCCGTATTTTTATTATTCTCCTTATTCCGGCTCTAAGTATAGCAATATATACAATGTATATGGAAATCGCTTTAACGTATAGAATTATTATCGCCTTCAGTTGTTTAGCCTTTTATGGAAGTCTCCTTCCAGGTTTTTATAAAAGACTTCGAAGGTTTTCTTAATTGCTAATACTTTTAATAAACTTTATTTAATTTTCTTGAGATTTTAGTTTAAATGGTGTGGTTTCCCTTTATATATTTTTCTATATTATTAGTTTATATTCTTTCTAAAAAGAAGACATTCGAATTAAGTGCATATTTGGTTTCATTGTACCTGATTTCAAGCTTTTGTTCTATCCTCATCGACTTAAACGGTTTACGTTCCTTTGATACACAATATTACCGGATCAGTTTTATTCCTACAATAGTTTATTGTTTTTTATTAACCCTTACCATCTGGCCTTTTTACCGTTTTAAAAGTGAGAGAATCACAAATATAAAAGTTACTAAGCCAAAACAATTTGATTATATCGTTTATATCTATTTCTGCGCATTTTTACTAATTTTTTTTACTTCACTTACCAATATCGTTCACGTATTAAGTGGAGATTTAGGAGCGCTTAGAAATGCATTGGGAAGAGGAGAAGATATATTCAATAACAAATTTGCCAGTAATCCGATAATTATCATTGCAGGAATACTTGGCGATTTTTCAATTATAATGCTTTTATTTTATTTTATTAGCATTACCTTTTTGAAAAGGTCTAAATTGTTTAACATAATTTGTTTTTTGTCTTCTCTGGCGATTGTAATTATGGCAATTGAAGGAGTTGATCGGTCAAAAGTACTTTACTGGCTCATCACATATGGGGCAATGCTAGTTTTGTTTTGGAAGAGAATGTCAAAAAAACAACATAAAGCTATTTCGTTTGTGTCCATCATTATTTTGTCCTTCGCAGCAAGTTATTTTTTAGTACTTACCATTTCAAGATTTGATGCGTACGACACGGGGAGCAAAGGCTCGATGATTTCCTACGCAGGACAATCGTATATTAACTTTTGTTTTTTTTTTGATAAGGTGAAATATGGTCAGTTTTCTTTACAAAGAATTTTCCCTTTATTTTATAAATTATTTATCCATAACGGAATAAATGATACCGTAAATTTAAATGTTGATATATCTTTAAAAACAGGTAAGGAGATCGGTGTTTTCTCTACTTTTATTGGCGATATAATGGTGGCATCTGGAAAAATAGCCGGAACTCTATATTGTATTGCTTTTTACATTGCTGCATATCCAATAGGAAAATTTAGAACAAAAGCATTTCTTCACTTTTATCAGATATTATTTGTGTTTTGTTTAATTACTATACCTATGTTGGGCGTATTTACTCATTTCTATGCCAATTTCACAAGGACAATTCCGTTCCTACTTTTTATTTTATACGCTTTTTATCTGAAATATGATCGTTTAAAAAGTACATAAAGTCGATAGCCTTGTTAATAACAAAAGTTTACATTTGAATGCGCTCTGACTGTTTTAGAAAAAGTTAGAAAAATTTAAAAGTAGAATAAACAATTATGTGTGGCATCTATATGACGAATATCAATTATGACAAAGACACTGTTGTAAAAAAAATTGCGTCTATTAGCTTCCGAGGTCCAGATAACCTTGGTTTTTGTAAAGTCAATGATGTTACTTTGGCACATGCGCGACTTTCAATTATTGATTTAGATTCCAGGTCAAATCAACCAATGCAGTTTGAAAGTCTTTATATAGTATATAATGGAGAAATTTATAATTTTTCAGAGCTTAAAGAAGAACTAAAAATCTTAGGTTACAAGTTTATAACAACCAGTGATACAGAGGTTTTACTGGTTGGGTATAAAGAATGGGGTCCTGACTTGATACCTAAGTTAAATGGGATGTTTGCTTTTTGCGTATACGATACAGAAACTCAAGAAATTTTTTGTGCGCGTGACCGCCTAGGAGTGAAACCATTTTATTACTATTGGAAAAATGGATGTTTTGAAATTAGTAGCCAATTGCTGCCCCTTAGTCACGACAAAATAATTTCCTCAGAAGCAGTCTCCATATATCTGGATTGTGGCTACATTCCGAGCCCTTATTCCATCTTTGAAGATGTATATAAACTTCCTCCAGGGAATACTATGGTAATTAATTTGAATTCTTCTAAAATAAGTATCAAGGAATATTGGAATTTGGAAAAGATAGTTTTAAGTGATATTTCGTATAATGATGCTAAAAAGCAACTTCATGATTTATTAAAAGATTCAGTTAAAATACGGTTAAAATCAGATGTTCCTATAGGTTCTTTTCTCTCTGGTGGAATTGATTCTGCGTTAATTTCGGGTATTGCTTCTAAAGTATCGGATAAACAGATCAACACATTTTCGATTGCTTTCGAGGATCCAAAATATGATGAAAGTAGGATTGCATCTGAATATGCAAAAATTATTGGATCAAAACACACCACCACCATCTGCAATCCTAGTGATGTTATCGCTTTAATACCCAAATTTGTGGAAGTATATGATGAGCCATTTGCAGATAGCTCTGCGCTTCCTTCATTATTACTAAATTCCGTTACAAAGCCGTATGTTACTGTTGCTTTAACTGGCGACGGGGGTGATGAAAGTTTTATCGGATATAACCATTTCGACTCAGTAGCTAAATTTGTCAGGTTTAAAAGAATTCCGAAAGCGATTAGATTTATTGCTTTAAAGGCCTTTAATTTTAATTGTCTAAGAAAGAAATTCTCAAATTTTAGGGAAATTCTGCGAATTAAAACAATCGATGATTTTATTGAAGCCATATTCATTGGTTACGACTCGTTACAAAAGATAAGAACCAAAAATTGGCTATATAAGTATAAAGTTTATAATACTTTATCCTCAAATCCTATTCAGAAAGCAGCAGATCTGAATATTAAATTATGGCTGGAAAATGATAGCAATGTAAAAGTGGACCGAGCGAGTATGGCATACTCTGTAGAGACGAGATGCCCAATGCTCGATTACAGAATTGTGGAATTTGCGAGAACATTGCCTTTATCTTTTCGTTATGAAACAAATTGTCGCAAAAAAATCCTCCGGGACATTTTAAAGGAATATATACCGGAAAAGATTTTTAATCACCCGAAGAAGGGCTTTGCAATCCCATTAGCAAGTTGGATAAAAAATGAGTTGAAAGAGGAAATTACCAGTAATTTAGGCGACGATTTTTTATTAAATGTTCCAAATCTGAATGTACCAAAATTTAAATCTCTTCTTGGAGAACATTTGAATAGCAAGCGTGACAACAGCGTTTATATCTGGAGAATATATGTTTTATCCAAGTGGTATAGAAAATTTGGATATTTTAAATAACAAAGGCTATTTCAAATACAGTTATGAAATTACTTTGTGTAATAGATAGCCTGGGGTCCGGAGGCGCTCAAAGACAAATGGTAGAATTAGCGAAGGGATTTAAAGAAAGAGGTTGTGATGTTTCCTTTCTCGTGTACCATGAAGAGAATTTTTTTAAAAATGAACTTGATAGAATAGGTATTCCGATCGTCGCTATAATTGAACCAAAATACATTAAGCGGTTGTTTAAAATGCGTAGATTTATTAGAAAAGGTAATTATGATGCAGTCTTGTCTTTTCTGGAAGCCGCTAGTTTTATATGTGAGTTTGCCGGTTTACCTTACAAGAAGTGGAAATTAATCGTTAGTGAGCGAAGTGCAAATCCGGATATCTTTAAGTCCTATAAGCGTAAGTTTTATCGCTGGTTTCATTTGTTTGCTGATCATGTTACGGCAAATTCTTATGAAAATCTAAAAATGGTCAGGAAAATTAATCCAATGCTGTCCGAAAAGAAATGCAAGGTGATTTACAATCTGGTTGATTTTAATTATTGGAAACAAGCTTATGATTATTTACCTTTTGAAGGAGCGAAACTTAATTTAGTAGTAGCAGCCAGCCATCAATATTTGAAGAATGCGAAAGGGTTAATTGAGGCAATTAGTGATTTGCAGCAGGTGGATAAACAAAGAATAAGGGTTATGTGGTATGGCGATGAAAGTCCCGACAATTCCTATAAAGAAGCTAAAAATCTTGTTGCGCAATATAGGTTAGAGAATATAATTTTCTTTCACAGAGCTACTAATGATATTAAGCGAAAACTTCAATATGCTGATGTTATTGGTATATTTAGTTTATATGAAGGCCTTCCAAATGTCTTATGTGAATCATTGTCAATCGGCAAGCCTATTATATCCTCTTCCATTTCTGATATTTCAACTTTATTAAATAATAATATTAGATGCCTCTTTGATCCATATGAGTCTAAAGAAATAAGTAAAACGTTATCCTATGTTCTATCATTATCATCTGATGAATTACTAGCCTTGGGTGAATCAAATAGGTTAATAGGATGTAGGTTATTTGATAAAAAAAAGATTATCAATTCGTACATGTCTTTATTTAAATAGCCAGTTGATGAAGTATGTTCCGCTTTTGTTTCTTTTTGTAAGTAAAGTTTTTAATAGAATAATGATGCATGTTATGCTTCCCCTATTTAAAAAACATGGCAAAAATGTTCTATTCTTTCCGATAAACTCTTCATTCAGTTACAAAACTATTGTTTTAGGCAATGATGTTTATATCGGTCCGGGAGCTGTATTATCTGCATCGGTAAGTGGAATTATTTTTGGAAACAAAATCCAATTAGGGCCAAATGTTACCATGATGGGGGGAGATCATAACATCTCTGTGATTGGTAAATACATGTATGATGTAATTGAAAAGTTGCCAGAAAATGACGTTCCTATTGTTATTGAAGATGATGTGTGGATAGGGACCGGCGCAATTATTTTGAAAGGTGTGACAATTGGCGAAGGAGCAGTTGTGGCTGCAGGATCTGTTGTGAACAAGGACGTTCCCGCATTTTCGATTGTTGGTGGAGTTCCAGCGAAAGTTTTGAAAATGAGATTTAGAGCAGATCAAATAATCGAACATAAAAGGATATTACATGTGCGGAATTAGTGGCGTTTTTAATAGGGCGGAAAATCTAATGTCGGTTAATTTGATTAATTGTATTAACGACACATTGGTTCATAGAGGTCCTGATTTCGGAAAAGTCGAATTATACGAAAATGTGGCTCTTGGTCATCGCAGATTGAGCATTATTGATTTGTCTACTGATGCCAATCAACCGATGTCAACTTCCGACGGTCGTTATACCATTGTGTTTAACGGAGAAATATATAATTTTCAGGAAATACGATTGGCATTAGAAAAAAGGGGAGTTTCATTCTCTTCGCACTCTGACACCGAAGTGATTTTGCATGCATTTGAAGCTTATGGCTGCGATTGTTTTTCGATTTTTAACGGTATGTTTGCCCTTGCAATTTATGATCATACGAATGGTACGCTGCTTTTAGCAAGAGATCAATTCGGAATTAAGCCATTGTATTTTTCAAATAGGGCGGATGTATTCATATTTGCATCTGAAATAAAGGCGATACTAAAACATCCTTCGTTCAAATTTACGTTACACAAACAAGCGCTCGTAGAATACTTTTGGTTCGAAAATGCGTTGGGGGAAAATACCTTTTATAACGAAATCAAAGAAGTTAAACCCGGTACTATACTGATGGTTTCAAAAAAAGAGATTCAGGAAAAAGTTTTTTTCAATATACATAACATTAAAAAGACACACCTCGAAGAAAACGCCCTTGTTGAAAAACTACGGTGCTTATTGGAAGAAAGTGTAAAACGGCATTTAATCAGTGACGTACCTGTAGGCGTCTTTTTAAGCGGTGGCGTTGATTCTTCGGCGATTACGGCATTCGCTGCTAAACATTATAAGGGAAAACTTAAAACGTATAGTGTATCATTCGATTATGATAAAGGGCAAAATGAATTAGCGCTTGCGCGACAAGTCGCACAAAAATTTAACACAGACCACCATGAAATACACATTTCCGGCGAGGACATTATTGAAGTAATTGAAAAATTAGTGATTGCACATGATGAACCATTCGGTGATGCAGCAGACATTCCATTGTATCTCTTAACAAAGAAATTAAAAGGCGAAGTAAAAGTGGTTTTGCAAGGCGATGGTGGCGATGAATTTTTTGGTGGCTATAGCCGATACAATACCGTGTCAAATAGCAAGAAATGGGCACCGTTTTCTTTTCTCTCGAAGGTAATTTCTCTGTCAGGAACTCAAAACTTAAAAGCACTCCGGTTACAAAGGTTTTTAAACGCAATATCAGAAAAAAGCGAGTATAAGCGAAACGCTCTTTTATTGACGATGGAGTCAAGATTTTCAAATCCTTTCCGTGTGTTCAATTCTCAGTTTGAAAAAACAATCAACCAACTGGATCCTTTCAGCAAGTTCAAACAAGTTTATAGCCAATACCCGTCCTCGATGGATCCGGTTCAAAAATTGTTTTACACAGACGCCCTGACTGTTCTTAAGGATACTTATTTTGAGAAAGTGGATAAGGCTACGATGGCGAATTCGATGGAAATCAGGGTGCCGTTTGTCGACAAAGAACTAGCTGAATTTGCATTAAGTATTCCTGCTTCATTAAAAACCGCAGGTGGAAAGCAAAAATATTTACTAAAGAAAGCGCTGGAAGGAATTGTGCCTGATAACATTTTATATGGTAAAAAGAAAGGATTTGGGGTGCCTTATGGATATTGGTTGAAAACTTCGCTCAGTGCTTATTTTATAAAACAGGTCTCGACCGACATAGTATCCTTATACCTGGATAAAGAAGAAATTCTTAAAATGTTTGAATTACACAAAAAAGATAAAGGGAACTTTGGTTTTCTACTTTGGAAGACATTAATATTTTCTGTGTGGCTAAATTCTTACTCCGGATATAGCAACGTAAGTTTAAATTAAACAAAAAGCATAGGAGTAATGAAAGATGTAGTTTTTGTTTGTGGTGCACGTGATTTCCATGCAATGGACAAATATTATCTTACATCAAAAGTTTTATACCCGAGAAATGTTTTAATCCTTACCGATCTTGTAGAAAGCGAAGGGCAGCCCAAATTAATAAAAGATTCAACGCCGGTTCATCATCTTTTTAATATAGACCGGTTCCTTTTTAAAAAGCAATCCTCAGCCGGAAACATCTGGCGAAATATTTTAAAAATATTGGTTCTGCCGGTTCAGGTATATTTTTTAAAAAAATTCTATAAAAGTCATAAAGATTCTATTTATCACGCCATACCAATGTATTATATGTTACTTTGCTACTTCAGCAAAGTTCCTTTTATCGCGACTCCACAAGGGAGTGAAATCCTTGTGCGGCCAGGCAAATCAAAACTTTATAAAAAGTACGCAATTAAAAGCTTGAGGGCAGCGAGTAAAGTAATTGTAGATTCGATTAATATGCAGAGAAAAGTGAAGGAACTTAGTGATGTGGAAGCCGTAGTAATGAAGAACGGATTTAACACGTCGATTCTGTTACGTAACAATGTGAATGCTGGGCGGAACAAAATAGTTTCGATGAGAGGTTTAAATCCAAACTATCAAATTGGCAAAATACTGGATGCCCGATCTGAATCAGAAGAGAAATTACCAATTTCTCTGGTTTATCCTTTCAGCGTTGAGGATTATAAAGTTGAAATCCTCAACAAATTTATTCCAGGCGACGAAGATTTAGGCCGTTTGAACAAGGATTGCTTATACAAACTGATGAGTGAAACGCTTCTTGCAATTTCTATACCTGTGAGTGATTCCTCGCCAAGATCCGTGTACGAATGTATTTTTGCTGGAGCATGTGTAGCAACGACCTATTCACCATACTTAGACGAACTTCCTCAATGTATGCGCGATAGGATTTACCTCGTAAACCTTGAAGATAAAAATTGGTTTGAAAGCGCCTTGGATTATGCAAAGAAAGTAACAACAAATCGTTTTATTCCAACTCAGGAATCATTGGAGATGTGCAATGAGGAACTCACTATAACAAAAATAGCAGAGGAAATTTATGCTTGACAGTAAATGAACAAATAAACTGAAAAACAAATTTAGATGACTAGTAACAGACCCTATCAAATTTGCAGCAATTGTGTAATGGATACCAGCGATTCAAAAATCGTTTTTGATGAAAAAGGTGTTTGTGACCATTGCAATGATTTTTATGAAAATGTGTTACCTAACTGGCATACAGACGAAAAAGGGCGGCAGGAGTTGGATGCAATTGTAGAAAAAATAAAGAAAGAAGGCGAGGGAAAGGAATTTGATTGCATACTCGGAATGAGCGGTGGAGTCGACAGTTCTTATCTACTGCATCTTGCTGTAACAAAATTGGGGTTGAGGCCGCTCGTGTTTCATGTGGATGGCGGCTGGAATTCAGAACTGGCTGTTCACAATATCCAGGTGATGGTAGAAAAACTGGGGCTTGATCTTTATACGGAAGTGATCAATTGGGAAGAAATGAAAGATTTCCAACTAGCGTTTTTTAAATCAGGTGTTCCGCATATTGATATCCCGCAGGACCACGCATTTATAGCTACCCTTTACAATTTTGCTGACAAGTACAAGATAAAATATATTTTGAATGGAGGGAATATATCAACTGAATGTGTGCGCAACCCTATGGAATGGCTGTATTATGGGACCGACATGGCGCAAATCAATGACATTATTAAGCAATTTGGGACGGTTAAAATGGAAACCTATCCTTTTAGTCCAATATTCAGACATAAATTTTATTTGCGATATCTAAAAGGTGTTCAGGTGGTAAAGCCACTCAATTATATGCCTTATATAAAGTCAGATGCATTGAGACTGCTGGCGGAAAGGTATGACTGGAAGCCCTATCCTCAGAAACACTTTGAATCGCGGTTTACAAAATTTTATGAAGGGTATTGGTTGCCTGAGCGGTTCGGGTTTGATACCAGGCGTGTACAATATTCCAGTTTAATTCTTACCAAGCAAATGACGAGAGAACAAGCGCTTGAAAAACTTAAGAAACCTGCCTATAATCCTGACACGATTGATGATGAATTTAATTATATCGCCACAAAACTTGGTATTACGAGTGAAGAACTTAGAGGTTATTTTAACGCGCCGAAAAAGTTTTACCGGGATTACAAAAATCAGCAGACCATGTTTAAGGCCGGTGCAAAAGCGCTTAAAATGCTGGGTGTGGAGCGTTCTATAAAAAGATGATCACTATTATTAATTACGGGTCTGGAAACATCAGTGCGATCGGCAATATTTATGATCGGCTAAATATTCCATTCGCTGTAGCTCATACTCCATCGGAAGTTGACAGTGCCGAAAAGATAATTTTGCCGGGTGTAGGAGCGTTTGATGAAACAATTTCTATGTTGGATGAGTCAGGTTTCAGATCGATTCTTGATAAACGGGTGTTAGAAGATGGTGTGCCGGTTTTAGGCATTTGTGTGGGGATGCAAATATTGGCTAAGAAAAGCGAAGAAGGAAAATTGCCAGGGCTCGGATGGATCAATGGGGAAGTAAAAAAGATAGATAAAAGTTTGCTTACTGAAAAGCCTAAGGTTCCGCATTTGGGCTGGAATTCAATTCAAGTTATGAAGGAGAATAAGGTATTTGAAAATATAAATGCGGACGATGGATTTTATTTCCTGCACAGTTTTTATTTTGAATGTTTCGATGAGAAAGATGTTTTATCCAAAACATCTTACGGTAAAGATTTTGCATCATCGATAAATCATAAAAATATTTACGGTGTGCAGTTTCACCCGGAAAAAAGCCATCACAATGGTATTTCCCTTCTGGAAAATTTTGCAAAACTCTGATGCTTAGATCTAGAATTACTCCATGCTTGTTGGTGCATAAAAAAGGGTTGGTAAAGACGGTTCAGTTTAAAGATCCAAAATATGTTGGTGACCCAATTAATGCAGTTAAAATATTTAATGAAAAGGAAGTTGATGAGTTAATGGTGCTGGATATTGATGCATCTGTTGAAGGAAGAGGGCCGGATTTTACCTTAATAAAAAATCTGGCGGTGGAATGTAGAATGCCTTTTTGCTATGGAGGTGGAGTAACTACCGTGGAGCAGGCAAAGAAAATAATAAACCTCGGTGCGGAAAAAGTGGCGATTAGTTCTGCGGCAATTAACGATTTTGATTTGGTCAAAAAAATAGGGGATGCGGTTGGCATTCAAAGTGTTGTAGTGGTAATAGATGCAAAAAAGAAAGGCTTTTTGGGCGGCTACGAAGTTTTCATTCACAATGGCAAAAAGGCAACAGGAGTTAAGGTTAAAGATTTTGTTCAACAGTTGAATAAAGTGGGGGTAGGGGAAATTGTTATCAATTCAATTGACCGTGATGGTAAAATGGAAGGCTTTGATTTTTCGCTCATCGATTTGGTAAGGGAAGCTTTTGACGGGCCAATGACCGTAGTTGGTGGTGCCGGCTCATTCAACGATATAAAATCTGTAATATCAAAATATAAAGTAATCGGTGTTTCCTGTGGCAGTTTGTTTGTTTTTAAAGGCAAGTACAAAGCTGTATTAATCAGTTATCCAAACAAGCAGGAAAAAGCAACATTATATCAGCAAATTTCATGAAGCAAATTATACAATCCTTTAAGACCGGAGAAACGATTTTAGAAGATATTCCCGCTCCCCAGGTAAGCCATGGGAGCGTACTTATAGAGACTACCATGAGCCTTGTGTCTCTTGGTACAGAACGAATGCTTGTAGAATTTGGCAAAAGCAATTTGATCCAAAAAGCAAGGCAGCAACCTGATAAAGTAAAGCAGGTACTAAGTAAAATAAAAACCGATGGGCTAACGCCTACCTTAGAAGCAGTTTTCAATAAGTTAGGACAACCTTTGCCTTTAGGTTATTGTAATGTTGGAAAAGTAGTAGGAGTGGGTGAAGGTGTATCGGAATTCAAAATAGGCGATCGCGTTGCGTCAAATGGCCAACATGCAGAATACGTGAATGTGCCTCAAAATCTTGTCGTGCATATTCCTGAAAATGTGAGTGACGAGGAAGCGGTATTTACGGTTATAGGTTCTATTGGATTACAAGGAATCAGATTGTGTAATCCCACACTCGGGGAAACTATTGTGGTTATCGGTTTGGGCTTAATAGGCCTTTTAACAGCAGAACTTTTAATTGCAAATGGATGCAGAGTTATCGGTATTGATATTGATCCCCAAAAAATAGAAATAGCAAATGCGAAAGGAATTATTGGAATAAACCCTCGCGAAGGAACAGATCCGGTTAAGTTTGTAAACGATCTTACAAACGGAACCGGTGCTGATGGTGTTATTATTACTGCTTCTGCAAAAGGGGATGAAATTGTTTCCCAGGCGGCACAAATGAGTCGAAAAAGGGGAAGGGTTATTTTAGTAGGCGTGATTGGTTTAAATATAAGTCGTGCTGAGTTTTATGAAAAAGAATTAAGCTTCCAGGTTTCCTGTTCGTATGGGCCCGGAAGGTATGATGAAAATTACGAACAGAAGGGACAGGATTATCCCCTGCCATTTGTGCGCTGGACTGAAAAGAGAAACTTCCAGGCTGTTCTGGAGGCGATTTCTACAGGCAAATTGGAAGTGAAATCATTAATCACTGAACGCGTACGATTGGATGATTACAAAAATATTTATGAGAACATCGGTAATAAAGGTTCAATTGCTTCTGTATTGGTATACCCTGAAAAATCGGATAATAGTACAATTATTCGTATATCCTCTGCGACTTTCGCGAGTGCAAAAGGTGGTATCGGCATTATCGGTGCCGGTAATTTCACTGCGATGACTATGTTGCCTGCCTTGAAAAAGGCAAACGCTCCATTGGTATCAATAGCGAGTGCAAAAGGGGTATCAGGAACTTCACTCGCTCAAAAATATTCAATTTCAAAAAGCACTACCGATTACAAACAGGTAATTACAGACCCGGAAATTGCATTAGTGATGATTACAACCAGGCATAATCATCATGCAAAAATGGTTATGGAATGTTTGGAAAATAAAAAGCAAGTGTTTGTTGAAAAACCTTTAGCACTAACCGATGATGAATTAGAAGAAATTATTAATCACTATGATGGAAGTACCACTTTAACTGTTGGCTTCAACAGACGTTTTTCTCCCCATGTTCAAAAGATGAAACAGCTACTTGGTAGTGCACCAATGAATGTAATTGCAACAATGAATGCGGGCAGTATTCCACCAAATATTTGGGTGCATGATATGAAAACAGGCGGTGGAAGGATTATCGGAGAAGCATGTCACTTTATTGATCTGATTACGTTTCTGACCGGAAGCAAAGTAACCGACGTTTGTATGAACGCAATGGGAATAAATCCAGAAGAAAACACCGATAATGCATCCATTTTGCTAAAATATGAAAATGGCAGTACGGGTGTCATCAATTACTTTTCCAACGGGTCAAAAAGTTATTCAAAAGAAAGAGTAGAGGTGTATTCCCAGGATAGAACGTTGGTGATGGATAATTTCAGAGAGACAACCGGTTACGGATTCAAAGGATTTTCAAAAATGAAAACCAAATTGGACAAGGGGCACAATGCACAGTTTCGATTATTAACAGAAAGTTTAAAGAACGGCGGCCCATCGTTAATTCCATTCGAAGAATTAGTAAATACAACTAAAGCAAGTTTTGCTGCTGTTGAAAGTTTAAAGAGACATTCTTGGACAGGAATTAATTGATAGAAGAAAAAAGAGGTTATTTATTTGTTTACTAAAGCATATTCCTTTTAATAAAAGTTCTTGCCTCTAGGTAACGTTAAGGATTAATGTTAGAAAAATTAAAAGTTGCTTCTGCTATTCTCAAAAATATGGGATGGCGTTATACCCAATTCCGGGTAAAGCATGGATTGATGAGGCGAAGTGGTCTGTTGAAAAATAGATTTCCTGTTACTCCACGCTTTAAACAATTTATCCCTTTAGATGAATGGAAAAAGACCCGAGCTGATTTTTTTTTTAGAAACAAAGAATCGATAAATTTTAAAAAAAATCCTGCACCGTCACTGGAAGAAAGATTTATTAAAATCAAAGAAGGAAAATTCATTTTTTTCAATAGCCTGGAAATTAACATTGGAAAAAATTATGACTGGATCACTAACCCTGATACGGGCTTTCAATACGATATTCATAAACATTGGACAGAGATAGCAGATTTTTCAAAAGAAGCGGGGGATATAAAATATGTTTGGGAAAAGTCACGTTTTTCCTATTTGTACGATATTATCCGTTATGATTATCATTTTGATGAAGATTGTGCCTTCTTTGCTTTTTCTGAAATTATTTCGTGGATTAAATCTAATCCTATTAACCAGGGGCCTAATTACCGGTGCAGTCAGGAAATTTCTTTAAGGGTCTTGAATTGGACATTTGCGTTGTATTACTATCAGAATTCTCCTTATCTCACTGATGAAGTGTTTAATAAAATTCAGTTTGCTATTTACTGGCAAATGGATCACGTTTATAAAAACATTGATTTTTCCAGAATTGCCGTTAGAAATAACCATGCAATTACGGAAACGCTCTCTTTATACTTAGTCGGATTACTATTTCCCCAATTTCCTGGTGCACACAAATGGAAAGAGAAGGGAAAAAGGTGGTTCGAAGAAGAAATTGCTTACCAGGTTTATGAGGATGGCACTTTTCTTCAATTTTCAATGAATTACCATCGTGTGGTAATTCAGTTGCTCACCTGGGCAATTGTTTTAGCAGAAAAGAATGGCGAACATTTTTCTGATGTTGTTTATGAAAGAGCCAGAAAATCGGTAGAATTTTTAAGAACATGTATGGTAGACGAAAACGGTAAACTACCAAACTACGGAGCTAATGATGGCGCTCTGTTTTTTAAATTGAATAATGCCGATTATCAGGATTACCGACCGTCATTAAATGCGTTGGCAAAAGCGCTAAAGATCAATTTGGGATTTGAAGAAACTGAAGATGAATCGTGGTATGGAATAAGCAGTAAACAAACAAATAAATGGATTCCTTCCTTTGGTATTCATTCGTTTGATGTTGGAGGTTATTATATTATAAGAGAGCCGGAAACGCTCACTTTTATCAGATGTGGCAATCATAAAGACAGACCTTCACAGGCAGACAATTTGCACGTTGATATTTGGTATAAAGGAGACAATATATTATATGATGGCGGAAGTTATAAATATAACACTACCGCCGATTTGTTAAATTATTTCATGGGCACAGCTTCACACAATACCGTGATGATTGATGAACATAACCAAATGAAAAAAGGCTCCCGATTTATTTGGTTTAACTGGTCTCAATCTGTTTTTACAAAAACAACGCAGGTAGATGATTCTTATATTTTTGAAGGAGAGATTTCAGTATTTACCTATTTAAATAAGTCAATTCGCCATAAAAGAAAGATTACAAAAATCAAAAGCAAGCAGGAATGGATTGTTGAAGACACCATCCTCAATAAGCCGCAGGCAACTACTATGAAACAAATTTTTCATCCTTCCGAATCGCATGCTTTTTCTTTTGAATCAATGGATGAAAACAACCAAGAAATAAAGCCTGGAATTAAACAAGGATTTCAAAGTAATTATTACGGAGTTAAAGATGCTAAGAGATATTTTTCCTTTGAATCAGATTCGAATTTTATAAAAACCACAATTACTGTTCAATGAATATTCTGCTTATCCATCAGTACTTTTTGGAAGAAGACGACGCGGGTGGTTCCAGATGGAATGAAATGACTAAAATGTGGACTCATAGTGCAAATCAGGTTGTGGTTCTCGCTGGCATGATGCATCCGAACGGCTCAGAAAAACGTCTGGAGTACAAAGGAAAATATTTTGTGAAGAAGTGCCAGGATGAAGTAACGGTTTGGCGTTGTCATGTTTCTGAGTCATACAATAAGAATTTTGCTGGCAGGCTATGGGGATATTTTTCTTTTATGTTTTCCTGTTTGTGGGCAGGATTATTTAAGGCAAAGGGAAAGTTTGATGTTGTGATTGTAACCTCGCCTCCTTTATTTGTGGCATTCAGTGGCTATATTATTTCAAGGATTAAGAAAATTCCATTTGTTTTTGAGGTAAGGGATCTTTGGCCGGAATCTGCAATAGACACCGGTGTGTTAACCAATAAATTAATCATAAAAATGGCTTATTGGTTTGAGAGTTTTATTTATAAAAAAGCAACACTAGTCAATGTGCTTACTCCCGCCTTTTACAAAACGTTAAAAGAGGTAAAAAAGGTGCCTGAACAAAAACTTATTATGATCCCCAATGCATCTGATTTCAGCTTGAGCGAAGCACTATTAACACATTTTGATCGGGAAGCATTTCGTAAGCAAATGGATCTTGATGGCAAATTTGTAATTACATACGTCGGGGCCCATGGCGTTGCCAATCATCTTCAACAGATCATATACGCTGGAAAAGTTTTAGCGGATACTCCCGTACTTTTCTTACTTATAGGCCAGGGCATGGAAAAAGAAAAATTGCAGAAACTAGCGGTTGATACGGGTGTTAAAAACGTGCGGTTTATTGATGCGGTACCTAAAAAAGAGGTGTTTAAGTATATTCTTGCCTCTGAAATGGGTGTTTCAGTACTAAAGAAGGTAGATGCATTTAAAACCGTGTATTCCAATAAAACCTTTGACTATATGAGTTGTAAAACTCCGGTTTTAATGGCCATAGATGGTGTATCACGGCAACTAGTGGAGGAAGCGAATTGTGGAATATATATTGAACCAGAAAATATTGAGGAATATAACAAACGGATCAGAATGTATCTCAATAACAAAGATCGTTTGAAAGTGGAAGGGAACAATGGTTATGAATACGCGAAGAAAAACTTTGACCGGAATATTTTGGCACAAAAATACCTGCAGCAAATAGAACAAAAGGCAATAAATAATAATTAGCAATTCCCGACTACGGTCCATTTATATTTCGTAATGCTTTATCAAAATTTGTTGAAACCGGTTTTTGACTTCATCATAGCCTTTATTGGGTTTTTGATTTTATCCCCGTTATTTTTATTCGTTTTAATCGTTTTATTAATCGCAAACAGAGGAAAGGCGTTTTTCTTTCAATCCCGCCCCGGTAAATATGAAAAGATCTTCAAAGTCATCAAGTTCAAAACGATGAATGATAAAAAAGATGAGAACGGGAATTTATTACCGGATGCAAAAAGATTGACAGCAGCTGGAAAGTTTATCCGTAAAACTTCGTTAGATGAAATACCGCAATTGTTAAATGTAATGAAAGGAGATATGAGTATCATTGGACCAAGACCTTTGCTGGTTGAATATCTTCCTTTGTATAATGCTAATCAGAAAAGAAGACACCAGGTTAAACCAGGTATTACCGGTTGGGCACAGGTGAACGGGAGGAATGCCATCAGCTGGGAGCAAAAGTTTGATTACGATGTGTGGTATGTAGATCACTTATCGTTAGTGCTCGACATAAAAATTTTCTTTCTTACAATAAGAAAAGTCTTTAAATCGGAAGGTATTAATTCTGCTACAACAGCAACCATGGAGCGTTTTATAGGAAGTCCGTTGGATTGAATGAAGCTTTTATTTATCTTCTTTTCATAATGAAAAGTAATATCTATAATTTAAAATAAAACAATGAAAAAAATTGCTGTATTTGGAGCAGGCGGTTTTGGGCGAGAAGTAAAAATGCTTATCGATCAAGTCAATCACGAGAAAGCTATTTATGAATTTATCGGCTATTTTGATGATGGAGAGGAGAAAAATAAAGTGATAAATGGATTTCCTGTTCTGGGAGGTGTAAATGATTTAAACTATATTAATTTTCCTTTACAGGTAGTTTTTGCGATCGGAAATCCGGCTACAAAAAAGATAATAATAGAAAAAATCCATAATTCGAATTTGCAATTTCCCAGATTAATTCACCCATCAGTTTTAATTGGTGAGGATGATGTCCATGTTGGAGAAGGAAGTATCATTTGCGCCGGCACAATAATAACAGTTAATATCAATATAGGCAAACACGTAATTTTAAATTTAAGCTGCACAGTTGGACACGATACAATAATTGGAGATTTTTCTTCTTTCATGCCAACAGTAAATATCTCCGGCGAGGTAAATATTAAAGAATGTGTTTATGCAGGAACCGGCGCAAAAATTATCAATCAATTAGAAATTGGTGAGAATACAATTATAGGTTCCGGTGCAGTAGTTTCAAAAAGCCTTCCAGCTAATTGTACTGCTGTCGGAGTTCCGGCTAAACCCATTAAGTTTCATTAGAATTAATTTATTTAATCCTGAAAAAGGAAATCAGAAAGAGATAAAAAGAATCTGCATTCAAAATTTTTATGGAAAAAATAATACCTCAGTGGTTTTGCGTGCTTCAGATGATTAGATACAAATTTTACATAAGTAAGAATTGTCCTTGAAAAAGCGTTTATTGCTATAAAAGCCAATCAAGGTTTCCAAATTTTACAGATACTGGATTATAAATATTATGCAAATAGACCTCATCGCCGGCGCCCGCCCCAATTTTATGAAAATTGCTCCTATCATCGAAGCAATAGAAAAAGCAAAAAATGACGGGAAAGATATAGACTATCGCCTCGTTCATACAGGCCAGCACTACGACAAAAAAATGAGTGGCAATTTTTTTGAAGAGCTAGGGATTCCCGAGCCGCATATTAACCTCGAATCCGGCAGTGGTACACAAGCTGAACAAACCGCAACCATCATGGTACGGTATGAAAAAGCGTTGATGGAAAACCGCCCGGACCTGGTGTTGGTAGTTGGGGATGTAACTTCAACAATGGCTTGTTCTATTACTGCTAAAAAACTAAACAATATCAAAGTGGCGCATGTTGAGGGAGGCATTCGTTCAGGTGATCTCAGAATGCCGGAAGAAATAAACAGGATGGTTACCGATGCGATCACAGATTATTTTTTTACGACTTCTGAGACGGCTAATGAAAATTTACGGAAATCCGGTGTAGAAAACAACCGGATTTTTTTTGTGGGTAACACCATGATTGATACGTTATTAAAAAACCGGTCGAAGTTTATAAAACCTCCTATTTGGGATACGTTGAAATTAGCGTCCGGAAAATATATTGTAATGACTTTGCACCGTCCGGCTAATGTAGATGAAGAAGGCAAATTGAAGGATTTGATGCAGGAAATTATTGATAACAGCCATGGGCTTCCACTTGTTTTTCCTGTACACCCAAGGACTGCAAAAATCCTCGAACACCTCGAAATTAAAGATGAAAAATTACATACCATCGAACCTTTGGGCTACCTGGAGTTCAATTACTTAGTAGAACACGCAAAAGCTGTCATCACAGATTCAGGCGGAATTACCGAAGAAACAACCGTTATGGGAATTCCGTGTATGACTTTAAGAGATAATACCGAAAGACCTGAAACGATTACGATCGGAACAAATGAGTTGCTAGGAACAAATCCAAAAGCCATTAAGCCTGCTATGGAAAAATTGTTTTCAGGTGAATGGAAGAAAGGTGAAATACCAGAGTTATGGGATGGGAAGACTTCTGAAAGAATTATTGAGCATTTATTGAGTATTAATAATTCAAAAACTTAAGTCTTTGATCTGACTCTTTTATACAAAAATAAGATTGGTGCTTATTTCTTCATTTACTCTACACGGACTTTAAAATTATTCAACGCATTAATAATTAATATCTATTAATAATATGTTTTCTCAAAAAACGCTTTTAATCACCGGCGGTACCGGTTCTTTTGGAAACGCGGTGCTTCACCGGTTTCTTCATACCGACCATTTTAAAGAAATACGCATTTTCAGCCGCGATGAAAAAAAGCAGGACGATATGCGCAACCAGTTGAAGAACCCAAAACTGAAATTTTACATTGGCGATGTGCGCGATTATAACAGTATTGAAGGAGCCATGCATGGCGTGGATTATGTATTTAATGCCGCGGCGTTAAAACAAGTTCCTTCCTGCGAATTTTTTCCGATGGAAGCAGTCCGCACCAATGTTATTGGGACACAAAACACTTTACGGGCCGCTATTGCCAATAAAGTGAAAAAAGTGATATGCCTGAGTACAGATAAAGCAGCTTACCCCATAAACGCAATGGGTATTTCTAAGGCTATGATGGAAAAAGTTTCCATTGCTACTTCACGAAATGTACCGGAAAATGATACTACGATTTGTCTGACGCGCTATGGAAATGTAATGGCGTCCCGCGGTTCAGTGATTCCGTTGTTTCTTCGCCAAATAAAGGATGGTAATCCAATAACTGTTACCGATCCAAAGATGACACGCTTTCTTATGTCTCTCACAGATGCAGTAGAACTGGTGCTGTTTGCTTTTGAAAATGGCCATCAGGGCGATTTATTTGTAAATAAAGCTCCTGCCGCCACTATTGGAGATCTTGCCCGGGCATTGAAAGAAATTTGCAATGCTCAAAATGAGATAAAAACTATTGGTACCCGCCATGGTGAAAAGTTATATGAAACTCTTTGCACCCGGGAAGAAATGGCAAAAGCAGATGATATGGGGGAATTTTACCGGGTACCTGCTGATCACCGTAATCTCAATTACAACCTGTATTTTTCAGAAGGCGAGACCGATGTTTCAAAAGTAGAAGATTATCATTCTCACAATACAAAACGGTTGGATGTGGAAGGAGTTAAAAAATTATTGCTGACACTTCCGTTAATCAGGAAAGAAGTTTTTGGTGAAGACGTACCACAGATGCCGGGTTAGAGGGAAAGTAGAAAGAGCAAAGTAGAAAGTAGAAACTGGAAAGAGCAATGAAAGCAGCAGCAATGCTTAAAACAATTACGACAGTACCGGGTGGCCAGCACGAGGACGCCCGTGGAAAATTGATCTTCTTCAATGATTTTGACATGAGTGGTGTGAGGCGGTTTTATATCATTGAACATCCGGATACAGAAATCGTACGCGCATGGCAAGGACATCAAAAAGAAGAAAAATGGTTTTATGTGGTTGATGGAAGCTTTAAAATTGTGTTGGTACAACCGGACAACTGGGAAAATCCTTCAGTTGACTTAAGGACAGAAGAATTTGTTTTGCAATCGGGTGAACCGCAAATTTTATATGTGCCTGGCGGCTATGCAAATGGCTTCAAAGCATTGAAACAAAAATCACGAATTATCGTTTTTTCTTCGTTTACTGTAGAAGAATCTGCAAAGGATAATTTCAGGTATGATAAAGAGCAATGGTATAACTGGAAATGACGCATTCAGGCAACTGGTTTATTTTAATTTTATGAAGGCAACTTTTCGCAACGAAAGGTTGCCTTTATTTTTACGGAAACATGATTTTTTTATCCCTGCCTGTGTTTGAGACTTTATATAAATGAACAAGTAAAAGATAAACATTCATGAAAACAGGTATCACCGGCCAGAACGGATTTATTGGAACTCATTTATATAACACTTTGGGATTATTCCCGCAGGAATTTGATAGAGTTGATTTTCAAAAAGATTTTTTTGAGAATGAAAAAAAATTGGATGAATTCGTTGGGCAATGTGATGTAATCGTTCACCTGGCGGCAAAAAACCGGCATAACGATCCACAGGTTATTTATGATACAAACGTGGATTTGGTTCGGAAACTTATTTCTTCATTACAACGGACAAACAGCAAAGCCCACCTGATCTTTTCATCTTCAACACAGGAAGAAAGAGACAACCTTTATGGGAAGTCGAAAAGGGAAGGACGCGAATTGATGGCGGATTGGGCAAAAAATTCCGGAGGAAAATTTACCGGCATGATCATTCCGAATGTTTTTGGTCCGTTCGGCCATCCCAATTATAATTCTGTTGTAGCTACTTTTTCTCATAAATTATCTCACGAAGAAACGCCGGTAATAGATGTGGATGGTGAAATGAAGCTGATCTATGTAGGTGAATTGGTCCAGGAAATCATCAAAGAAATCAGAAGCGCAGAAAGTAATTACGAAGTGTATGTTCCCCATTCTTCGGCACGTAAAGTGTCGGAAATTCTTCGTTTGCTGCAAACTTATAAAAACGAATACCTGGATAAAGGAATTATTCCTGCTTTGAACAACCGCTTTGAACTGAATCTCTTCAATACGTTTCGTTGCTATATGGATATTGAAAATCACTTTCCGGTAAAGTTCACGC
>Ga0207652_10000286_pt1 | contig 52725 bp, 45 predicted proteins | sample KBSC63BmetaG_FD_184334 | JGI IMG/M metagenome (GOLD analysis project Ga0207652, IMG submission 184334) | Corn rhizosphere microbial communities from Kellogg Biological Station, Michigan, USA - KBS C6-3B metaG (SPAdes) (version 2) | ecosystem: Host-associated > Plants > Roots > Rhizosphere ... | reverse complement strand
AATCGCGAGCTGCCGCCCTCTTGGACGCCGCGCCGTTTCGCCCGTTACCTGCGCTGGGCCTGGCTGGTCGAAGGCGGTGCCCAGTACTTCTCGCGCCAGGTCGGCTTCTACCGGCCGGCGGTGATCCGGCGCCTGCGCGAGAGCGCCCGGCCCTCGTTTCCCCCCTCCCGCCGCGACGCGGTGATCCTCGGCGGCACGATCTTCGACCTGCTCGAAATGGAACGCGGCTCCGAGGCCTGCGAGCGCCTGGCGCTGAAACTGCTGCCCGGCGGCGCGGTGCCGACGATCGAGGCCGCCTTCGAAGCCCGCTTCCGCGAGGTCGAGGACGCCTGGCGCGGTTACTTGCGCGAAATCGCCCGGCCCAACCCGGGCTAGCTCTCGCCCGGCGTGTTCTTCAGGACTTCCCGCGCCTCCTCAGCAACGGTTTCAGCGACGAAGACCTGATGCGGGCCGGCCCCGAGGAAGTCCGGGTTGTCGAAGCCGGGGGCCCGCCTGAGCATGCTCGGGATGCCGTGCTCGCCGAGCAGGCCCTGGATCATCTCGGCCTCCATCTGAGTTTGCGCGTAGGCGACCTTGACCAAGCGGCTGCTACTCGACGATGAGCTCGGCATCGGCGATCACCAGGTCTTTCAGCCAGTAGCCCTTGACCTCGGGCGCGTCTTCGTCCTGCAGCGAGACGATCAAGTAGATCGCGTCGGGCCAGTTGACGGCCTGATTGACGTCGGTCTGCGAGGGATAGGCGGCGCTCTTGGTGTGTGAGTGATAGATCGCCAGCATCTCCTTGCCGTCGTCTTCGATCGCCTTCAGCGCGTTGTACTGGCCCTGCGGGTCCATCTCAAAGCGCAGCGGGCTGGCGGCCGAGTTGACGACCGGGATCACCACGCTCGCCTTGTCCTCGGCGCCGCCGACCATGCCGCAGCACTCGTTGGGCAGATCCGCGCGCGCGTGCGCAACCATCTCGTCGATCAGGGACTGGGCGATCCGCATCGGGAGACTAAAACCGGCACTACCACCAAACAGTGGAGTCGAGGTTTTCGATCTCCTCGATCGGCTTGGTGTAGACGCCGGAGGAGAGGTACTTCCAGCCGTCGTCGGGGATCAGGAAGACGACGTTGCCGCCCTCGAGCTCGCCGGCGATGCGGGCGGCGATGCGGGCGATCGCGCCGGAGGAGACGCCGGCGAAGACGCCCTCCTCGTGGAGCAGCTTGCGGGTCCAGACGATCGCGTCGCGGTTGGAGACCATGATCTTGCGGTCCAGCAAACTGATGTCGATGATCGGGGGGATGAAGCCGTCGTCGAGCGAGCGCAGGCCGTCGACCAGCTCGCCCTGCATCGGCTCGGCGGCGACGATCAGGGTCTCGGGGTTCTCCTCCTTGAGCCGGCGGCCATTGCCCATCAGGGTGCCGCCGGTGCCGAGCCCGCCGACGAAGGCCGTCACCTCGTCCAGCTCTTCGAGGATCTCGACCGCGGTGCCGTGGTAGTGAGCGTTGGGGTTGGCCTCGTTGCCGTACTGGTAGGGCATGTAGTACCGCGAGTCCTGGGCCATTTCCAGCGCCACCTCAACCGCGCCGTTGGAGCCCTTGGCACCCTCGGAGTAGACGATCTCCGCTCCGTACATCGTCAGCAGCTGAGCGCGCTCGGCGGTGACGTTGTCGGGCATCACCACCTTCAGCTTGTAGCCCTTGCGGCTGCAGATCATCGCCAGGGCGATGCCGGTGTTGCCCGAGGTCGGCTCGAGGATCGTCTGGCCAGGCTGGATCAGGCCCTCCGCCTCGGCCGCCTCGATCATCGACTTGGCGACGCGGTCCTTGACCGAGCCGGTCGGGTTGTGCCCCTCGAGCTTGGCGTAGATGCGGACGCCGGGATTGGGCGAGAGCCGTGGCAGCTCGACCAGCGGCGTGTTGCCGATCGACTCGACGATATTGCCGAAGCGTCCCCCGCAGGGTCGGTTGAGAAGTTCAGACATAGCTCGCCAGTCCCTTACTTCAAAAAGTATAGCGTCGGGCTGGTGCCCGTGGGGCGTTTACGAAGACTTTTTCAACCGCCGGCCATGGCCGGCAGGATGACGACGGTGTCGCCCTCCTTGACGGCTGTACCCAGGCCGTCGAGGACCCGAACGTCCTCGTCGTTGAGGTAGACGTTGACGTAGCGGTTGAGATCCCCGTCCTCGCCGAAGAGCTGCTCCTGGGTGCCGGGGTGCTCGACGGTGAGCGCGCGCAGAACCTCGCCGACGTCGGAGCCGGCGGCCTCGACTTCGGGCAGCCCGCCGGTGTGAGGACGCAGCACGGGAGGGATGCGAACGGTCGCCATTAGTCGCGGAATCCTATCTAGGCCGTGCAGGCCAAGCAGGTCGGGGGACGCAGGGAGCGTGGCGTGCTTCGCACGCGAGCGACCAAGGACCCCGAGATGCGCCGGTCTGCACGGCCTAGCGGTCGCCGCCGGCGCCGGCGCAGAAGGCGTCGTAGTCGGGGAACTTCCCCATCTCCGACTCCGGGATCTGCTCCGCCTGCTCGCCGCAGATCGGGCACTCGGGGTCGCGGCGGACCTTCAACTCGGTGAAGCGGGTCACCAAGGCGTCGTAGAGAAGGAGGCGACCGATCAGCGGCTCGCCCTTGCCGAGGATCAGCTTGATCACCTCGTTGGCCTGCAGGGTGCCCATCGTCCCCGCCATCACCCCGAGCACCCCGTTGGCCGAGCAGCTCGGCGCCAGCTCGGCCGGCGGCGGGGTCGGGTAGAGACAGCGATAGCAGGGTCCCTCGAACGGAGCAAAGGTCGAGACCTGGCCGTCGAAGCCAAGGATCGAGGCGGAGATGACCGGCTTGCGCAGCCGAACCGAGGCGTCGTTCAGCAGGTAACGGGTGGGGAAGTTGTCGGCGCCGTCGACGATGATGTCGTACTTCTTGATCACGTCGAGGATATTGCTCGCGTCGAGCCGGCCGTTGTGCTCGACGACCTTGACGTCGGGGTTGAGCCCTTCGATGAAGATGCGGGCCGAGGCTGTCTTCGCCATCCCGATCCGCTCGGTGTTGTGGATCACCTGGCGCTGCAGGTTGGAGGCGTCGACCACGTCGTCGTCGACGAGGCCGATCGTGCCGATCCCGGCCGCGGCGAGGTAGAGCGCGGTCGGCGCGCCGAGCCCGCCGGCGCCGAGCAGCAGCACCTTGGCGTTCAGCAGCTTCAGCTGGCCGTCGACCCCGACCTCGGGCAGCAGCGTGTGGCGCGAGTAGCGGTCGCGCTGCTCGGCGGTCATCCCCTCGACGGCGAGCACGGGAAGGCCCTGCTCCTGCCAGGCGAGGATGCCACCCGCCATCGAGGCGACGTCGGTGTAGCCGAGCGCTTCCATCTGTTCGGCCGCCTTGTAGGAGCGGTTGCCGCTGCGGCAGTAGACGATCGTGCGGGCTGACTTGTCTGGCGCCGCGGTGGTGATTTCGTCGCCGAGCAGGCCCGGCGGCACCAGCTTGCCGTCCTGGAGATGGGCCTCCTGGTACTCGTGGGGCTCGCGCGTGTCGATCAGGACGACGTCGCCGCCCTCGATCTCCTGCGCCGCCTCGAACGGCTCGATCTCCTCGACTGGGGCTTTGACCTGCGTGTCCGCACCGTTCGCCACTGACAATCTCCTAAATCCGGATCGGCTTTTACTTCAAAAAGTATAGCGAGGGTTGAAAATCTGGCCCCTTATGCGGCCTCGGCGATGATTCGCTTGCTCTCCCCCGGCCCAAGATAGGGGATGAGCAGGTACTGCAGAAGCTCGTCGCCGGCGTCGGCCAGCTGCTCGGCGCGGCCGGAGTCGACATAGCGGCCGATTGTCGCAAGGACGCCACCGAGCAGCATCTCGTCGAGCTCGGGAGGAATGTCGGGACGATCGGCCCGACCTTCGCCGAGGACCCGGGCAAGGCGGGCCAGGCAAGCTCGCTGCCGCTCGCGCGCGGCCTGGCCCGCCTGCAGCGCGTCGACGGCGAAGAGATGCGCAAGGGGAGGATTGGCAGCGAGGAGCCGCAGCGCTTCGATCAGCCCCGCGCGCACGCAGCGCGGCCAGTCCAGCCCCGTGGCAGTCGTGCGCTCGACGCGCTCGAAAATCCAGCCTCCCGCGAGATCGTAGGCGACGAGGAAACAGTCCTCCTTGCCGGCAAACTGGCTATAAAAGGCGGTGCGGGAAACGCGGGCCTCCGCGATGATTTGGCCGATCGTCGTCTCGGCGTACCCGTGACGCGGCAGCACGCGCAGCAGGCCGGCGACGATGCGCAGGCGCTGGTTCCGCACCACGAAGGAGCGCGGCAGGCCGTGGCGACCGGGCGGCAATTGCCCGAGCGCAAGCTTGTCCGGCAACTCGGCGAGGCCGGCCGGATCAAAGAGCGGCGGCTCGTCGCTCATCCGTGGTGCGCAAAGCCGCCAGCGACGGGGCGAGGAGGTACTGGAGTAGCGGGCCGTGCAGCTCCGGCAGCCGCTCGGCCTCGCCGGCGAGGATGCGGCCCGAGAGGTGGGAGGCGAGGCCCCCGGCGAGCATTCGGGCAGTCTCCCTGGCGACCTCGGCGTCGGCGACCGAAGGGCGAAGCACCTCGGCCAGGCGCTCCAGCGAGCGCTCGTGCTCGAGGCGAGCGGGGCGCGCCGCGGCCAGCGACTCGACGAAGAGCAGGTGGGCCACGGGCGGATCCGCCGCAAGGAATTCGAGGCCGGCCATGAGCCCGGCGGAAAGCTGATTGGTCCAGCCCCGCTCGCCCCCTGCCGCTTTCCCCACAGTCGCCGCAAGCCGCTCCATCCCATCGTCATACGCAGCCGCAAAGCAGAGCTCCTTGCTCTCGAAGCGCTCGTAAAAGGTCGCTCGTGAGACACCGGCGAGTTCGACGACGTCGGTGACCTTGGTGTCCTCGTAACCGTGGTATACGAGCGCGGTAGCGAAGCCGCTGAAGATGCGGGCGCGCTGGTTGGCGACCACCTCGGCGCGCGAGAGGCCAGAGCGCGGGCGGATCTTCTCAACTTTCGGCGGCGACAGATCGGGGCGGCGACGCGAGCCGCGCGAGCTTCGGCTGACACTACTGATATCTCGTTTCGCATCCATATCCATACCGACTCAGTTCTCAAGCGAACACAAGTGGAAATACAAACACGTCAGTTCGCGTTTGTCAAGATACGCACGTGGTTTTTATGAGTGCAGAAAAGCCCCTCCTCGTGGGTTCTCATCCCCTAACCCACCCGACAACTCCTCACCACCGTAGTCCGCAGCCTCTGCCCGTTGGCAAACCCGAAGCTCGCCTTGGCGAAGGGAAAGGTCGCCCCGGGGAAGCCCGCCGGCGCCGAGCAGGCGGCGGAGACGTAGGAGTGCACGACGCCGTGGTGGCGGTAGGAGCGATCGAGGGTCATGTCGAAGTGGGTCAGGTAGGCCCAGCCCCTCGCCGCCTTGGGCAGGGTGGTGCTCATCACCGTGCCGAAGAGGCCCGGTTGCCTCTTCAAGGTGAAGGTGAGCACGAAGGCACCGGGGGGGTCCTCTGAGTAGACCTGGGCCAAGATCAGCTTGTGGCCGTGGTGCTTGGGCCCGTTGAAGGCGAGCAGCTTGCCTTCGACCCCGAAGGAGTGCTGGCCTTGGATGTGGGTCTGCAAGGACACGTGGCCCGAGCCGACGATCGAGCGATGGCAGAGCGCCTGGGCCTCGGCTTCTGTCGCCGGCTGGATCGCGTCGACGTTGCAGGTGGGAAGGCCGCCGTCATAGAGGCGGCCGGCTCTGTTGATTGCGACCGTGATCGTGCGCAGCTGGGGCAATGGGGAGCCCTGGGTCGTCCTGATGTCACCGGCCACCCGCACCGCCACCGGCGCCGGCTTGTTACGAGGCAGGGTCTTGGGGGCCAGGCCGCCATCGAAGCCGACGATCAGCTTGCCCTGCTGGGTCAGCTCCGCGCTTGCGCCCTGGGAGAGGAGGAGAAGGCAAGCGCTGGCGGCGGTGAGGAGAAGCGCCTTGGCCCTCATTTGGCGCTGAACCTCCCCGGATCGATGCGGCAGTAATCAAAGCCGAATGCCAGCACGGTGTTGTTGGCCAGGTTGGAGTTGCGGTTGAGGCGCACCGAAAGCTCCTGAGCTGCTGCCTTGTCTTCGTGAGCGAGGGCGGTGGCGATCCTGCCCAAGAGGTCTCGCTCTGTCCCCAGGTAGCCGAGCCACTTTTTGAGCTTCGCTTCGTCCGTTGTGGGCTCGGGCAAGTGGGTGAGCTGTCTGACCGTCTTTGCCAGCGCCCGCTTTGCCTTGAAGAAGTGAGCGGAGGCCGCCTTTAGCTTGCCTTCCTTCACCTGGTCCTTTGCGCCCTTGAAGATCCGCTTGTTGGCTTCGGTGTTTGCCTTGCAGATCGGCTCTGCCGATTGGACGTATTCGTCTCGGCTGACTTCGGCGGCCAGTGCCCCCTGGGCGCATAGGCCCAGGGCAAGCCCAACGAGCGCCACGGCCATCGCTCCCCCTCTCGGTCTTCTCCCCTGCCCTCTCACTCTCATCTGTCTCTCGTTTCCTCTCGTTGTCTTTGGAACCCCTAGGCGGGGTGTAGCTCGATCCTTGGCAGGGCTCGCTCCAAGGGGGCGGGCAGCCACCAGACGCGCTCGCCGATCAAGAGCATCAGCGCCGGCAAGAGCACGATCCGCACCACGGTCGCGTCCAAGGCGACCGCCACGGCAAGGCCGACCCCTAGCTGGGAGACGGTGGCCACCGGGGCCGCGGCAAAGCAGGCAAAAACGGCGATCATGATCGCCGCCGCCCCGGTGATCACCCTGGCGGTCCTCTCCAGGCCGAAGGAGATCGCCCCGCGGTGATCGCCTGTTTGCTCATAGGTCTCGCGCATGCGGGCCAGCAAGAAGACCGCGTAGTCGACCGAGAGGCCGAAGACGATGCCGAAGATGCCCGCGGCGCCGATCGCGTCGACGTAGTGGTGACCGCCCAGAGGCCAGCCGGCGGGGACCCCGAAGAGCAAGACCAAGACGCCGAAGGCGACGGCGACGGTGAGCAGGTTCAAGGCGGTGGCGAGGGCTGCCAGCCAGAGCGCTCGCAAGATCACCACCAGGGCGATGAAGGTGACCGCTGCCATCGCTGCGATCACCAGCGGCACCCTGGTGCGGGTGACCTGGTTGTAGTCGGTGAGCTGGGCGGGGCCGCCTGTGACCCCGGAGCGCAGGCCGCTGCGCGCTTCGAAGCGCCGGGCGAGCCGGCCGAGGCGATGGTCGAGCGCTTCGGAGCGGGGGTCGTTGAGGCCATAGCGCGAGATCACCGCGATCGCGCCTCCCCCACCGCCGCCCGAGAGGTCGATCGCCTGGCCGGCTCCCTCGCGCGCGGAGGGGCTTGCCCCATCGAGCGCGGCGAGGGTGAAGTAGCCCGAATCGAAGAGGCCCGGTGAGTTATCGAGCAGCTCTTGGCGCCGGCGGGAGAGCTCCCCCACCTGGGAGGAGATCCTCTCCCCCGCGCGGCCGAGGCCGCCCTGCAGCGGTGCCGAGCGGGTGTAGCCGTCTGCGAGGCCCGAGGCGAGGGTTTCCGTTCCCCCTTGTAGGCGGGAGAGGCCCTCGGCGAGGGCACCGGCGCCCTGGGCGAGGCGATGAAGGCCACCGCCCAAAGAGCCGGCGCCCTGGGCCAGGCGCTGGGTGCCCGCCGCCAGCTTCTGCCCCCCCGCCGCCAGCTTTGCCATGCCGCCGTTTAGCTCCGAGGCCTGAGAGCGCAACGCCTTGACTTCGTCTCTGGCCCCGGCCAGGGCGAGGACCAGGGCGTTTGCCTGGGAGTGGAGCCTTGGGTCGGAGGCGAGCTCCGCGCGCAGCTTGCGCGCCCGCGCCAGCGAGCCCTTGCGTATCTGCGGCAGCAGGTCGTGCAGGCCGAGAGCCAAGGACAAGGAGGCGGCCTTGGCGCTCCTCTGCCCTGCGGCAAGGCGTGCGGCGCCGTTTGCCAGGCGCCTGGTCGCTCCGCTTGCCCTGGCGCCACCGGTGGCGGCCCTGGCGAGCGCGGCGGCGATCCTCGCCGCCCCGCCCCTCGCTTTGCTCGAGCCCTCACCCAAGAGGCCCGCCCCCCGCGCGGCGGCGTCGACCCCGTGGCGCAGCTTGCCGACTCCCGCGGAGGCGACGGTGAGCTTGGGCCCGAGCCGGTTGAGGCTCGCGAGGCGCCTCTTGCCTTCCGCGCCCAGCAGGCCGGCGGCTTTGCTCGTCAGGGGGGCCACCTTCTCGGCGACCTGGGCCGGGCCGGTCACCGCCACCACCCCCGGCTGGGCGGCGAGCAGCCGCTGGAAGCGGGCTATCTCCTCGATTCGGGTCTTCGCGCTCAACGGGCCGCCATCGCTCGCGATCGCGACCACGAAAGGCGCGTCCCAGCCCGCCCCGATCGCCCGGGCGAGCGTTTCGGAGTCATCTCTCGCCCGATCGCCCTTGGGCAGCTGGGCGGCCGAGGGCGGTCCGGTCTTGAGCGCCAGGGCGGGGGTGGCGAGCAAGAGCAGTGCTCCGCCGATCAGGGCGCTGAGCAGGGCCGGGCGCCGCAGCGCCCCGCGCAGCGAGCGCTGAAGGAGGGTGCGTTGGGGCTCTTTGGCAGAGCCGAGCTGCCAGCGGTTTACCCGCTCGCCCAGCAGGTAGAGCAGCGCCGGGGCGGCGTGGGCGGCCGCCAGTACCGCGATCGCCGTGACCATGATCGCCGTGCCCGCCAGGGAGAGCAGGAGCGATCCGGGCAAGACGAGGACGCTGACCGCCATCGAGGCAAAGAGCGTGGAGCCGGCAAAGAGCGTCGTCCGCCCCGCGGTGCGGCGGGTGGCGAGGGCCGCCGCATAGGGGTCCTTGCCCTGGCTCAGCTCCTCGCGGAAGCGCGAGACCATCAGCAGGGCGTAGTCGACCCCCAGCGCCAGGCCCATCATCGAGGCCACGGTCAAAGAGAAGGCATCGATCCGCAACCAGTGCGAGGCGATGAAGAGACCTCCCCTGGCGCAAAGCACGCTCAGCGCCCCGAGGCCGAGCGGGATCAAGGCGGCCACCGGGGAGCGAAAGACCAAGAGCAAGACCAAGGCGAGGAAGGGGATCGCGATCATCTCCGCTCTCTCGGTCGAGGAGATCGATTGCTCTTGGATCGCCCGCGAGAGGGTGGCGTAGCTGGTCTGGGTGGCTCGAAGCGGCGGGTGGATGGTGCGCTCGAGCGTCGCTTCCAGCCGTGGCACCGCATCCTTCACCGCGGCGGAGGCCGAGAGGTGGAAATCGGCAAGGACGAGCGCCTTGCGGGGGGAGGGGCGCAGGCGATGAAGACCGGTGGCCTGCCAGGGCGAGAGGGTGCTGACCTTGGGGTCGCGGTGGAGGGCCCTGAGCAGCGCCGGGCCCTGGGCATCGATCGCTCCCCTGGGGCCGCGCAGGAGGATCGCAAAGGGGGCGGAGTCGCCGAAGTGGGCTCTGAGCAGGCCCGCCGCCCTGGCCGAGGGGGTGCCGGGGACTTCCAGCGAGGCCGGGGAGAGGCGGGACTCCACCCCGGCGCCGAGGATGCCCAAGACCACGGTAAAGGCAAGCGCCGCCCCCAGCATCAGCTTGGGGCGGCGCAGGGCTAGCGGCGCTCGCTCATCCTCTCCCACCGATCACCGCGAACGCTTGTGGTGGGCCTTCTTGGCCTTACGGGCCTTCTTGCACTGGTTCTTAAGCGGCGGGCTCTGCTTGGCGCGGCGGTTGTTGTGGGCGGTCATCTTCACGCTCATCCGCCCACCGCCGGCGGTGCAGAGGTTCCTTGAGTTGACCAAGAGGCCCTTCTTGCCGCCGAACATGTTGAGCGCGACTCTCGATACCGGAGCGTCTGGGACCGATTCGAAGGTGGAGCGAATGCCGCCCCTGATCGAGTCGATGCGCCCGTCGAGGACGACCTCGATCGGCTGGGAGGGCGGGCCCTTGAGGTCCAAGACCATGTCGGGCAGCTTGTTACTGGAGGAGCGCAGATACACGTTGCCGGTGAGTGGTTGGTCAAGGAGCGGTGTTTGCGCGGTGACCTTGCCGTAGATCGAGGCCGCCGGGCAGGCCTCGGCTGCGAACTGCACCCTGGTGCAGACGGTGCCGATGTGGGCGTTCTCGAGGAACTCCGAGTGCGGCAGGGTGACCGCGATCTGGCGCAGGTTGGCGTAGGGGCCCACCGGATATGTGAGGGTGGCGGTGAAGGCCGGGTGATCGCCGCGCTTGGTGCCGCCCTTCAGGCGTGCTTGCAGCTTCGGGCCGAACTTGAGGTTCTCACAGCCCCCGACCTGGAAGCGGTTGGAGGGGCTTGCCGTGGCGCCGTTCGTGCCGGTGAGGGCAGCCCTCACCGACATCGCTTCACAGCTGGTCGGGTTCAAGCTGAAGCCCGGGCGGTCGATCGAGACCGCCACCGAGCGGATCTTCAGCGGGATGCCCCGCAAGATCGTCGGGATCGGGTCTGACTTCGCGGTCAGCTGGGCCGTTTCGGGGTCGAGGTAGAGCGGCGTGCGCACCACCACGTCTCCCAGGTCATAGGGACCGGCCAGGGCCGGTGTGATCGCCACCGCGCTCAGCGGCGCGCCCTTGTAGGGGCCTGCCAGGTAGAGGTTGCCTGCGACGTGGAGGGGTTGGGAGCCGACACCGGCACCGGCGTCGATCGAGCCCAGGCGAGACGCCGCCGGGCAGGAGGGGTTGGCCTGCTCGGCTTTGCCGGTACTTGCTTCAGCCGCTTGGATCTGGGCCTCGGTGCAGTAGGGGATTCCCTTCAGCTTGCCGCTGAAGCCCGGGGGCATGGTGAAGTCAAAGCGCGAGAGTTCCTGTTCGCCATCTGCCCTGTTGATCTTCACCACCAGGGGTGAGTAGGCGCCGGCGGCGGGGTTGGTGGTTCCCGCTTCGAAGCTCGGGTGGAAGGGACGGGCGCTTGCTGAAGGCGAGCAGCCCTGGGTGACGTCGAAGGAGGCTTCGGTCTTTGCCGGCGGTCCCGATTCGGGGGCCGACCAGGGAGTCCATTCCCCTTCGGTCGGGAAGTGCCCGCAGACTTCTGAGGTGGCGAACTCCGAGCGGGGCCCGCCGCCGCGGAACTTAAGGATCAGGTCTTCGAATGGGAGCTGCGGTGCGTTGTCGAAGACCGCGGTGAGGCGACCCGTCTGGGGATCGGGCTGGATTTCTCCCGGCAGCTTGATCAAGACCCCGGTATATGGATCGTTGACAACAAGGTAGACCGCCAGCAGCGAACCAAACGGATTCGCTTCCTGGGCGGCGAGGAAGATTTCCCCGGCCAGGGGGTTGTCGAGGAGCGGCGTCTTGATTTCAGCCGTGCCCAGCTTCGACGCGTCGGGGCAGGTGGGCTGGGCTTCTGTGAAGCGGATCGGGGTCGGCATCGGGAAGTTGTTGCCCCGGTAGCCGATCTGGCTCTCACTGCAGGCCGCGAGGCCGTTTGCCTGCGATGGGTTGAGGCTCAACCCCGCCGGCAGGTGGATCACCGAGCGCTTCAGCTGGGGCGTGGCGAGTTCGTTCGGGTTGGTGAGGCCCGGGTTGTCTATGTGGAGATGGGCTTCGGCGCCTACCGGCGAGGAACCCTGGGTGGAAGTCGGGTCGAAGCTGAAGGCGACCTGGCCTTCGCCGGTTTCGGGATCTTCTGCTTCGAACTTCAGTTTGTCGCAGCCTTCAAGCACGGGCTGGTCGATCGTGAGTTCGGCGAAATGGTCCGGTTCCTGGTAACTGGCCGCCTTCACGTGCACCACCGGCGCCTTTTCCCGCGATTCGGCGCAGTTCGTCGGGTTGGAGAGAAGCGCCTGGCCGTTGCCAAATTTCGGCACCCCTTCGAAGGCGGTATAGACGCCGAAGATCTTGTCGTAGTTGGCGTTGTTGGGACCGGTGAGGCGGATGCCGAAGTCCTCTTCGCTGTTGACGCTGGCCACCACGCTCTGCATGGGGATCAAAAGCCTGGTACTGAACTCGGCTGCGTAGCCTTTCGGCGGCATGTCGTTATAGAGGCCCGAAGAAACATCAAAGCCTTCCTTGAGTGCGCCGATGTAAGGATCGAGGTTACCCACGGTCATTTCCTCTTTGCACAGTTCCGAGGACCCCGGTTCGGGTTTGATCAGCACGCTTTGCGGGCAGCGCTTGCCCGCCAGCGGGTTGCCGGTGAAGCCCGGAGGCAGGTCGACGGCGACGTTCTTCGAGTCGCCCGACGGCGTGATTTCGCCGGCGGCGGTGCGCCTGGTGTTGAGCATGATGTCGGCAGCGCTGGTGAAAGGGTGCCCCCCGGCCTGAAGCGAGGGGCTGCCGTCGGCTTCATAGGAGCCCGCCCAGGAGGCCGCGACTCCGAATGGAGCCGGTTGCCTGGAGACGACGATCGGCAGCTGGTAGATGTTGGGCGCGCTGCCGCCGCCGGAAAGTTCGACCACGGCGCTCGAGATGGGCGCCGCACCCGCCTCGACCTCGACCGGGACTGAGATCGAGTGAGGGGACTGGTGAAAGACTTTCATTACCTGGTTCGTCGTGCAGGTAACTTCGCTTTCGCCTGCGCCCCCCGGGCAATTCCATTCGCCGCCTTCGGCCGGGCCACCGGTGACGATGCCCGCCGGCAGCGGACCGAGGTGGGCGGTGATCATGCCGCTCGATGGCTCAGCGCCGACGCTGCTCACCAACATCACGATTTCGCCCGTGCCGGGGCCTCCCGGCACCATGGTGAATACATGAATAAAGGCATGTTCGCCTGCGAGCCCGCTACTGTTGGTGGCGATTGGTGCAATGTTCCGTTCGGCCAAAGGGCCGCCATAGTCGATGAAGTAAGGGTGTTCGGCGTCGCCGCCGGGGCCGCCGGTGACCTCGACCGCACCCGTACCTATGGCCGGGACCGCTTCAAGCGCGCTCTGGACTACCTGCGGTACCGCGTCGTAGGGGATCGCGGTCGTCGTCTCGGTGACCGCGACGTGGACGGTTTCTCCGAAGAAATATTCAGAGGACGGTGGCTTGGAGAGAGTGATCGTCGACCCGGCGACCGCCGTCACCACGGTGCCCGGCACGAAGTAGGGGGCGGGCATTTCGTCACCGACCAAAAACGCTCCTTCTTCCACGACCGCTTCCTTCGTGTAGATCAGGGCAAACGCTTCGGTGGTCGTTTCTTCGGAAGGGGTAGAAAAGGTGATGGTCGACCCGGGCGCCTTGCAGTCCGAGGAGCAGGACACGACGAAGTTTTCCCCGAACGGTAGGCCCGCGCCGGCGATCCTGTCGCCGACTTCAAAGCCGGCGCCTTCCACGGTTTCAATGGTCGCCACGGGGCTCCCCGCCGTCACGGCCACGGTGCCGAAATAGGACACCGGGGTTATTTTGCCTTCCCCGGCCTTGACACCCAGCCGGAAGCTGCCTCCCTCGGCTTCAACCGTCACTCGCTGCACCTCAGACTGCGTCGGCGGCAGGTTGGTTGGGCCCGTCACCGCCAGCACCTTGAGGGCGGGGGCGGGTGTCGGCACGGCCTGCGCGCCTGTGGCCAGCGCGCAGAGACCCGCGATGGCAACGATGAGGGCACGAGTGGTCTTCATCGGAATGCTCCTCAACTCGATCTCGGTCCTCACTTGCCTGCCCTCCGGTTGCCGTTTGCGTGTCGCGCTCGCTTGCCCTTGCCCTTCTTCTTTGCGTGCTTGTGCTTCTTGTGGGGCTTCTTCTTGGACTTCTTCTGCTTGGACGCGGGTGGATTGCCGGGACCGTTGAAGGCGGCGCTGGCGGCTCCGGGAGAGGCGGAAGCACCCTGCGCCGGCCCCTGACAGGAGTTGGAGCCTTCGCTGGTGGCCTCACAGGGCACCGGCGGCGCCGGCGGTTCGGGGAAGCCGCCCCCCACCCGGGCGTCATAGACCGAGAGCCTTTCGTCCCCGTCTTCCCAGTTCAGCGTTTCGGGAGTGAAGAGGTAGACGTCTGAGCCATCGTCACTGGCACCGACAAACGCACTGCCATACCCCCCGCTCGGATGTTCCAGTTGACCTTTTATTGAACTGGACAGGCGGAAGACCTGGCCATGGGCCCACTCATAGGCGTTGGTTTGTCCCACCACGGCGCCGGGAGCGAGCGGGTCTAGCGAGGAGAAGAAAACCCGCGGTTCGCCTTCGTGCATGATGAGGAATTCGGCTGGGTGCAGGAGGCTGTTCGCGGCTTGGCCCTGCGCAAGCACTATGTAAGGTTCGGCGCCGCTGGGTGCAACCGAGGGTTGCCCGTCCTGACGGCAGGAGATGCAGGTGGTCCCTTCCGAGCCGCCGTGGGCGTCATAGAGGTAAGCCTCGTACGAGGCGCCGCTTTCATAGCCCGTGACGTTGGCCGTCGACTGGAAGAGAAGGTATTGGCCGTCGGGACTGACCCGTGAAGTCCAACTATTCCCTCCAAACTCGGTGGCGACCCTTGAGAGATCAGTTTTGCCAATCGTGCCGACGAAGCTGATCTCACCGGCGGACTCGCCGTAGACCGAGTAGGTATCGCCACTCTGGTTCTCGGCCTGGGTGTTGCCGCGGCCGGGCACCAGCTGCGCTTGGGAGGCAAAGTAGGCGCGGGAACCATCCTCGGCGGCTCCGACGAAACCGGCCACCCGCGCCCCGCCTTCCACCTGGCTGGCGGAGCGGTCGGTCAATTCTTCGGTTTCGAGGTTGTATTCGTAGAGGTCGGTTCCTTCGGAGCTCGATTCTTCGGTCAGGCCGGCGTTGGCGGTGAAGAAGACGTGCGCGCCGTCGGGAGTTGCCCACTGGTAGGTGGCGCCCGCGTCGGGCGTGGCTGTCTGCGAGAGCGAGACGTCGCGCACGGAGGCGCCGCCGCCTTCGCGCACGAAGATCGCTTCATTGCCGATCTCTTTCGGATTGGGGCTGACCTGGCGCTTGGCGCTGAAGAAGACCCGCGAGCCGTCTGCGGAGACCGCGTTCAGAAAGTTGCTGAACGTGCCGGCGGTAGCCTGCACCACTACTTCTTCACCGCCCGGCCCGGGGACGACGCCCGCGTTGCGCAGCGTACCTTCGTCCCATTCGTAGAAGCGGTTAGAGCCTTGCCCGGCAATCCCGGGGTAGCGGTAGGCCGAGCTGAACAGGACCTTGCTGCAATCCTGCGAGGCACCGACGACGGTGTAGTTGTTCCTGCCTGCCACACCTTCGAAATCGGGGTTTTCCGGCGTCAGCTTGGTGACAGCGGCGTAGGAGCCGTCGGGGTTGATGCGGTAGAGGTTTGAACCGCCATCTTCGATCACCAGGCGCGTGCTCGGGTCATCGGTCAGCGGCTGCGGGCTTTCCAGGAAGCCGCAGGAAAGGTCGTTCGAGAGAAACTGGGTGTTGCCGGACACACTGCCCACGCCGGCCTGTTCGTTGGGGGCGACGATCGGATTGCTGATCTGGGTCGATTCCCAGCCGCTGGTACCCCGCGTGCCGCGGTAGAGCACTTCGGCGCCCTTGGTCGCTTCGGGGTAGCCGGCTTCGACCACGTAGGCAAGAGCACCTGGATTGGTGGCGGCCTGAAAGTGCATTTCCGCTGGGGAGGTGTTGTTTTCTCCCGGAATGGCGATGGGCCCGGCTTCGCGCATAGAGACCAACTCGAAGCAACGGCCTTCGGGCAGCCCGCAGGAGTTGAGCGTTTCAGCGATTTGGTCGGGGCTGGCGGTGGTGCCGCCGGCATTGTGGGCGACAACTCGGTAGTGGTAGGTGGTGCCCGTCGAAAGCCCGGCCAGCTTGGCCGTGACCCGGGCCGCTTCATGGCCCGAGCCGGCGAAGGGTTCGAATTCGGCGGGAGCCTGGTTGCCGTAGGCCTCGGTGGGCCCCCACTCGAAGCGGTAGTTGGTCGGCGAGCCGGCGGGGTTGACCTTGGCTTCAAGCGTTACCGTACCCTGACTGGCGTCGCGGGCGCGGACTTCTCCGACCCGCGGCGACCCGACCAGCGTCGTGAAGGACCGCTCTTCGCTGGTCGTCACGTATGAGGTGCTGGTCACCAGCCGCACCCGGTAGGTGTTGTTCTGCAGCAGGCCGCTGACTTTCTGGTGCACCGCGTAGGTGCCAGGCGTCGTGGTACCAACCGAGGCATCGGCAAGGGCGGGGACGCGCAGCCAAGTGAGGCCGTTGTCGGGCGAATATTCGAAGTGGTAGCGGACGTCGAACCCGGCGCCCCCCGGTTTGGGCACGGTCACTTCCCCGTTCAGGGTGACGCTCGTCGACGTAAGTTCGGTCGGTGCCGACAGGCTGGCGGGGGCAGCCGGCACGTAGCCGAAGATCGTCACCGGCCAGGAGCTGTTGAGTTCGTTTGGAGCCTGCACGTAAACGCGTTCATCGCTGCCGATTGCCAACTTCAGCGCACCTTCAATCGTGGTGTTGACGGGCGAGCGCGGCGAGCGCTGCAGCAGCGTTCCTTCGCTGTTGAACTCGCAAATGTCGAGTGTCTTGAGCTGGCCGAATGCCGCTGATCCCACCCTGCGAGTGACGAAGACGTGCTGATCGACAGGATTGACCGCGATGCCGAAGGCGGCGTCAGCGAAAGCGGTGCCTTGTGGGTTGCCGTTTTCGAACCCACCTCCGCTCCAGCTCATCTGACAACCCGCTTCCCCGCCAGAACTCGGCCCGAAGGTTTCCTTGAAGCTGCCGTCGGGATTGAACTTCTCCACCCGGCAGGGCGTGCTCGCAACGCATGAGCTGTTGTTATCGATGGCGTAGATAGCGCCCGAAGCGTCGACTGCAAGGCCGCGTACCGTGCCGAACTGGCCGCCTCCGGTGCCGACGGTTCCGGCCTGACAGCCGCTGGCGCCGGTGCATTCCTGCAGTTCTTCGGCCGGTGCGGTAGCGTTGATCTTCCAGCCTAGGGCGCGGACGAATTCGACCCCGGTGACTTCCTCGGAGCCGTTGAGGGTGAAGCCGAACTCGTTGATGCGGTGGTTGCCGGAGTCGCCGACCCAGAGATCGCCGTTGGCCGGATCGACAGCGAGTGCCCCTCCCTCAAGCCTGGCAAAGCCGCCTGCGCCGGCGGCCGGCGCGCCCGCCCGGCAGCCGGTGCCAGTCGTACAGAACTGAAGTTCTTGGGCCCCACCCGTTGCCTTCACGTTCCAGCCGAAGGCACCCTCGAACTGTCCCCTGGCGGAGAAGACCTCGGTGCGCATGTTGTTGGAGTCGGAGACGTAAACATTGCCCGTGTCCTGGTCGACCGCGACACCGCTGGGAACGCTGAAGGCCCCTGCCTGGGCGCCGGCGACGCCGGACTTGCATTCGCTCGCGACTTCGCATATCTCGAAGCCGGTGCCAGTGTCGCTCGGCTCGCCCGGCTTGATCACGTCCTTGCCCCAGGCGCGAATGAACGTGCCGTTCTTGCTGAACTCCTGGACTCGCTGGTTGCCATATTCGCTGGCGTAGGTGTCGCCCGGTTCCACACCCCCCGCACCACTGCGGTTGATCGCCACCCCTGTACCGCCCTTGATCTGCCCCCCAGCTTCACCCGCTTCAGCACCGAACTTGCTGAGTTCCACCAGCGGCACGGCACTGGCCGCCGAGGCAAAAGCCAGGGCAACGAAAGCGACAAGGAGCCCGAGGAAGACCGGGCTTCCGGCCCGGCGCAAAGTCGATCCAGCGGACGATGCCTTTGCGTGGCGATTCACGTAGCTCTCTCCTTGTCCCGTGAGCCCCTCTGCCCGCCGCTTCCCTTTGCGGCTTCCGCGAGGCTCGGTTATGTCCCTGTGGCGCTGCTAGGCGTTAGCCATACCGTCTTCGTACCTATGAGAAGACGAGCGGGATGTAAACACGCTCGTTTGCTTTTGTCAAGGGTACGAGCGTGGTATTGCTGAGAAGCTACGCGCCGGCTTGTTTGCGGCGCGCTTCGTACGGCCCGCCAGCGTCAGGCTGCTCGGGCTCAAATGCAAGAACCCGGCCCTCGCGGGGCCCGATCTCACCGAGGCGGTAGAAAGCGAGCACGTACTCGAGGAAGGGCTCGGCCAGCTCGCGCAGCTTGTCCCCCCTCCCCCGCAGCACCTCACTGGCGACGCGGGAGGCGATGCCGCCGACGATCACCTGCTCGACCTCGGGTTCAGGTAGAGACTCCGGCGGAAGGTTCGGAGCGGCTGAGCGCAGCAGGGAGCCGTAGCGCCCAAGCCACTCGTGGTAGCGGAGGGCGATCGCGTCCCCGCCCGAGGGCGCCTCGACGAAGAGGAAGCGAGCCAGGGCCGGTTCGTCGGCGAGGACGTCGAGGGCTGCTTCGAGCGAGGCGCCGACTCGCTCCCCGATCGTCGCGCCCTCGTAGCAGCCGGTCGAGAGTACCTCGAAGAGGCGCTCATGGCCGAGCTCGTGGGCAGTGGCGACGCAGTCCTGCTTGTCGCGGAAGTTCTTGTAGAAGGCGTTGCGGGAGACGGCGGCCGCCTTGACGATGTCGGCCACCGACATCGCTTCGTAGCCGCGCTCCGCCGCCACCGCCGGGACCGCAGCCAGGAGGCGTTCGCGCTGGTCGTTCAGGACATCCTCCGGGGCGAGCGCGTGCCGACCTCGCGGGAGGCGCCGGGGCGCGTCGGATTTGGAGCTGGCGTTGGCCTTGGCCATGGTCGCGATACGGGCTATCCGTTTCGCGTACAGCTTAGTTCTTAAATATGCCCGCAGTCAACAGGACGTCGCCGTATCCATAGGAAAGGCCCGCTCTCGCGGGCCTTTCCTGGCGTATTTAAAGGTGACCTCAGAGACTGGGGCGCATCTGGCGCAGCCTTTTGACCCGCTCCTCGATCGGCGGGTGGGTCGAGAAGAGACCGGCGATGCCCTTGCCCTTGAAGGGCCTGACGATGTAGAGCGGCTCGGCCGCCTGGTTGACCTGCATCGGCATCGCGGTCGCCCCCTGCTCGAGGCGCAGCAGGGCGCTGGCCAGGGACTCGGGGTTGCCGCAGATTTCCGCCCCGCCGGCGTCGGCCGCGTACTCGCGCTGGCGCGAGATCGCCAGCTGGATGATGCTCGCCGCGATCGGCGCCAGCAGGAAGGTCGCCAGCTGGCCGACCAGTGCGAGCGGCGACTCGTCGTCATTGCCGAACCAGAGCAGCATGTAGGCGATGTAGGTGATCGCGGCGCCGATCGCAGAGGCGACCGACTGGATCAGGATGTCGCGATTGCGGATATGAGTGAGCTCGTGGGAGAGCACGCCGCGCAGCTCGTCCTCGGAGAGCAGTTTGGTGATCCCCCGCGTGACCGCGACCGCGGAGTGTTTGGGGTTGCGACCCGTGGCGAAAGCGTTGGGCTGGTCCTGGGGAATCATGTAGAGGCGCGGCATCGGCAGGCCGGCGCGGGTGCTCAGTTCGCGGACGATCTCATACAGCCGCGGCGCTTCCGATTCGTCGATCGGCTTGGCCCGGCTCATCGCCAGCGCCATCTTGTCGCTGAAGAAGTAGGAGCCGAGGTTGATCAGCAGGGCGATGCCGAGGAAGAGCGCCGCCGTGCTGGCACCGCCGATCAGGGCGCCGATGACGATCAGCAGGCCCGAAAGCGAGGCCATCAGGATGGTCGTACGAATCGTCGCGCCGAAGGTCGACTGCTTGGTTGTCTTCATGCGGGTTGTGCTCCTAGTTAGTGGTCGCCTCAGTATGAACCCGCCGTACCGAGACGACCATAGGTGCCATCCCCTATTGGAAGTGGTGGAACCACCTAGGCTTGCTCGATGCGATCGGCGGCCCCCCGATGACACTCGCGGTGATCGTCGTCTTGCTGGCGGCCGTGGCCGGCCTCGCCACGGGCATGCTGATCATGCGACGTCGCCGTGCCCCGCTGGAGCGGCTGATCGAGGAGATGGAGAAGGTCGACCTGAGCCGGCCCGGACCGCTGCTGCCGCGCTCGATCGACGGCGTCGGCGAGACCGAGGAGGTGGAGCGGATCGAGCTCGCCTTCCTGCGGATGATGCGGCGGCTCGAAGCCGAGCGCCGGCGCGCCGGCTCCGCCGCCCTGCGGGCGCAGGAGGAGGAGCGCGCCCGCGTTGCCCGCGACCTCCACGACGAGGTCAACCAGTCGCTGACCGGCCTCTTGCTGCGGCTCGAGGCGGCGCGCGAAGCCGCCCCACCGGAGCTCGAGGCCGAACTGGCCGATACCAAGGCCCTCGCCAACCAGGCGATGCAGGAGCTGCTCTCCCTCGCCCGCCAGCTCCGCCCCACCGCGCTCGACGACCTCGGCCTCACCGCCGCCGTCGCCGGACAGGTCGAGCAGCTCGGCCGAGGTGAGATCGAGGCGGAGTTCGCGGCCGAGGGGGATTTCTCGGACCTCGACGACGACACCCAGCTCGTCGTCTACCGAGTTGCCCAAGAGGCGCTCTCCAATGCGACCCGCCACAGCGGCGCCGCGCATATCGTGGCGAAGCTGCGACGAGGCACCGCCGACGGTGTCGAGCTCGAAGTTGCCGACGACGGCCGCGGCTTCGCCTTCGATGAGTCCGAGGGCGGGTTGGGGATCGCCGGCATGCGCGAGCGCGCCCTGCTGATCGGCGCCAAGCTGACGATCGAGTCCCGCCCCGAGCACGGCACGACTGTGCGGCTCGTCGCCTCCCCACCGCCGCACGACTCGGCCTAGCTCCCAGACTCGTGACGCCGTTGAACGGCGTCGTCAGCGAGCAGGAGCCGCGCTCCAAGGGCCTCCAACACCTTGTCCGGCTCCTCGTCCAGTTGCAGTTCGGAGAGTCGCAGTACGTCGAGGCCGCGGCGCATCAACTCCAGGTCTCGGGCGTGATCATCCTGGAACGCCATTTCGCCTCGGTGATAGCGGTAACTGTCGGTTTCGACCACGAGCCGCTGCCTTCTCCAGAGGAAGTCGACCAAGTAAGGACCGATGCGAACATTGACCTCTGGCGGCGGCAGCCGGCGACGGCGACACAACCGCAGGAAGTCTGCCTCCAAATCACTGCGGGTTCGAACCCAGGCGTCCCTTTGATCGACCGGCAGCCCCAGCACGTTCGCCTGCCGTATCGCCCTGCGCAGTTCGCGACTCGGAATCGCTCCGTGACGGCGGGTTGAGATTGCTTCGCGTAGATCCGCGATCGTCCGAATTGGGGTGGTGACCGGGATACCGCGATGGAGAGTCACGTCAGTTGACATGAGAGTGAGCGAACGGTGGACGCGAATTCCGACGCGCCGCGCCCTACCTCCATAGCCCCCGACGATGGCCTCGCTGGGTCCTTGATGGTCAGGAAGCAGGCCCCATAGCGACAGCGCGCTGCGGTGACTCACGGCCGCTCCCCAATGCTCGAGGACTGCTCCGCCGTCCCGCGGCCCGCCACCAAGAGCGAGCACGGCCGCCATCCAGCGGGCCTCGGGCGGGAGTGCGGAGTGACCCACTGCGTAAACCCCGCGATGAACGCGGTGCAGCAATCCCCGGGTCACGCGATGCTCAATAGCCCTCTTGCCGAGCCCACACCGGCGCAGCTGATCAATAGCCACTATCCCGTGTTGCTTCCCGGCGATCTCCGCAATCCGCAGGCTGGGTCTGGCGACTTCTACCCCCATGAAGGGGCTTAAGTCGCCAGACCCCCTCCTCTCTCCCTTCGGCCCGGGGTCGTCCTCCCCTCACATGCGATTGGCAGACTGGACGAATGCTGCGGGTGCTGATTGCCGACGACCATGGGATCGTGCGCTCGGGGATTCGCCTTCTGCTCGAGCGCCAATCCGACCTCAAGGTGATCGCCGAGGCCGCGGACGGCGCTAAGGCGCGGGATCTCGCCGTGCGCGAGCGGCCCGACCTGGCGATCCTCGACGTGAAGATGCCGAAGCTGACGGGACTGCAGGCGACGCGGGAGATCAAGCGGCAGGCCCCCGAGGTCTCGGTGCTGATCCTCTCCATGCACGACGACGAGCGCTACCTCTTCGAGGCGCTCAAGGCAGGCGCCTCGGGCTACGTGCTCAAGGCCCAGGCCGACACCGACCTGTTGGCGGCGATCCGCGCGGTCGAGCGCGGCGAGCCGTTCCTCACGCCGGAGGCCCAGCGGACCCTTATAAAGGACGTGCTCGAGCGCGGCTCTAGCGGCGAGGAGGAGCTGACGCCGCGCGAGGAGGAAGTGGTCAAGCTCGTCGCCGAGGCGCACACGACGAAGCAGATCGCCGAGGTCCTCCACCTCTCCGAGAAGACGGTCGAGAACCACCGCGCCAACGCGATGCGCAAGCTCGGCATGCGCGACCGGGTCGAGCTGGTCCGCTACGCGATCCGTCGCGGGCTGATCGAGCCGTGAGGGCCATGACCCTGAGATCATGCATCGCCGCTCTCCGGGCCCCGAGCCGATGTCGCCTCTTTGATTGACTGAGCCAGTCGATGTCCACCAACGGGGAATACAGCGATAAGCGCTGGCTGGCGCTGGTCCTGCTCTGCTCGGCTCAGTTCGTCGTCGTCCTCGACGCCTCGATCGTCAACGTGGCGCTGCCGACGATCGGCAAAGCGCTCGACTTCTCCCAGGAGAACCTGCCCTGGGTGGTCAACGCCTACGTGCTCACCTTCGGCGGCTTCCTCCTGCTCGGCGGCCGCACCGCCGACCTCGTCGGCCGCCGCAAGGTCTTCATGGCCGGACTGCTGCTGGTCGCGGTCGCCTCGTTGGCCGCCGGCTTCTCCGCCACCGAGGGACAGCTGATCGTCGCCCGCGCCGCCCAGGGGCTCGGCGCCGCGATCATCTCCCCCGCCGCGCTCTCAATCGTCACCACCACCTTCAGCGACGGCTCGGAGCGCAACAAGGCGCTCGGCGTCTGGGGCGCGGTCGCCGGCTCGGGCGGCGCCGCCGGGGTCCTGCTCGGCGGCATCCTCACCGACGGCCTCGGCTGGGAGTGGGTGCTCTGGGTCAACGTGCCGGTCAGCCTGATCGCCTTCGCGCTCTCGCCGCGGCTGATTGCCGAGAGCCGCATGGAAGGCGAGAAGCGCGTCTTCGACGTCGCCGGCGCGGTCACTGTAACCGCCGCCCTATCGGTCCTGGTCTACGCCCTCGTCGACGCCAACAGCGCCGGCTGGGGCTCAACCCAGACGATCGGCCTGATCGTGCTCTCAGTGCTGCTGATGGCGGCTTTCGTCGCGATCGAGCTGCGGGCGAGCAAACCACTGGTGCCGTTCTCGATCTTTCGCATCCGCACCCTGACCGGGGCCAATGTGGTCGGCCTGCTGGTCGGCGCCTCGCTCTTCTCGATGTTCTTCTTCATCTCCCTATATATGCAGCAGGTGCTGGGCTACAGCGCGATCCACGCCGGGCTCTCCTACCTGCCGCTGGCCCTGGTGATCATGGCCTCGGCCGGGATCGCCTCGCAGCTCGTGACGAAACTCGGCTACAAGCCGGTGCTCGCGATCGGCCTGCTCCTGATCGTCATCGGCCTTGTCTGGTTCAGCCGCGTTTCGGTCGGCGGTGGCTTCACCACCGACATCCTCGGGCCCTCGCTGTTCGCCGCGGCCGGGCTCGGCTTCGCCTTCGTGACGACGACGATCGCCGCTGTCTCGGGGGTCGACGAGAACGAGGCCGGGCTCGCCAGCGGTCTGATCAACACCTCGCAGCAGGTGGGCGGCGCGCTCGGGCTCGCCGTGCTCTCCGCGGTTGCGATCTCCGCCACCAGCGACGCGGCCTCCACCGGCTCGGGTCACCTCAGCGCCCTGACCGAGGGCTTCCAGGCGGCCTTCCTCGGCGGCGCCGCGATCGCCGCGCTCGGCTTCGTGCTGACGCTGGTCCTGATCCGCGGCAGCGACAGTCGCGCCCACGTGGAACTGGGCAAAAAGGCGGCCACGGAAGCCGCATAACCGACCGCTTCAGTAGGATTTAGTCCGTGCTGTTTTCGACCAAAGCTGAGTACGGGGTGCGCCTGATGGTTGAGCTGGGCCGCCAGCCCGGTTCGGCGGCGCCGATCTCACTGAGCTCGGTCGCCGAGGCGGAGCGGCTGCCGCTCTCCTATCTAGAGCACCTGGTCGCAAAGCTGCGCAAGGCCGGCCTGGTCACCTCCACCCGCGGCGCCCACGGCGGTTACCGCCTGGCCAAGCCGGCGGAGGAGATCACGATGGACGCGGTGGTCGAGGCGCTCGAAGGGCAGATCGCCCCGATGGAGTGCTTCCACGACACGCCCGACGGCAAAGTGCTCTGCTCGCACGAGGACGACGGCGACCTCGCCTGTTCGACCAAGCTGCTGTGGATGCGCGTGCAGGGCGGCGTGACCAAAGCCCTCTCGGGCACCACCCTGGCCGAGCTGGTCGCCTTCGGCGGCCAAACCGACGGCGCCGAACCTCGCGCCACGGTCGGCACGGCCGCCTGACCCAAGACCTTCCAAACACCGAAACAGGAGTGAAATGGCTGAGCTGGAGATACGCAACCTGCACGTGAGCGTCGAGGACAAGGAGATCCTCCGCGGGCTCGATCTCGACGTGGAGAAGGGCAAGGTCCACGCGCTGATGGGTCCGAACGGCTCCGGCAAGTCGACCCTGGCCAACGTGATCATGGGCCATCCCGCGCTCGAGGTCACCGAGGGCACCATCACCTTCAAGGGCGAGGACATCACCGAGGCCGCCCCCGACGAGCGCTCGCGCGCCGGCCTCTTCATGGCCTTCCAGTACCCGGTCTCGATCCCCGGCGTCTCGGTCAGCAAGTACCTGCGGATGGTGATCAACGCCCACCGCGAGGCGCGTGGCGAGGAGCAGATCAAGATCAAAGACTTCGCCAAGGTCGCCCAGGAGGCGATGGCACTGGCCAACATCCCCAAAGACTTCTCCAGCCGCTACCTCAACGACGGCTTCTCCGGCGGCGAGAAGAAGCGGATGGAGCTGCTGCAGCTGGCCTTGCTGCGGCCCGAGATCGCGGTCCTCGACGAGACCGACTCGGGGCTCGACATCGACGCCCTGCGCACGGTCGCCGAGGGCGTCAACCAATTCGCCGGCCCCGACATGGGAGTGCTGATCATCACCCACTACCAGCGCATCCTGCACATGGTCAAGCCCGACTTCGTTCACGTCATGTTCGAGGGCCGGATCGTCAAGGAAGGCGGCCCCGAGCTGGTCGGCGTGCTCGAGGAGAAGGGCTATGGCTGGATCCGCGAGGAGGTAGAGGCAGGCGCCAGCGCCTGAGCGGGAGAATGATGGAGCAGACGACGACCAAGAGCTCCTCCCCGTTCCCGATCGAGAAGGTCCGCGCCGCCTTTCCCGCGCTCGAGCGCGAGGTGCACGGCAAGCCGGTTGCCTACCTGGACAGCGGCGCCAGCGCCCAGCGGGTGCTGGCCTCGATCCAGGCGGTCGACCGCTACGAGCGCACCAGCCACTCCAACGTCCACCGCGGCTCGCACACCCTCTCGGCCGAGGCGACCGCAGCGTATGAGGGCGCGCGGGCGACGGTAGCCGATCACCTCGGCGCCGCCGACCGGCGCGAGGTGATCTTCGTCCGCAACGCGACCGAGGCGATCAACCTCGTAGCGCGCACCTGGGGTGGCGCCAACATCGGCGAGGGCGACCGCATCGTCCTCACCGAGATGGAGCACCACTCCAACATCGTCCCCTGGCAGCAGCTGGCCGAGTGGGTCGGGGCGGAGATCGACTGGGTGCCGGTCGGCGAGGACGGGCTGCTCGACATGGACGCCTACGCGGCGCTGCTCGAGCGCGGGCCGAAGCTCGTCGCCGTCACCCACGTCTCGAACGTGCTCGGCAGCGAGAACCCGCTGGCGGAGATCTCGCGGCTGGCGCACGAGGCGGGCGCGCTGGTGCTTGCCGACGGCGCCCAAGCCGCGCCGAAGATGGCGATCGACGTGGCCGAGCTCGGCGTCGATTTCTACGCGATCACCGGTCACAAGCTCTACGCGCCGACTGGGATAGGGGCGCTCTGGGCGAGGCTCGACTTGCTGCGCTCTATGCCGCCCTTTCTCGGCGGCGGCTCGATGATCCGCAAGGTGACCAAGGAGGGCACGACCTACGCCGATCCGCCGGCCCGCTTTGAGGCAGGGACTCCGGCGATCGCGCAGGCGATCGGCATGGCCTCGGCGCTGCGCTGGATGGACAGCGTCGGAATGGACGCGATCCGCGGGCACGAGCAGCAGATCGCCGCCTACGCGCTGGCACGGCTCGGCGAGGTCTCCGGCCTGGGCGTCTTCGGCCCCGCGGCCAGTCCCGAACGGCTCGGCCCCGTCTCCTTCGAGCTCGATGGAGTCCACGCCCACGACGTCTCCGAGATCCTCGACCGCCACGGCGTCGCCGTCCGCGCCGGCCATCACTGCGCGCAGCCGCTGATGGACCGCCTCGGTATCCCCGCCACCGCCCGCGCCAGCTTCGGCGTCTACACGACGCCGGAGGAGATCGATCGCCTGGTCGAGGGCCTCCACGACGCCCGTCGCATTTTCGGGGCCTGACCGGCAGACCGCATCAACTCCTCCGCCCAGGAGATGGATGAATTGACGCAGTTGCTCAGGAGCGCCCCGGGGAGCCGGCCGGCGGCGTTCCCGGCGGGGGTGCCGGGCCCCAGCTAAGACGACCATCGTCGCCGCTGATCGGGATCTTCTTGCCGCCCATGGCCCGTGCGTTCAGGGCGGTGTCGGCGATCGCCTTGACCCGCGACAGAACCTCGCGGACCTCGCTCTTGCGTCCCTGGTAGCCCCACTGGTGGAGGTCGGCGGTGAGGCCAGTCGCATCGATGCCGGCGGCGTGGGCTAGATAGAGCGCTCGCGGCATGTGGAAGCCCTGAGTGACGACGACCGCGTCCTTGACGCCGAAGATGCCGTGCGCCCTCACCATCGTCGCCCAGGTGTCAAAGCCGGCGTGGTCCTCGAAGATCACGCGGCCGGGCACGCCGTCGGCGACCAGCGCCTTGCGCATCGTGTCGGGCTCGTCGTAGGCCCAGGTGTGGTGATCGCCGGAGACAAGGATGCGATCGACCTTGCCGGCCCGCCAGAGAGCATCGGCCTGGCGCACGCGATCGGCCAGCATCGCGCTCATCTTGCCGTTGGGCTGGACCAGGGCGCCGGGCACGATCGCAACCTGGGCGTGGGGCACGTCGGCGACGTTAGCCGTCGCCTCGCCGTCAGTACTGAGCAGGATGTAGGCATTGGCGCCGGCAATCGTGAGCACGACCAACGTTCCCCCGACCATCGTGGCCTTGGAGAGTCGCGGCCAGCGCCGCATCGGGTACGTCAGCTTGCGCATCAACCCCCGCATCGCGGCCCAAAGTAGCAGCGACCGGGCCGGTGCAACGCGTTGTGGCCCTCTTGGGTGGACAACGCGTTGCACCGCTTCGCTAGCGTCTCTTGACATGGACGAGCTCTACCGCGACCAGATCCTCGAGCACTACAAGCGGCCGCATAACTTCGGGCGGCTGGATCAGCCCGATCTCGAGTTCGAGGACACCAACCCCTTCTGCGGCGACGAACAGCACGTGATGATCAAGCTCGACGACGAGGGCCGGGTAGCGGAGATCGCCTTCGAGGGCAAAGGCTGCGCGATCTCGACCGCTGCGACCTCGCTGCTCACCGACGAGCTGGCGGGGAAGACCCGCGAGGAGCTACTGCGGCTGCCCAAGGAGTATGTCCTCGACCTGCTCGGCATAGATATCTCGGCGACGCGGATGAAGTGCGCGATGCTCGGCCTCAAGGTCGTGAAGAGCGCCAGCCTCGGCGAGCCGGCCGAATGGGAGGACGAGGGCACCATCGGGGACCCGACCGAGGCCGCCGAGATTTGACCGAGGTCGGTTCCGGTGCGCCTTTTGCACCGAGCTAGTGCATAAGGCGCACCGGAGGCGTGTAGGCGCACCGGAAGGCGTGTCAGGCGCTCTCTGGCGGCGCGTTCTCGCTGAGGGCGATGACCGCGAAGGCGGCGCCGTGGGGGTCGGTGAGGATGGCGAAGCGGCCGACCGGGAGGTCGATCGGACCCATCATCAGGGTGCCGCCGTGCTCGGTTGCCTGGGCCACCGTCGCGTCTGTGTCCTCGGTCGCGAAGTAGGCGAGCCAGTGGTTGGGGATCTCCTCCGGCACGCCGCGCTCGACCATGTCAAGGATGCCGCCCACCGGGCCGCCGTCGAGGGCGATCGTCGTGTAGCTCTCGTTCTCGCCCATCTTCATCTCTTCGAAGTCCCAGCCGAAGACGGCGCCGTAGAAGGCCTTGGCGCCCTCGAGGTCGCGGGTGTTGAGTTCGTTCCAGGCGAGGGCGCCAGGCTCATTGACAAGACCGGCGCCCGGGAAGGTGCCGGGCTGCCAGATGCCGAAAACTGCTCCGGCCGGGTCGGCGAAGACCGCCATCCGGCCCAACTCCATCACGTCCATCGGCTCGGCGAGTACGCTGCCGCCCGCCTCCTTGACCGCCGCCGAAATGGCGTCCGCGTCGGCGACCGAGACGTAGCTGCTCCAGGCGGGCGGCTGGCCCTCCTGCATCAGCGGCATCATCCCGGCGACGTCGCGGCCGTTCTTGGTCACCCGGCGGTAGCCGCCGGTCTGCTCGACGTTTTCGCTCTCCGGCACCTGCCAGCCGAAAAGCGGGCCGTAGAAGTCGATCGACACACCCAGATCAGGTGAGCCAAGATCTACCCAGCACGGGGTCCCGGGCTCGTAGCTAGCTCTCTCGCTCATCGTCTCTCCAATCGTCGCAGCGATCTGCACCAACCTTGTCTGCCTGCCGGTGGAGAAGTTGATGCGGTTCGCGTGGGAAGTCGGTTGGCTCGATCATCCACCCAAGACTTGTCGCGGGTCAAGGCCCTGTTACGGTGCCGCGAGCCGAGCCGGCCATCTCGCTAAAATCCGACCTTAGAAGTAGGATTAAGTCTCAACCCGCACTAGCTGCCCGCGGAAGTCTCGATTCCCTTGCCAGATACCGTCGGAACATCCATCTCCGTATGCCCCGCTGCCGAGCTGCCGGACGGCTCTATGCGCCTGGTCGAGCACGAGGGGCGAAAGATCGGCGTATTCAACTGCGAGGGGACGCTCTACGCGATCGAGGACCGCTGCTCGCATGATGACGGGCCGCTCGCCGAGGGCGAGTTCGACCCGGCGGCCTGCACGGTTGAGTGCCCGCGCCACGGCTCCCTCTTCGACCTGACCACCGGCAGGCCGAAGACACTCCCAGCTTTCGCTCCGGTGCAAACGTTCACGGCGGCCGTCGTGGACGACACGATCACCCTGGAGGTCGAATAAGCATGGCTACACCCGAGGTCGTAGCGGAGAAGCGCTCGCTCGCCGGCATCAACGCCGACTACAAGGAGAAGTTCGGCTTCCACGACTCCGAGTCGGGCTACGCCTACAAGGCGCCGAAGGGCCTCTCGCGTGAGATCGTCGAATCGATCTCCGAATACAAGGACGAGCCGCAGTGGATGCGCGACTTCCGCCTCAAGTCGCTCGAACACTTTGAAAACCGCCCGACTCCGACCTGGGGCGGCAACCTCGGCCAGATCGACTTCGACGACATCCATTACTTCGTCCGCGCCTCGGAGAAGAACAGCCGTGACTGGAGCGAGGTCCCCGAGGACATCAAGAACACCTTCGACCGGCTCGGCATCCCCGAGGCTGAGCGCAAATTCCTCTCCGGGGTCGGCGCCCAATACGAGTCTGAGGTCGTCTACCACCAGGTCAACGAGAAGCTCGAGGCCCAGGGCGTGATTTTCACCGACATGGACACGGCCCTGCGCGAGCACGAGGACCTGGTGCGCGAGTACTGGGCGACGATCATCCCGCCCAATGACAACAAGCTGGCGGCGCTCAACTCCGCGGTCTGGTCGGGCGGCTCCTTCGTCTACGTGCCGGCCGGGGTCAAGGTCGAGATGCCGCTGCAGGCCTACTTCCGGATCAACACCGAGAACATGGGCCAGTTCGAGCGCACCCTGATCATCTGCGAGGAGGGCGCCGACGTCCACTACATCGAGGGCTGCACGGCGCCGGTCTACTCAACCGACTCACTGCACTCCGCCGTGGTCGAGATCTGCGCCAAGCCGAGCTCGCGGGTTCGCTATACGACCGTGCAGAACTGGTCGCAGAACGTCTTCAACCTCGTCACCAAGCGCGCCGTCGCGCACGAGAAGGCGACGATGGAGTGGGTCGACTGCAACCTCGGCTCGAAGCTGACGATGAAGTACCCCTCGATCTACCTGCTCGGACCCGAAGCCCACGGCGAGATTCTCTCGATCGCCTTCGCCGGCGATGGACAGCACCAGGACGCCGGCGGCAAGATCATCCATGCGGCGCCGCGCACCTCGTCCTCGATCTTCTCCAAGTCGATCTCCAAGGACGGCGGCCGGGCGACCTACCGGGGCCTGCTTGAAATCGCCGACGGGGCGACCGAGTCCCGCTCCAAGGTCGTCTGCGACGCCCTGCTGCTCGACGAGGACTCGCGCTCGGACACCTACCCGACGATCCGCATCGACGAGAACGACGCAGACGTCGGCCATGAGGCAACCGTCTCCAAGATCGGCGACGAGCAGCTCTTCTACCTGCAGAGCCGCGGGCTCGACGAGGAGGAGGCCTCAAAGATGATCGTCAACGGTTTCATCGAGCCGGTGACCAAGGAGCTGCCGATGGAGTACGCGGTCGAGCTAAACCGCCTGATCGAGCTGCAGATGGAGGGTTCGATTGGCTGAGGTAGCGACGCTGCCGCCCCTCCCCGACCAGAAGACCAAGGGGTGGGAATTCACAGATCTCTCCAGGTTGGAGCTCGACTCGTATGAGCCCGGCTCAACCGAGGCCTCGCTAGGTGCGGCCGCCGGCGCCGTCATCCTGCCGCTGAAGGAGGCGAGCGAATCGCGACCGGAGCTGGTCGAGGGACAGCTTGGCTCGCTGGCTCCGGGCGACGATCCCTTCGTCGCACGAAACGACGACGCCTGGAGCGACGGCGTTCTCGTCCACGTGCCTGCCGGGGTGAAGGTCTCCGAGCCGATACGGGTCGAGGTCCCGCTCGGCGAGAGCGGCATTGCGCTCAACTGGCGCACCCTGATCGTGCTCGAGGAGGGCGCCGAGGCCGAGGTCTGGGAGCACTGGTCCTCGCCCAGCGACGACATCGACGCCCTGCTCAACTCGGTTGTCGAGCTGCGCGTCGGCCAGGCGGCGACACTGCGCTACGTCAACACCCAAGACATCTCCGAGCGGGCCTGGATCTTCGCCACCCAGCGCGCCCAGGTGGAGCGCGACGCCCGGCTCGACTGGACCGCGCTCGGGTTCGGCTCGGCAAACGGCAAGGTGCGGATGGAGACCAACCTGGCGGGCCCGGGCTCCGAAGCCCGCGTCACCGGTGGGTATGCCGGCGGGCCGGGCCAGCACCTCGACTACGACACAACCCAGGAGCACGCGGCGCCCAACACCAACTCCGACCTCGCCTTCCGCGGCGTCCTCGCCGCCGGCTCAACGGCGGTTTGGCGCGGCATGATCCGCGTCGATCCCGACGCACAGCAGACCGACGCCTTCCAGGAGAGCCGCAACCTGCTGCTCTCGACCGAGGCCCACGCCGACGCGATCCCCGGCCTGGAGATCGAAGCCGACGACGTGCGCTGCACCCATGCCGCGGCCGTCGCCCAGGTCGATCGCGATCAGCTCTTCTACCTCACCTCGCGCGGGCTCGCCGAGGCCGAGGCGAAGTCGCTGATCATCGAAGGCTTCCTCGAGTCCCTGGTCGAACGGCTGGCCGAGGGGCCGGTCCGCGACGAGATTTCCGCCGCGCTCGAGCGCCGGCTCGCCGAGATCCTCTAGCCCCTAATCCTCTTCGCGCTTCTTGCGGCGTTCGGCGAGCAGGACAGCCATGTCTCCAGTATGAACTGCTTAGCACCGGGACCGCGGTCTTGCGAGCGACGGTCCCGGTGCATAAGGGAGAGGGAGAGTCAAGTGAATGGACTCATCCGTAGTAAACCACTTTGTTCAAAGTCTGCATCAGTAAAAAACCCTGCTTAACGGTTAGTACATCCTGCGCTTTCCGCAAAAAGCGGAAACTACCCATTGCCCACCGACAACAGGTAGAGGCCGAAGCAGGTAAAAGCAACCATGACAGCAAGCATCCAGTACTGCGAGCGAGCGGCCTGTTTGTAATTGCCCCAGTAGGCAGTGGCGCGATCGTGAGCAAGGGTGAGGCCGACGACGTGGCCAACGACAAGCGCCCCCACCTGGACGTACCAGATCGCGTTAGCGCTGAGGATCCTGAAGTTGATCCCCCCAGAGGCCGTGCCAAAGAGGTTCGTCGTCGCCGTGCCGAGTGGATCGGAGAGCAGGTAGGTGAACTGCGCCTGCTCCTGAAAGACGAAAAGGCTGAAGTAGTGCGCCACAAGGTAGGCAAAGGCGATCGGGATCAGCGTGTGGGCGAAGCCGGCCCGCAGCTTTTCGCGCGGCGGAGCGCCGCGCACGGTGGCCATGCCACGGACGCCGATCAGGTAGACCAGGCCAACCCCGACAAAGCAGAGCAGCATGAAGATCGTGTCCGCCAGTCGCAGGGAGGTGGTCAGGCCGAGCCCGGTTTCCGCCAGCCATTCGAAGGTCTTGATGATGGCGTTCTTGAAAGCACCCTCCTGGGCCCCATCGAAGCTGGTGCTCGCGATCGAGGCGATCACAACCGCGGCGGAACCAGGAACGGTCGCCCAGTGCGTCGAGGCGGACAGCGGAAGGCGCCGACCGAGCCGGCCATCGCGTACGCCGAAGGCCCCTAGCTGAGAGAACATGCCAAAGTAAACGGAGAACACCTCCCCCGTCTGACACCACCTCTCGACACCGAAAAGAGTCATCATCGTCAGCGTGTAGAGGGTGTAGATAAGCGCCGCCATTCCAGCCGAGTGGGGCGAGAGGCCCACCGCCACACCACCGCTCGCCCCGTAGACGACCTCCAGCCAGACCACGGCGAGCAAGGTGACAGCGGCAGGCCAGCGACCGAGACGCTCCGGATACCGGAAGTGAGCGGGAGGCTGGCCCGCGACCAGGGTGAAAGTTCCGCCGATCGCCCGAGCGACGGCGCGCCAGGGATTGAACGGCCGAAAGACGTCACCGAAGATCACGCTGAACAGTGGAAAGCCCAACCAGGCAGTGACATAGAGGAAGGTCAGGGCGAAATTGCGGTCGGGCGCTTCGGTGCCCTTCAGGCCGGCGTAGATAGAGAAGCCGAGAAAGAACACCCCGATCACGCCGCAGAGCACCTGCATCGGAATGCTCAGCAGGACACTCGCGAAACGCTCGTCGAGGGGGCGCCAACGTTCCTCCTCGAAGCGTGGTTTGCGCCACGCTGCCGAGAGGGCAAAGAAGGAGATGATCAGGACAATCGACGCCGCCCAGGCAAAGAGCCAGGCGGGGATCGGCAGGTCCTTCCGCGCGACCAGCGCGTGCGCGAGCGGCAGGAAGAAGCTCATGGATTGACGGTCAGTTCAAGAATCTGTTCCTTACGGCCCTCGAGCTCGGCCTCGAAGACGCCTTCGATCGTGGCGGGGAAATCGAAGCTGACCGAACCACCAGCCTTAACGTCCTTCATAATGTCGTAGCCGTGCATGTGGACCTCGTCGCTGACGTCGGAGTCCACCTTGAAGCGGACCTGTTCACCCTTGTTGTAGGTCAGGTCCGCGATGCCGCCGACGGGTTTGCCGTGTTTGATCACGATCGTCGTGACCTTGCCGCCGGTGTTGGACGTGGTCTTGCTGCTGTCGTCGTTCTTCAGCACGACCAGCAGCACGATCGCGACGACGATGACCGCAATGCCGGCGATGAGACGCGTGGTGTTCGAATTCATTGCTTGCTCCTAGAGTTCGGGCACGGCGAAGCCCGCGCCACGTTTACCCACGGCGACGGCCGCAGGCAGGCTTGGATCTAGGGAGCGAGCGGCGGCGGGCGCTGGGCGAAGCCGAAGGCAAGCAGGAGCCCGCCCCGAATCGCGTGCGAGCGGGGCTGCCTCGGGCGCCTCCCGCTCCTTGCCCTGCGCGCACGGGGCCGGGACCAGATCCGCTCGGAGATCTTGACGATCGCCTTGAAACCCGGGTAGTGACCGAACAGAAGCGAGCCGAGCAGCAGGAAAAGCGGAATCAGCGCCACGGCGATCTCGAGCATTGCTCTGAAAATCTAGCGGAGTCGGTGCCCTCGCCAGCGAATAACGTTCGCGCCGAATGCGGCCAGAGCGAGACAACATCGCGGTACCCGACCTTCCCGGCGAGATCGTCTGGGTCGGCGAGCAGCCCCAGTCGATGCCGGCCCTGACCGCCGCCGGCCCGGTCCTCGTCCACTTCATCGACTTCGCCCAGTTGAACAGCGTTCGCACGCTCCCGTACCTGGTTGAGTGGGATCGTCGCTATCGCGAGGCGGGGTTGGCGACGATCGGCGTGCAGGCACAGCGCTTCCCCTTCGGCTCGGATCCAGGCCAGGTCTCAGCGGGCCTTGCCGATCTCGGCGTCGGCTTCCCGGTTGCGATCGACACCGAGCGCAAGCTCTGGCTCGCCTACGGCTGCGAGGGCTGGCCCAGCCTCTTCCTCTGGACGAACGGGGGTGCGTTGAGCTGGTTCCACTTCGGCGAGGGCGAATACCTGGGCACCGAGATGGCGATCCAGGAAGAGCTGCGCGAGCTGGACGCGCTGCGCTCGCTGCCAGAGCCGATGGAGCCACTGCGTCCGACCGACTCACCCGGCGCCAAGGTGATGCCCCCCACGCCCGAGCTCTTCCCCGGTGGCTCCTGGGAGCAACCCTGGACCGGCGGCGCGCTGGAGCTCGACTACGAAGCCGGCGGCGCTTACGCCACGGCGGAGGGCGAAGGCACGCTTTCGGTCACCATCGATGGCAACGACACCTGCCAGCTCGAAATCACCAGGCCTCGCCTCTACACGCTCGCCGACCACGAGCGCCACGAGAGCCACCACCTCCAGCTCGTGCCCTCCCCAGGCCTCCGAATCTGGTCCGTAAGCTTCGCCGCCGGCATCCCGTAGCAGGAGAGTTCCCGCTCCCCCCTACGCCGAAGTCGCCGCCAAAGCCTCGCGAATCTCCTTCGGAAGCATGAACCGCACGTCCTCGTGAACCGTCCGCAACTCGGAGACGTCTTCGGCCCCACGTTCGCGAAAGAGCTCGACCAGGCGCTCCACCAGCTCCTCGGGGGCGCTGGCGCCAGAGGTGATGCCGACCGTCTCGACGCCCTGCAGCCACTCCTCCTCGACCTGGGTGTGGTTGTCGATCAGGTGCGAAGCGGCGCCGTGTTCGCGCGCGACCTCGACCAGGCGGTTCGAGTTCGACGAGTTGGTCGAGCCGATGACGAGGACCAGGTCACACTCGCGGGCAAGTTGCTTGACCGCGATCTGGCGGTTGGTCGTGGCGTAACAGATGTCGTCTGACTTGGAGCTGACGATGCCGGGAAACTTGGCCCGTAGGGCGGCTATCACCTCCGCCGTCTCGTCGACCGAGAGCGTCGTCTGCGTGATGAAGGCGACCTTGGCGGGATCGGCGACCTCGAGGCTCTCGACTTCGTCCGCGGTTTCGATCAGGACGATGCTGTCCGGCGCCTCGCCAGTGGTTCCTTCGACCTCCTCGTGGCCGGCGTGGCCGATCATCACGATCGTGTAGCCCTCGGCGGCGAAGCGCCGCGCCGAGACGTGGACCTTGGTCACCAGCGGGCAAGTAGCGTCGATCGTGCGCAGCTTGCGCGCGGCAGCGTTGTCGTGGACCGCGGGGGCGACGCCGTGGGCGGAGAAGACGACCATCTCGCCCTCGGGCACCTCGGTCTCCTGCTCGACGAAGATCGCGCCCCGCTTGGCCAGTTCCTCGACCACGTGCTTGTTGTGGACGATCTCCTTGCGCACGTAGACGGGGGCGCCGTAGAGCTCGAGCGCGCGCTCGACCGTCTGCACGGCGCGGTCGACTCCGGCGCAGTATCCGCGCGGGGCTGCAAGCAGGACCCGTTTCGGGGCCCCGGTGGCGAGGAATGGCATGCCCTCAGAGTAGCCGGGCGCCGCTCCCGATTCGTTCCGGTGCGCCTTATGCACCCCATGCGTGCATAAGGCGCACGGAGGCATTGATGTGGGCCAGCTAGCCTTGCGGAATGGCTACCCAAGGCCGCCACCTCGACCGGCTCACCGCCGTCGACGCCTCGTTCCTGACCAACGAGACCTCGGCGAGCCACATGCACGTCGGCGCGATCCTGATCTTCGAGGGACCGCCGCCCAAATACGTCGACCTGGTCGAGCACGTTCGCGGGCGCCTCAACCAGGTGCCGCGCTTTCGCCAGCGCCTCGTCGTGCCGCCCTTGGACGCCGGCCGGCCGCTCTGGGCCGACGACGTCAACTTCAACCTGACTTACCACATCCGTCACACCGGACTGCCGGATCCAGGCGGCGAGCAGCAGTTGAAGCGGCTCGCCGCGCGGGTCTTTTCGCAGCAGCTCGACCGCTCCAAGCCGCTCTGGGAGCTCTGGCTCGTGCAAGGCCTGGAGCGCGACCGCTTCGCCCTGCTGACCAAGACCCACCACGCGATGGTCGACGGCATCTCCGGCGTCGACATCGGCACCGTCCTCTTCGACCTCGAGCCGGTGCCTGAACCCGCCGCCGGCGACGACGGCTGGGTACCCGCGCCGCAGCCAAGCACGATCGACCTCGTCGCGCGCGGCGCGGTCGACGCGATGGCGGCGCCGGTGAAGATCGTCGAGCGCGCGGTGGAGGCGGTGCGCCACCCCGATTCGGCGGCACGGCGGATCGGCGAGGCGCTGGAGGGCGTCGGCGAGGTCGTCGGCGCCTTCGCCGATCCGGCTCCCGATGTGCCGCTGAACCGACAAATCGGCCCCCACCGCCGCTTTACTTGGGCGCGTTCGGAGCTGGCCACCTTCAAGCGGATCAAGGACGCTCTCGGCGGCACCGTCAACGACGTCGTCCTCGCGGTGGTGACCGGCGCGCTGCGCGAGTGGCTGCACAGCCGCAGCGTGCGCACCGAGGGGCTGGAGCTGCGGGCGTTGGTACCGGTCTCGATCCGCAGTCAGGACGAGCGCGGGGACCTCGGCAACCGGATCGCGGCGATGCGCGGTCCCCTGCCGGTCTACGTCGAGGACCCGGTGCGGCGACTGCGCGTGGTCAGCGAGCAGATGGAGGGGCTGAAGCGCTCCAAGCAGGCGCTGGGCGCCGAAGTGATTTCACGCTTCAACGACTTCGCGCCGCCGACGCTGCTGGCGCAGGCCTCGCGGATCAACTTCTCGACCCGCCTCTTCAACCTGATCGTCACCAACGTGCCGGGCCCGCAGATCCCGCTATACGTGCTGGGCCGAGAGCTCGAGGAGGTCTTCCCGGTCGCCTTCCTGCCGCAGAACCACACAATGGCGGTGGCGATCATGAGCTACAACGGCCGGGTCGGCTTCGGCCTGCTGGCCGATTACGACTCGATGGAGGACGTCGAAGCGATCGCCGAGGGGCTGAATCGGGCGCTCGCCGAGCTCGAGGAGGCCGCGTCGGCGGCCGCTCGTACCTGAGTCAGCCCACGGCCCGCGCCAACTAGGCTAAGTCGGTGGCAATCCTCGTCGCCCTCTTCATAGTCATCCCGATCATCGAGATCTACGTGATCATCCAGATCGGCTCGCTGATCGGCGTCTGGCCCACCGTGGCGCTGCTGATCGCCGACGCCGCGCTCGGCTCGATGCTGCTGCGCCATCAGGGGCGCGGCGCCTGGCGCCGCTTCAACACCGCCCTCGCCGAGCGCCGTTTCCCCGGCCGCGAGGTCGCCGACGGCCTCCTGATCGCGATCGGCGGCACCCTCCTGCTCACCCCGGGCTTCGTCACTGACATCTTCGGCGCGATCCTGCTGATCCCACCGACGCGGGCGCTCGTCCGGCGCCTGATGCGCGGCTACGTTGGTAAGCGGTTCCTGGTCATGGGCGTGCCGGGGACGGCGGGGCGAGGTGGTGGCCCGACAGGACCCGCAACCTCGAGGCGTCACTACGACTACGACGCCACGGCCGAAGAGATCGATGCGGACGATCCAAGATTGACCGGCTGAGCAGCGCCACCGCTGAGCGCCAAAGCGAACGTTAGGGTCCACCAATGCTCGAAGTTGCTTTTGTCGTCGTATCTCTCCTACTCGGAGTCGGGGAGTTCTACGTCTGGCACGCAGGTCTTTTTTGGCACGAGCCAAAGAAAGACCCGCGCAACTTCCCTCCTCGCTGGTAGGTCGTCGAGGACAGCAACGCACTAACCGTTGGACCCCGCGGGGCCGCCCGAGCCGCCAAAGAAACACAGCACGAACGTCTCGCCCACCCAGATTGACTGTGACCGGATCCCAAGCGGAAAGGGACGTGCCGAATTGCCATCTCGATGGTGGACAGTAAGCGTGACGACGTTCGGCGGCGAGACTTCGAGCGTCGTGGAACGCTTTTGCCGACCGGCATCGTGGGCATCGGCCGCCTGGATGGAAGGCCACATGTTCACCATCGGCGAAATAGACGAACGCGTCGCGTTCGTCAACTTGCCGAAGTTCCTGGTCTTCTTCCAAGTGCACTTCCCAGGAATAGTCCTCGGGATCTGAAGGTCCATGGATCTCCGGAAACGACGTGCCTTTGCAAGGAGGAAGCGGATCGGCGGCCACGGTACTGCTCAGAGCAGCGCAGGCCAGTACGAGAGTTGCGACGAGCGCATAGACCCTCCCTTTCGACACACGAAACTGATCTTGTCTTGCCCAGACGGCATCCGATCGGCCGGAGGTGAACCGATGCCCTCGACCAGAGCTGACGCTAAGCCGCGAACGCCTGAGCTAGGCTTCATCCACCCTTGCGTTCTCCCGTTCGTCCCATCTTGTTTTTCGCGGCGGTAACCGGCGTGGTCATGGCATTTGGGAGCCTAGGCGCCGCCAGCGGCAGTAACGCCTCATGCTCTGCGGTTCCTACGGAACCGGCACTCGAACTCATCTTCCGACTGGAAGCTGGAACGAAGAAGGTCACGGCAAGCACTCGCCGGGCAGCGACGCGCATCGTCTGCAAGCGCTTGCAGAGGATCTTGGGTGCTGACGGCCAAGTTCAGGTGCTTACCGACAAACGACTCCGCGTGGTTCTGTCCAATGTCGGTGACGCCAGGCACGCGAAGCGAGCCGCCACGCAGATCGGCGAGGCCGGGCAACTCTACTTCTACGATTGGGAGTCGAACCTGATCGGACCCGAGCGAAAGATTGGCGGTGACCCGGGCAAGGTTCCGCCGGCCGCAGCCGTGCGCAAGGCGACTCGCGAATGGCGCGCCGCCGATCGCGATACTCGACGGCCAGCCGACGCACGGCTGATCCTGGCCGGCGCCTTCCCGAATGCCTACGGCGCGATCAAGCTGGCCTCCGAACAAAAACCAAGGAAGAACTGTGCAGCGTGCTCGGCTTCAACGCCCCGCTTTTACGTGTTCGATCGCTCTCCGTTTCACAAATTGATTGCCGGACCATTTTCCGGCAGAGCCGAGCTTCTCAATGCCGTGGGCCAACGGCACGGCCATAACGACGTTGTTCTCAAGGTCCCCGTGGGTATGACAATCGTCTCCGAACACCCGAGCAGCAGCACTGGCGAGATCATCCCGACAGCCGAACCCGGTTGGTTCGCGCTCAGAGACCGTCCGGCGCTGAAGGGCTCCGACATCCTCAGCCCCAACCAAGAAGTCGACGAAGTCGGCCGGCCAACCGTCACCTTCGGCTTCACCGCTAAGGGCCGGGTTGCTTTTGAGCGGCTCACCCGCAAAATCGCCAAACGCGGTCGGGCCTCCGCGGTTGGCCCGGTTAACGGGTACGGAGTCGAAGCCCTTTCCGGCCACTTTGCCACTGTTTTCGACGGCGAAGTAAAAACCCGGCCAATCATCAATTTCGCCGCCTTCCCCAACGGAATCGATGGCCGCACCGGTGCCCAAATCTCGGGGGGCTTCCCCAACATTCGGGCGGCCCAAGACTTCGTGAACATCCTGAGGATCGGGGGCCTGCCAGTCAATATGGCGTTGTTGAGCCAGCAGATGCTGCACGATCGTTCCGGGCGCACCCAGTCCTATGCCGCCATCGAGTAGATGACTAGTCGAGATCGCGGCCACCGAGGCGGCGCGGCGCCCACATGAGTCCGACGCCACGACCGCTAGGCGGAGGACGGCGCAAGGCGTTGGGGCAGGGCTTCGGGCTCCTTTGCCGAGTGGCTCTGGAGTCGTTAACCGTGTGTCAGACCTCAGGCGACTCCGTGATGGGGTCGGTGAGACGTAAACGGTGTTCATTTCGAAGCCTTCTGCCTCTTCGCGGACCCGCTTCAGCAACGTAGTCTTGCCATAGCGGCGCGGGGCGGTCAGACGACTGTTGGAATTGGCCTCGGCGAGCCGCAGCAGTTCCTCCAGCTCCTGCTATCAGAGGTGACGGAAATCCGCCACCTTTGTGGCGGCGACTCCGTCGCCCCGCTCGGTCTGATCAGCTTCCCGCCATCGCGGGGACTTCAGGATCCGGCGTCTGGGGCGCGAAAGGCTATCCGAGAGGTCTCCGCCGCTAACGATCCGGACTGGTTGCGATCGGCGAGACTAGAACCCGAGCGCGAACTTGGCGTCCTCGGTCATCATCTCTGGAGCCTTTGGGTGTGATCTACCTGCAATTCGATCGCTTCTGCTCGCCGTGGGGACGAATATGGGGACGACGGCTCCAAGCTGCCATCTGATGCGCAGATCGGAAGTACCATCAATGCAATGACTTCGCGCCAGTTCCGTATCGGGGGGCTCCTCCTTGCCACCGCCTTCGCCGCCCTCGGCATCTGGGCACTCGCTGAGCCCAGATACGCCACCGGCGCATTCTGGCTCGTAATGAGTATTGCGTAGCTGCTGCTCGCCCTCTTTAGGGACAAATTCGTCGACGCCCGGAAACGGCAGCGCGCTCGCCTCCGGTCCTAGGTCAAGTCGAAAATGCGATTACGGCGATGCACTCGCGGGCATCATCGGCAGGAGAGAAGTTCGCCGGCTGGCAGCCCACGAAGTGCTGTTTGAGTTGGTCGCTGCCCTAGCAAAGAGGTCTTCGTGCACGCGGATTGCTGAGGGCAGAGTACCCTTCGGAAACCGTGCTCTCCCGCTGGAATCGCATCGCTCCACCCCTCCTCTGCGTGATCTTCGCCGCCCTCAGCATCTGGTCGCTCACCGCTGACGACTACTCCACCGCCGGGCTCCAACTCGCGTTCAGTGCCTTTTGGCTGCTGGCGACCTTCCGGGGCAGGCGGACCGCAGCCGTGGGCCGACGGCACGGCGCCTAGGCGAAGCCCGGTACGAAGCAGCGAGGCACGCCCTCCATAGGCAAACTCGGCTCACCAATCTGTTTCTCGATTGCAGCTGCCGTGGGTGCCGCTTCAGTAGGTCGCCGCCGAGACTTGAGCGTCAGCGGCTACTTCGCCCTACTTCGAGGCCAGGCTTCAGATTCGCAACTCTTCGAAGCCCTTGCGCACGTTCTTCGGTGCCTTGCCGTTAATGATCAGCACCGAGCCCCCGCTGTCGTCATCCGGCTCGATCGTCGCAGTGATCGTGGCGTCGTCAGTGATCAGGAGGGCAAGCAGGCCGATCGGAAAGAACAGGACGGCAAGCAGAATCACTCCCCAGTGGCGATACTTGCGGTGATAGGTGATCGCCACCTCACTCTGTGACGTGAGCATGTAGCCGTTCGCGGCGAGTTGGCCAGTGCATGCCGCAAGCGCTTCGCGCAGCACCTCCTGCTGCTGCTTAGGCGTCTCAAATTCCAGATCGAAGTACTTCACCGCGCCTCCCCACTATTCCTGTTTGGAGGTCGCGCATCGTACCTGACCCAATTGCCACTGGTCATGTGGCCCACCGCCCGATGAGAAGCTCGGCAATGAGCCCCACGGACCACCCTCACGCCAGCCGCCCGGCCCGTGCGCCCGACCATGCCGGGTGCGTCGGTGACGGTTCGCCCCCACGCCAAGGGTGCCGGCCCATATGCCTTGACTGGCACCCGTAGTGCTTCGAGCTTCGTTAGCGCAGTAGTCCCAGGCCAGCGAGACAAGGTCGTGACTTCGTTTCTCGGAACTCGCCGCATCATGGTCCCGATGTTGGGCTCGAGTTCCTCGTTCGAAGTTGGCCGGTTTCCGGAGTCGCTTTACCCGTGAGCAGCCAAGGCCAGCACCACGGACAGCACGAGGCCGCTGGCGGCGATTAGGCCGTTAGCCACGATTTGCGCCACCCTGAGCCTGACTTCCCGCTGTTCCTGCTTGGCTGCCAACACCGCTTTCGCGTAGGCGACATGCTCGGACGCGAAGTAGTCGGGGTCGCTGTAGACGGCGAGCCACCGCTGCAACTCGCCGATGTTTCGCTTGTCCATTTCCTTCCGCTCGCGCTCGACGCGGGCGCGCTCGGCCTTGGACCAGAGGTCGTTCGCTTCGCCTCCGTTCTTCCTGCGCATTTCTTGGAGTTCCTGAGCAACAGGGTCATTCGCAATGGCCCGTTCGTACTCAATCTCTGCCGCTGACTTCTTCACCCTGCCAACAGGCTAGGGGTCAGACCGGCGGCTGAGCTATGCGCTGACAACAGCAACAATCACGCTTGCGATGGACGCGACGGCGCTAATGGCGGCAATCAAGACGACCAACTTGTAGAGCCTGACTTGCTCGCGTTCGCGTGCGGCCCGCTCCCTCTCTCTCGCCTCGACCGGGTCGTAGCCCGTTAGCTGCTGAAGCATCGAGGCGGCCGGATTCGCGAGCAACGGTTTGGGTTTTCGATGCTCCCTGCGAAGCCCTGCGAGCTGGTAGGCGATGGCGTTCAGCGCCTTCGCCTCCGGCGATTCCTCGGGCTCGTTCTCGCTCTGATCACTCAAGCGATCCAGACTAGAACCCTGACCGGCGGCACCCGGGCTATCAGTGACTTCGCTGCATCGGTCTCAACCCCAGACCTTGCCCGATTTACTGCGCTCGGTCTCGTCAGCACCCGTCTCCAGCGTACATGCGTCTCCGTGGGCTAGAACGCAACTAACGGCAGGACTGGCCCTGCCGGTATTTGTTTTCCTCAATCCCGCTCGCGGTCGCAGAGACTCTTGCGAGTCGCAAAGCCAACGGGTGAGATCGATGGCCCCTCCGTCATTTCGTCACGCTCGAACCCCTGGTGCTTCCGAGAATCGCTAGTGCCGTAATCCGAAGCCGCTCGGCGGGCTTGCGATCCGCGACTGACCTAGAGACCGTTGCGGCGGTTTTTGCGCGGCGCTTTCCAGCTTGCGCCGTCCCAAAAGATGAGCGCGAACAGATCTTCGACACGATCGCTCAGCTTTTCGATCCAGCGCCGCACGACCCAAAGGCTACATCCACAGACCACCGAATTCTGACCGGTCGAACTCTCTACCTCGCTCGGCACGCCAGCCCGCAGGCGCCTGGCTTACCCCTACCCGGACGCTCACTGGGCAAGCGGGCCGACGCAATGCCGCCCGAAGCAAAGCTGTGATCTAAACCGAGGACCTGCCAGTCGGACTGTGCCTGCCCCTGGCAGTTCGACGGCGAGATCGCCGACCCATTCCGGCCTGGCGTCCGGTCTAGAGTTGAAGGTCGCCGTTCCGGTAAAGGGAGCCGGAGGAGAGATGGTGGCGGCTTCGGGTCGATTCGCCGGCCCGGACATTTCAAAGCCACCCCCAGAACGGGAACTGGCAGAGGCATATCGACTGGTGCGCATGCCATGCCGGTGTTTTAGCTCGACGGCGAAATAGCTGGTGAACCCGGCGAACTCCGATCCCGGCGGTGACTCGCTGGCGCCAAAGGCAAGCAACCCGCCCGAGACCTTGATGCCCGCCGCCAGCCCGTAACCGGGTTTCGAGCTTTGGCTCTTGTGGCTTTTGCCCTTGCAGTTTTCCTTCGGCTCGCGGAAGTAGAACCCACGCGCACTGGCGGCGTCGACGCGGGTGAATCCCCGCTCTCCCCTGAACTCGATCGTGCCGCGAAACACGCCGTCTTCCCTTATCGCTGGACCGCCGCCGCAGATCGCGGGCGTGCGGCTGGTCGGCCCGGAGGGCTCGAAATGCGTCGATACGAGGCCAACGCCGGGGAACCTGGCGTTGATGTCCGCGTCCGGGGTCGCCGGAGAGTGAACGACGTAGGTCGCGGCAGAGTGCCCGCTGCTCGCCGTGAGTTCGACCCGGTGCCCGCTCCGCTCGACGGCGATCCGGAAACCCTGGGTGCCATTGAGCGTGAACTCGCTCTTGCGTTCGCCCTGGAACGTGACGTAGCCCGGCTTTGCGGATGCCGGCCCGGCGCTCGCCAAAGCCGCGACAAGCGAGACGAGCGCTGCCAACGCATAGATGCTCCCTCTCCCCACGCCGCGAAGACTACCTCAGTACCTAAGACATTACCCTCGCTTCCCGAAAATGCCTTTGGACTTGCCGGAGGGCCTGCAGAAGCACGTCTTCTGAGATCGTGGTGCTTCCGGGCTCAGGAGCCGGAAGCTCGAACCTCGCGAGCCGGCACTGTCGGACCTCCATTAGGCATGCAGAAGGGGCTGCACGACGAAGAAATGGAGCATCCAAAGTCGTCGGCGTGGGGCCGACCTACTGTGCTCGCTGAGATAGCGCTCCATGAACAAACGTCAACTCCCACGAAGCGTAGGACAGTATCCGAATTGGCCGAGGCTGGCCTTCGTATATCACGGACACGGCTTCCGGAGCGCCAAGCTTGGCCTCAACCTCCTTGAGCTTTGTTCCTATTTCGAGTTGGAGAACCTTCTTGGTGACTTTCGGACTTTGGAGGACTAGGTGGCCATTTTTCGGCGCAATCAGCTTGGAACGCGTCTTTAGGCGATTCTTTTCAAAAGAGAGCTGCCAAATTCCGTAGCTCAAGCTTTCGCTGTCGCCATCACTCCTCTCGGCGTCAGGCTCTCCAAGACGTTGCTTGACGAAATCGACTGACACTCCTTGCCTGAGATTAATAATTTGGCGAGTCAAGGCCCTAGGTGTTGCTTCAGTCTCCCACGGCGAGTCACCGCACCCGACCAGAAACGCTCCTAGCATCACTACGCATGCGGACATCAGCCATACTCCGGCCACACTCAGAGGCGCTATCCTCAAAGCGCCGAGCCTCAAACTTTTTCTATGCGGCTTCAATATCGAGAGGACCTCGTTGAGGCCGTGGATGAAACCCTGTTCGGCCGATTTCCTAAACTCGCCTTCACTACTACTCGCATCGCGGCAAGGATTCTCGGCCGATGGATCGATGCGTACCGTCATAAGCAACGACCCGCCGTGGGCACACATGCTTTCCGGCGACAAGCCGGGCTGCGAAACCTACTTTCGCTGGTACCTGAGCTGAAGCGCGGCTAGCTGGATTCAGTTGCCTAGCGGCTATTGACACCCAGTGAGCGGGTCGGCGCGCGACGCTAACCAGCACCCTAATCTCCTTTACTTCAGGAGACCTCACCAGGAAGAACAAGAGGCTTTGTGGGGAACGGCCGCCAAGCACGGTTCCACTCGCGGCTAGCTGGAATCTATGAGATGGCACGCTATACCCGCACGTCACGCTTTCGCCTGTGACCTGCCCACGGTCGAGCGTTCGAGTTGCCCAACAGCCTCGTCCCCTCTTGCCAAATAGCCAGACTCCCCAGGATGAGCCAGTTCCGCCGTGGCCACCAACTACCTTCACCGCACGGCTCGGAATAGAGCCACTTGACGCAGCCGTGGTCGAAGGACTAGAGAGCCATACAGCGACAGCACACATTATCGCAGCGCAACCAGAAATCAGCCTGGACCGTCCCTGAAAAATGTCATCCAACTTCACAGGCAACAAGGATGTCATCTTCTAGGTGTCCGCACTTGGACAGGTTTGATCAATTGAAATTTCCAGAAAATGTTCCGCTCCTTCGCCGTTGACATTGAATACAAAGCTCCAACTAACGTAAAGGCTATATTCCTTCCCCGGTTCGCAATAGTACAGAGCTTGCCACTTCTGGTAGTTCTGGCACGGATCTGTGATCCCCGTACATGCAGCTTCGATCGCTGGATACACCCGGTTTGGGGCCGAAATGTCATGCCAGCCGCCAGAGTATGGGCCCCTCTTGGACCATTGTGTTCCGAAGCTTTGAAGGGTAATCCCACCAAATCGGTTGCACTTTCGTACTACGGTCAGGAACAGAGTTCCCCGCTTGCTGCCTTTGGCCATGTGGCCCCACATCTTGCACTGGCATCCTGCATAGCCCGAATAGCAATCACTGTCTCCCGGGCTTTGCCCGGTGAGGTCGAATCCATTGACCGGATCGGCGTTGGAGTAGTCATAGGCGTTCGCAGATCCACCCGCAACCGGGTCAGGCGAAATGAACCGACCAAGCGCCGGTACGTAACTTCGGGCTCCCGTCTGGATCACCCCGGAGGCGAGTTCGGTCCTCCGACTCTTGCTGCCGAGCCATCCGAACCGGGGCGTTTCGCTCTGCTTGGGGTTGCCGAACTCGTCGTACTGGAAGGTATTGCTGAAGCCGGTGATGGCTTTGCCGATGCCCGCCCTGGCGATGACGTCGCCATGCAGGTTGGTCAGCTGGAGCGTCGTTTCGGTGCTGTTCTGGATGCCGACCAGGTTGCCCCCGATGCCGGAGATGTTGCGGGTCCAGGTGCCTTCCCGTTCAGTCCAGGACACGGAGTCAGAAGGACCGTCGTAGTGGAAGATTTCGGTTCCTTTGACTCCGCCGGTCTGGATGCGCTGGCGCTGGCGGCCAAGGGCGTCCAGTTCGTAGCTGTTCGTCACGCCGCTCTGAGTTTGGCTGGCGACCATGTTGTTCGTGAAGAAGCTGGTTTCCAGCGTGCCGCCGCCCGCGTATTTGCCTGGCAGTTTGGTGATCCGCCCGAAGGGATCGTAGGTGAGTTCGCCTTCGAGGCGATCGGCTGCGTCGTATTTGTAGGACTGACTGGTCCCTTCTGAACTGGTGTCGCAGGTCCCGCTGCCGGACGCCCGCGTGGTCATCTTCGTGCGGTTGGAGTCTTCGCCTGCCGCGCCTTCGTAGAGGTACTGGCGCGTGGTGCAACTGCCGCCTTGCGGCGTTTCCTTGGCCCAGGTCAGCCTGCCAGCCTTATCGTAGCTGTACTGGCGAAGACCCTGGGTGTTTTCGTCTAAGAGCACCTGCCCGTAGATCGAGCTCTGCTCTTTTTCTTCAAAGGTGCATTTTTCGCAGCCCGTCTTCGTGTAGGTGAGCGCGGTCAGCTGCCCCGTCTCGTCGTAGCTCGTTTCGCCGACGATCCCGTCGGGAAGCCCCTCTTCGGTCATATTGCCGTCGGCGTCATAGGCGGCGGTGAAGGTGCCCGCCGAGGAGTCTTCGAGCGTCGTCAGCAGGCCCGAGATCGGGTCATAGCCATATTTCTGGCTACCCTTGGCGTCGGCGGTGCTCGCCACCCGCCCGTAGAGATCGTAGGTCGTTGTCGAGGTGTTCCCGTCCGCGTCGGTGTATTTGATCGGGCGGCCGAGTTTGTCGTATTCGGCTACCGAGGCTCGGCTTTTGAAGCCTTCGCAGCTGGTTTCGCAGGTGAACTTCTGTTCGACCTGCAGGCCGGTTGTCGAGTTGTAGACGGTCTTGACGGGCGGCAGTTCTTTGCCGCCGCCGATCTGGCGGCTGGTTTCAACCCGCCCGGCCTGGTCGTAGGTGGTGATCGTCTTTCGCGTCTTCCCCGCTTCTTCTTTGCCGCCTGGGCTTTCGATCACTTCGGTCGGCTCGTCCAGCTGGTTGTAGGCGAGGACCTTGCGGACCAGAAGTTCGGGCTGTCCCGCCGTGCCGGGCTGCGCCGCCGGGGTTACCTTGCAGGGCAGGTTGGCCCAGAGGGTGCTTTCACAGGTGCTCGGATTCGAGGTGCCGGACGGGGAGGGCCGATAATAGACGGTCTGCGTCGACCCCGCGCCGCCGCCGCCGGGGTTGCTCGGCTGGCTGACTTCGGTCGGCAGGCCGATGGTCGGCTCATAGGCCGCTGCCGAGACGATGTTCAGGCCTTCGGGGTCGACGATCGATTTCGTCTGCTCGCGCAGCGCCCAGTTGTAGCGGTATTCGGTGCTGCGTTTGTCCAGAAGGGCTTCTCCGACCAGTGCCCCGCTCGTTTCGCTCGTGGGCAGGTGCGGCATCGGTTCCCCCGCGCCGGGTTCGGGAGCTTCTCGGTCATATTGGATCGTTCTGTAAAGACGGGCCTGGGTCACGGTCCCCGATTCCAGGCGCACCTGGTGAATGGGTCCCTTTTCCAGCTGCAGCTCGCTGCCGTCGGGCGAGTAGCGGAGCTGGGTGTCGAGTTCCCGCGATCTTGCGACCGAGCCGGCGCCTTCGGCCAAGGCCCTCAGCCGGTTCTGCGCGGTGAGTTCACGCGTGACGTTGCCGAAAGCGTCGGTTTCGGTGGTGGTGATCGACGGAGCCGAAGTGCCGGCGCCGGATGGGGTGGCGACGTTTACGGTCTGCCCTTCGGCGTCCATGTAGTAGACGTTGGCGCGGGCATAGCTCGAGGGCGGGCTCGATGGCACTTCGCTCGGCGGGAAGATCGCCGTCGCGTCGATCGGCGTGTCTTCCTGCCCCCAGGCCGCCACGGCTTCGGGACCCATGCTGTAGGGGGCGCCGCTGCCACTCACGGGAACGCCGTAGGCGATCGTCGTCTGCGCGGTGCCCCCGAGCAGGTTTGGTCGTTTGACTGCGATCAGGCGACCGTCGGCGGTCTCGCCTTCGACGGTTCCGTACTGCATCGTCCAGGGTTCCTGTCCCGGCGGCGTCAGCGTATGGACCTCGCCGCCGGATTCATAGGTATAGGTTTCCTTCAAGGCAGGGGAGATCCGCGGGTCCCACTCTTCGCTCAGCTGCCCCGCGGCGTTGTATCCGTAATGGGCGACCGTCCAAGGCCCGCCGCTACCGGGCGCGTAATAGCTGATCGATGTCAGTCTTTCTCTTTCGCCGACGAAGGAGTAGTGGAACTTGAGCGCGTGGCAACCCGGCGTCGACCACGCCGTTTCGTCGGGGCAGGTGACTCCAGCCGGGGTCGGTGCGATGACCCACTCCAGTCGCCGCGATCCCGAGAGCAATTCATAGACCATCCGAGTCTTGTTTTCTCCGGTCCCCGGCACCGCAACAGAGGTCGGCAGGTATTCGCTTCCCGAGCCGATGTTCGTGAAGACGGTGCGGTTGCCTTCGGGATCGGTCAGGGCGATCGCGTTTGGGTTGAGCCTGTAGAGGATGACGCTGCTCAGCTCGGGCGGGCTGACGAACTTCCCTTCGCCGTTGATTTCGAAGTTGAATTCATGGCCTTCGGCATCGGTGAGCACCGCCCATGATCTCGTGATGGTTTCGGTGATGGCTTCTCCTTCTTCTTCGCTCCCTTCTTCTCCGGTCACGATTTCTTCGCTCACCGTTTCGAGGTTGAGCTTGCGCCACGCCGACCCCCCGGCTTGTTCCACCGGGGTGCTCGTCTTCCAGCCCGGTCCAAGCGCGCCGTTCGGTTCAAGCGAGGGATCGCGCGAGCTGATCGAGCGCGAGAATTCCAAGGAGGAGTCAAAGCCCGGGATCAAGACGTCGGTACGGGTGAGGTCGAAGTTCCCGGTAAGGAGGTCGACATCTCCGGGCCCGATCGCAGCCATCGCGTCTGTGGGGCCGCCGGTGTCCTTGTTGACTTCCCCTTCCACCGGCTTTGTGTAGCCGTCGGCGCCGGGCGCGCCCGCCAGGACCGCGCGGATCTGCACTTTCTGGTGCGCGGCTTTCCCGCTCAGGCCAGACGCGTTCCAGTAGAGCGGCTGGCTTGCGCGATCTTCGAGTTTGACGCCATAGGGCCAATGGACGGCCTGGCCGTGCTGGTCTGCCACCTGGCTTTCGGGGATGTTCTGCCAGCCTTCGAAGTTGCTTTCGGTCTTGTACTGGAAGGTGACGCCTTCGACGCCGCTGTGCTGCCAGGCAGCGGTCAGCCGGAAGCGCTTGGCGGTGCTCGTCCCGTTGGAGGGCGAGGTGACGACGCTGTCGGCCGACGCTTTCGGGATGTACTGGACTTGGAGGTAGGGCTTGTTGGCGCTCGCGCTCGATTGCCACTGGACGGTCCTTTCGATGCAGCAGACGTGCGGCGACTCTTCATGGAGCTTCAACAGCAAGCCGTCGTTTTTGATTTCGCCGGTCAGCCAGTGCTGCAGGAGCCCGGTGAGGCTCGGCCCCGAGAATTTCCACCAGCCGGGCTGGCTTCCGCCGCGTTCGGCAGTCGTGAGGCTCAGCGGATGCAGGCTCATGAAGTCGCCGAAGTCGCCACCCTGGGTACTCCATTCATGGAGGCTGTCGTGCAGGGGCCACCAGTATCTCCAGGTGGGGCTTTCCCATGCCCTGTCGAGATCGAAGACGTCAACCTGCGAGACGTTTTTCGCTTCAACCGGGGAATAGAGCCCGAGCGTCGCCGAGCTCACAGACGCGGACTTGGGGATCGAGCTGAGATCGAACTTCAAGAGCGAACGCGCGAACTGGTCAGGCCCGGTTGCCGCGTATTTCGCCTGCGCATACAAGGCGCTCCATCCGCTTGCCCCGCACATCGTGAATTCAGCGGTACTGGCGATCATGCAATCGCGCGATGGGGAGGGGACGGTCACAGTCGGATCGATCACCACGGGCCAGCTGCGCTCCGGCGCGCTCAGCCAGTCCGGATCGGCTTCGACCGAGAGCTGCCACTTGCCGGCGCCCATCGCTTCGAGGTCGTAATGGACCGCGTCGGAGGGCGCCGGCGCTTCGTCGCCGTCCAGCATGACGGGGGCGGGGATTTCAGTCACCAGTCCGCCCCCTTCATCGTGGAAGTCGATCCCGCCGGCTTCGTTCAGGCTTGGAGTGAGGCCCTGGGAGGCTTCGAGCAGGAAGTGCAGGGTGGAGGGAGCGCTCGGCCCTTCGAGCACGATGTCCTCCTTCAGCCCGTCGTCGAGGCCGCTGAACCGGAGGCTCACGGCTTCCGCGGCGTCATAGGCGGCGGTTTCGCCTTCCAGTTCTGCATCTTGGGTGGCGATGCCGAGCGGGCGCTCCGATACCCAGGCATTGTTGGTGGAGAGTCGGATCGGGGAGCCATCGAGCGATTCGGGGAGGTGCAGGTCGAAGCTGTTGTCGCCGTTGACGATTGCCCCGCTCGGTTTTTCTTCTAGCCCTGCTTCGATCGGCTGCCAATCACCTTCAGCATCGCGGTAGTTGATCGGGGTCTCATAGATCCTGGTTTCTCGCGCGCCTTCTGGAAGTTCAAAGGTCTGGGAGGTCGCGGTGCGATCGGCTACGACTTCGGGGCCGGGTTCGGCGGTAGGGGCTTCGGAGAGCGCCGGATCGGTGCTACCCGCTTCATCTTGCTCTGCAAATGCAATCCCCGAGCCGATGGCGAGCAGCAGCAGGACGGCAGCAACTACCCCGATGAGCCTGATCCCTTTCACGAAAACGTTTCTCCCTCTGTGTTGTCTTATCCCTGCCGAGCCCGCACGGGGTCGGTGCGCTTCAATCCGCGAGCGCTAACGGCACTGCTCCCTGGCAATCCCTTCCCGCTTTCGGTAAGGCTGAAGTGAAGTTCGGGGCCGAAGACGACTTCGACAATCCTCGTTCTCACAAGCGTTGAGAGGTGGTACTCGATCGCTTTGAGTGACCAGGCGCGGTCCAACCTCGCGTAAAGCTCCTTCGAGGTCACCGGGCGATCCAGCTCTCGCATCTCCGCGACGATCGCCTTCTTCGCCTCGTGGATATGGGACCGGGCGCTGACTTGAGAGAGGCGCCCGGTCCCATCCACGCCAGCCGCCCGTGGTGCCTCGGGCGAATCGAGCTGCGCAGGCATACGCCGCCGCGTCGTTGGGGAACGGAGGGCGGCGCGCTGCTGAGTGGAAGTGTGGTGTAAGTGCATGTGACTGATTTTGCGCCCCGGACGACCGCAGATTCGCAAGTCGTAAGCCGCCCGGGGCAATCACCACTAGTTACTTCTTCGATCACTGACGACCAAAGGAGTGTGAAGTGCTGATTGCTGGACAGTTTCAAATCGGTACGCAGTAGGCAACCCGAATTTACCCACCGCTCGTGAACATGATTCACTTGGCCGGTCAAGCCCTGAAAGTGCGCCCGCGCTCAAAAGCCATCAGCACCACAACCGTGGTTGTGCCGGTCTCTCCGGATTCCGCCATTCGATTTGCCGCCCGTTCGGCAATTTTCTGAACGCCTTGGAGTGCTTCTTGGGTATCTAATAATCCGTTCCACGTCGCAAAAAGAAGCTCGCGGAGTCCTCCCGGCCCATTAAGTCAAGGCTTGGTTCATCCGAGAGCAGACACAAGTCTTCATCTTCGTTCATCTTTTTGCTTCGATATGAAGCTAGGCACTCCGCGATGATCCACTGAAGGGCCACTCCGTTGAGGTCATCGCGTTCCTCAATCGACATCGCCCGATATTCCTCGTCGCTAACAAGAGGACGGGCGATTGCCCGATAAAGAGTCCGTTTGAAGTTGCTGTCCCCCGCGTGACCTGCGAATTCGACGCAGCCGGCGTCGTACATCTGGCGAAGGTGATCCGTGACCTTCTTTACGTCCTCATCGAGGATGTCGGCGATCTCTGCGGGGCTTAGCTGCTTTTCGTGCAGCAGCGTGAGGGCGGCGAGTCTGACGTGATTGGCAACGGCCCAGGTTGGGGCGTCCGCCGACCGCTTTGTGCGCTCTCTTGAAGGCCGTCGGCCCTTCTCAAGGTCCCCTCGCTTCAAGCTCGGCTCCTTTCGATCAAGTCTGTTGCCGTCGTTCGGTATCCCCCGAGCATAAGCGTTTTGCCTTGGCCAGGATGCTGAACGCTCGATAAAATCCCGAGCGCTCGGGATTCTTCTTACCCTCTATCTCCCGCCCCGGCAAAGGGCCGGGCGCTGACGTGCGGGAGGGGGTGAGCAGGATGAAGGTCACGCCCGTGGATACGGTGTTTCCGCTAGTACAAATCGTCAAGCTGAAGTAGCGCGACGAAAAGGACCGGTCCTGGCCACAGATCGAGCGGTTGGGATCGGTCCATCAAGTGCGCCGAGCCATTCACGAAGGTCTGCACCTCACCCCCCCCCCCCCCCCCCCCCCCCCCCCCCCCC
>Ga0207652_10000283_pt1 | contig 52945 bp, 54 predicted proteins | sample KBSC63BmetaG_FD_184334 | JGI IMG/M metagenome (GOLD analysis project Ga0207652, IMG submission 184334) | Corn rhizosphere microbial communities from Kellogg Biological Station, Michigan, USA - KBS C6-3B metaG (SPAdes) (version 2) | ecosystem: Host-associated > Plants > Roots > Rhizosphere ... | reverse complement strand
GACGATCGCCGCCGTGCGGATGTACTGGACGCCGACCGAGTGCTGGGTCCAGCCGACCGAGTAGCAGAAGGCGCTGGTGCGCTCGCGGCCGGAGTTCTCGCAGAGCGCCTCGGCGACCTCGAGGAAGGTCTCTTTCGGCACGCCGCAGATCCGCTCGACCATCTCCGGCGTGTAGCGGGCGTAGTGCTTCTTCAGCAGCTGGAAGACGCAGCGGGGGTCCTGCAGCGTCTCGTCCTCTTGGGGCGGCTCGCCGTGCTCCAGTTCGCCGCCGTGGGCGCCGTGGGCCTGCTCGCCTTCGGCCTCGCCGTACTCGCGTTCGCCGGCCGAGGCGCCGACGTCCATGCCTTTGTACTGCCAGGAGTCGCGTTCGTACTTGCGCCCCTCGCGGTCGAGGCCGCTGAAGATCCCGTCGAGGTCCTCGGTATCGCGGAAGTCATCGCTGATGATCGTGCGGGCGTTGGTGTAGGCCTGCACGTACTCGCGGAACTCGCGCCCGTTACCGAGGATGTAGTTGACGATCCCGCCAAGGAAGGCGATGTCGGAGCCCGCGCGGATCGGCACGTGGAGGTCGGCCAGCGCGCTGGTGCGGGTGAAGCGCGGGTCGACGTGGATGACCTTGGCGCCGCGTTCGCGCGCCTCGACCACCCACTGGAAGCCGACCGGATGGGCCTCGGCCATGTTCGACCCCATGATCACGATGCAGTCGGCGTTCGCCAGATCCTGCTGGAAGGTCGTCGCGCCGCCCCTACCGAACGAGGTCCCCAAACTGGGGACCGTGGAGGAGTGTCATATTCGTGCCTGATTCTCGATCTGCACCGCGCCCATCGCGGTGAAGAGCTTCTTGATCAGGTAGTTCTCCTCGTTGTCCAAGGTGGCGCCGCCGAGGTGGGCGAAGCCGAGCGTCCGCCGCAGGCGTTCCTTGCCGCGCATCTCCTGCCACCCGGTGTCGCGGGCGTCGAGCACCCGGTCGGCGATCATGTCCATCGCCGTCTCGAGGTCGAGCTCCTCCCACTCGGTGCCGTGCGGGCGCCGGTACCGGACCTTCTTGATCCGGGTCGAGGAGTTGACCAGCTGCTCGGAGGCGGAGCCCTTGGGACAGAGGCGCCCGCGGGAGATCGGGCTGTCCGGATCCCCCTCGATCTGGATGACCGTGCCGTCCTTGGACCACACTCGCTGGCCGCAGCCGACGGCGCAGTACGGGCATATCGATTTGACCATCGAGTCGGCCTCGGCGGTGCGGGGGCGGAGGTGCTCGGAGCGGGCCGAGCGCGCCGCCTTGCCGCGACCGGTCGGGTCGTCGCGCAGCTGGCGGAGCAGGGGCGGGAGCCGCATACGGCGAGAGTACCCCGCGGCCGGGCGGCGCGAAACGGTCCGGGGGACCCGGCCGGCGCCTCGGGGAAGCTGCCGCCGCCGGGCCCTTGCGGCGGGGGAAGCTGTCGCCCGGAGTGGCCCCCCGACGGCCCGGGCTGGCTGGGGCCGCGATCAGCCGCCCAGGGTCGGGAGGTGTGTGGGGATGCCGAGGGTTCGTCACGCTTGCGTGGGCTTCGCGAGGGAGTCGTGAGCGTTCCGTGACGTTTCCCGACCGCCAGGACCACAGGTTGCGATCCGGAGGCTGGATCGCCGACGCCGGATCCGTCGCTCGCTGAGTCATGGGCGCTCTGGCGCCCCCGGGTCAGCGAGCGGCCGGGGCTGTCTTCTCATCTCTGCCTGCCTTTCGTCTTGGGGGGCGGGGTGCCGACGGTTCGAGCAGCGATGCCTTCCCGCGCTTGTTTTGTCGCCGGGCGCAGCGGGAACCACAGAGCACGTCTTCGTCCCGAAAGAGAGCTTGACCATGGAAGAGCCCAGCACGAGACACGACGGGGAGGTCGTGATCACGCCGTATCGCGACGGCCCCTACCTCGTGCGCGGGCCGTTCGCCCTGCGCGACCCCGACGGCGAGCCGATCCCGGTGACGCGGCGCACGATCGCGCTCTGCCGCTGTGGCAAGTCGCGCACGCGGCCGTTCTGCGACGGCACCCACAAGCTGATCGACTTCCGCGCCCCGGGCGTGCTGGAGGTCTGGCCGCCGGAGGTGCCGGGATGAGGGCGGCGCCGAGTGTGACCGCGCCGGCGCCGAGTGCGACCGCGCTCGGGAGGCGGAGGGCATCGCTGCCGGATCCGGTCGGACCGCTCACCGAGGCGCTCTTCGCCGCCCTGCGCGACGCTCCGCCCGGCGTCTCACCCGGCCGCCGGCCCGCCGGCGCGGGGAATGGGGGCTCGCTGGGCCGCCCGGAGGCGGGCGCGCGGTACGGCGCGAACAGCGGACCGCTGGACCCAGCCGCGGTCGCCACGACCGACCCGCTCGCCGACCTCGACCTCCAGCTCGCCCTCTACGTCGCCTACGAGCTCCACTACGCGGGCTTCGACGGGGTCGACGAGCATTGGGAGTGGGCGCCCTCGCTGCTGGCCTTCCGCGCCGCGCTGGAGCGTCCCTTCGAGGCCGCGGTCGTGGCGATCGTGTCGGACGCCGAGCCGGGGGAGACGGCAAGCGTCCCCGAGAGCCTGCAGGCGATCGTCGCCGCCGACGACGGGCCGCCGCTCTCCCGCCACCTCGAAATCAAGGGGACGCGCGAGCAGATGCTCGAGCACGTGATCCACCGCTCCGCCTACCAGCTGAAGGAGGCCGACCCGCACTCCTGGGCGATCCCGCGCCTGGCGCCGGCCTCGAAGGCGGCGCTGCTCGAGGTGCAGTTCGACGAGTACGGCGGCGGTCGTGCCGAGCGCATGCACTCGGTGCTGTTCGCGAAGGCGATGGCGGGCCTCGGCCTCGATCCGACCTACGGCGCCTACCTGCACCTGCTGCCGGCCCAGACGCTGGCGAACGTCAACCTGCTCTCCGGCTTCGGCCTGCATCGGCGCCGGCGCGGCGCCCTGGTCGGCCACCTGGCCGCCTTCGAGATGACCTCCTCGATCCCCAACCGCCGTTACGGCAACGCGCTGCGCCGGCTCGGCTTCGGCAAGGAGGTGACCGACTTCTACGACGAGCACGTCGAGGCCGACGCGGTCCACGAGACCATCGCCGCCTGGGACCTCGCCGGCGGCCTCGCGCGCGAGGAGCCCGAGGTCGCCGCCGACATCCTCTTCGGCGCCCGCGCCCTGCTGGCGCTGGAGGCGCGCTGGGCCGCGCACCTGCTCGCCTCCTGGGAAGCGAGCGAGAGCTCGCTGCGCGACGCCCCCGCCCTCGCCTGATGGGTGGCTCACCGGCGCCTGCGGCCGCCGACGGGTCGCTCCCCTGCTCCTACCTGGTGCCGGTCCGCTGGGCCGACGGCGACGGGCGCGCCGGGCTTGCCGCGCACCTCGCCGAGATGACGGCGCTGGGCGCCGAGGCGATCGTCGTCGATGGCTCCGGGCCGCCGGTCTTCGCCGCCAACCGCGCCGCCTTCGAGGCCGCGGGCGCCGCCCACCTGCCGCCCGACCCCGACCTCGTCTGCCGCAACGGCAAGGTCGCGGGCGTCCTCACCGCGGCCCGGCGCGCCTCCCACGAGGCGCTGGTGATCGCCGACGACGACGTCCGCTACGACCGCGCGACGCTCGCCCGCACGCTCGACCTCCTCGCCGAGCACGACCTCGTCCGCCCGCAGAACTACTTTCGCCCGCTGCCTTGGCACGCCCGCTGGGACACCGCCCGCACCCTGTTGAACCGCGCTTTCGGCCGCGACTATCCGGGCACGCTGGCGATGCGCCGCTCACTCCTCCTCGACCGCGGCGGCTACGACGGCGAAGTCCTCTTCGAGAACCTGGAGCTGATCCGCACCGTCGCCGCGGCGGGCGGCAGCGAGGCGGCGCCGCTCGACCTCTACGTGCCGCGGCTGCCGCCGTCGACCCGCCACTTCCTCGGCCAGCGGGTGCGCCAGGCCTACGACGACTTCGCCCTGCCCGCGCGGATGGCGCTCTGGCTCGCGATCGTCCCCGGCCTCGCCCTCGCCGCCTCCCGTCGCCGGCCGGGCCCGCCGCTCACCGCCGCGCTCACCGCCGTCGGCCTCGCCGAGCTCGGCCGCCGCCGCGCCGGCGGGCGCGCCGTCTTCCCCGCCACCGGCTCGCTGGCCGCGCCGCTCTGGGTGCTGGAGCGCGGCGCCTGCGCCTGGCTCGCCCTGGCCGCCCGCCTGCGCCACGGGGGCGTCCGCTACGCGGGGACGCGGATCGCCGTCGCCGCCAACTCGCGCCGCGAGCTGGCGCGCCGCACCGGCGATCCGCGTCGCCCGGTCGCGGCGTGAGCCGTCCTTGGATTTACGCAGCATGCCGCCGTCGGCCGGAATCGTGATCAAGTGCATGGAGTTGTTGGGAGCCTTGATGCCCCAGGCACGACGCGGAGGCCCGGAAGGTCGCGCCCGTGGACGCTGGTGCCCCCGGAGACGGCCGGTTCCCGACAAGCTGTCGCCCGGAAGGGTTCAGGCCCCGCAAGCTGTCGCCCGGGAAGGGACGCGCCCCTCTCGCCACGGCCCGGGCAGGCTGTCGCCGTGGCGAGAGGGGCGAGTGTGCGGAAGGTGTGGAGGGACACTCGCGGAGGCGCACGGGAGGGTGACGGAACCGTCACCGATGTCCGACCTCGTCACAAAGGCCGTGAGAACTCCACGCTTCCTCCCGTGTTGTCCAACAGTGACTTACGCGCTGCGTGTATTGGCCCCCCTATAGGGGCCCTAAAACACGCAGCGCGTTTCCGGCCCTTGGTTTCCGGCCCGAAAAGGGCCTCCCTGGGGCCGGAAAGTGTGACGTTCCCGGCATCTTCGTCAACGATCCGGCCGAGGTGTGGAATCTCCCGGACACGATCGTCATGGAAGTCCGACCTCGCACCGTCCCTGTGACGCCTCCGTCACGGAAGTCCGACCTCCTCTCGTCCCTGTGACGCCTCCGTCACGGAAGTCCGACATCGCGACGTCCCTGTGACGCCTCAACCACGGAAGCCTCACGTCCCGGGCTCCTCATCGGGGTCACAGCCTGCCAGGACCCCCATGAGGAGCCCAGGACCACCCCCGACCCATCTCGGACGGCCGCCAGGGCCACGAATACCCCGGCCAGCCGCCCGCCCCCCGAACTCCAGCCCCCTGCCCGAGACCCGCCTGCCCTCCGCCGTCCGCGCCCGTCGTGGAACTTCTCATCTAGTCGCTGGTGTGGCCGGCTTCGGAATCGCCGGCGATCTCGTCGCCGAGCGCCTTGGCCGAGCCGATGACCTGGTCGCGCAGATCCTCGTTGGTCGCCAAGGCGACGGCGGCTCCGGTGGCGGCGAGGCCGATCATCGTGAGGGCCACCTTGCGGCCGGTCCGCTTCGGCTTCTGGCGGCCCGAAGCGAGCGCCGCGGTGCCCTCGTCGATCGCGCGGATCGCCGCCTCGACCTGCCTGCGCACCTTCTCGGGGTGGGACGGGGTCAGGTGGTCTCCCGCTCCTTCGGCTCGTCGCGCGGTTCGAGCTGGATCTCGCGGGCGGCGCGCGGTCGGCCTTCGGCCAGCTCGAGGCTGCGCTCGCGCTCGGCGTTCAGCTCGTGGCCGAAGAGGATCGCCAGGTTCGAGATCCAGAACCAGATCAGCAGGGCGATGAGGCCGCCGAGCGTCCCGTAGGTCTTGTCGTAGGAGCCGAAGTTGGCGACGTAGAAGCCGAACAGGGCGGAGGCGACGATCCAGACGACGATCGCCACCAGGCTGCCCGGCGTCACCCATTTGAACCCGCGCAGCTTCACGTTGGGCGAGGCGTAGTAGAGGACCGCGAGCATCGCCAGGAAGACGAGCGCCATCACCGGCCACTTGGCGATGTCCCAGATGTCGACCGCGGCCTGGCCGATGCCGAGCGGGCCGGCGACGGCTTCGACGACCGGCCCGGTGAGGACGAGGGAGACCGCGAGCAGGGTCAGCATGATGATCATCGCCAGGGTGACGAGGATCTGCAGCGGGCGCAGCTTCCAGAACGGCCTTCCCTCGGGCGTCTCGTAGATGACGTTGGACGCGCGCATGAAGGCGCCGGTGTAGCCGGACGCCGACCAGAGCGCGACGGCGAGGCCGAGGATGAACGCGAGCCCGGCGGTGCCACTGCTTTCGGTGATCGATTTGATCGGCCCTTCGAACGTTTCGGCCGCCGATTCGGGACCGATTTCGGTGATGATCTCGGTCAGGCTTTCGGTGGTCGATTTCGGATCGCCGAAGATCCCGATCAGCGACACCATCGCGATCAGCGCGGGGAAGAGGGACAGCAGGCCGTAGTAGGTCAGCGATGCCGCCCAGTCGGTCATGTTGTCCTCCTGGAACTCCTTCGCGGTGCGCTTGATCGTCGGCCACCAGCCGGTTCTGGCGTCGGTGCCCCGCGGCGCGTAGTCGGCGCGCGGCCCCGCCTCGCGGTCGCGGAACTCGGCGTTCGAATCCTCCGGGTCGGGACGCTCGGTCACGATCGCCGCCGGCGCCAGAGGAGGAAGAGCAGGAGGATGGCCACGCCGATCACGAACGGCTTCGGGTTGCGCTGGACGAGCGCCCGGGCTTCCTGCGGCGATTCCGGCGCCGCCGCTTCCACCTGCGCTCTCACCTCCTCTGCCTTGGCCTTCGCCCGCGCTTTGACGTCGGTCTTCTCGGCAAGGGCTTCCACGGTGTCGCCGAGCTCCGCGCGCGTCTTGTCGATGTCGGCGCGGATCTGCTCCGGCGAGCGTTCCTCGGCGCTCATGCTCTTCCCTCCCGGACACGGGTCATGGCTTCGACGACGTCCTCCTTGACGGTCTCGACCGTCTGCTCGGGGACCGGCGGCGAGGCCTCCTTGACTTTCGCCTTGCCCATCAGGGCGAGGACGCCGGCGATCGCGGCGAGGACGACGGTGACGATCAGCGCCGCCGGCCAGGGGGTCATCGCGGTGGCCAGCAGCAGGATCGCGGTGGCGACCAGGGCGCCGAGGGCGAGGGCGCCGAAGAGGCCGGCGCCGCCGAAGGCGCCGGCGCCGATGCCGATCTGCCTGCCTTTGACGGACAGCTCGGCTTTCGCCAGCTCGACCTCCTGCTGGGCGAGCCGCGTGCTCTGGTCGGTCAGCTGTCTGGTCAGTTCGGGGATCGACCGGGATTGCGGATCGGTGCTCATGCGCTCCTCCGAGTCGTGCGGGGTGGACGGGACGTTGCCGCAGGTACCCGATGCGGCGCATGGGTCACGTTTGAATTGCGGGGTACTTCCAGTCCACCTCCGCCGCCCGGGTCAGCTCCGCCGACATGTTGCGCTCCATCATCTTCAGGGCCGCCCCGCCGAGCTCGACGTAGATCGCCGCCACCGCGTCGGTGGGGATCACCACGTCGAAGTGGCGCACGTGGGCGTCGAGGGCGCTGTAGAGGATGCACTGCTCGGTCACCTGGCCGCTGAGCACGAGGCGGCCGACGCCCATCTGGTCGAGCAGGTACTCGAGCGGCGTCTCGTAGAAGGTGCTGTGGCGGGCCTTGACGACGAAGGAGTGGCCGTCCTTGGGCAGGACCGGCTCGACCAGCTCGGGGTGCTTGCCGTCCGTCGCCGCCCGCGCCAGCTCCTCAACGGAGGAGTTCCAGTCGCCGTAGTTGTCGTTGACGTAGACGACCGGCGCGTCGGCCTCCTCGGCGCGCCGCAGCAGCGTCTTGACCCCCGGCAGCGCGCCCGCGACGTGCTCGGCGAGCTCGTCGGCCTCGGGGTGGTCGTAGGGGTTCAGCATGTCGACGACGAGGAGGGCCGTCGCCGCCTCGTCGTCGCCATGGCGCCTGCGCCTGGTCTCGCGCCGCTCCACGCCTACGCCTCGTAGGGGTCCTCCTCGGCGGCCAGCCGCAGCGATCCCTCGCGGACCTGCTGGAGGTGGCGTTCCTGGATTGGCAACGCCCAGTCGACCAGCTCCTCGTCGCCCGCCTTCTCGTTGACCTTGCCGAGGATCGCCCAGTGCCCGGCCTCGCCCGCCTCGGTCATGGTCAGGAACTCGAAGCCGTCGAGCCCGTCGGAGTCCTCGCCGAGGTAGATATCCATGAACTCCTTGGCCTCTTTCTTGGTTTCCGCGGCCTTGTCGAGGATCGCCGTCTTCTTGCCGTCCCGCCCGCCCGCCACCTCGGTGCAGCGGCGCTCGGTCTCCTCGGCCAGCTTCTCCTCCTGCGTCGTCAGCTCGGCCATTTCATCCTCTCCTTCGGGTCGGGTGCGTTCGGCCCGATCGGTACCCGGCGGCCGGGCGCGATAACGGGTTCATCGGCGGCCGCGCCGGGTACCTCACGCCGCCAGGGCCGCTGAAGAGAACGGGGAACGCGATGCGACAACTGGCCGGATGCCGGCGCTGCGGACATGTGGAGATGGTGCAGGGGAGCTCGCGGGCCGGCGAGCAGGTGGGGGCCTGCCCGTGCTGCGCTGAGCCACTGCGCGCGGTGGGGCTGCTCGGCGCGCGCCTGCTGGCGCAGGTCCGGCGCTATCCGTGGGAGGCGACGGAGGCGGGGACCGCCGGGAGGCGGCCGCCGCCCCGGCGCTTGGTGGGCTGAAGTCCCAAGGGAACGCCATGTTCGAGCATTTCTGCTGCAGGCCGAGGTCGCGGTGGTGACGCCGAAGGCCGCCTGAGCGGGGCCTCTGCATTTGACCGGCTCAGGGCCGGTCAAATGCAGACGGTGCGTAGCCGCGGTCACTCAGAAGCCGAAGATGCGCTGCGCGCGCTCGCGGCGCAGGGCCGCGGTCGCCGCGTTGCCGCCGGCGCCGCCGTGCAGGCCGCCACCGGGGTGGGCGGAGGCGGAGGCGAGGTAGAGACCCGCGACCGGCGTCCGCGGGCGGCCGGTGCCGGGGTAGGGACGGAAGATCGCCTGCTGGTGGATCTGGGCGGTGCCGCCGTTGAGGGCGCCGCCGACGAGGTTGCGGTTCTCCCGTTCGAGGTCGAGCGGCGTCTGCAGGTGGCGCCTGCGGATCAGCCGGCGGAAGCCGGGCGCGAGGCGCTCGACCTCGGCCTCGATGCGGTCGGCGAAGGCGGCGGCCTGGGCGGGGTCGCCGAAGTCGCCGGCGATCTCTCCCGCCGCGTCGCGCCGCGGCGCCTGCGGGGTGTGGGTGTAGGCCCAGGCGGTCTCGGTGCCCGCCGGCGAGCGGGTCGGGTCGGCCATCGAGTACTGGCCGAGGATGAGGAACGGTCGGTCGGGGATTTCCCGTTCGGCGAGCTGCACGCTGGCGCGGGTGAGGCCGGGGATGCCTTCGGCGACGTGGATGGTCGAGGCGCGCCGGGCCGGCTCGGCGCTCCAGGGGATCGGGCCCTCAAGGGCCCAGTTCACCTTGAAGGTCGAATTGTCGTACTGGTAGTGGCGCAGGCCCTCGCGGACGCGCTCGGGGACGGCGTCGGCGGGCAGCATGTCGCGGAAGAGGGCGGGGGCGCCGCAGTCGGCGAGGATCGCGCGGCGGGCCTCGAAGCGGCGGCCGTCGGCGGCGATCGCGGTGCGGGCCCGACCGCCGGCGACCTCGATCCGCTCGATCGGCGTGCCCGTGTGGAGCTCGGCGCCGCGGGCGCGCAGGCGCGTCACCATCGCGTCGGTGATCCGCCCGGAGCCGCCTTCGGCCACCGGGTAGCCGTGCCGCTGGCCGAGCCCGCAGAGGAGCCAGCCGTAGAGGCCGCCGCCGGCGCTGTCGGGGGTGAGGTCGGCGTGGAGGGCGTTGCCCGCGATCAGCCAGGAGCCGCCGTCGCCCTCGAAGCGCTCCTCGCTCAGGCGCCGCGCCGGCGTCACCGCGAAGCGCAGGAACTCGGCGAGGCCGGGGATGCCGAGGCGGCGCAGCAGGGCGATGCCGGGACGGATCGGCGGCAGCGGCGACAGCACCCCGGCGAGGACGGCCGGGCCGGCGCGGCGGAAGAGGTCGTAGAGCTCGGCCCAGGCGGCGCCGTCGCCGGGCGCGAAGGCCTCCAGCGAGGCGCACGTCTCCTCGAGCTCGAGCGAGAGCAGCGCGCAGCGGCCGTCGGGATGGGGGTGGGCGACGACCCCCTTGGCGCGGCGCCAGCGCAGCCCCCAGGACTCGAGGTCCAGCGGCGCAATGTAGTGGGAGGAGGGGGTGAGTGGATAGAAGGCGCTGTAGAGGTCGTGGACGAAGCCGGGCTCGGTGACCTCGCCGCTGCGCACCGCGCCACCCGGCTCCGGCTGCTCCTCGCAGACGACGACGTCCCAGCCCTTGTCGGCAAGCAGGTTGGCGGCGACCAGGCCGTTCGGCCCGGCGCCGATCACGACGGCGTCGGTGGTGGTCGTGGTCATCGGCGGCCTCGCCGTGGCGGGCCGTCTGCGGAAACGCGTCCCCACGACGAGTTGGTGCAGACGCTCATCGGCGGAGCCGCCGTTCCAGGGCGTCGCGCGCCTCGATGCCGCGGATCTTGAGGCCGCGGCGGCCGCCGTGCCCGCCGTCGACCGAGCCCTCGCCGCGGCCGGTGTGGAGGGACCCCGCGGTCGCGGCCTTGTCCTCGCCCGCCAGGGCGAGCCGGGCGAGCGCCGCCAGGCCCGCCGTGGTCGGCCCGCGCAGCAGCGAGTAGAGGCGCACCTGCAAGGAGGCGGAGCCGCCGACCGTCGTCTCCTCGCGCGGGCGACGGATCACCGAGACGACCGCCGCCGCGACCGCGTCGGCCGAGTAGCGGTCCGGCGGCACCGGCGGCAGGAGGCCGGTCTGGCTCTCGAGGTGGTCCCAGAGCGGCGTGTCGACCGGGCCGGGGTTGACGAGGGAGAGCGTCGTCGGCGAGCCCGCCTCGCGCAGCTCGACCCGCAGCGAGTCGAGCAGCCCGACCAGGCCGTGCTTGGCGGCCGCGTAGGCGGCGAGGCCGGGGGTGGGCAGGTGGCCGGCGATCGAGCCGATCGCGACCACCGCGCCGTGCGTGGCCTCGAGGTGGGGGAGGGCGGCGCGGATGCTGTTGGCGGTGCCGCCGAGGACGGTGGCGACGGTCGCGTCGAAGTCCTCGGGGTCGGTGTCGATGAACGGCCCGTAGGCGGCGCCGACCGCGGAGGTGATCAGGACGTCGAGCCCGCCGAGCAGCTCGACCGTGCGCGTCATCGCGTCGCCGAGCGCCGCGCGGTCCCGTACGTCGGCCGTGACGGTGTGGACCTCGGCGGCGCGCCCGGTCGGGTCGGCCTCGACCCGGCGCTTCGCGAGCTCGAGCCCTTCCTCGGCGCGGGCCAGGAGGACGACGCGCGCGCCCTCGACCGCCAGTCGCTCCGCGACCGCGAGCCCGATCCCGCTGCTGCCGCCGGTGATCAGCACGCGCAGGCCGGCGAGCTTGCGGCGGCGCGGCGGCGCGCCGACCGGTCGCTCCTCGACCAGGCGCTTCAGCCGCGCCAGCGCCTCCGAGTTCCGCAGCCGCAGCGCCGCGTCGCCGATCGGGTTGGAGCCGACCAGCGCCGAGAGCCGGTCGCCGGGCGTCTCGACCATCCTCACCTCGGTGCCGCCGGCGAGCTCACCGACCGTCAGCTCGATCGTCGCGGTGCCGAGCGGCCGCGCCTTCCCCTTCAGCACGATCCTCCGCGGTGGGTCGATGTCGGTCACCTCGGTGTAGTCGCCGACGCTCAGCGGCCCGATCCCGACGCGGTGGCGGAAGCGGGTGCCGGGGGCGGGGAAGCCGGCGTCGACATCGACCACGTGCGAGGCACCGACGACCCAGTCCGGAAAGCGCTCGGCGTCGCTCAGCACGGCGAAGACCTGCTCTGGCCTGGCCCTGATGTGGATGCGGTTGGTGGCGATAGAAGTGGTTACCCGCTCCCACCACGGGTACGCACTGGCGGTGACCGATCAAGGCCGTTACGCGCCTCCCGAGGAACGTCCACCCCTGCTCGCCTATTCCGTCGCGATGGCGATCTTCAGCAGCCTCTTCGCCGCGGCCCTGCTGCTGGCCCGGCGGTGCGGCCGCGAGCTCCCCGAGCGTCCCGCCCTCGGCGACATCCTCCTGGTCGGCGTCGCGTCCCACAAGCTGAGCCGGCTGATCGGCAAGGACAAGGTGACGAGCGCCATCCGCGCGCCGTTCACCGAACTCGAAGGGAGCGGCGGGCCGGGCGAGCTGGAAGAGGCCTCGCGCGGGACGGGCGCCCGCAAGGCGATCGGGGAGCTGCTCGTCTGCCCGTACTGCCTCGGGCTCTGGGTGGTCGCCGCCTTCTCGATCGGGCTGCTGTTCGCGCCGCGCCTGACCCGCTTCCTCGCCTCGGTCTTCACCGCGCTGACCGCGTCGGACTTCCTGCAGATCGCCTACAAAGCGGCCGAGGAGAAGGGCCTCGGCTGAGTGGCCGAGCCGCCGGCGGCGCGCTCGCTCGGCCGCGCGTGCCGGCACGGCCCCGCCGGCTGTCGACTCGTGCCCAAACGCGTGGTCACGGGATCGTCACTTCCGGGACGAAGGCGCACGGAAGGGTCACTTCGCCTCCTTTCCGTGACCCATCCTCCGCATTCGTGCGTCTTCCATGGCGCCTCTCACCGATCTGATTCACCTGACCAAGATTTGGTCCCCTATAGGGGACCAAACTCATGCAGCGCGATCGGGGCGTGTTGAGGAAGTGTGTCTCTTTCCCCGCGGGCGCCCCGTGGTGTCGCGGATGCCGGCCGACCTCGGTCGGCATCCGCGGCACTCCCAGGGGCACCGTCCCTTCTCCGTCCTGCTGGCCGTGTCGTGGAATCGCTTGCCGGCCGGCAGGATGTGCTCCATGTCTTCGGTCGAGCGGCGGGTCGGCGAGCTTGCCGCGTTGATCCGCGAGATCCCTGAATTCCCGCGGCCGGGCATCCGCTTTCGGGACATGACGCCGCTGCTCGCCGACCCGGCGGCGCTGCGGAGCGCCGTCGAGCTGCTGGGGGCGGAGGTCGAGCTGGAGGGGCCGGTCGACTTGGTGGTCGGGGCGGAGGCGCGCGGCTTCCTCCTCGGCCCGGCGCTGGCGATGCGCCTCGGCGCCGGCTTCGTCCCCGCCCGCCGCGCCGGCAAGCTCCCCGCCGCGACCGATGGCGTCGCCTACGCGCTCGAGTACGGCGAGGCCGAGCTGCACGTCCACGCCGACGCGATCGGGCCCGGCGCCCGCGTGGTCGTCCACGACGACCTGATCGCCACCGGCGGCACCGCAGCCGCGGTCGCCGAGCTGGTCGAGCGTCGTGGCGGCCAGGTCGTCGCCTTCGCCTTCCTGATCGAGCTGGCCGCGCTCGGCGGTCGCGACGAGCTGGCCGCCCCGACCCACTCCCTGCTCCCCTTCCACGACTGAGTTCGCAGTTCTCCGCGCTATCCGCGGAGAACTGTGGGCGGGGCGGGCGGTCGCGCTGTTCGGACCCGGCGCCTCGGGGACCTTCTGGCCGGGGCGAGGTGTGGAACCCCGCTCGAGCGGGAACCAGTTCTGCGGTGATAAATATCGTGTCACGATCTATTTGCGACGAGGGTGAGCTGTGGCGGCGCTGTGGGGAAGGTGACCTGAGGGCGCGGGAAAGGCTCGTCGACATGTACCTGCCGCTGGCGCGACGGATGGCGAAGCGTTATGCGGGGGTGCGTGAGCCCTACGACGACCTGGTCCAGGTGGCGAGCCTCGGCCTGCTGAACGCGATCGATCGGTTCGACCCGGAGGCGGGGACGCCGTTCGCCGGCTTCGCGCGCCCGACGATCCTCGGCGAGCTGAAACGCCACCTCCGCGACAAGGTCTGGACCGTGCGGGTGCCGCGCGCCGTGCACGACCGCCTGGCGAAGGTCGAGGCGACGGTCGACGCGCTGACCGACGAGCTGGGACGGCCGCCGTCGATCGGCGAGGTCGCCGAGGACCTCGACCTCGATCGCGACGCGGTGCTGGAGACGCTGGCGGCTGGCCTCAACCGCAAGGCGGTCTCCCTCGACGCACCCTCGCCGAAGCTCGACGACGGCGCGCCCAGGGTCGAATCGCTCGCCGCGGAGGAGCGCGGCTACGGCATGGTCGAGGACCGTGTCGCCATCGCGGCCATGACGGCGCGGCTGGACGAGCGGGAACGCGAGGTGCTCCGCATGCGCTTCGTCGATGAGCTGACCCAGCGCCAGATCGCGGCGCGGCTCGGGACCTCGCAGATGTCCGTGTCCCGCCTCCTGCGCCGCTCGCTGGCCAACCTGCGCGAGGCGGCGGCATGACGATCGAGCGGGTCGAGGCGCGCGCCTTCACGGTGCCGACCGAACGGCCCGAGTCCGACGGCACGCTCGAATGGGACTCGACCACGATCGTCGTCGTCGAGCTCGAGGCGGACGGGGAGCGCGGCCTCGGCTACACCTACTCGCACGCCGTGGCGGCGCAGGTCGTCGAGTCGAAATTGGCTCCCCTGGTGCGGGACGCCGACCCGCTCGCCCCCCCGGCAACCTGGGCGGCGATGCGCCGCGCGGTCCGCAACCTCGGCTTCGCGGGCATCGCCGCGATGGCGATCGCCGCCGTCGACGTCGCCCTCTGGGACCTGCGGGCGAAGCTCCTGGGACTGTCCCTGGCCGACTCGCTCGGCCGCTTCCGCGCGGCGATCCCGGCCTACGGCAGCGGCGGCTTCACCTCGCTGGCGGGCGAGGAGCTCGCCGCCCACCTGCGCGGCTTCGTCGATACCGGCTTCGACGCGGTGAAGATGAAGGTCGGCCGTGATCGCGAGGAAGACCGCGATCGCCTCGCCACCGCCCGCGAGGCGATCGGCCCCGACGTCGCGCTCATGGTCGACGCCAACGGCGCCTTCGATCGCCGCGAGGCGCTCCGCCAGGCCGAGGTCTACGCCGGGTTCGGCGTCACCTACCTGGAGGAGCCGGTCACCTCGGAGGACACGGAGGGCCTCGCCTGGCTGCGCGGCCGGGTGCCGCCGGGGATCGCGATCGCCGCCGGCGAGTACCTCTGGGACCTCGCCGAAATGGGACGGATGGCGCCCTGCGTCGACGTCCTCCAGGGTGACGTGACCCGCTGCGGCGGCATCACGCCGCTGCTCCGCGCCGACGGCATCTGCGCCGCCCACCAGGTGCCGTTCTCCGCCCACTGCGCGCCGCAGATCTCCGCCCACCTCTGCTGCGCGCTCGAGCGCGCCGTCCACGTCGAGTACTTCCACGACCACGCCCGCATCGAGTCGATGCTCTTCGACGGCGTGATCGCCCCAGCCGGCGGGCGACTGCGTCTCGACCCCGCCCGCCCCGGCCTCGGCATCACCCTCCGTCCCGATGCCGCGCGCTTCACCTCCCTTGTTGATGGGCCGAAAACTTGACGTATAGGCAAGTTTTCGGCCCGTCAACGCGGGTGGGGCGGTGCGGGTGGGGGCTGGGTGGGTACCTCACGGGCGAACGGAACGAGAGGAGCTGCGATGAGTGAAACGGTCGGCGATTTTCTGTTGGCCCGGTTGGCGGGTGAGTGGGGCGTCAAACGGATCTACGGCTACCCGGGTGACGGGATCAACGGCCTGATGGGGGCCTTCGAGGAGGAAGGGCCGCGGCCCGCGTTCGTCCAGGTCCGTCACGAGGAGATGGCCGCCTTCATGGCCTGTGCCCACGCCAAGTTCACCGGCGAGGTCGGCGTCTGCATGGCAACCTCCGGGCCCGGCGCGATCCACCTCCTGAATGGCCTGTACGACGCCAAACTCGACCACCAGCCGGTCGTCGCGATCGTCGGCCAGCAGGCGCGCTCCGGCCTCGGCGGCAACTACCAGCAGGAGGTCGACCTGACGACGCTGTTCAAGGACGTCGCCCACGAGTACGTGCAGATGGCGACCGAGCCCGAGCAGATCCGCCACCTGGTCGACCGCGCGATGCGGATCGCGCTCGCCGAGCGCACGGTCACCTGCGTGATCGTTCCCAACGACCTGCAGGAGGAAGAAGCGGTGGAGACGCCGCCGCACAAGCACGGCACCGTGCACTCCGGCGCCGGCTGGGAGTGGCCCGAAGTGGCCCCGTCCCAGGATCAGCTGCGGCGCGCCGCCGACATCCTCAACGCCGGCGAGCGGGTCGCGATGCTGGTCGGGGCGGGCGCGCTCGGCGCCCACCAGGAGGTCGCCGCGGTCGCCGACGCGCTCGGCGCCGGGGTCGCCAAGGCGCTGCTCGGCAAGGCGGCGCTCTCCGACCACGAGCCCTGGGTGACCGGCTCGATCGGGCTGCTCGGGACGAAACCGAGCTGGGACCTGATGCAGGACTGCGACACGCTGCTGATGGTCGGCTCGAGCTTCCCCTACTCCGAGTTCCTGCCCGAAGAGGGACAGGCGCGCGGCGTCCAGATCGACATCGACGGGCGCATGCTCGGCATCCGCTATCCGATGGAGCTGAACCTGGTCGGCGACGCGCGGACGACGCTGCGCGAGCTGCTGCCGCTGCTCGACCGTAAGGAGGACCGCGAGTGGCGCGCCGGGATCGAAAAGGGCGTCGCCGAATGGTGGGAGACGATCGACGCCCGCGCGCACCAGCCGGCGAACCCGATCAACCCGCAGCTGGCCTTCACCGAGCTCTCGGCGCGGCTCCCCGACGGGGCGATCCTCACCTGCGACTCCGGCTCCGCCGCCAACTGGTACGCGCGCGACGTGAAAATGCGGCCGGGGATGCGCGGCTCGCTCTCCGGCACGCTGGCGACGATGGGCGCCGGCGTCCCCTACGCGATCGGCGCCAAGTTCGCCTACCCGGACAAGCCGGTGATCGCCCTCGTCGGCGATGGCGCGATGCAGATGAACGGCCTCGCTGAGCTGATCACGATCGCCAAATACCGCGAGCAGTGGCCCGACCAGCGGCTGGTCGTGATGGTGCTGGCCAACTGCGACCTGAACCAGGTGACCTGGGAGCAGCGGGTGATGAACGGCGACCCGAAATTCGAGGGCTCCCAGGATCTCCCCGAGGTCGATTACGCGCGCTGGGCGGAGCTGATCGGGCTGAAGGGCATCCGGGTCGAGGAGCCCGACCGCGTCGGCAGCGCCTGGGACGAGGCGCTGGCCGCCGACCGGCCGACGGTGCTCGACGTCCGGGTCGACCCCGAGGTGCCGCCGCTGCCGCCCCACATCACGCTCGAACAGGCGAAAGCGTTCGCCTCGGCGGTGCTCGGCGGCGACCCGGCCGCGCGCCAGATCATCGGCCAGTCGCTGCGCCAGAAAGTCGCCGGAGTGCTGCCGGGAAAATGAGGGCGCGGGGGCTCGGGATGCGGCGGGGCGCGATCGGCCCCGGGCGGGAGCGCGGCATGGGCCTCCGGCCGCGGCGGCGCGGGCGCCCCCGTCGGCTCGGACGGCAAGCGCTGCGCAACCTGCGGCGCGGCCGCGTGCAGCGGAGCCTCGCCGCGGCGACCGCGGCAAGCGCCCTGCCACTCGGCCTCGAGATCTACTTCGAGCACTTTCGCGGCAGCTTCGGCGACAAGTGGATGTGGACGCCGGTGGTGCTCTCGCCGGCGCTTGCCGTCGCGGGAGTGGCCGGGGTGCGCTCACGGCGCGCGGCGACGACGGTCCTGCCCGCGGTCTCGGCGCTCTACTGCCTGGACGGGCTGATCGGCGTCTACACCCACGTGCAGGGCGTGCGCAAGCGGCCCGGCGGCTTCTCCGAGCCGCTCTACAACATCGTCATGGGACCGCCGCTGCTGGCGCCCGGCTCGCTTGCCCTGGTCGGCGGCATGGGCCTGGTCGCGGCGGCCGCGCGGCGGGAGCGCTGAGATGTCGGAGTCGGTCCGGCACCTCCCGCACCACGGTGGGCCCGCCCCGCATGAGGACGCGCGCCCCGGCCTGCCGCGCCAGCGCCGCGGCACGGCCCCGCAGGGGTTCGGCCGCTATCCGGACTTCGACGTGCTCGAGCAGGTCGACCACTGGGACCCCGTGACGCGTCGGGTCGTCCTCGACCGGGTCGAACGGGTGCCGCCGGTCCGCTTCTTCGACGACGCCGAGGCGGCGACGCTCGGCGCCTTCTGCGACACGGTCCTGGCGCAGGACCGTGAGCCGCGCGTGCCGGTGCTGCCGATGGTCGACGAGAAGCTCTACCTGCGCAAGCTCGACGGCTTCCGCCACGCCGACCTGCCGCCCGACCCGCAGGCCTGGCGGCAGGTGGCGCGGATGCTCGACGCCGAGGCGGAGAAGCGCGCGGGCCGCGACTTCGCCGCCGCCGACCAGGACACGCGCGACGCGATCGTCGCCGACTTCGCCGAAGCGGAGCTGGAGTGGGAGGGGATGCCGGTCGAAAAAGCCTGGGAAGTGGTGATGCGGATGGTCCTCGCCGCCTTCTACTCGCACCCCTGGGCCTGGAACGAGATCGGCTTCGGCGGCCCCGCCTACCCGCGCGGCTTCGCCCGCCTCGGCGCCGGGCAGCGCGAGCACTGGGAGAAGCCGCCCGAGTTCGACGTCGACCCGGTGGCGGACGTGGCCGAGCGCGGGGTGGAGGGAGGGTGAGGCCCCCCGAGCCATCCCTCCTCGACGCTTGTTCGCGTATGGAGGACAAGCGTGAGGGGGTGGTGCTCTGATGGGCACCCGGCTTGCCACCGCGCTGCGCGGCTCCCGCCGCCCGTCCGGCAACGACTCCGCCTGGCTGCTCGATCCCGAGCGCCGCGGCGTTCCCGGCCGCGAGACGATGGCGCGCTTCGACGAGCACGAGGAGGTCGACATGCTGATCGTCGGCTGCGGCGCGGGCGGCGCGACGCTGGCGCAACGGCTGGCGCGGCGCGGCTGGCGGATCGTGGTGCTCGAGGCGGGCCCGTTCTGGGACCCCGACGAGGACTGGGTCTCCGACGAGGCCGGGTCCCACCACATCTACTGGACCGAGCCGCGGGTGATCGGCGGCTCAGACCCGGTCGAGCTCGGCAAGAACAACTCGGGGCGCGGGGTGGGCGGCTCGATGGTCCACTTCGCGGGCTTCGTGCCGCGCTTCCATCCCTCCGACTTCGAGGTGCGCACGCGCGACGGCGTCGCCGCCGACTGGCCGCTCTCCTACGCCGACCTGAAGCCGCATTACGAGCGGGTCGAGCGCGAGCTCCCCGCGGCCGGCGAGCACTGGCCGTGGGGCGATCCGCACGGCTACCCGCACTCGCCGCACCCGATCGCGGGCGGCGCGGTGCGCGCGATGGAGGGCGCGCGGAAGATCGGCGTCGAGTTCAAGGTCGGCCCGGTCGCGATCGCCAACGGCTCCTTCGGCAACCGTCCCCACTGCATCTACCGCGGCCTCTGCCTGCAGGGCTGCAAGGTGAACGCGAAGGGCTCGCCGCTCGTCACCCACGTCCCCGACGCGCTCGCCCACGGGGTGGAGATCCGCGCCGACTCGATGGCGACCCGGATCGAGGTCGACGAGGCGGGGCGCTGCACCGGCGTCACCTATGTGAGCGACGGGGTCGAGCACCACCAGCGGGCGGCGACGGTCGCGGTCGCGGGCTACTCGATCGAGACGCCGCGCCTGCTGCTGCACTCGACCAGTCCCCGCTTCCCGCGCGGCCTCGCCAACGGCAACGACCTGGTCGGGCGGCGGGTGATGGTGCAGGGCGCGCCGCAGGTCGCCGGGCGCTTCCCGGAAGAGCTGCGGATGTACAAGGCGCCGCCGCCGGAGATCGCTTCGGAGCAGTTCTACGAGACCGACCCGCGGCACGACTTCGTCCGCGGCTTCTCCCTACAGACGGTCGGGCCGCTGCCGATCGCCTGGGCTGAGCACGTCCTCGCCGACGGCCACTGGGGCCAGGCGCTGCGCGAGTACATGCGCGACTACAACCACTGGTACACGCTCGGCGCGCTCTCCGAGCTGCTGCCGCGCGACGAGAACCGGGTGACCCTGGCCGACGAGACCGACGCGGGCGGCATGCCGGTCGCCCGCATGGACTACAGCCAGTGCGACAACGACCGCGCCAACATCGCCTTCGCCAAGCGCCGCCTGCACGACGTCCTCGAGGCGGCGGGCGCCCAGGATGTCCTGACGATCGACCGCTACGCGCACCTGGTCGGCGGCTGCCCGATGTCGGACTCGCCGGCGACCGGCGTCGTCGACTCCGACCACCGCGCCTGGGAGGTCCCGAACCTCTTCATCGCCGACGGCAGCGTGATGCCGACCCAGGGCTCCGCGAACCCGGCGCTGACGATCATGGCGCTGGCCTCCCGCCTCGCCGAGCGGCTGGGGGACAAGCGCGTGGACGCGGGCGGCGCCGCGTACGGGCGGGCGCGGCGGGGTACCCCCTCGCCATGGCAAAGAACAAGCAACCGCGGGTCGTCGTGATCACCGGCGCCGGCGCCGGGATCGGGCGGGCGACGGCGCGCCGCTTCGGCGCCGACGGCGACAAGGTCGCGCTCTTGGCGCGCGGCGAGGAAGAGCTCGAGGGCGCCGCGCGGGAGATCGAGGAAGCGGGTGGGACGGCGCTGGTCATCCCCACCGACGTCGCCGACCCCGAGGCGGTCGAGGCGGCCGCCGATCGGGTGGAGCGCGAGCTGGGGCCGATCGACGTCTGGGTCTCCAACGCGATGACCACCGTCTTCTCCTGGTTCTCCGACATCTCGCCCGAGGAGTTCCGGCGGGCCACCGACGTCACCTACCACGGCGCGGTCTGGTCGACCCGCTCGGCCCTGCGGCGGATGTCCGCCCGCGACCGCGGCACGATCGTGCTCGTCGGCTCGGCGATGGCCTACCAGGGCATCCCGCTGCAGTCGCCGTACTGCGGCGCCAAGCACGCGATCAAGGGATTCTTCGACAGCCTCCGGTGTGAGCTGCGCAACAAAGGGTCGAAGGTCCACGTGACGATGGTGCAGCTGCCCGGCCACAACACGCCGCAGTTCGACCACGGCCGCTCGAAGATGCCCCACCATCCGCAGCCGGTGGCCCCGGTCTACCAGCCCGAGGTCGCCGCCCGGGCGATCCACTTCGCCGCCGGCCACCGCCGCCGCCAGGTCTACGTCGGCATTCCCACCTACTACACGGTGCTGGGGAGCAAATTCGCGCCCTGGCTGGCGGAGCTCTACCTGGCGAAGACCGCCGTCTCCGGCCAGCAGACCGAAGGGCCGCCGGACGCCGGGAACCGCGAGGGCAACCTGATGGAGCCGCCGCCCGGCGACCCCGGCGCCCACGGGCCCTTCGACGAAAAGGCCCACGAGCACAGCGTCGCCTGGCTCGCGACCCGCCACCGCCGGGCGCTCGCCGGCGCGCTCGCCGGCGCCGCCCTGGGCGCCGCGACCCTCATGGCGCGCCCGTCCCGATGACACCTGCCGCCGACGCTTGTCGCCCAGAGGGCGACAAGCGTGAGGGGAAGGGGGGCAGGGTGAGTGACGGGGGCCCGGCCCTCGCGCCGCACGCGCTGCGCGACTACGCGCTGCTGGCCGACGGCGAGCGCGGCGTCCTCGTCGGGCCGCGCGGCGACTTCGCCTGGATGTGCTTCCCGCGCTGGCACGACGACGCCGTCTTCAGCGCCCTGATCGGCGGGCGCAGCGGCTACACGGTCACGCCGGTCGGCCGCTTCGTCTGGGGCGGCCACTACGAGGGGGGCGGGCTGATCTGGCGCAGCCGCTGGATCACCGAGGGCGGCATCGTCGAGTGCCGCGAGGCGCTCGCCCTGCCCGCCGACCCTGGCCGGGCGATCCTGCTGCGGCGGGCGATCGCGGTGAAGGGGCCGGCGCGGCTCGCGGTGGCGCTCGCGGCCGGCACCGGCTTCGATCGCCACGGGATGGCGCGGCTGAAGCAGCGCGACGACGGCGTCTGGACCGCGGCGCTCGGCGACGAGCGGCTGCGCTGGTACGGCGCCCGCGAGGCGAAGCCGGGCGAGGACGGCGTCCACGGCCCGTCGCTCGCCTTCGACCTGCGCCTGCGCGAGCGGGAGAGCCACGACCTGGTCCTCGTCCTCGACCACGGCGACGACGACTCCGAGCCGCCCTCGCCGGAGCGGCTCTGGGACGCGACCGAGGCCGCCTGGGCCGAGCGGGTGCCGAGCTTCGCCGGACAGGGCCTCGCGGCGCGCGACGTCCGCCACGCCTACGCGGTGCTGAGCGGCCTGACCAGCGCCGGCGGGGCGATGGTCGCCGCCGCGACCACCTCGCTGCCCGAGCGCGCCGACCGATCCCGCAACTACGACTACCGCTTCGCCTGGGTCCGTGATCAGGCCTACGTCGGCCAGGCGGTCGCCGCCGCCGGCCCCTATCCGCTGCTCGACGACGCGGTGAGCTTCGTCGCCGGCCGGCTCCTCGCCGATGGCCCTGAGCTGGCACCCGCCTACACGGTCGAGGGCGACCCGGTCCCCGAGGAACGCCGGCTCGAGCTGCCGGGCTATCCGGGCGGCGTCGACGTGCTCGGCAACCAGGTGCGGGACCAGTTCCAGCTCGACGGCTTCGGCGAGGCGCTGCTGCTGTTCGCCGCCGCCGCCCGACACGACCGCCTCGACGGCGACGCCTGGCGCGCCGCCGAGGTCGCCGCCGCGGCCATCGAGGCGCGCCACGAGGACGCCGAGGCGGGGATCTGGGAGCTCGAGCCCGACCGCTGGACCCACAGCCGGCTCATCTGCGCCGCCGGGTTGCGGGCGATCGCGGGCCGCGCCCCGGGCCGCGAGCGCGGGCCGCACTGGCTGGCGCTCGCCGACGAGCTCGTCGCCGCCGCGGCGGCGAACGGCGTCGCCCGCGACGGCCACTGGCAGCGGACGCCCGACGACGGCAAGGTCGACGCGTCCCTGCTCCTGGCCCAGATCCGCGGCGCCGTGCCGCCCGAGGACCCGCGCTCGCGCGCCACCCTCACGACGGTCGAGGCCAACCTCGTCGACGACGGCTACTGCTACCGCTTCCGCGCCGAAGACCAGCCGCTCGGCGAGGCCGAGGGCGCCTTCCTCGTCTGCGGCTTCTGGCTCGCCCTCGCCCACGCCGGCCAAGGCGATCGCGCCCGCGCCCTCGCTCGCTTCGAACGCAACCGCGCCGCCTGCGGCACCCCCGGCCTCTTCGCCGAGGAGTTCGACGTCGGCCAGCGCCAGCTCCGCGGCAACCTGCCGCAGGCCTTCGTCCACGCCCTGCTGCTGGAGACCGCGGTGCGGCTCGACGGTGACGACGGGGGGTAGATGGCTGATCTGCGCCCGGCGGCCGTGGACCGGCCGCTCAGACCGGCGGCTCGGTGGCGTGGCCGAGGACGAACACCTCGGAGGCGACGCCGTCTTTGCTGATCTGGCTGAGGAACGACTTCACCGGCCGGCTCGTGATCGCTTCGATCGAGGCGCGGAAGAGGGGCTCGACCTCGTCTTGGAACGCGATGCGGTGGGAACGCACGTCTTCGAAGCGGCCGGCGTCGACGAGGAGCTGCTCGGCTTTCGTGAAGATGTCCTCGAGCACGCAGACGATGATCTCGTCGCGCCAGATCGTCTTCGCCTTGGTCGGCCCGCGACCGTAGTAGCGGGAGTGCACCTTGACGATCTCGCGGGAGATCGCGGCGACCAGGGGAACCCCGCGTTCGGCCTTCAGCGCGACGGGAACGGTCGGGACCTCGGGCTCCTCGGGCATGTTCGGCACGTACCCCTGCGTTTGATCGACGACACATTCGTGAAGAAGTCCTGACGAAGTGGTTCCGGAAGTTGGAAGTGGGGTAGGAGGGCCACGGGTCATGAGGTGGTGTGCCGCAACACCTCTACTCCGTTCAGCAGACCGCACGCAGCCGCACACCTGAGGGCCAAGGGCGGCTGAGTCGGGAAATCCATCCAGTTTGGGGAGGACCCGATGAACCCACCGTCGACCGCCGAGAGAGCGGTCACCCAGAGTCACGAGAGGGATCTGTGGCGGCGCCTCGGCAAGCAGCGCGACCAAGGCGCGCGCGAGGAGCTGGTCGCCGTCTACCTGCCGATGGCCCGGCGGATGGCCGCTCGCTACGCCGGGGTGGTCGAGCCTTACGACGACCTCGTCCAGGTGGCGAGCGTCGGCCTGCTGAACGCGATCGACCGCTACGACGTCGACCGCGGCACGCCGTTCATCGGCTTCGCCAAGCCGACCATCATGGGCGAGCTCAAACGCTACTTCCGCGACAAGGTGTGGACGATCCGCGTGCCGCGGTTGCTACACGATCGGATGGCGGCGATCGAGACCGCCACCGAGGATCTGACCGAGGCGCTCTCGCGGCCGCCGTCACCGAAGGAGATCGCCGAGCACCTGCAGATGGACGTCCACGACGTGCTCGAGACGCTTGCCGCCGAGGAGAATCGCCGGCCGCTGGGGCTCGAAACCCACGTCCAGGGCGAGGACGGCGACGGCCCGTCGACGCCCGAGTGGATCGGCCGGGTGGACGACGGCTACGAGCTGGTCGAGGACCGGCTGACGGTGGAGACGATCCTGCCCAGCCTCGACGACCGCGAGCGCGAGGTGCTGCGGCTGCGCTTCGTCGAGGACCTCCCGCAGTCGAAGATCGCCGTCCGCATCGGCTGCTCGCAGATGCACGTCTCGCGCCTCCTGCGCGGCACGCTGGCGCGGCTGCGCGAGCAGGCCGAGGCTACGAGCGAGGCGACTCGAACGACAGCATCCCCCAGGTGATCGGCGCGGTGTGGACCGGCCCGCCGGCGCGCCCGAGGCGCTCCTCGGTTGTCCGGCGCACGCGTTCGACGCCCTCCATCATCTGCCGGCACAGCTCGCCGAGCTCATCCCATCCCTGCTCGTCCAGTGCCACCTGGACCCAGGCGAGCCAGCGATCATCGCGCGCGTCGAAGGTGCCTTCGAGCACCGCGCTTTCGGCCCGCGCCATCAGTCCTTGGAGGACGACGCCGCTGATCTCCTCGCGCCGGCCCAGGTCGAGCGCCTTCCAGTCCTCGGTGTCGAACCAGGCGCGGGCGACGCCGCGGTAGACGTTTTCGACGGCGCCGCGACGGACGCGGCGCTGGACGACCTCGACGCAGCCCGCCCGCAGCAGCTTGCGGAAGTGGTAGGCGACCTGGGAGACGGCGACGCTCTCCTCGAGGTGGTCGAGCAGCGCGGCGACATAACCGCCGCGGACGAAGCTGACCGCGCTGACGTCGACTTCGTTGGCGACTTCCAGCATCCGCACGCGCAGCGGGTGGCTGAGGATTTCCGCGCGCGTCTTCTGGAATTCGTGGCGCGGCCGGCGGCCGTCGAGATCGGTAGGGGTCATCAATAGTCCTGAACGTTTGATTTATCCATTTCACTCGGTGTCCACCACCCAGATGGCCGGATGTTGGGGCCGAAATCTCGGTTCCGGCCCCGCTCAGCCGTTGGGGCCGCAGCCGCCGAGGAGCCAGGCGTCGCCGGAGCGGGTCACTGTCCCCGCCTCGGCCAGTCGGCCGAGCGCGGTGCTCACCGACGGCCGGCGCGCGGCGACCAGCTCCGCCAGCAGCGCGTGCGTGAGCGGCACCTCGACCCGGACCCCGTCGGGGGTCCGCACGCCCCAGCGGTCGGCGAGCTGCCAGAAGAGCATCTCGATCCGGCGCTCGATCCGGCGCTGGCCGACGATCGCCAGCTCCAGCGCGAGGTGGCGGGAGCGGAGCATCGCCCGGTCGATCAGCCGCGCGGCGATCTCCGGGAACGGCGCGACCCGTCCCGCGAACCCGGGGTCGAGGACGGCGACCTCGACCGGGGCGATCGCCTGCCAGCTCTGCTCGAAGGGACGGCTCGCGGTCGGGCTGAGGGTCTGCCAGGGCCGCAGCAGGTCGCCGGCGCCGAGCAGCTCGGCACCGTGGCGATCGTCGCGGCCGACCCGCCGCACCAGGAACCCGGAGAGGACCAGGAGGCCGAAGCCCTCGCCGATCGCCGGCGAGGTCTCCGCCGGCTCCCAGGGGCCCTTGTCCAGCCGCTCGACCAGGGCCCGCGCCGCTGCCGTCGCCGCCTCGAGGCGCTCGCCGTCGAGGCTCCCGCCGAGGTCAGGGTCGACCTCGAGCACGCGGACCAGCGTCGCCGCTCCGCCCGCCTTGCTCATGCGCTGTCAGGCCCTTTCATCGACGCCAGTCTCCCAAGCCGGGCCGCCCAAGGCGCGCACCGCGTCCCCGCGCGGGGAATTGCGAATAGCCTCTACGCCGTGAGCGGCGGGGGAGAACCGAGCTGAAGCGCGCGGCCGGCGCTGTCCTCGCCCTGGCGCTGCTGGCGGCGGCGGTGGGCGGGTGCGGCTCGATCTCCGGCTCGGCGGGGGAATTCACCCCGGCCCGGCCCGGCGTCCTCACCGTCGCCACCTCCGCCGTCCCCAGCCCCGGCTTCTGGGAAGGGACGGCCGCGCACCCGACCGGCGGCTTCGAGTACGAGCTGGCGCGGGAATTGGCGCAGCGCTTCGGCCTCGACCGGGTGGCGGTGAAGATCGTCCACTTCCACCGCATCGTGCGCGGGTACCTCGGCGGCGCCGACGTCGCCATCGACCTGCTGACGCCGACCTCCGAACGCGAAGAAGCGCTCGAGTTCTCCGGTCCCTACCTCCGCTCGGCGCCGACGGTGCTGGTGCGGGCGGGGACCGAGGTGCCGGACCTGAAGACCGCGCAGGAACTGCGCTGGGGCGCGATCCAGTCGACCACCTTCGTCGAAGCGATCGAAGACTCGATCGTGCCGGAAGACGAACCGGTGCTCTACGACGGCCAGCAGGAGGTCGTCGCGGCGCTCGAAGCGGGAAAGATCGAAGCGACCCTGCTCGACCTGCCGCTGGCCGTGGCGATCGCCGAACGCTCGGGCGGGAAGCTCGAAGCCGTCGCCCAGCTCCCCGACAAGGAGGCGCTGGCGGTGGCGCTGCCGCAGGGGTCGCCGAACCGCCAGGCGGTCGACTCGGCGATCCACGCGCTCACCGCCGACGGCACGATCGAAGACCTGCTCGAAGAATGGATCGGCGACGAAGCGGCGAACGCCGAATCCGAAATCCCGCTCCTCCACACGACCCTGCACTGACCACGACCTCGTGCCGATGCCCGCCGCCCTGACGCCAGCCCTCGCCGGGATCTCGCTCAAATCGCCGAGCGGGGCGACCTGGGAGTTCCTGATCCTCTTCCTGGTCGTGATCGTCGGGCCACCGCTGATGACGCGGGCGCGGGTGCCGGGGATCATCGGCCTGCTGGTCGGCGGCTTCGCGATCGGGCCCTACGGGCTGAACCTGATCGGCGCCGGCAACACGACGGTGCCGGACCTCGGCCAGCTCGGGCTGCTCTACCTGATGTTCGTGGCCGGGGTCGAGCTCGACCTGGCACTGATCCGCGTCCATCGCCGCGCGGTCGTCGTCTACGGGGTGCTGACGTTCGCGCTGCCGATGACGTTCGGGACCGTCATCGGGCTGGCGCTCGGCTGGGTCCCGGCGGCGGCGCTGCTGCTCGGCGCGCTGCTCTCCTCCCACACGCTGCTGCTCTACCCGACCGCGCGCGCCGCCGGGCTCTCGGCCGACCGCGGCGTCGCCACCGCGGTCGGGGCGACGGTGCTCACCGACACCGCCGCGCTCGTCGTCCTCGCCGCCGTCTCGGGGACGCAGGTCGCGGGCGGCTCGCCCGCCTCGATCGCGGCGCAGATCGTGGTCGGGCTCGCGGTCCTGGTCGCCTTCACGCTGGTCGCGCTGCCGCGCCTCGCCCGCCTCGCCTTCCGCTTCCTCGGCACCGACCGCGTCGTCCGTTATCTGCTCGCGGTCGCCTCCTTCCTGGCGGCGGGGACGGTCGCCGACGTCTTCGGCATCGAGCCGATCGTCGGCGCCTTTTTCGCCGGCCTGGCGCTGAACCGGCTGGTGCCGAACGAGGGCCCGCTGATGGATCGGATCGACTTCTTCGGCAGCGCCGTCTTCGTGCCGATCTTCCTCGTCTCGGTCGGCCTCTTGCTCGACCCGGGCGTGATGGTGGAAGGGGAGACGCTGAAGCTGGCCGGGCTCTTCATCGCCGCCAGCCTGGCGGGGAAGGCGGTCGCGTCGGGGATCGCCCGGCTCGCCCTCGGCTACAGCGGCCCACAGGCGACGCTGATGCTGGGACTGACCGTGCCGCAGGCGGCGGCGACGCTGGCGGCGACGATCGTCGGCTTCAACATCGGCCTCTTCGACCAGTCGGTGGTGAACGCGGCGCTGGTCCTGATCCTGGCGTCGATCGTCGTCGGCACGCTGCTGGTCGACCGCTCGGTGCCGACCGTGCCCTCACCGGAGGCGGTCGCCCACCGGGTCGGCGCCCGCATCCTCGTCGTCCTCACCGACCCCGCGCAGGCGCGGCTCGCCTTCCCGCTGGCGGCGCGGATCGCGGCGGCCGACGGTGGCATCGTGCGGGGGATGCTGGCGGCGCCGGCGGGGGAGATGGCGGCCCTCGAGCCGCGCCTGGCGGAGCTGCAGGCGGCGGCCTACGCGGCCGGGGTCGACGCCGAGCCGCGGCTGCTGGTCCACCACGCGCTCGCCCCCGCGGTGGTCAACATCGCGACCGAGAGCCGCGCCTCCCTGGTCGTCCTCGGCGCCTCGACCGCCGACGCCTCGTTCCTCGGCAGCGACGCCGAGACGGTCGCCGCCGGCCTCGCGGTCCCGGTCGCGATCCTGCTCGGCGGCGAGGCGGAGGTGCGGGAGGTCGAGGTCGTGCGCGAGGCGGCCGACCGCCCCGGCGGCGGTGCCTTCGACGCCGACGGCCTCGCCATCGACCTCGGCCGGCGGATCGGCGGCGCCGAGGTGGAGGCGAACGACCTCGTGCCCGAGAGCCTCCAGTCCCCCCGTCCTGGCCTCCTGCGGATCATGCCCGCCACGAGCTGGCAGCTGATGGCCGGCGCCGCCGACCCCGGTGAGGGTTCGGCGGTCCTCCTGCTTCCGGACCTGTAGGCGAGGGATTGCGCGGGGCGGGGCTCCGAGGGTGAAGGGACGGGAGCCGAGCGAGAGCCGCGGATGCCCTGCCGACCCGGGCAGGCTGTGGTCGGCAGGGCATCCGCGGCAGCCCGGGGAGCCTGCGGGGAGGGGGAAGGGACAGCGGCGTTCGCATTTCTGACCGCTATCCGGTCATTTCCGCGAACACACACGGCGGACCCCAGGGAGGAGGACCGCGGCGTTCGCACTTCCGGGCCCTATCCGGTCATCTCTGCGAACGCATCCGGTGGGCCACCCGGAGAGGGTCACGGAGGCGCACGGACGCGGAGGAAGGATCACGGAAGGGTCAAGAAGTGACGCTTCCGCGCGCCTCCCGTCAGCGACCCGCTCTCCGCCCCGTATCCCTTAGACCTTGGTAGCCCTGTGGGCGACCAAGGTCTAAGGGTTGTCCCCGCGGCGTGCCGGGGACACGGAACCCTCACGCCTTCCGCACATCTCCCTGGCGAAGCGCACGGCTTCGTCCCGGAACCCCGTCCTCATCGAAGCCTCCCCGGCCCGGCGGCTGATCGGCGGCCTTAGCCAGCCGGGGTCGCCGATCAGCCGCCCGAGGCGACAGCAATCCCTGCGCACAGGCACGAGGCGCCGGCCAGCCTCGCCTCGCCCGCGTGAAATCAACCATCCAGGTCGACCCGGGCCCGGCTCCGGGTCCCCGCGCCGGCTCGGACTCGCACCCGGCCGCGGTCGTCCCGTGGTCCGCACTCCGCACCGCGGTCGTCCTTCCACCCGCCCCCCGCACCGCGGTCGTCCTTTGGTCCGCACTCCGCACCGCGGTCGTCCGTTGGCCCGTCTACCGGGCCTTAAGTCGACCGCGATCGGGCGACCGGGCCAAAGGACGACCGCGGGGCGGGGGGTGCGTTCGTCCTTAGGGTTCGTATTCCGAACCAAGGACGAACGCAGCGGCTCAGGGGCGGCGGCGGGCGAGGAGGGTGGAGTCGTCGATCTCGACCGTCTTGCCTTCGCGGGTCACGGGGTGCGGGCGCTGCTCGACCACGACGGGCTCGAAGTCCTCGGGCAGGCCGGGGAGGAGGTCGGCGGCGAGGAACATCGCGCGGCGCTGGGCCTTGGAGTGGTGCGAGCCGCCGTGGGACGGTCCCGACGGCGGGGCGTGTCCGACGACCAGCAGGTGCCCGCCCGGCGCGACCGCCCCGGCCAGGCGGCGGACGACGTCGACCATGCCGCTCTCCGGCGGGTGGAGGTACTGGCTGGTGACGAGGTCGAAGGCGCGGCCCTCGGCGTCGAACTCGCGCGCGTCGACCTGCCACCAGTCGGTGCGCTCGGCGACGCCCGCCTCCTCCGCATGCCGCGCCGCCCTGGCGAGGCCGGCGGCGGAGAAGTCGGCACCGGTCACCGTCCAGCCGCGCCGGGCCAGCCAGATCACGTCGCCGCCCTCGCCGCAGCCGACGTCGAGCGCCGTGCCGGGGGCGAGGTCCGCGCCCTCGGCGACCAACTGCGCGTTCGGGTTGCCGCTCCAGATCTTCCCCTCGCCCGAGTACCGCTCGTCCCAGGCCGGGGCCTCGAAGATGCTCTCGTCGCTCATCACGTCAGTATTCCTCCTGGCATGACCGGTCCGTTCGATCCGCCGCCGTTCCGCCTCGAGGAGTACCTCGGGGCCTGGGAGTTTTCGGCCGAGCACTACCTGACGCCTTCCGACGCCGAGACGCTGACGATCGAGGAGCTGCTCGCCTACGCGGACCCCGACGAGCGCGCCCGCTTCGAGCGCCTGCCGCTCTCCTACGCGCCGACCAGCGGCGGGGAGGAGCTGCGCGCGGCGATCGCCGACCTCTACGAGGGGCTCGGGCCCGAGCACGTCCTCACCTTCGCCGGCGCCGAGGAGGCGCTCTTCTGGGCGCCGCAGGAGCTGGCCGGGCCGGGCGACCACGCCCTCGTGACGGTGCCGAACTACCAGTCCTTCGAGACGATCCCGCTCACCGCGGGTGCCGAGGTCGAGGGCACCGTGCTCGACCCCGCCGCGAGACCTGGCGCGCGCTCGTCGAGCTCTGCGAGGAGCACGGCGCGACGCTGCTCTCCGACGAGGTCTACCGCGGCCTCGAGACCGACGAGTCGCGCCGCCTCCCGCAGGCCGCCGAGCTCTCCGGCTCGGCCGTCTCCCTCAACGTGATCTCGAAGTCGTACGGGCTGCCGGGGCTGCGGATCGGCTGGCTGGCGACCCGGCGCCGTGACCTGTTGGAGCGGCTGGAGCGCCGCAAGCACTACACCTCGATCTGCAACGCGACGCCGAGCGAGGCGCTGGCGACGATCGCGCTCCGCAACAGCGCCGCGATCCAGGCCCGCAACCGCGATCTGATCGCCGCCAACGTCCCGCTCTTCGAGGCGGCATTTGCCGCCCATCCCGAGGCGCTCGCGTGGGAGGCACCGGCCGGCGGCTGCGTCTCCTTCCCGCGCTACCGCGGCGACGACGGGGTCGAGACGTTCTGCCGCGAGCTGGTCGAGACCGAGGGAGTCGTCCTCCTCCCGGCCTCGATCTACGCCTCCGAGCTGGGCCCGGTGCCCGCCGACCGCTTCCGCATCGGCGTCGGCCGGCGCGATCCCGAGCCCGCGCTCGCCGCGCTCGGCCGCTTCCTCGACGCCCGCGGCGCGGGGCGGCGCTGACCGCGTCTCAGAGGCTCGATTTTCGCCCCACGCGGCGCGCGCCGGCCGGGGTCAGCCTCCTTACATTCCCCCTTGTCGACGCGCGTCCGCGGGAGGACAATCGAGGCATGATCTCCCCAGCAGTCATAGGCGGGTTTGCCGTGATCGACGCAGCGCTCCTCGGTCAGCTGGTCTACGCGGTGCGCAGCTACGAGCGGCATCACCCCGAGGGCACCGGCGCCCCGGCCGACCGCGTGCCGACCCACCGCGTGCCCCTCCCGGCGCACCAGCGCGTGCACTGACAGCGGCCGTCCGCCCCGGCGGATCGCTAGCCGACGCGGCGGGCGCCGATCAGGTGTTCGCCCCAGTAGCCGGTGGTCAGCGTGTGTTCCATCACGCCGTGGGTGGTCGCCGAGATCGCCGTTTCCGGACCGAGCGCGATGCCGACGTGCGAGGCGCCGGCCCCGTCGGTGTCGAAGAACACAAGGTCGCCCGCCTGGATTTCGGTGAGGCCGACTTCGGCCCCGACCCCGAACTGGGCGAAGCTCGTGCGCGGCAGCGTGATCCCGGCCTGGCCGAAGGCGTAGACCATGAGCCCGGAGCAGTCGAAGGCCGACGGGCCGGTGGCACCTGACGCGTAGGGCGCGCCGATGGCGGCCCGGGCGGCTTCGATCGCGGGCTGGACGCTCGCCGGCGCGGTGCTCGTCGTCGGCGCGACGGTCGTCGTGGTCGGCGTGCGGACCGGGATCCGCAGCAGGGCGAGGACGCGGAGGTGCGGGCGCCCGTCGACGGTCAGGTGGTGCCGGGCCTGGAAGCGGCGCAGGGCGGCGCGGGTGCGCGGGCCGAAGACGCCGTCGGCGGGCACCCGGAGCTTGCGCTGGAGCCGCTTGATCTGCGCCCGGGTCAGCTTCGCGACCGGTTCGGCGGTTTCGGTGGCGGGAGCTTCTGTCGTCGGCGTCGCGGGCACTTCGGCAGGGGGCGCTTCGGTGGCGGCGGCGCCGGTCGCGGCGCCGCCGGTCGCAGGCGCCGCGGTGGCGGACGTCGCGCTCCCGAGCGCCAGCAGCAGGACCGCGGCGGCGATCAGGGCTGCCAGGGATCGGCGACCGTCCCGGCCGGCTCGCCGGGCACTCGTCTGGGGATTCATCTGACCTCGTTCCATCTCGTTGACGTGCCTGCGAGGTGAGCTGACGGGCTCGCGCTCAACGTGCGCTACGTCGTGGAAGACGATTCGCCCCAGGGCCGATCGGCCGGTGGTTCCCCCGCTCCCCGGTTACAGAGAACCGAGGACTAGGCAGGTGCGGAACTCAAGCACATCGAGCCGACGCCGTCCAGTTCGCCCCTGGGGTCCGCGCGCTTCCGGTGTCAGCGTCCTGACACTGGCGGAACTCTCGTCGCCGGGGTCGTTTGCAGGGGCGAGAGCCCGCGCGGCTCGCACCCACGCAAACCGAGGTCACCGCCACGCGCGGTAACGCAACCGGAAGGCAAGAATGACCAACGCTCCGCAGCCCATGATGGCACGACGGTGGATGCCGCTGTGCCTGGGTATCGCCGCTCTCCTCGCGCTGCTCGCATTCGTCCCGACCGCCTCGGCGGCGCGCGACCCGATCGCGAGCGGCTCCACCGACCTGCACATGAAGAGGGGCTTCCTGCGCAAGCTCTCCAACGCCGGGATCACCGTGACCGGGCTCCGCGGCGGCCAGGCCGGCGGCAACAAGGTCGGCCTCACGCTCCGCGGCGGGATGCTCGACCCGACCGACGTCGCGGGCCACGTCGAGCCGCAGGGCGGCTTCAAGCTCTCGCTCGGTCGGCGCGGCGTGCCGATCTACGGCCTCTCCGTCAACACGGCGAAGGGCTCGGTCTACGCGACCGTCGCCAAGGCCCACATGCAGTTCGCGACCTTCGCCGCCCCGGTCGTCCGCCGCGAAGGGTTCGGCGCCAACTTCAAGGCGGGGCAGCTCGTCCTCACCGAAAAGGCGACGCGCCGGATCAGCAACCGCCTCGGCCTGCGCCAGAACAAGCGGCTCGCGGCCGGGCGGGTGATCAGCAACCTCTACGTCTCGGCGCAGCCACGGACCGTGAACCTGCTGGCCCGGGGCAGCGTGGTGCTGACGCCGAACCAGGCGACGCTGGCGAAATTCGCCGCCAAGGGCGTGAAGCTGCCGGGCGGCATCGCGCCGATACCCCCGGCGACCGCGCCGAGCGCGACCACGCTGGCGTTCCCGATCTCCGGCGGCACCATCGCGCCCGACGGCTCCACGGGCACGCTCCAGACCATCGGCGGCGTCCAGGTCACCAAGCAGACCGACACGCTCTCGCCACAAATGAGGCTGATGAACGTCGAAGTGAACTTCGGCACCAGGGCGGCGCTGGTCGAGCTCGAAATCCTCCCGAGCCCGCCCTTCCCCGGCGGCGCGGGACGCGCGTCGATCGTCGACCTGACCCTGCCGAGCGGTGCCGTCACCACCGACCCCGGCGCCCGCCAGATCACGATCGCCGGGGCCGAAGCGAAGCTCCAGGCGGTCGCCGCCACGACGCTCAGCAGCGTCTTCGACCAGCCCGCACCGGCTCCGCCGTCGTCAAGCGACTTCGTCGTCGGCGACCCGTTCGGGACGTTCTCGCTGACCGCCCAGGCGGAGTAGCGCCCCCGTGCCGCAGGTGCCGCCCGACCTCAGCCGATCCGGGTCGGAGCGGCATCCGCGGCCCTCTGCGCGCTCGATGACAGTGGCAGGCCCTCCTTCTTCCAGGCCTGCACGCCGCCGATGACGTCGCCGGCGTCGACGCCGAAGCGGCGGAGGCCCAGGGCGGCGAAGCTCGTCTGGTAGCCCTCGTTGCAGATCAGGATGACCGGGACGTCGCGGCGGGCGAGCGGGCGGATGTCGACGAGGATCGCGCCGTCGGCGACCGCGGCCTGCGCCTCGGCGGGCGTGAAGCGCGGGATCGCGGCCTGGGCGTCGGCCAGCTCCTCTTCGACGGTGGGATGGCGAACGTGGCGGTCGATCACGTCGCCAGAACAGAGCGGCGGCGGGTCAGGGCGAGACGATGGGGATCACCGTGCCGACCTCGGTCAGGTCGAGCACGCGGTTGACGCCCTGGTGGCGGCTCCGCAGCAGCCGCAGCGAGTCCTTGTCGGGGCGGGAGCGGGCGAGGCCGTAGAAGAGGGCGACGCCGCTCGAGTCGATGAACTCGAGGTCGGTGAGGTCGACGACGATCATCGCGCCCTGCTCGTCGAGCGCGGGCGCGAGAGCTTCCCCGGCCTGCGCGGCGACGGCCAGGTCGAATTCACCGGATAACGAGAAGACGATGACATCGTCGCCGTAGCGGGTCCGTTCGATGGTGAGGGGTCCGTCGAACCTCTCTTCGATCTGCGCGAGCATGGGTTCTCCTGTCCTGGATGTGGCTTTGGAGATCCCGTCGACCGGCATTGGCGGCGCGTGATCTACTGAAGGGGATAGGTCATCGGGCGGCACGTGTGCCACTAAGCAACCCACGACGACCCTACATCACATCCTCGGTTTTGGGTAGGGCCTATTGAAGCGCGGCGGGGACGGCGGGGATTTGGGGGCCGAGGACGAAGATCTCGGCGGCGACGCCGTCCTTGTTGATCTGGCTGAGGCAGGTCTCGACCCGCCGGCCCGTCACCTTCTCGATCGTCGCGCGGAAGAGCGGCTCGATCTCGTCCTGGAAGGCCTGGCGGTTGAGCCGCACCTGCTCGAAGCGACCGCCGTCGACCAGCACCCGCTCGGCGCGCGTGAAGGCGTCCTCGAGGATGCAGGTGATGACGTCTTCGCGCCAGTGGGTCTTCGCCTTGGTCGGCCCGCGTCCGTAGTACTCGGCATAGATGCCGACGATCTCGCGGGAGATGGCCGCGACGATTGCACCGGATGCGTCGTGGGTGGTCGGATCCTGCATCGGCTTCTCGGTCATCGGGACACTTCGAAGATACCGGGTACCGCTTCACCTGAGACAGGTGGAGATCTCGGACGGAAGACCAATGAGCTCGGCACAGTTCAGCGACGCGGCGTTGGAGCGGATCGCGACGACCCTGGCGGACCTGTACTTCGTGCACTACGAGGAGCAGGCGGTCAACTCCCGCGCCTCGGTCACCGGAAACATGCTCGCCTTCGTGTTCGACGGTGGGCTCTCGGTCGCCGACGAGTGGCTGCTGCGCAGCGGTCGCGCCGAGCGGCTGCGCGAGTTCCGGCAGAACTTCTTCGAGGTGGTCTCCGGCGAACTGGTCGAACTCGTCGGCGGCCTCACCGGTATGGCGGTCACCTACTCCTTCTACGGCTTCGATCCCAAGACCCGGACCACCCACGCGATCTTCGTCCTCGACACCGGCGAGCGCTACGGCGCCGAAGAGCGCCAGGCAGTGGTCAACTGGAGCGAGCAGGTGCGACGCAATGCCCACCGCCTGGGCCAGGAGCGTCGTGCGGCCCGCGAAGCGCGTCGGCCCCGCGAGTGACGATCGGGCCCAGCTCTCGACGCCGCCCCCGCCTGAGGTTGGCACGGCATCCGCGGCAGCCAGGGCCGGTTCAGCAGGCGCGCGTCTTGAGCCCCTCCTGGCGGAAGCGCTGGACGGCGTGCAAGGGCTACGGGGGTGAGGAGGGGCGAAGGAGGTCGGCGTCGAGTTCGGCCGCCGAGCGGTAGGCGCCGATGTGCTCGTCGACCACTTCGCCCGCGGACCCGAGGAAGAAGGTGACGGGCGTGCCCTGCACGGGGCCGAGCAGCTCGCCGGCTTCGGCGGTGTCGCTCGGGTAGCTTGGGTAGTCGATCCCCGCCCACCCGAGCAGGGACCGCGCCGACCCGTCGCTGTCTTCGAGGTCGGCGCCGAGGAAGGCGATCCGCTGTCCGAAGCGCCGCTCCGCCGCCGCGAAGAGGGGCAGCTCTTCGCGGCAAGGAGGGCACCAGGACGCCCAGACGTTCACCACCGCCGGTCGGCCACGCACGGCTTCGAGTCCCTGGCCGAGGCTCTCATCGGCCACCAGGCCATCGCTCCCCTTATCCATCCCCGGTCGGGCGGCTCCCGCCCCGGTCGCCGGGACGCTTGCATCCCCGAGCCCCATCATCCGCTGCAGCCTCCGGGCGAGGGCGACGGCGCTCCAGCCCGGCGTCGGGTGGCGCAGGTTCTGCTTCCCCTCCTTGTCGAGGAGGCCCGCAAGCGGCGCCCGGATCCTGCCGCCGACGGCGGGCATCCCGGGCACCGCGAGGCGCTCGGTGCCGCTCGGGTCGACGACGAAGGCGCCGTCGGTGTGTTCGACGTCGTTGCCGACCCGTTCGAAATCGACGCCGAGGAAGTCCATCAGCCGGCGCACCGAGCCGACGCTGCCGGTCAGGAGCGGGAAGTCGGCGCCGGTCATCCGCCGGTAGGCGCGCAGGCGCCGCGGCGTGTCGCGCCAGGGGTCGACCGTCACCTCGACCGCGACGAAGCGCCCGCCGGCCCCGGCCGCCGCCATCAGCCGGCGCAGCCGCAGCAGGGCCGCGGTGGTCAGCGGGCAGACCTCGTGGCAGAGGGTAATCGACGGCGCCACGACGACCCAGCGGCCGCGGAAGCTTCGCAGCGTGGTCGGTCGCCCGCGGGCATCGATGAGGTGGACTGCAGGCGGCCGCCGGTCCACCGGGACGCCGATCCCCAGATCCGGTCGCGCGGGCCGCTGGTCGATCGGGACCGCGATCCCCATGTCCTGCCGCGCGGGCTCCTGTCGCGGGGGCACCATCGCAAGCTTTGCTCCGCCGCCCACCAACTGCACGCGCAGCGCGATCGAGAGGCCGACGAAGACGACCCCCGCCACCGCGGCGACCGCGAGCCCGACCTTGGTCGCGCGGCTCACGCGCCCGCCCTCGCCGAGGCGATCGACGGGGCGCCCGCCACGAGCGGTGAGCCTGCCACGAGCGGCGGTCCCGCGGTTCGCGAAGCGCCGAACGGGTACCTGGCGCAGCGCCTGTGCTGACGGCGGCGCTTCATCCCACCCTCGAGCCGGTCGGCTGGAACCTCGACCCGGCGACCCTGGCGCTCGGCGCCTTCCTCTCCCTCTGTTACGCCCGCCGCGTCCACACCCTCGCCGCACAAGGCCGCCGCACGCGGCTCCTGCGCCAGGCGTCCTTCCACCTCGGCGTCCTCGTCCTGGTCCTCTCGCTGGTCTCGCCGATCGACGCGCTCGGCGAGACCCGCCTCGTCTACGCCCACATGATCCAGCACCTGGCGCTCGGCGAACTCGCCCCGCTGCTGATGCTCCTCGGCCTCAGCGGCCCGATCCTCCGCCCGATCCTGGCGCTGCCGTGGGTGATGCGGCTGCGGCCGCTGATGAACCCGCTGGTCGCGCTGCCGCTCTGGGGCCTCAACCTCTACGTCTGGCACGTCCCGGCGCTCTACGAACTCGCCCTCCACCACGAAGCCGTCCACGTCCTCGAGCACGCCTGCTTCTTCTGGGCCGGCTTCCTGATGTGGGGAGCGCTGGTCGAACCGCTGCCCGGGCCGCGCTGGTTCGGCTCCGGCGTCAAGGCGGCCTACGTGCTCGGCGTGCGGCTGCTCGGCTGCGCGATCCTCGGCAACACCCTGATCTGGATCGGCAAGCCGCTCTATCCCTACTTCGCGCCGGGCGAGCACGCCGTCGGGATCTCGCCGCTCGCCGATCAACAGACTGCCGGGGCGATCATGTTCGTCTGGGGGGCCTTCCTGACCATCTTCATCTTCTCCTGGTTCTTCCTTCGCTGGATCCGGGAGGCGGAGCTGCGCCAGTCTCTGCTCGACGCGGGAACGAGCCCTCGGGTCGCGGGGAGGGCGGCGCGCTACGGACGGCCGCCTGCTGATCCCGCTCCACCTCCTCCTTCTCCCTGAGCGCCAGGCAGAGCCGGTAGACGACGACCCCCAGCAGGACCGGGACGATCCAGATCGCGACGCGGAAGAACCAGAGCTGCGTTTCGTAGGGGATCCCGAGGAAGACGTAGACCCGGTCGGCGGCGCCGAAGGTGAAGATCATCACCACCCAGGCGAGGAAGCCGGAGCCGATCGCGGTGCGGACCGGGGCGTCGCGGGGACGCTGGAGGACGTTGTGGGGACGGCGGTCGCGGGTGAAGCGCTGCTCGAGCCAGGGCCAGGCGATCAACGCCACCATCACGAGCATCGGGAAGAGGATCCCGCCCCAGAAGGGGTTCGGGACCAGGGTCCGGTTCCAGACCACGACGTCGAAGTGGGGCATCAGGCGCAGCGCCCCGATCAGCCAGCCGAGGTACCAGTCGGGCTGCGCGCCGTTCGTGCCCTGGCTGACGTGGTAGGGCCCCCAGAGCCAGATCGGGTTGATCTGCACGAGGCCGCCGAGCAGCACCAGCACCGCCGCCACCGCCAGCATCAGCCCGAGCGAGCGCGGCGCCTGGCCGGGGAAGGTGGGGACGCCGATCAGCTTGCGCTCCCCGTTCACCTTCCGTCTCGGCCGGAACTGGGAGTGGTGGCGGGAGGCGACGAGGGCGAGGTGCGCGGTCAGGAGGCCGCCGATCAGCACCGGGAAGATCAACACGTGGGCGATGTACATGCGGGACCAGAAGTCCGCGTTGCCGGGGAAGGGGTGGCCCCAGATCGCCAGGGCCAGGTTGGCGCCGACGAAGGGGACCGAGAGGGCGACGCCGTAGCCGATCGCCAGCCCCATGCCGGAGAGCAGGTCGTCGACCATCGAGTACCCGAGGTAGCCCTCGAGCAGCGCGGTGAAGAGCAGCAGCACGCCGATCAGGTAGGTGAGCTCGCGCGGCTTGCGGTAGGCGCCGGTGAAGAAGACGCGGATCAGGTGCAGGACGATCGCCGCGACGAAGACGTCGGCCGCCCAGTGGTGGGTCTGGCGGATCAGCAGGCCCGCCTTGACGTCGAAGGAGATGTGGATCGCCGACGCGTACGCTTTGCTCATCTCCATCCCCTGCAGCGGCTCGTAGGCGCCGTGGTAGACGGTTTTCGCCGTGCTCGGTTCGAAGAAGAGGGTCAGGTAGATGCCGGTCGCGACGAGGACGACGAAGGCGTAGAGCGCCACCTCGCCGAGCAGGAACGACCAGTGGTCGGGGAAGGCGTAACGCAGCGTCTTCCTCAGCAGCGGCGCGGCGCCGCTGCGTTCGTCGACGAAGGTGACGAGGCGGCGGATCACGAGGACGACGGCCTCCGCGTGCGGATGCCCCAGAACGACGGCCCGACCGGTTCGGAGAACTGGCCCGCCGCGCGCAGGTGCCCGGCGTCGTCGATCATCAGCGGCAGCTGCGGCAGGTTCCGCCCGGCCGGGCCGAATTCGACCGTGCCGCCGTCGGCGGGGTTGAAGGTCGAGTAGTGGCAGGGGCAGACGAGCGCCGGCGCGGGCTCGGCCTCTTCGAAGCGCGGCGTGCGGTAGAGGGCGATCGCGCAGGCGGCGTGGGGGCAGATCTTCGAGTAGGCGAGGATCCCTTCCGGCGCCCAGTCCTTGCGCTCGGCGGGCAGGTCGAGCGCCGCCGGCTGCAGCCGCACCATCACCAGCGGCGCCGCCAGCTCCTCGCGATCGGCGTCCTCGGGATAGGCCGTGTAGAAGGCTTCCTCCTCGATGTCATCGGCGCTCCAGGGCTTGCCGTCCTCGTCGACCAGGCGGCGGCCGCGGTGCCACGGCGAGTAGTAGAGGGACTCGGTGTCGAGCACCGGCCCGAGCGAGGCCGCGGGCGCGATCAGGGCCGCCCCGAACGCGCCGCCCGCGAGACCGGCGGCGCCGCCCAGCAGCCGTTTGCGGGTGATCTTGCTGCCGCTCTCGCGGACGATCTGCTCGACCGCGATCTGCTCCTCCGGTTCGCCGGCCTCCGGGTAGTCCTCTTCGAGCTGCTCGGTGACGACCAGCCGCTGCCCGAAGACGATCAGCGCCGCCGCCAGAAAGATCAGGGCGCCGCCGAGGCAGAGCCCCAGCCACTGGGTCAGGTTGGACCAGTCGAGGGCGTAGACGACGAGGAACATCAGCGCGCAGGCGCTCGCGGCGAGGAGCAGCGCGACGACGACGAGCTCGGCGCGCCGGTCGGGGTCGCCCGCCGCGACGATCCGCTCCCGCCGCGGCCGCTTCCCCTTCCCGGCGAGCAGGCCGAGGACGCCGAGCGCCGCCAGGGTCTTGCGGCCGATCTTCACGCCTTCCTCCGCTCGCCGATGATCACGCAGACGCCGACCTGGACGATCGCCGCGACGAACCAGGCGACCATGCCCTCGGGCACCGGGCCGAGGTGGCCGATCCCGAGCCCGCCCGCGTCGTCGGGGTGCTGGCTCTTGAGGACGTAGGCGACGATCTTGTCCAGTTCGGGGTCGCTGATCGCTTTTTCCGAGAAACGCGGCATCAGGAAGGGGCCGATCCGCACCGCCTCGGCGATCTCGGTGGCGTTCGCGTGCTGGAGGACCGGCACCTTGGCACCGGTGACGAAGCCGCCTTCGCCGACAATCTGGTGGCAGCCGGCGCAGTGCTCGGTGAACAGCGACATTCCTTCGGCGAGGTGGTTCCTCGCCGGATGCGGATGGGGGATCTTCGGCCCGCCGCCGAACGACGCGACGTAGGCGACCAGCGCCCGGATCTCGCGGTCGTTGAACTGGGGCGCCTGGCGTTCGGGCTGTTCGCCGGCGTGCTCGATCGGCATCCGCCCGGTCCGCAGGTAGAAGTCCGGCGCCAGCTCGCCGACCCCGCGCAGCGGCGGTCCCTGCCCGGTGATGCCCTCGGCGCCCTTCGGGCTCGGCTCCGGGACGCCGCCGCCGAGGCTGCCGTGGCAGCTCGCGCAGTTGGCGGCGAAGAGGCCGGCACCGAGCCGCATCAGCTCCTGTTCGGAGCCGCCGGGCTGGTGGACGACGCCGGCCGGCGGCTGGGCCTGGGCGACCGCGGCGACGATGCCGCCGATCGCCAGCAGCGCCACCACCGGCGAGGCCAGGGCGCGCAGCCGCCTGTGTCCGCGCCGGCTCATGACTGGGTGCACGGCATCAGGACGAGGACCCCGGAGGAGGTCATCGCGATGATCGCGATGAAGAGCGGCGCGACGGCCATGCCGACGACGGCGAGGAATTTGATCCGGCCGTCGGGCGGCGCGCCCTTGGTCTCCGCGTCGGCGGTACGGCGGAAGAGCGCGACGGAGATCACGAGGGCGCCGATCGCGACGGCCAGCGCCGCGACGCCGGCGACGATCGTCCACGCCGTCAGGTCGGCCGGCGTCGCGTACCCGGGTCGGTCGCAACGCGCCTGCGCCACCCAGTAGCCGACCCAGAACTGCAGCGCCCAGGCGCTCGGCGCGCCGAGCACCGCGTACCAGAGGACCGGTGAGACCGGCGAGGTGGGGGAGAGGATGGCCGTGACCCGCCTCATAGCGACGGCCACAGTTGAGTGATGACGACGAGGATCGCCATCGCGCTGACGAAGTACCAGTAGAGGCCGAGGATCCGGACCGCGTTGAGGCGATAGTTGGTGAGGCGGCCGCCGAAGAGCTTGGCCAGCACCCAGAGGCCGAGCGCGAGGCCGACCGCGACGTGGGTGTGGTGGACGCCGAGCAGGGCGTAGTAGTTGGACCCGTAGGCGCTGGACCGGGGGGTGAACTTGGCGAGTTCCTCGACGAAGAGCCAGATCTGCAGGCCGAGGTAGGTCGCCTGCACGCCGGTGGCGAGGAAGATCAGCCACCAGGCGGTCCTGACCGCCCCGACGCGGGCCGCCCGCACGCCGAGGTATATGGGGACGCAGGTGGCCACCAGCATCGCCGTGAACGCCAGCGGCAGGACGACCGAGGGCGCCGGGGTGCCGTCGGGAGGCCAGCTGCTCGCGTCGAAGCGCAGGTAGAAGTAGCTGGCGATCAGCGAGCCGAAGAGGCAGGCCTCGCTGGCGACGAGGAGGATCGCGCCGACCCAGCCGCTCGGCATCGAGCGGCGCATCCGTTCCACGGTCGCGGTCGGGTCGGGCGCAGTCGCCTCCATGCTGCGGGTGACGTCGCTCATGCTTCCTGTGGCTCCCCTCCGTGCCAGGCGACCAGCACCAGCCCCACCAGCACCGCGAAGAAGGCGGCCGCGAGCCACAGCTTCAGCAGCACCATCGCGAAGATCCCGGCCAGCGCGATCGCCAGCAGCGGCGGCCAGGGCGAGCTCGACGGCATCTCGAGGATCTCGTCCCATTCGCCGTCGACCACCGTGCTCGCCGCGGTCTCGTGGCCCTGGTCGAGAACCTCGATGCCCTGCTCGAGCTTTTCCTTGTCGAGCTTGCGATCCTCCTCGTCCCAGTTCGCGTAGGGGCTGGAGACGGTGGGGAGGACGGCGAAGTTGTACGCGGGGGGTGGCGAGCTGATCGACCACTCCAGGGTGTCGCCGCCGAACGGGTCGTCGCCCGCCGGCTCGCCGCGGAAGATGCTGACGATCAGGTTCACGGCGACGACCACCAGCCCCATCGCGAGGAGGTAGGAGCCGAGCGTCTCGATCAGGTTCAGCCCGGTCCAGCCGAGATCGGGCGAGTAGGTGTAGTTGCGCCGCGGCATCCCGTCGAGGCCGAGGATGTGCATCGGGAAGAAGGTGATGTTCATCCCGATGAAGGTGAGCCAGAAGCTCGCCTGCCCCCAGCGCTCGTAGTACATCTTCCCGGTGACCTTCGGGAACCAGTAGTACATGCCGCCGAGCAGCGGGAAGACCGCGGCGCCGAAGATCACGTAGTGGAAGTGGGCGACGACGAAGTAGGTGTCGGTCAGCTGCTGGTCGAACGGGATCGCGGCGAACATCACGCCCGAGAGCCCGCCCATCACGAACAGGACGATGAAGCCGATGATCCACAGCAGCGGCGTCTTGAAGCGCGGCATGCCGGTGACGATCGTGGTGATCCAGGCGAACAGCTGGATCGCCGAGGGGATGACGATGATCAGGCTGGCGCCGGCGAAGTAGATCGCGGTGATCGTCGAGATGCCGATCGCGAACATGTGGTGCGCCCACACCCCGAAGCCGATCAGGGCGACGAGGATCTCGGCCAGGGCGACGAGCGGGAAGGCGACCATCCGCCGGCGCACGAAGGTGGGGATGATCGAGGTGGCGATCCCGAAGGCGGGCAGGATGATGATGTAGACCTCGGGGTGGCCGAAGATCCAGAAGAGGTTCTGCCAGAGGATCGTGTCGCCGCCGCGGAAGATGTCGTAGAAGTGGAAGCCGAGCAGGCGGTCGAGCTCGAGGAAGAACAGGGCGACGGTCAGCGGCGGCAGGGCGAAGACGAGGGCGAAGCTCACCGCCAGGAAGGCAAAGCAGAACAGCGGCATCCGGTTGATCGACATCCCCGGCGCGCGCAGCTTGAAGATCGTCACGATGAAGTTGATCGCCGCCGCCAGCGTCGAGATCCCGTTGAAGATCAGGCCGAGCGCGTAGAAGTCGATCCCTGGTCCGGGGCTGAAGGTCTTCGAGGCCAGCGGCACGTAGTCGAACCAGCCCGCGCTCGGGCCGTTGCCAGTCAGCAGGCCGACGTAGACGAAGATGCCCGAGCAGAGGAAGATCCAGTAGGAGAGGGCGTTCAGCCGGGGGAAGGCCATGTCCCGCGCCCCGATCATCAGCGGCAGCAGGTAGTTGCCGAAGGCGCCGGTCGACAGCGGGATGACGAAGAAGAAGATCATCGTCGCCCCGTGCATGGTCATCAGCTGGTTGAACTCGGCGGGGGAGAGGACCGTGTTGTTCGGGCCGATGAGCTGGGTGCGGATCAGGAGCGCCTCGATCCCGCCCGCGGCGAAGAACGTCATCGCGGTGAAGAAGTAGAGGATCCCGATCCGCTTGTGGTCGGTGGTGGTGATCCAGCCGAGGACGCCGGAGGGCTCTTTCCAGATGCGCTCCAGCCGCTCGGTGCGGGTGCGCGATGCGGGTGGTGCCGTGGCCTCCACTAACGCAGCCCGTCCAGGTAGGCGACGATCGCGTGGAAGTCTGCGTCGGTGAGGGCGAGGCCGGGCATCTTGGCGCCGGGCTTGATCGACTGTGGGTCGCGCACCCAACGGCCCAGTTCGTGCGGGGTGTTCGCGACCGTCAGAGCGGCGATCGTCCCGCGGCTCGCCAGGTGGGTCAGGTTCGGCCCGATCGTCCCTTCGGCCGGGGTCCCGGCGATCGTGTGGCAGCCGGCGCAGGCGTTTTCGTCGAAGAGTTCCATGCCGCGTTCGGCGAGCGCGCCGGTCGGTTCGGCGGCGGGGCGGGACTGGGATTCGAGCCAGCGCTCGAAGGAGGCCTTCGGTTCGGCGACCACCTGGAACGCCATGTGGGCGTGTTGCAGGCCGCAGAACTCCGCGCACTGGCCGCGGTAGGCGCCCGGCCTTTCGGCGTACAGTTCGATGCGGTTGTTCTGGCCGGGGATCATGTCGATCTTGCGGTTGAGTTCCGGTACCCAGAAGGAGTGGATGACGTCGGCGGTGCGGGCGACCACGTCGATCGAGGTGTGCGCCGGGATGTGGATTTCGTCGGCGCTCACCACGCCGCTTTCCGGGTAACGCACCTCCCACCACCACTGGTGGCCGACCACGGTCAGCTTCAGTTCCGTCTGGTCAGCCGGGGGAGCGTCGGTCTGCCCCATCACGTAGAGGTCCGAGACGATGAACAGCGCGATCAGCACCGTCGCCGGGATCGCCATGCCGAAGGCGATGACCAGCCCGACGTTGGCGCGTTCGCTCTGGCCGAAGAACGGCAAACCAGGCGTGCCGCGCCGCAGCCAGCCGATTATCAGCAGGCCCAGCGTGCCGAGGAAGATGATCCCGGCCACGACGAGCATCCACCACCACAACGTGGCGATGTCGGAGGAAGCCGGGCTATGCGGGTTCAGCGGCGACAAGAAGCGACTGAGGAATACCCGCAGAACCGCTGTAAGAACCCGGGGCTCCGGTAATCGCGCTGACAGGTACCGGGGGGCGGGGGGAGGGCGATTCGACGGTGGGTGTGGGAGAAGGGCCGGGCGGGGGTTCGGGGGGCTGGCGGCCGTCCGAGGTGCGTCCCGGGCGCCTCATGGGGGTCCTGGCAGGCTGTGACCCCCATGAGGCGCCCGGGACGTCGGGCTTTCGTGGGAGAGGCGTCACAGGGACGGGAGGAGGTCGGACTTCCGTGACGGAGGCGGCACAGGGACGGTGCGAGGTCGGACTTCCGTGACGATCGTGTCCGGGAGATCCCACACCTCGGCCCGGTCGTTGACGAAGATGCCGGGAACGTCACACTTTCCGGCCCCGGGAGGCCCTTTTCCGGCCGGGATCGAGGGGTCGTGGACGCGCTGTCGACTTTTGGTCCCCCATAGGGGGCTCAAAGTCGACAGCGCGTCCGTCACTGTTGGACAACACGGGAGGAAGCGTGGAGTTCCCGACGTCTCCGTGGAACTCGGGATGGTCCATCGGACTCCCGTCACGGATCCGTGTCCCTCCGGTGAGGGGTCCGTGGCTCCCTCGTGACAGATGGTCCACGGGTCCCCCCGCTCCCCGCACTCCCGGCCGTCTCGGCCACGGCCACAGCCTGCCAGGGCCGTGGACGAGACGGCCCGTCCCTTGATCGGGCGCCAGCTTGAGAGGGCCGCGTCCCTACCGGGCGTCAGCTTCAAAAAGTCCCCGTCCCTTCCCCCGGCGCCAGCCTCAGACGCCCCCGTCCCTTCCCCGGCCGGAGACAGTGGCAAGAACCATCAGGACCGCTGCACGAAGCTGATCCGGCCGTCGGTCTCGAGGATCGCCCAGCGGATGTCCTCGAGGGAGCTGATGCCTTCGAGGCGGGCCTCGGCGCCGATCTCCTCGCGGGTCAGGCGCTGGCGGCGCAGGTTGAGCTCGATCACCTCGCCGTCCTCGACCAGGACGATCGGTTCGCCGTTCAGGATCGGGCGCAGGCGTTTGAACTTGAAGGCGAGGTAGGAGAGGGCGACGGTGAGCAGGCCGATCGTCGAGATCGCCAGGAGCGCCCCGGTCAGCGACTCGTCGTTCTGGGTGACGCCCTGCTGGACGAGGTCGCCGGTGACGACGAGCAGGATCAGGTCGAAGGGCTCCAGCGAGCTGAGCTCGCGCCGTCCCAGCATCCTGGTGAGGAGGAAGACGAAGACGAAGACGACCGCGGCGCGGATGACGATGTCCATGGCGGCCTAGGGGAAGGTGAACTGGTTGCGGGCGATCGAGACGACCGGCCTGGAGCCGTCGTAGAGCGCGACGCCGCCGTCGTGGGGGCCGACGTTCAGCGGGTTGACCTGGAACTGCGCGTAGACGACCAGGGTGCGGCCGGCGGGCATCGCGGCGTAACGGAGCTTCAGGTCGCCCGCCGCGTCGGAGGTCGTCCCTTCCGGTTCGGGCTGGATCGTGTTGATCGTCGTCTGGTCGACCCAGCCGCGGGGGAGGACGAGGGTCGGCGCGGCCAGCGCTTCCTTGGCCTGGATGACGAATTCGCCCTGGTAGGTGAGCCCGCCGCGGACGCGGCTCGGCGCTTTGACGCTCAGCGTCGCCCCCGGACCGCTCGCCGTGTCGGTCGCGTCGGCCTGGCCGAAGGCGTTGGCCAGCGCGGCGACGATGAAGGCGAGGAGCAGGGTGAGGAAGCCGCGCCGCAGCCACTGACCGAGTCCCCGGCCCTCGAGGTCACGGTGGCGGCCGAGGTCGATTTCGGCCGGGAGATCCTGCGGGGGAGGGTTCTCACCCATCCTTCGAAACCTTGGCCGGTTGGTGACCACTGCAAACTGCCTGGCGGCTGACGCCCAATGTCGATCCCTGCGTGTCGTTGTCGCTGGGACCAAGAATTCCCCGGCACGGCGCCGATGAAACTTCAGGCGACGCGGGCGAGGAGGCCGTGCCGCGGCACCAGCACGTGGCCCGCTGGAACATCCGCTCCGGCCGCCGCGCCGGCGGGACCGGGCGCGGTGCGCAGGCGGATCGTGAAGACGTCGCCGAACTCCACCTGCCCCGCCCGCAGGAAGACAAGCGGGTCGCGGTGGAATCCGAGCGTCTGCGGAGGGACCCCGTCGCAGGGGCCCGGGGAAGGGCTTTCAGGAGCCGCCTCCCGACAGGCGCGAGCCGAGGAGCTGCTTGCCCTGCTCGGCGCCCTTGCGGCTCGTCTCCTGGGCGCGGCGGAAGAAGTCGGCCAGGTCGGTGTCCCCGGCCCGGTCGGCGTCTTCGGCGTACTGCTCGAGCCGCAACACGTTGCTCAGGCACTGCTCGGTGAACCAGATGATGTTGTAGTCCTTGTCCTTGGTGCCGGTGATCTCACCGGTCTCGTCGGCCATCCTCATCACCCCTCTTATGCGACTTGCTGGTCGGCTCGGGTACCCCGCGGGGAGCCGTTAAACAGCGCCCGTGGCGGGTACCGGCGCGCGATGCGAATCGTCGTCACCGGAGCCACCGGCAACGTCGGCACGAGCGTGCTGGCGGCTCTGGGGCGCGATCCGCAGGTCACGGAGATCGTCGGCCTGGCCCGCCGCGTACCCGAGTCCCTGTCCCTCCCCAAGGTGCGGTGGCAGCAGGCCGACGTGACCGTGACGCCGCTGACACCGATCTTCGACGGTGCCGACGCGGTGGTCCATCTTGCCTGGGCGATCCAGCCGTCCCACGACGAGGAGGCGATGGAGAGCGTCAACGTGTTCGGCAGCCAGCGGGTCTTCGGGGCTGCCGCGCAGGCTGGGGTCAGGTCGCTCGTCTACGCGTCGTCGGTCGGCGCCTACTCGCCGGGCCCGAAGGACCGCGAGGTCGACGAGTCCTGGCCGACGGAGGGCATCCCGACCTCCGCCTACTCGCGCCACAAGGCGCGGGCCGAGCGCCTCCTCGACGACCTCTCCGCGGGCAGCCGGATGCGGGTGGTGCGGCTGCGTCCGGGGCTGATCTTCAAGGCCGAGGCGGCAAGCGAGATCCGCCGCTTCTTCCTCGGCCCGCTGCTGCCGAACCTGCTGGTGCGGCCGCGGCTGATCCCCTTCGTGCCCGACGTCCCCCGCCTCCGCTTCCAGGCGGTGCACGCGGACGACGTCGGCGAGGCCTACCGGCGAGCGGTGGTCGGTCAGGTGGACGGTGCCTTCAACATCGCCGCCGAGCCGACGATCGGCCCGCCGGAGCTCGGCTCGCTCTTGCGCGCGCGGCAGCTGCCGGTGCCGGCCAAGGTCCTCCGCGCCGCCGCCTCGCTGACCTGGCGCGCCCACCTGCAGCCCGCCGACCCGGGCTGGATCGACCTGGCGCTCGGCGTGCCGCTGATGGACACCGGGCGGGCGCGGCGCGAGCTCGGCTGGGAGCCGAAGCAGACCTCGCTCGAGGCGCTCGGCGAGCTCCTGGCGGGCCTCCGTCACGGCCGCGGCGGCGACACTCCGCCGCTCGACCCGAAGGCCGGCGGGCCGCTCCGCGCGGGCGAGTTCGCGACCGGCGTCGGCTCCCGCGATTGCCCCGGCTGAGTTCGCACCGGAGTCGCCACCAGCCCTCCGCGCCCTCCCAGCTTCGGCGGAGAGGTGCGCCGAGCGCCCCCACCGAGTGCTCGCGAGGGACGAGAAGGGACACCCTGAGCGAACCTCCCGCAGTTCGTGAGCGAAGGGTGTCCCTTCTCGTCCCCCCCGCAACGCCCTACTCAGGGCGTAAGAACCACCTTGATCGCCCCGTCTTCCTTCTTCTGGAACATCTCGTAGGCGCGCGGCGCGTCTTCCAGCGGCACCCGGTGGGTGACGAAGTCGTCGACCCCCAGCGGGTCGTCGTCGGAGAGCAGCGGCATGATGTCGTCGATCCAGCGCTTGACGTTCGCCTGGCCCATCCGCAGCTGGATCTGCTTGTCGAAGATGTTCAGCATCGGCAGCGGGTCGATGGTCCCGCCATAGACGCCGGAGAGGGAGACGGTGCCGCCGCGCCGCACCAGCTCGAGCGCCAGGTTGAGCGCGCTGAGGCGGTCGACGCCGCCCTTTTCCATCAGCTTCTGGGCGACCGCGTCGGGCAGCAGGCCGACCATGTTCTGCGCCAGCTTGCCGAACGGCGCGCCGTGGGCCTCCATGCCGACCGCGTCGATCACCGCGTCGGGGCCGCGTCCGCCGGTCTTCTCGCGCACTACCTCGACCACGTCGTCGGACCCCTCGAGGTCGATCGTGTCGACGCCGTGGGCGTGCGAGCGCGCCAGCCGCTCCGGCACCAGGTCGATGCCGATCACGTTGTCGACGCCGCGCTGCTGGGCGATCCGCGTCGCCATGTCCCCGATCGGCCCGAGCCCGAGCACGACGAGCGAGTCGAGGTTGGCGACGTTCGGCGCCCCCGCGTACTCGACCGCTTGCCAGGCCGTCGGCAGCACGTCGGAGAGGAAGAGGAAGCGGTCGTCGTCCGGGCCCTCCGGCACCTTGATCGGCCCGTACTGCGCCTGCGGCACGCGCAGGAGCTCGGCCTGCCCGCCCGGCACCTGGCCGTAGAGCTTCGTGTAGCCGAACAGCGAAGCACCGGTTTCGTGATCGCGGTTCTGGGTCGTCTCGCACTGCGTCTGCAGGCCCTGCTCGCACATCCAGCAGTGGCCGCAGCTGATGTTGAAGGGGATGACGACGCGGTCGCCGGGCGCGACGCCGTTCACCTCGGCGCCGACCTCCTCGACGATCCCCATCGGCTCGTGGCCGAGGATGTCGCCCTCTTCGAGGAACGGCCCGAGCACCTCGTACAGGTGCAGGTCCGAGCCGCAGATCGCGGTCGAGGTGATGCGGACGATCGCGTCGGTCGGCTGCTCGATCTTCGGGTCGGGCACGGAGTCGACGCGGACGTCGCGCCGGCCGTGCCAGGTCACTGCCTTCATCGTTCACTCCTCTTCGGCGTTTGCGGTCGCCGCCGGGTACCCACTGAATTGGGTGGGTACCGCGGGCGGGTCGCCGGGCCGCTCCGGGTCGCCTCTGCCGCCGAACAGGCTCACCAGCGCGGGCACGAGGAGCGGCCGCGCCACCCAGGTGTCGAGCATCAGCCCGACGAACATCGCGAAGGCGAGCTCGCGGAAGGCGGCGATCGGGATCAGCCAGACCGCCGCGAAGGAGAGGGCGAGGATCAGCCCGGCGACGGCGATCGCGCTCGAGGCGCGGGAGCCCGCGGTGCGGATCGCCGCGCGCAGGTCACGGCGCTCGGCCTCGCGCCAGATCCGGCTGACCAGGAAGACGTTGTAGTCGGCGCCCAGCGCCAGCATCAGGATCGCCGTCGCCACCGGGACGAAGAAGGCCAGCTCGTTGTAGCCGAGCAGGCCTTGGAAGACGTAGACGGTGAGGCCGAGGGCGGCGGCGACGACGAGGAGGCTCGAGCCGACCAGGTAGAGCGGCGCGCTGCGACTGCGCAGGAGGATCCAGAGGAGGACGAGGAGGATCGCGAGCGCCGCCGGCGCCACCTTGAGGCCGGCCTGCCAGGTGTCTTCGGTCAGTTCGTGGCCGATCGTGGTGTCCCCGGTGACCCCGAAGCTCGCCCCCTGCATGCCGCTCCGCGCGAGCAGCGCCGGCAGCTTCGCGTCGAGGCCGGCGAGGATGTCGGGCGCGACCGGGCCGTCAGGGTCGGCTTCGAGGACGACCAGGAACCGCGCCGCGTCGCCGCTCCGGGCGACGAAGATGCCCGGCGGCAGCGCGCGCAGCCGCCGCCCCGGCCCGACCACCGCGCCGATCCCCGGCTGGGCTTCGATGCCTTCCTGCAGCGCGGAGAGCGCCGCCGGGTCGCCGACGCCTTCGCCTTCGACCACCAGCATCGTCGGGCCGAGCACGCCGGGGCCGAACGCCTGCGTCGCCTCGTCGTATCCCTGCCTGGTCTGGGTGGTCGTGGGGAGGCCGCGGAGGATCGGGTTGCCGAGCTCCAGGTGCCGCAGGCCGCTCGCCCCGGCGAGCAGCGCGACCAGGCAGAGGACGGTGAAGAGGATCGGGTGGCGGGCGGCGAGGCCGAGGACCCTGGTGCGCGCCCGCGGGCCACCCGCCTCGCCCGGCGCGGTGTCCGCCCCGGTACCCGCGAGCCGCCGGGGCCAGAAGACGAAGCGCCCGAGGATCGCCAGGCAGGAGGGCACCAAGGTCAGCGAGACGACCGCCGCGACCAGCACCGAGATCGCCATCGCAGGGCCGAAGGCGGAGAGGAAGTCCACGCCCGACAGCGCCAGCGTCATCGTCGCGCCGGCGATCATCAGCGCCGCGGTCGAGACGACCGGCAGGAGCTCCCCGGTGACCGCGGTCGCCGCGTCGCGGGGCGACTCGCCGCGCTCGAGCCGGAAGCGGAAGCCGGAGACGAAGAACACCAGGTAATCGGTGAGGACGCCGAAGAGCAGGGCGACGACGACCGGCTGCACCTCTTCGGGGATCGCCAGGCCGAAACGTTCCGCGACCAGGCCGAGGAGCCGGTCGGCGAGGACGTAGGAGAGCCCGACGCCGGCGAGGCAGAGGAGCGGGATCGCGAGCGAGCGGTAGTAGGCGAGCAGGATCAGGACGACCAGGGCGGCGGTCGCGATCTCGACCCAGGGGAGGTGTTCTTCGACCAGGTTGGTTTCGGCGGCGGAGGCCGGGATCGCGCCGGTGATGTGGGCCGTCTCGGCGCCGCTTGCCCGCCGCAGGCCGGCGGCGAACTCTTCGCTCGCGTTGGTCGCGCCGGCTTCCGCCGATGGTTCGACGTAGAGGTAGACCAGCAGCGTGTCGCCGACCTGCCCGCCTTCGAGCGGGCGCCCTTCGGCGGCGAAGGGGACGGCGCGCAGCCCGGCGCCGGAGCGGTCGGTGTGGGCGATATAGCGGAGCGCCGCGGTCGCGTCGGCCCGGTCGAACCCGCCCTCCTTCGTGGCGACGACCATCGAGCGGCTGATCAGCGGGAAGCCGAAGGTCCGCAGCGATTTCTCTTCGACTTCCAGCGCCTCCGAGGAGCGGGGCAGGAGGCTGCCGAGCTCGGCGCTTTCGTCGCCGAACCCCGAGGGCAGCTGCTGGGTGGCGAGCGCGGCCCCGGCGATCCAGGCCGCGACCACCAGGAACCGCGCCCAGACGATCGCGCGGCCGCCCCACCAACCGCCGCCGCGGCGCTCGTCACGCATTGGATCGGAACCCCGCTCCGACATCGCACCATCGCGTACCCGGCGCTCGGGCCTCCTACGCGAGCCCGGAGCGAACGGCCGAGCGGCGAGCGACGCCTTCGGGCCGCGGCCCGCTCAAGCTGGTGCCCGAAAGGGATGCGGCCCTCTCAAGCTGGCGCCCGGGAGGGACGGTTCCCCGCAAGCCGGCGCCCGGAAGGGATGGGGACTCTTGAAGCCGGCGCCCGGTAGGGATGTGGCCCCACAAGCTGGCGCCCGGAAGGCACGGAGCCCCGCAAGCTGGCGCCCGATTAAGGGACGGGCCGTCTCGTCCACGGCCCTGGCAGGCTGTGGCCGTGGCCGAGACGGCCGGGTCGCGGGGAGCGGCGGGGGGTCCGAGGACCGTCCGTCACGAGGGAGCCACGGATCCCTCACCGCAGGGACACGGATCCGTGACGGGAGTCAGACCCCCGTCACGGAGATGTCGGGAACTCCACTCTTCCTCCCGTGTCGTCCCCCACGCACGCAGGCGCGGTCGACCTGAGGTCCGGTATCCGGACGAAAGGTCGACCGCGGACCCCCGGGCGGAGGCGCGGTCGTCCTTGGGTCCGGCATCCGGACGAAAGGTCGACCGCATGCTCTCCGGGCCTTGTCGCCGGCCCCGAGAGCGACACGAGGCGGGAGAGCGTGTGACGTTCCCGGCATCTTCGTCGCCGATCGGGCCGGAGTGTGGAATAACTCGGACTCAGACGTCACGGAAGTCCGACCTCCTCCCGTCCCTGTGCCGCCTGCGTCACGGAAGTCCGACCTCGCACCGTCCCTGTGGCGCCTCCCCCACGGAAGCCTCACGTCCCGGGCGCCTCATGGCGGTCACAGCCTGCCAGG
>Ga0207652_10000281_pt1 | contig 52967 bp, 94 predicted proteins | sample KBSC63BmetaG_FD_184334 | JGI IMG/M metagenome (GOLD analysis project Ga0207652, IMG submission 184334) | Corn rhizosphere microbial communities from Kellogg Biological Station, Michigan, USA - KBS C6-3B metaG (SPAdes) (version 2) | ecosystem: Host-associated > Plants > Roots > Rhizosphere ... | reverse complement strand
TTCCGGTCATCACCCAGTGGCCGCCGTGGTCAAGCAACTGCGGCCCGACAACCTCGTCCATCAAGTAGATCAAGAGCTCGTCATCCATCGCCGCGGGCTCGTCGATGATCGCTAAGTGGATGCCGTCGCCGCGGATGGAGTCGATGGCGTCGCGTGTGTGGGCGGAGCCAATTTCGAGCGTGCCGCCTCCGCGGCCGATCTCAACGATGCCGTCGCTCATCCTTGTGTGAACGCGCAAGCCGAGAAGCTTGGCCAAGCGGACAAACTTGCCCAGCATCTTCGATCGCGCCTGCTTCGCGTTCGGGTAGACGATGAGCACGTTCCAGCCGCAGAAGCCGGCTAGCGCGATGATGGCGAGGATCGTCGAGGTCTTGCCCGAGCGGCGTCCGGCGAGCGCCGCGGTCTGGCGGTTCGTGAACGCCGAGTCGAAGAGCTCCTGCTGGCGGGCGAACAAGAGCGTGCGGATTGCGGTCTGGGCGTGCAGCGTGCCCTTTCGGATCTTCGCGGCGACCGAGCGGACTTTGTTGCCGTCAAAGGCCATCAGCGCGCGTCTTGCGCCTCCCAGTTTACGTGCCGGTTGCAACGCTCACAGATCGACACGCGCAGGTTTGGGAACGGGCGCATCGAACCGCGGCACGCGTCTATCAGGCAATACACCGGGCGACGCGATACCGAACTGGCCACGAGCGTCGCGATCGACCGATTGAAGTCGACGATCGCCTCGACGTACGTCTTCTGCGGCGCCGGCGGAAGGAACGGCTCGACCGCCGTCGCGATTGCATCGACCTCGCGCATGGCGGCGAGCATCTCGGCGTCCGTGTCGCCCCAGTGGTGCGGAGCTGCGAGCCGACGCGGCTCGAAGCGCCTGGACCACGGCCACTTTCCGGTTACCGCACGACAGTCAGCGCTGAAGCCGATTGCCAAGGCCGCGACGATGACGAGGAGCGCCGTCACACGCCCACCTTCGCCGCGACTCGGCAGCCCTTGATCGGCGATGCGGCTTCGTCGACGGCGCCGGCGGCAATCTCCAGAACGATCCCGCTATAGACCTCACCGCAGTACGCGCACGTCGCTTGGTCGAGATCCCAGAACATCGTCAGCCGGTGACCGAATAAGTTATCCTGAGTTCGTCCCGGCTTGGGCGTGCGCTTCTCGCGCGGTTTGAGCAGGCTCATGCGCCCAGCAACCAATCCAGCAGCCGCAGCCACCACGGAACGCGCGTGAGCGTGAGCAACTCCGCTGTCAGTTCGGCCGCCTTGGCGGCGTCAATCTCGCCACGGGCGAACGCTCGATGTATCTGGCCTAGCGTCATTCGGGCACAGCTGAGACCAGGAACGGGAGCACGGTGAAGTTGTCGTTCTCGCCGTACTTCATGAACAGCCAATTCCAAGCGCCGCGCTCCGTCTGAAAGATCGCAATCGGATACGCGGGAGTGCCTTGCTGGACTACGGCGAACATCATCTCGGGCTCTGGCATCTCTTCTTCGTGCATCGTTCTCTCCTTGGTTGATTGTATCGGTCGTTTGGTTGCAGAGGTCCCCTCCTGGGTTGCAACAGCTCACCCAGGCTCTCTCTTTCGAGCAGCTACCGCTTTCCATCCTGCTGGCTCGTATCGGGCTGCAACGGCGCACCGGCCGCGGTCGTTTCCCGACGTGGCCAACCAGGTCCCAGTTCGGCTATGTCGTATCGGGTCGGACTTTCCTTTCGTGTTTGATCGTCTCGGCCACTTCCTTCGCAATGTCTCGGCGAATCGCGCGTTTGCGCGGATTCGGCAACGGTTCTTGATAGCCCGGCATCGTGCGGCGAACGCGCTCCCAAACTGACGGTTTGCTGCTCACGACTTCGGCTCCAGCGCCGGCAACGGCTGCCCAGGCGTGTCGAGACTCTTCCCGGGCTGACGCGCAACCTTCTCGCCCGCGACCAGCGCTTTCACGGCTTCGATCACGAACTGGCGATCGTCGGGTGTGATCACGCGATTCTTGAATGATTCCAACTGCTGTTGGAGCACCCAGCACGCGAGTTTGCGCACGCCGACGATGCCGAGCGCCTTGCGCACTGGGGCGAGCTCGCCGGCGGGGGGCGGGGGCGGCAGCGGCTTCTTGCGCTCGAAGCGCGCCATCAGCGCAACCCGTCCCACGCGCCGCAGAAACGCATGAACATCTCGCGCTCGGCGTCGGTGAGCGAGTAGACGAACAGGTCCGACTCCCGGTACCCGTTTCTGGTGCTCGGATCGAGCCAGCGATACCTGACGAGATACGGTTGGAGCATGATCTTCCAGCAGGTCAACGGCCATGGCTGGCCCAAATCGCGCACAGTGAACGACGGCTCGCCTGGGTCACGGACAGCGATTGCAACGGCGTCGCCGATCGGTGGATGCCTCTTCACGACCAGCCGGCCCGGCCAGTTCATCGCGTAGCCGCCGAGCGCCATTGTCTCCAGCGCTTTGCCGCGCGCTTCCATCTCGGTCACGTCAGTTGCTCCTGTCCTCGATCGTCAGCGTCCCCGTCGCGTGGTCCACGCCGACCACCGTCATCACCGCCGGCGGGGGAGCCTTTCGGAACCCGCGGCGCACCCACATCAAGAACCGCCGCCAGCGGCTCAGCTTCGCGGCGAATAGGACCAGATCGCCCGGCGCGTATTTGTAGGCCTCGCCCGGGTCGGCGAACTTGAACGTCTGCGGCGGCATCTATATAGCCTCCGGCACGATCGACGGCACGTATCCACCCGCCTTGACCGCGTTCCAGGCCCATTCCTGCGGCGGCTTGCGGCGCATGCGGACGAACGACGTCGCGCCGAGCAGTGCGTGCGCGAAGTCGACGGCGAGCGCCTTGTGGACCCGGCGCCCGACGTGCCCATGAAACGTGCTCTGCGAGCACCCTGGGCAACCAGGCGGGCACTTGGTGTGCGACAGGCTCGCGCGCAAGTAGAGCAACTCGAGCGTGCGGTCAGCCGACCACACCGCGTAGCCCATGATCGTGACGGGATCGTCGTCGAAGATGGCCACGTTCGTCTCAGCGCCGGCGATGAGCTGGCTCATGATCCCACGGAACACGTCGCGGCGCGCGAACCGGCCACCGTGCGTCTCGACGATGGCGTCGACCGAGGTGGCCGCTACGTACGGCGTCTCGGTGCGCGGGTCCATCGGGCGCACGACGATGGACGGGCGGGGCGCGGGCTCGGCGCTCACCGCTTCACCGCCTTCTTGGCGTCGGTGATCTGGGTCGGCGTCAACTTCGCCTCAAGCGCCTTGATGCGATCATCGATGACAACCGACCTCCAGAACGCAACGAGGCGGTGCGCATCGGAGAACTTCATGTTCCCGTCACCGAGACCTCGTCCTCGAGCATGACGGGCGTCTCCTTGTCGGCCGCCTTCGCGCCGCCGATCGGCGTCAGCTTGCGGAACTGCGCGAGCGGCATCGTCGCAGGGAGCGCCTCATCGCCCTTGGGGCCGTGCTGGAGGAACAGCACCGGGCCGAGCGGCACGTCGTCGCTCGCCGGCCACTTCGACGGGTCGCCCGGGAATAGCGCACTTGGCTCGATGCGCTTCATCACGAGCATCAGCGACACGAGGGTGTGTTCCTCAGGTAGTTCGACCTTGTCCTCGACCCACGTTTGGTGCTCGGCGAACCACTCGGGCGTCGGGTGGCGGACGGCGCGGATCGCGGCGAGCTCTACTTCGTCTGGATACTTGCCTCGGAATGCCGGGGACATTGGATTGCGTCTCGATTCGCCCATTGATTGCTCCTTTGCGTCGGTTACTCGGTGAAGGGTTCGATTTCGATTTCGACTCGGGGGTTCTCGCGGTCGATAAGTTTGCGGCTGCCGTCCCAGCTCTCGATCTGCTTGTCGTTCTTGATGACGCCCGCCTTCTGTAGCGCATCCCCAATTGCGTGCTGGAAGTTGTCGAGGTCGCCGGTGCGGCGGTCGCGGTAAATTAGCGCCTTGACGTGAACGTCCTCGGTAATCGAATAGCCGGTCGTTCCCTTCGCGCGATGCCTCAGGTGGGCGTATTGCTCCATGAGCTGCCCTACCGCGCTCTCGCCCCACGTTCCAGCCGACTTGCCCGCAATGATGAACCGCTTACCGGTCTTCTTGTTCATCGCGATGCGCTGCGAGTTCTTGGCTGTGCGCGGAACGCCGTCGATACGTAGTCTCACTTCCCCCGCCTCCGTTTCGCCCGTGGGGCACGGGTGGCAGCGTCGAGTTCGTGCAGCTTGCCCATGACGTAAGCGTTCGCCATCCCCTGATCAGGAACGGCGCAGCCGGCGCGCAGCTCGCCCAGAACTGCCGCCTGCACTCTCCTGATTCGCATCCGTTCGCGATCGGCTGCTTGCTGCTCGATTTCCGCAATCAGCGGCATCGGCTTGGTCGTCATCTTCCGCGCCCATCGCTGATGCGTATTCATCTTCCGCCCCCGCGTCGCGCGGCGATGGCGTCGGCGACCGCTTCGCAGGCCTCCTGCCAGTCCTTGTTGTAGTCGGCCGGAACATGCTGACGCGCCAGCTTCTCGCACGCTTCGTTCTCCGCGGCCCGGCCGGCGGCGAAACCAGCGCGGATGGCAGCGATCAGATCTGTGAATACGTTCCCCGGCTTGACGTCGCGGTAGATGCGCTCCGCTATCTCCCGCACCCTTCCCCCATCCACCGTCTCGGGTTGCGCTGCTGCGTGGTCAGAACACGCCATGGGGCCTAGCCTGTCGCAAACGTTGCATATCTCCCCTTGCGGCGCCTCCATGTGCAGCCTCGGCGGGTTTCGCAGGATTTCGGCGAGACTGCGATCGGGTGGTCCTGAACTGATAACTTCCACCTGCGGCGCCTCGGCGCGGGTGGGCCAGGGTTCGTCCTTGTCGGCGAAGTCATCCTCGCGGCTCATGGCTTGGCTCCGGTGTGGTCGTGGACGTTGAAGCAAATCCCCATCAGCGTGCGGCACCCGGAGCACTCGCACTCAGCCTGCGCGCTGGGCGGTTCGTCCTGGTCACATACGCACTCGCGGTTGCAGACACCGCCTGCCAAGGCTGGGTCGCATGGAGGCTGACTGCATTCCGGGCAGCAGGAACAATCCTCGCCCTCGCGTGGTGGCGGCATCACGTCCCAGCTCATGGCTTGGCTCCGGTGTGGATTGGGTTGTCGCGTCTCAGCCCGCACTGGCAGGCGTCGAGTTCGCGGTTGTACTCGTGCTTGGCGACCATCGTGAACGCATGCCCCGCCTGCTCCTGGGGCGCGGCTGGCGCGGCTGGCTCGACTGGATTGAACTCATGCTTCAGGAACACTTCTACCTTCGCGGCCCACTTCTCGATGCGCTCCAAGCGTTCCCGGATGTCGTCGGGCGGGGCTGCAGGCTGTTGCAATCCTGTTCCGCGGCAAAGGTTGCACGTCGAGTTATGCAGCGGCGGAACGCGGCCGTGACCGTCGCAGAACGCACAGAGCATGCCTACGACGCCAGTCGATTCGGCCGCTCCCGCCAGTTGCGTTGTCGGCAACGGCCCCACGCGCTGGACCAGGTCCTGGAATCGCAACGGCTCGTGCATCTGCCCGGCGAGCGAGTCGCGAATCTTGGGCGTCGATTCGGCCGGCGACGGGGCGGCGAGCGCATGGCGATAGTCGAAGTATGACGACTCGATGCGCGCAATCAGCTCGCTCATCATCCGCGCCCTGTCCCGCGCCTCGGCCAGCTCGCCCTTGAGGCGGTCGCGCTCTTCGGACAGGTCAATCACCTCCTTGCCGAGCCGCCCAATCGTCGCCTGCATCGCCTCCTCGCGGGCCTTGGATTCGGTGGCGTGCCTTTGCAGTTCATTGGCAAAAAGAGCCGCGTGCTCAGCATCGCGGGCAGCAATTGCGCCCACGGTCTGCGGCGTATCCAGCCATCCGCACGCAGCTACGAATTCAGCAGCAGTTTTCATACGTCGCTCGCTTCATCAGCCCACATCGCCGAGTGCATCAGGCGAGGACGGGGAAGGCGTTCGGGAATCTTCGGGTCACGCAGAATGTCGGTTGTTCGATACCCAAACCTAGTCAAGTCGGTAACTCGGCTTTCGATTCGCAGCATCCACTTCTCACACATAAATCCGCGGTGCGCGCCTACCGCGCGTTGCAGAACTGGACCGGAGCAGACATGGCCATCCAGCCCCACGCACACCGAAGCCTTCGTCGCTTCCTGCGCGGGACGGGCTGCTTCATCAACAGGCTCACCGCAATGGTATGGCTCCTCGGTCTTCTCGTCACATACGCCGCACGCCCGCCCCGGTTCGGACGTCGCGGGGGCGTCGGAGAGGAGGGTTAGCGCCCTGAGTTCAATCTCCCCGAAGTACCAACGGCGGCCATCGGTAGAGAGCCACGTTTCCATTGGTCCGTGTAAATATCCAAGGTTCGTGTCGACCAATCGTTCGGCGAGGACGAACTCGATCGGCGGCGTATGGCCACTACGCCACCGTTGTCCTGCCCGTCTCTCTCGCGCCGGGGCCGGGGTGGGCGGGGCGATGGGAGGGAGGCGGCTTGGGCAATCAAGCGAGCAGTAGATGTGCCCGTCAATGACAACACCGATGTTGTCGCGCTCATCGGAGAAATAAGCCTTGTCTCGCGGGTCATGCCCAATCTCTTTCATCCCGCACCACTCGGGCGCCGCGCACTTCTCTCGCCCGGCCTGCGCCGGTTGTGTCGTTGGGGTCGTCATTGTGACACCGCCTTTCCTTCCTGCTCCGCCGCGCGCTCCTCTTCGTCGAGACGCGCCACCGCAGCCAGCAACGCGATCCCCGCCTTCCCGATCGCGTTGAGCGCGATCGGTCGCTTCGTATCGGCCGCCATCTCGCGCGCCTTCTCGGCTGCCGCCAACGCCCCGCGCAGCAAGCCGCGCAACTCCGCCGTGATGTGATCGTTCATTGGTTCATGCCTCGTCGGTGAAATGTTTCGGAAAGTCGTTAGGACCGCGTTGCCAGCGGTCGTGATCGCGATCGAGAAACTGCGTCGTGGACGGTCTGAACTTCACGTCGACCTCACCGATCGGCCCGTTACGATGCTTGGCAACGATGATGGTCGCGTCGACGTACTCGGGCGGGATTCGCTTGTCGCCCTCCTCGGGCTCTGGTCGCCAGGGGAAGACGATCATGTCGGCGTCCGCCTCGATCGCGCCCGAGTCGCGGAGGTCAGACGGGATCGGCTTGCGCTTGTCCTTAGCGCTCGCCCGGTTCAACTGCGAGAGCACCATCACCGGGCAGTCGAGATCGCCGGCCAGCGCCTTGAACGCCGCGCTCATCGCCGCAACCTCGAGATTGCGGTTCTCGCCATGCCGGTCGGCGCGCACCAGCCCGAGGTAGTCGACGATCACGAGCGCGCGGTCGTCTGTCTTGCCGCCGGCCTTCGCCTTGAGCCGTCGCGTCTTCTCGCGCCAGCGCATCGCCTCAGAGCAGATTCGCGACGTGCTGAGCTTCCGGTCGTCGATCCACACGAACGCCTTTCTGAGCTCGGCTCCGGCGTCGTGGAGTAGCTCCCAATCGCGCTTCCCGAGCTGCGCCGAGACAATGTTGCGGCCGTCGATCCCGGACTGCGCCGACAGCGCGCGCTCGAGCAGTTCTTGCCGCTTCATCTCGAGTGAGAAGATCAGGACCGGCACCTGCGCTGCGCCGTTGTGCACCGCGACGTTCTCGGCCCATGACGTCTTACCCTGCCCCGGCAGGCCGGCGACGATGATCAGGTTCCCCGCGCGCAGGCCGCCGATCTGGTGGTCGAAGTCGGCCAGGCCCGTGCTGACCGCGTACCGTCCCGGGTCGGTCGCCTTCGCCTCGATGTGGTCGAGCGCGGCGTCGATGGTCTCTCCGAAGCTGAGCGGGCCGCCCTCTTTGCCGTCGAGCTCGAGCCCGGCGATGTTGGCCCGATGGTCGGGCAGGATCTCCGACACCAGCGCGCCGCCATACGCGCGGGACGCGGTCTCCAGGCACGTCTGAATCAGCCGGCGGGCCAGCGCCTTCTCGTGCACGATGCCGAGGTGGTGCGGGAACATGATGTCGCTGCCGCGGCTCGCGAGCTCGCCAAGGTAGGCGATACCGCCCTCGAGCCGCTTCGCCACGCCGCGCCGGTCCATCTCGTCGAACACGGTGATCGAGTCGACCGCCTCGACCGCGCGCATGGCCTCCAGGACGTCGCGGTGCACGGGAAACATGAAGTCGTCGACGCGCGTGTCGGCGAGCTCGGTCAGGAGGTACGGGTAGAGCAGGACGGCGCCGAGTACGGCCATCTCTGAGTCCTTCGATGCGGGGGGCTCGCGGATCGCGGCCGCGGCGGGGACCGCGTGAAGTTGGGCGCTCATGGGCGCGGCCTCGGGGGCGGGGCGACGCCAGGCGGGATCGGCTTCATCTTCGGGTAGTCGAAAGAGGTCCCGTTGACGTGTCGCTTCGACGCCGGCGCCGCCTCCCATTCCTTCAGCCACCCGTCACCGCGCAGCCAGCGGTCGGCGTCCATCGTGAACCCTTCGCCACACGAAATTCGGTACCGAAGCCAACCGGCGATCAGAATCGCCGAATTCGGGCGCCTCTTTTTTCGCCACACCTTCTGCGCCTCAGCCTTGTCGCCCTTCCGGCGACCAATCGGCTCAATGCCCGCCCAAAACGTCAAAAAGTCTTGTTCGTACTCATCTTTCGCGCGATCAACCTCTTGGGAGTGATCCAACCGGAGATCTGAGAGGGGGTCCGGATCAGATCGGATCTGATCCAGAAAGAGAGTCTGGTTTTCATTCGCCGAATGGTTGCCGGCGTCGTTCGGCCCGTTGCCAGGCGGTTGCCGAACGGTTGCCGGTAGCATGGGCAACCGCCGAATTACCTTTTCCTCCGTTTCGGCGCGCACCCCACACGCGCACTCCGTGAGCCTAAGAGTCCGAGAAGGAACAACCATCGTCTTGATCACCGACATGCGGCTTGAGCATTCCGGGCAGAGCATCAGAACGTGAACCCCTCTTCGACCGAGACGTCGTGAAACATCTCTTCTTCGTGAACGGTCGTCGCCGGGTCAGTGCAGATGCCGCCCAGCTGCGCTCCAGGGCAACGAGCCGACATGCAGCGAACGCACATGTGACACGTGCAACCGCAGCCTGATTCCAGTGCGTCCCTGGGATCTTGCGGTCCGCGGCACAGCGGCCTAACGCAGAAACGGCAGCTGGCTACGTTGCCGGCCTTTTTGCCCTGGTTGCATGGAACGCACGCGGTGATCAGGTTGCTTGGATGATCGGTGCCACCGTTGGCGCGCGATATGGCGTGGTCGACCTGGAGCTCGACCGCCGGCGGCCTGCCGCCGCAATAAGGGCACATGTAGTGGTCGCGCTTCAAAATCTCGTAGCGCGTCTTGTAATTGAGCGCCATCTCTACGTCCCCCTCCCGGAGTGCGCCGTGCGGGCGATGCTGAGCGCGCTCACAGCAACGCCCCTTGCGCTCTGGCGCCGTGATACCCGGTTGGCAGCTCTCGCGTGCTGGCGAGCCGCGCACGCGCTTTGGTGGCCATCTCGGCGTCCTTCTCGAATCCGACGAAGGAGCGCCCCAGCCGAATCGCCGCCACGCCGGTCGTTCCGCTGCCCGCGTAGGCGTCAAGGATCGTCTCGCCTGGGTCGGTGAAGTCGAGTATGAGCGCCTCCATGAGCGCGACCGGCTTCTGGGTCGTGTGCATGCGGATATCGAGACCACTGCGGTCGCGGTCAATCGCCGTTGGGAACGAGTACAGGCCTTGTTTCCCGCCGCCGTTCCAACGCTTTCGGCCTGGTTGATGCGCGCACACAATCGCCTCTCCCCAGACGGCCGGGCGGTCGCCCGTGAATTGCGGTGCGCCGCCGATCTTGTGCCATGCGCAGGTGCGGAGGTATTCGAGACCTGCCGACGTTAGGGCCCCGCGCCAGAGATGCGCCGACTCCATATCGCAGAAAACGAGCACCCAGCGACGGGCAAGCCGAACGAACTGATCCGCGCATGCCTCCATCTGGTCGACGGTGATCGCGTCGAACCCGAGTTCTCGGTGGGCGCTGATTTCTCCGGTCGCGCCGGCGCGATTGTCTTGGGTAAGACCACGCCGCGACTTTGCGTGAACATGGTCCGAGTAAGGCGGGTCTGTCGCGATCACGTCAACGCTCTTGTCCGCCAGCGCAGATAGTCCCTCGGGACCGGCATTGTCGGCGCAGCGCAAATCCCAGCTCACGCGCTCTCCCTGCTGATCAAGAAAATCGCCCCCGCCAACGAAACCCCCGCGCCCGCCAGCAACGCGACGCATTCGCCCGTCCACTGCGCGAGCCCGCGGTGGCACGCGCTGCCGAACACCGCGCACACGGCGCACACGAGGAGCAGGGCGATTGCGGCGAGGAGGCGTAGGTTGGATGTCACTTGAACACCGGCTCCTTTCCGTTGTTCTTCCGCACCGACATATCGAAGCCGTCGGGTCCTGGCCCCTTCGGCGTATCGATGCCCGGCCGCATGTTCGTCTGCCCCAGCTTCGCTGCGTGCCAGTTGCAAGCCGCGGCTGCGACCGTGATGATTCTGTGGAGCTGCTTCTCGATGCCGTCGTCGGCGCGCAGCGCCTTGCCACCGAGGTAGCCCAACAGCCAGAACCAGTCGGCGTCGGTCTTTCCGGCGTCATGGTCGCTGCCCCAACGGGCGCGCTGGTGAGCGGCTTCAAGTTGCACGGCGCGCACGAAGTCGACGATCTCGGGCGCGTTGAGGAGCGCCTCCGCAGCCTCCGCGCGCCGCTTCCATTCCTTGCGGTCGTCGGGCTTGCCCGAGACGATGCAGCATCCGATCGCTTCGCGCTGAGAGCACGCTCCGCAGACGGGCGCACCGCACTCGCTGCAGAAGACATCGGAGGTCCCGTTGCAGTCGGCCGCAGAACACGGCGCAACGTCTTCAATCACCGTCTTACCCATGTGCCCGCTTCCCTTCCTTCGCCGTTTCCGCCCGCACCCCCCGCACCGCCGCCCTCATCGCCGACGTGCGCCCAATCCCCAGCACGCGCCCGACGTCCGTGTGCGTCCACTCGCGCCCAACCAGCTCGGCGCAGAGCGCGTCGCGCGCGGCCGTGACGTGCCGGCGCCGACTCGGGCCGAAGATCGCCGTGACGGTCACGCCGTGACGTTCGGCGATGGGTTGCGCGATGGTCTCGGCGCGCCGACGCAGCAACTCGTGCTTGGGCGCGAGGATCTCGGCCAAGGCGTGTTTCATGCGCTCATCGACGGGGATGGACTTGTCGCGATCGACGATGGTGCAGAAGGTGTCGAACGCCTCGAGTACGGCGGGGGCGTGGCGGGTCATGCGGCCCTCGCTTTCGCGATGCGCGCCGTCAGCGTCCGCCAGGCGAGCGCGGCTTGCTGGGGGACGACCGAATTGCCGAGAAGTCGCAGGCGGTGTGACCGTCCGGAAACCCCATCATCGCCTCGACGAACCGCGGGTTGAGGACCATCCCATCCGGCGATCGCGGCGGGACCAGGCGGGAAACGGTGCGCACCGTGGCGTCGGTCAATGTCGTCCCGGCATGCCGACCGCTCTCCGTCGAGTATGCCGCCACCCCCGATGCTTTCGCGTCCGTTGCTGTTGGTGTCGGCCACATCTCGCGCACGAAGTTCGGCAAGGTCGGGCCGCCGTGCTCTGGATGGTTTTCCGCGCCGCAGCCCTTCGCGTCGCGCGCTGTTGGCGTCGGCCACGCCTTCGCTGCGCCCGTCAAGATCAGGTTGCCTCGCGCAAACGTCCCGCTCGCCCGCCCCGAGTCCGCGGCGCAGGGTGTCGGCCATTGGGCTACCGTGTGGCGCGCCATTCCCGTCAACAGAAGTTCCGCCGATCTGCTCCCGCCGCGGTTCGCGTCCCCGTCCGTCGCGCATGAGGCTGTCGGCGTTGGCCAGCGCCGCGCGATCGTGAAGAGGCTCGGCGTGTTCGCGCTCGGCCTCTCGTTCTCCCGCCCCACGCCATGATCTCCGTTCTGAGAGCTGCCGTACTCGCTCGCGGTCGGTGTAGGCCAGCAGGAAGAGTCGCTCTCGTCGATGGGGCGCGCCGACATCGGACGCTCGAAACACATCCCATTCCGCATCGAACCCGAGCGCGGCCAAATCCCCGAGAACACGGTCGAGCCCTCGGTTAACAAGAGCTGCGACGTTTTCCACGAAGACGACAGCGGGTCGAAGCGCGCGAACGATGCGAGCGTACTCGGACCAGAGCCCGGACCTCGCGCCGTCGATTCCGGCACCTTTGCCAGCGAGGCTGATGTCTTGGCAGGGGAAGCCGCCGCAGATAATCTCGGGGCGCTCGGCGGTTTCATCGATTTCCCTCACGTCGTTGTAGCGGTAGACCAACGGCCAGTGCGTCGCGAGCACTGCGCGCGCGTGCTGGTCACTGTCGCATTGCCAGAGCACCGGACCGAGACCACAGAGCTCCAGCCCCATCTCAATGCCGCCGATGCCGGAGAACAGCGAGCCAATCATCGTCCCCGCTCCCGCCACTCCGTCATCTCACCCACGCACTCGACGAGCGCAACCGGAAGCGCCACGGCCACCCCGGCGATCGCCGCGCCGGCCAGCGCGAGCGAGTAGATGCCGACCACGCCGCACCCGATGGCGAGGTCGCGCGCGTCGGCCGCGAAGCCGAGAGCGTCCTGCTGCTTCCACTTGTCGACGAGCGCGTTGAGGAGGAACGTCACGGGCGAACCTTGCGAGCCGACCCGCGGTTCTGATCGCGCTGCATCTCCTCGCGACCGGCGCGCAGTACGCGCATGGCCGCCTCACGATCGCAGTCGGCGATCTCGATCTTTATGCGCGACTCGTGGTCGACGACGACCAGCGTGATGTTAGCGCGCCCCTTCAGCGGGCGTTTCATCGCGCAGCCGCCTGTTCGAGCTCGCGCGCGACCTTCTGCGCGTCGGCCTCGTCGCGCATCGCCTGGCCGAGAAGGCGGCGGAGGTCGCGGACGTAGTCGGTCGCCTCGTTCGCGCGCTGGCGGGCCTGGGCGGCGACGAGGCGCGGGTCGGCCTTGAGCTGCATGAATTCGCTCACGACGCGTCTCCGTTGGCGATCGCCTCGATGCGCGCCAATTCCTTGCGCATCGTCTTCACTGCGGCGGCGGCCTTCTTGCGGATGGCCGCCCTTGCTTCGTCACGCGTCGCGAACGCCGAATATCCGATGCGGCCAGAGAAGGGCCGATCGCCAAGCTCGCGGTAACACGTCCAGTTGCTGAAGCGCCCGTCCTCGACGAAGCCGGTCAATGCGACCTCGCCGCGCGAGCGCCACCACTGTGTAACAAAGAAGTCGACGGGTTCTGGTGGCTTGTGAGAGCGACTCACGGCAGCACCGCCCGCAACATCGCCGCCAGCCCGAGCGTGACGAAGTACGCCGCGCCCGCGACCATGATCCAGTCGAACACGCCCGTCGGCAGCTCGTCGCTGGTCGGCTCGACCGCAGTCGCGATGCTCACCGCAGGCGCGCGCTCGGTCCATCCGAGACTCACGCGATCGAGCGGGTACGTGACGGTCGCGCCGGCGACCTTGACCATGATAACCGCGCGGTCGCCGTCGGTGTAGAAGGGGCCGCTTGCGGTCCATGCCTTCGTGTATTCGGTCTTCTCGCCGGTTAGGGGACCGCGGCGGAGTGTGACGAGCGCGCCGGGCTTGACATCGGACCAGGACTCGACGCGGGTCACGGCAGCTCCTTGCACTCGACCGGCGTGTGCGTCTTGATGCACTCGAGCTGCACGGCGTGCCGCTGGGCGTCGGATCGCATCGTCTGCTCGGTGTTGTACTGGCATCCCTTCACGGCGCCGAACGCGCCCACCGCAGCCACGAGCACGAAGCCAATCAGGAACTTCGTCTCGTCGTCGAACCAGCTCACGCGGCCACCGCTTTCGACGCGACCGCCATGAAAACCAGCCCTGCGTAGCGGTCGATCCGCCGCTCGGCCTCGGCCTCGTCGATTACGTGGTCGCGCAGTTCCTGGCACGTCCGGGCGATCCGGCGGGCCAGGGCGACGGCGGGGGCGAAGGGGACGCCGGCCGCGACGAAGTCGTACGCGAATTCAGGAACCGACTCGTCGGCGGTTTCCGGAGGTGTACGGGAATGCGCGCTCTCCGCGGGCGCTGCATACATGTTCGCGATCTGTGTGGACGTGCTGCGGCCCATGAGACCCACCCATTTCCTCAAACTGCCGAGAAGACGTCGCGCTGCGACTCGTTCACAGTGCCACCCATGCCCGTGAGGAGCGCGGCGTCTACTCGGCAGTTCCAGGAGATCGGCATGAGTGGCAGAGTTGATTTTCTACGACTCTGCCGCATCGTCAAGAATGTATTTTTGCCTACAGTTCGCACACTGCGCTAACTGTCGGGAAACAGTGCAGAAACCGTCAGAGAAAAAGTTTCTGGCCCCGCTTGACTTTTCTGCGCGCGCAACTAGCGCTTGCGCGTATCGCGCTCTATCCCGGCCTCGATCGCGTCGAGCGCGGGCCCGAGATCGTCCTCGCGCGCGTTCACGTAGACGAGCGTCGTCGAGAGGTTCGCGTGCCCGAGCATCTTCTGCACGGCGGTGATCTTCACGCCGCGCGCGACCGCGTTCGTCGCCGCGCTATGCCTGAGATCGTGAAGCTTCACATGCTTGAGCCCGACGGAGTCCGCCAGAACTCGGAAGTATCGCGAGAACAGGCTCATGCTGTACGGGGCGGAAGTCTCGGGGTTCGTCAAGATCCACGGCGCGCGGACGTGCCGCGGCAGAGCATCGATCGCGGATAGCAGTCGGCGCGTAGCCGGGACACTGCGCGCCTTGCCGCCTTTGCACGCGTGACCGGCGAGGTGGATCCGCCGCGCGATGTGGTCCACCCATCCGTGCTCACACAGGCGGATCTCGTTCCGCCTCATGCCGGCATCGGCGGCCGCCAAGATCACGTAGCGCATGCGCGGCTCTGCCTCTTCCAGGGGCAGCCCGATCTCTTCTTCATCCGGCGCAACCTCGCGCCTGGAATGGCTCTTGACGCGCGCGCGGTCGAGCGGGTTGTGCGGGATGCGGCCTTCGTCGACAGCCCACGTCAGCATCGTTTTTAGCGAGATCAGATGGCAGTCGACAGTCCATTCCGTCCGGCGTCGGCCGACCGCGAATTCCTCCGACAGCTTGAACGACCGGTAGTCGCTCCAATCGAGCACGCGCAAGCTCATCGCCTCGCGCCGGCCTAGCGGCGGAATCCCTGGGGCGTAGACCGTGTCGCGAATTGATCGTAGACGCCCTCCGACAACCGGCCAGCCGCGCGTGTGCTTACGAGCCGCCTCGTAGCGGTCGTAGAGTTGTGCAACCGTGATCGCGGGCGTGGCTTCGCCAGCGGCCCGGCGCTGAAGGATCTGCAGCGCTCGAGCGATGAGATCATCATCGTTCAGTGTCCTGCCCCCTGCTATGCGCTCGCCGCAATCCACGGGAGCGACATCGTTGCGTCATGCGTTTGACGCAGCAACGACTTTTTTAAGTAGTCCTATGTAGTTAGACGTTTGTTTCGGCAAACCGCATTTCGAAACCGTCAGGCTTTACCTTACGCGTCACCGACGGACGAGCTGTCCGGCTGACACTGTTTCAGTCCCGAAACCGAAGCCAATCCTGTACAAGTCGCGAAATCGACACGGGAAGAAATGGCGCCCTTCCCGTTCGCTCTCATTTCGTGACACGTGGCACGCAATCGGCCGACATCCGTGATCACTGATCTGTGCAAATCGCGACAAACCGCCGATTGCAAACGAGGCTACAAACCAGCAATTTGCCCTACGCTTTCGGCGGCATCTCCGGCGGAAACCCGAGGAACACCGGCTCCGCGGTGTCGACGTCCCTCCACAATGCCCCTCGCGAATCGATGCCGTAGAGGCTCGTCCGCGTCCGTTTGCCGTACTCGGCGTTCTCCGGGTTGACGCGCTCGTCGGGCACGGTCACGGGGGCCGCGAAGATCCACTTCGCTCTCGGTGCTGGTTTTCTGTTCGGTGTGCTCACGACTTTCCTCCCTTGTCCTCGCGGTTCATTTCTTCCCAACGCTGAAGCGTCCAGATCGCCTCAGCGACGTCCTGCTCGGCAGACTTGCCGCCGCTGCGCTGGCCCGGCACGAGTAGTTTCTTGATCGCGTGGCCGAGGTTGTGGTCGGTCACGCCGAATGCGCGCAGCACGCGGTAGACGTCGACCACGACGTGCCCGCGCTCGATGTCGGCGGCGGAGATCGGGATCTCCTTGTGGTAGACGCTGCGCTTGACCGGCGTCATCGCGGCCGCCCTTCGTCGAAGAGCGGCCACGTGCGCGGGAAGCGCTCGGCCACCAGCGCGCCGACGGCGTTCGCGTACTGCCTGATCTCCCACTGCGCGCCGGCGGTCATCCGCAGTGCCAAGAACCCGAGCCAGCCTCGGAGATTGCTCGTTGCGCGCATCCGCGAGTAGCGGCCGACGGGGAGGTGAACGCGCGCGAGCTCCTTCGGCACGCCGGCGGCCAGCGCCTCCTGATACAGAGTCTCTGCCGCCTCATACGACTCGCGCAGGCCGTCCTGGAAGTCCTCGGCATCATCAACCGTGAGCACGCGCGCGCCCGCGACGGTGCCCGCCTGCTTGTTCTTCCCGTCGCTCCCGATCATCAGCCTCTCGACGCTCGGAATGTAGTTGACGTCTGGCAAGGGCGTGTAGCGCGCGCTCATCTCGTTGTAGCCGAACGGCACGCGGTGGCGGTGCCACTCGCGGAAGACAAAGATCGGCGCCTGCACCTCGATCGTCAGGCCGGCCATCTCGAACGGTGTCTGGTGCTTGTTCTCCCAGAGGAAGCGGAGCAGCTTCTCGTCGCCGGGCGCGTCGGGCGTGCCCCAACCGAGGAAGCCCTTGGCGGTCGACATCCGCGCCGCCTCGATGATTCGCTCGTCGCTGCCCCAGTGCTCGATCGGCTCGATGTATCCGTGGTCCAAAACGGTCAGTCGGTTCATGGGGTCCATTTCCTTTCGCGCGTGGTGCGCAGGAATTTCAGTTCCTCGTCGACATCGATGTCGTGCCTGTCGGCCATCTCGATCACGTAGCGGAGCGTCGCGCGCACGACGACGAGCGGCGTCTGGCATCGTTGCCGGCGACGTTCGGGGATGCCTCGTAGCGCGTCCTCAAGCGCGCGCTCGGCCTCCTCACGCGTGGCGAACCCCGTGAACTCCTGCCCAGCGCGGCCGGGCGTGCGGAAGCGCCACGAGCTGGTCGAGCGGTGCCAGGAGAGCGTGCCGGTACCAGGGCGGCGCTTCGCCGGGCGTGGCGGCGGGGCGATGGCGTTCACCGGGCGCCTCCGCGGCTGTCACGCCAGAGCAAGTAACGCGCGAGCCGGTTGCGCAGCGCCTCGACGCTGTCGCAGTCGTGGTATCGGCACGCCTGCGGATCCTCGCGTGAGCGATTGACGGGCGACGAGTCGCAGAGCTTGCATCCCGTGCTTCGCCCGCCATCGTCCATGCCCTTCGAGTACCGGTCTCGTCGCCCGAAGATCAGCCGCATGGCTGCGGCGCGATAGGCGACCAGCTGCGTGCTCTGCATGTAGCGGGTGCGGCGCCGGCGAACGCGCTCGCGAAAGACGCCGTCCTCGTCTCCCATGAGCCTGGTCCCGTCGTACTCCCACCCGATCCGCCAGGACGTGCGTATGACCTTGGTCACGCGGACGCGCGCGGGAGCGCCGAGTGGCTGGAGAGGCCGCATCTTCATCGCCCTTCCCTCCGATCGATCTCCTCGATCCACTTCACGGCCACCGCTGCGACCTGCACGAGCTCGGTCCGCAGCTTCACCGGGTCCGTCTCGGCGAGCACTTCTGCGGTCTCCTCGTCGAACACGTGCGCGTGCGTGAGGCGCCCCTCGCGCTTGGCGCGCTCGTACGAAATGCGCGCGATCGTCTCCCACGTCTTGCGCCCGCCGCCGCCTGTGCCGTCGGGTATCTGTGACGTGCCTGGGTGCAGACGGTCCTGGCGGTCGCGCTCGGCGTCTATCGCGTCGAAGATGTGCTGACGGGCGATGATGGTCAGGGGCACGTGAACACCTCCATCGGTGCATCCGCCCGGATGTAGAGCGGATGGCCGGGCTCGCCGGTCTTCGTCATGCCGAGCGTGAACGACTTGATCCCGCACTCCTCGAAAGCCCGCTTCACGAATGCCCCGCGCGCCCGGTGCTTGCCATGGCTGCCCCACGCGCACACGACGATGTCAGCCTCCTCGGCGGCGTCGAGGATGCGTTCCAGGTTCTCCGGGTCGCCCTCGGCCTTTGGCGTCGTGTAGAGCGCGGCGGGGTCGGTCGACCGAAGCGCGAAGATGTTGCACACCTCCAGCCGCCCGCATCTCTCACGTTGCGCGAATCCTCGGCAGCGGCGGATCGTCGGGTCGTCGATTACGTCGGTCGCGGTCGACGGGTTGAGCATCACGAATAGACACGTCTTCGGCGCGAGCGACCAACGGCGCCACAGGTGATAGCGGTAGATGTCGCCGGGGCCGCCGAACGTTGCGCCCGCGTCGGCGGGGAAGAGAGAGGCCGTGGTCATCGGGTTCTCCTTTTCCACATCGCGTGCCAGATCGCCGCGATGGCGTTGCGTTGGTGATCGGCTCGGCAATGCGGCCCTTGGCACCATGGGCACAGACCGCTCGCCAGCGCCGTCTGCATGCATCGCTGGGGCGCGGTCGCAAGGCAACGGCACATCATCGCTTTGCCCTTGCCGCAATCCGGTCCACCAGGGCCATCAACTCGGGCTCGAACTCGCCGTGTTGGTCGGCTTCGTTGGCGGCTCCCCTGGCGATTGAGGCGGCGACCTTGTTCACGGCTTCATAGCAGCCCGATGGCTGCTGGTACTGCTCGCACCGGTCGAACGCGTGGGCCGCGTCGATTCGGCGCTGATAGAGCGCGCCCGCCTCGCGCGCGTCGGCGATGGCCTGGGCGACGTAGAGAACAACATCGCCGTAATCAACCGAGGTGAGATTGATCGAATGCGGACCGATGGCCTTTCGCGCAGCCGCGCGGTCGGCGTCGGTGATCTTCGCGCTCATCGGTTCCTCCTCTTCGGCGGCGCCATCCCGTACTTGTGCGCGAGCTGCGCCACGATCAACCGCGCCACGCCGTAGGCATTACCGGCGATCAGGTCGTGCGCCGAGCTGACGATCAGCGATTCGACCACACCGGCGATCGCCTCGAACTCGGCGCTGCTGTTCGAGCGGCCGGTCACCGTGTTCATCGTCCAGTCTCGCCGCTTCATCGCAACGTCCTCCCGCACCACCGGCACCACGTGCCCAGCGACTCGTGGCCGAGCAGGAAGCAGAGGAGGCGGCGGAAGAGGCGGGTCACGGGGCGCTCCGGGGGAACCCGAACGCACCGAGGAGCCCAGTGCATCGCTTGCAGAACCCGAACCACTGCGGCACCTCGCCCCCGGCGCTAGCGAGTCGTATGCACGGGCGGCACTGGCAATTGTCGGGATGTCCTTCGCGCTTCTGGCCGGGCACCATCGGCGCGTCGGGGTGCATCACCTTGACGATGTTCACCGGATCGAGACGACCGTCTCCGCAGACGGAGCAGTAGCCGACGATTGCTTCGAGCGTTGGAGGCGCAGGTATCACAGCGCCCTCTCCCTCCTCGGCCGCCCGCGCCGTGGCGGCATGTACGCGCGCATGCGGATCGCGATCAACTCGCGCGCCCGGGCGGCGCAGATGGCCTCGAGCTCGGCGACGAGGGTCGCGCAGAGGCGGGTGACGGCGGGGGAGGGGCGGGTCATTGGCCGTTCCCGGCGTGAATCTCTTCGATGCGGTCGTCGCGCATGTAGAAAGGCCCGGGCGCGGTGAACCCGCACCACTCGGCCGCCGCGACGATCTGCGGGTCGGTGAACGCCTTCCGCAGGAACCGGAATGCCACCTCGCGGTCACCGCCCGCAGTCGCTACGTAGGCGTCGAGCGTGGTCGACACGCGTCGGTGGGCGGCGTCCAGGTCGCGGCACCGCTGCCAGTCGGCCCACATGCCCTTGAGCGCCTCGTCCTCCTTGGATTTCTCCTTGACCCACTCCTCCTCGCGCTTGGAGTTGGCGGCGCGGATCGCGGCTCTCTTCTCCAGATCGGAGCGCGTCTTCGCGAAGTCGTGCTCATCGAGCATTTCGGTCATGACGACTTGAGGGTCCAGCGCGAAGGATCCGAGCAGCCGCGCTACGTCGCACCGTTGCGCCCAGTCTTCGTTCAGGCGCTCCTCTTTCGCGAGCCACGGGTCTAGCTTCAGAACGGCCCTCGCGTCGTCGATCGAATGGAAGAGCAGCGGCAGGCGCTCGCGGGCGTAGGGCGCCTTGACCTCGATCTGGTAGAAGGTCTTCTTCCCCGGCTCGAAGACCACCGGCTCGGGCTCGCGCACCAGCGGCCCGACCTGCAGCACCCCGAGCCGCATCAACTCGGCGGCAACGAATCGATCGACGTCCTCACTCGCCAGGGCGGCACGTTCCTTCTCGCTCAGGTCCCAATACGTCTTGAAAGCCATGTTCTCGGTCTCCTCGAATCTCTCGGTCTCGTCCCGCCCGACCGTCGCAGACCATTCCACGGCGGTCGGGCTGGACGGTCTCATCACCAGTTCGCCGGGTCGTTCTGATCGCCGTCTGGATTCGGCGGTGGTACGGCAGAAGACGACCCGTTGCGCGCGGCAGGCGCACGCGACGACGCTTCGGTCTTGACGGCGCGGACGGTCAGCTTCGTGACCCATACTTCGCGGCCGTCAACGGTGACCGGCGTCTTGTCCTTCGCCGTCAGCTTCTCGACGTCCGGCGTCCCCGTGACCTCGACGATCGCGCCGACCGTCAGGCAGCCGATCTCGTTCACGACTTCCTTGAACGCGCGGAAGTCCAGCTTCTTGCCGCGCCCATCGGCGAACACGTCGAGCGTGAGCGTCGCGAACGTGCCGGCGGGATTCGTCCAGCGGCGAACGACCGAGCCGCACACCCGGAAGCCAGCGCCCTGCGCGAAGCTCATGTCTCACCCATCTCTTCGATCGAGATCAGGCCGAGCGTCGCGCCTGGGTACACACGGCGCGCGAGCTTCGCCCCGGCGGACTTGACGAGCATGTCTTCAGGGTTCTTGCGCCAGCCGGTCTTTTCCTTGATTAGCAAACCGGCCAGTTCGGCCTGCTCGATCGTGAACGTCACCCGCGTCGCTTTCGGGTTGCGCCTGTGCTTCGTCTCCCACGTCGCCGACTTCGCCGAGGCTTCGACCGGGTAGAAATACTCGCAGTTGGGATCGGCCTCCGCGAGATGGATGATCAGATAGGCGTAGGGATACGGCTTGCCGTCGATGATGTGGAACACGTCCAGCGCCGCCGCTGAGGTGATGCCCATCGACCGGCCGCGGATGATCGTCGCAAGCACCGATTCCCACGTCGGGAACTTCGTGTAGATCCGCGAGTTGAAGAGGTGCTTGGCGAGCGTCACCGCACCGCCCGGGTCCCGCGGCTCCAGCGCGCGCTCGAACTCGACGGGCTGCGCCGGGATGACGGTCAGCTGCGTCGGCTGTCCCTGCGTCGGCGTAGGATCCTCTTTGACCTCTACGCGCTCAGCCTTCACGTCGGGCGCTGGCGTCGTCTGCGCCGCGTCGGTCTGCGGGCCCGGTCCCCTGCTGATCGGAATGTCGTCGCTGTCCATCTCGTCGTTCTCCTCTGTTTGCACAAGCGGTTTCTTTTCGCGGGTCGCGTAGATTTCGCGGAAGTCGAACGGCACGTTCCGGTCAAGCTCGACCAGCTTCCGCGCTAGCCGCACGTCGGCTTCGGCAAGATCGATGTCCGTAACGAACTTCGCCACCTCTTTGCCTTTGTTCTTTGAGCCAACAGCCTTGGGATCGGCGCTGATCTGAACGTAGAGCGCATTCAGGTTACCGAAGCGGCTGAGCACATCGGTTGCCGTCTTGGCGCCGACGTCTGGCGCACCCTTGATGCCGTCGCTCGGATCGCCGACGAGCGCGAGCCAGTCGCCGAGCTGCTCAGGCCGCACGCCGAACTTAGCGACCATCGCCGCTTCGTCCCATGTCGACCAATCGTGCGTGCGCATTTGCGTCACGCCGGGCCGCAAGAGCTGCAGAAGGTCCTTGTCAGCCGAGCAGATCAGGACCTCGTGCCCCATGGCCAGCGCAGCCTCGGTCGCCGTCGCAATGACGTCGTCGGCCTCGTAGCCATCGGCGCCCCAGAGCAGGAAGCCGTCATCGCGGAGCCGTTCCTTGACCCGGTCCAACGTCGCATAGAAGTCGTTGCCGAGCTTCTCGCGCTGCGCTTTGTACGTCGGGGCCAACTCCTTGCGCCACGACTTGCGCGAGTCAATGCAAACCGCGACGAGCGCGCCCGGATGCATGTTGGCGCACCGCCAGACGTTGTCGACGGTGCCCTGAAACGCGACGCTGAGCGGACCGTTCTCGTTCGCGCGCCACGCAGGATGAAACAGCGACGACAGATCGATCAGGACGACGCGACGTGATTCTGACGGCACTGGTGATGCGCTCATGACCGCCCCCGCGCGCTCATGAGCCCCGGGATGTCGAGCGCGGCGAGCCCGGCCCGCGTCGCGTCTTCTTCGGCCGCCGTCGGGTGCGGGATCATCATGAACATGCCCATCAGCGCAACCAGCACATGGCTGGCGACCTCGCCGCGGTCTGACTCGGGGATTCGGGTCAGCTCGGCTTCGATGAGCGCGTGGGCGCGCGCGATGGCTTTGGCGGTCACTGCGACACCGCCGTGCGATTTGTCGCGCGCATGTCGGCCTCGACGATCTTCTTGAACCGCTCGGTCGACGACTTGGTCGGCTCTCCGTTCATGCCCTGACAGAGCGTGCACTTCACAGCGCCGCCAGCCGTCAAGATGAGAGTCGCAATTGCCAACTGAACGTTGTGCTCATCAAGCGGACCAGCCGCCATCGCCCTGCCGCACGTGTCGCAAACATCGACCAAGTAAGTGCTCATTCGCCCCTCGCTTTCACGCTCTCCACATTCGCCATTTGCCCGCCGCCTACCAGCGAAACCGTCGAACGCAGCGAATTCGTTGCCAAAGCCGGCAGCGTGCATTGCGTGCATTGTTTGCAACCGACGATTTCCTCGCGCCACTTCCAGGTGATCACGCTGAAGTCCTCGCCCGTCTCGAACGCGGCCCGCGCAGCGGCGTCGCGCAGTTCGCGGACCGCCACGTAGATCAGTGCCAGCAACGTCATCCCGCGAGAGTCGGCGAACGCGAGCCAGCGATACCACATGGCCGGATTGCGCTCGAACAGTCGATTCGAGATGGTAACCGCCGCCTCGTGTGTCATCGGTTTCTCCGCGGCATCAGAGCCCTCACGTTGCGAATTACCTCCTCGATCGATGCCGCGCCCCACCCGCACTGGTAGCCGAGCACGAAGCGGAAGCGCTCGATGACGATCAGCGCCTCGCGACCGAGAGGGACGGGCAGTTCCGCGGGCACGGGAGTCGGATCGCCGCGCGTTCCCTCGGTAAGCTCGAGCAGCAAGGCCGGTGGCGTCGTCGCGGTCGGCTCCTCCCCGTCGTCAACGATCAGTATCTGATCGGTGTCATCCGCCTCCAGCGCCGCCACAAACGCCCCGGCCTGCTGCTCCCGAATCATGCGTCGATCTCCTCGGTGATTTCGATGCTCGATCGCTCGACGGGGATGCCGTACCGCCGTTGAATCAGCTCGCGAACCTGCACGCCGAGGAGATGTCCCTCGGTGTAGAGCCGATCATCGCGCGCGAGGTTGCGCCGCCCGCACGCACCATCCTCGATCCCCTCATGGAACTCTGGCCGCGACTGGAACACGTGCGCGAGCGCGCGGTCCTCGTCGACGAGCGGTGGCTGAGTGGCGAGGAGAACCGCCCCGAGCGGCGAGATCTCCTTCGCCATCGGGTCGATCTCCCAGAGCGGCGCTTCGCTCGACGTGCAGACCACGCCGAGCATGTCGGAGTCTAGAGAGATCGTGAGACCGACGGCGATCGCCGCGTTCACGCTATCGGTGAGGATCTGTGCTGCGGTGCCCATTTAGCAACCCGGGCAGCTGTAGACCGCAACGTCGGTCTCGCCCGGCGGGATGAGCCCGGGGTACTGAGAGCTCGTTACCAGGCAATCGCTTGCGACGGGGCCATCGGGGTTCATCAGGCTGTGCCCGAACGAATCGTGCATGACCACCGTGCGGTAGCCAGAGCCGTCGATCGGCGCCGCCGCCCCTGAGCAGTAGCAGATCGAATTGATGCCGGGGGTCGTCGGGCAGTTCAGCGTGTAGCCCAGCACCACCGTGCGCGCGACGAACGGCAGATGGTTGACCGAGAATGAGATGTTGTTGAAGCTGCTGATGTCGCTTCCCGGCTGACCCCGGCACGGGTCATCGGTCGGACCCGAGATCGCTCCCTTGCATGCATAGCCGCTGGTCTGCCCCAGGTCGCGATTGGACAGGATGATCCACTGGGTCGCAACGTCAGGCATGGAAGCATAGCCAGGATGGGTCGCAGTTCTAAAGTCGCCGATGAACCGCTGTCCGTTGCCATTCGCGTCCCAGACGTCAGCCACGCCCACGGGCGGCACGGTGCTGGGGCTCGAGTTCGCCGGCGCGACAAACGGCCCATGGCCGCCGCCGACAGCATCGACGTAGAGCGGCTCGGACACCTTGCCGACGGTCTCGGGCGTTTCGGAACAGGCTGCGGTCGCGGTCAGAACGGTGATCAGGAACAGTGCTTTTCGTTTCATTGGGTCTCCTCTTGACAGGGAGACCTGCGCGCACGTATGACCGCCGGTTGATGGGGCCGGGCTGTCCTGCGCGAGCAGGTCGGTTGCGGTTCTCGGCCCCGTCCCTCGCTCCAACGGGGGACGGGGCATTTACTAAAAACGCCGGTCCTACTTGACTGACCTCCATTTCTTTCGGTTGCAGATTTCGCTGACTAGGTTGTGCGTGACTCCGAATTGACGGCCAAGCGCATAAGTGCTGAGTCCGTCAGCACGAAGCTTCCTGATTTTGACGACTTGCTCAGGTAGCAACTTGAATCCGCGGCGTCCGTTCTCGATCGTTCGTCTTCCTTTGGCTATCGCATCGGCCATGTTGTCGGCGTCGGTACCAAGGAATAGGTGATGCGGGTTCACGCAGGGCGGGTTGTCGCATTTGTGAAGCGCGAGCAGACCCTTCGGAATCGGGCCATTGACCAATTCCCATGCAGCTCGATGCGCGCGGTAGTTGGTTCCTCGCAGATAGATCCGTCCATACCCGCCAGACTTTGACCGCGAACCGGGCCATTCCAGGCATCTATCTAGACCGGCACCTTCGACAAGGCGGCGCAACATAACCATCGACTGCGATCGTTTGCCGCCACGGATTTCTTCACGGTCGGTCAGTTCAGATCGAAGGCGTATGACTTCGGCGCGTAACTCATCGGGCGTCATCTGATCGATCGGAACAGACATCACGCCGTCTCCCGGACCGCGTCGCACAGCAGCGACCACGTGAGGTTGCTCGGCGCCTTGACGCCCGCCGCGCGCGCCCACCGCTCGCGCTGAGCCGGCGTGAACGCCGAGAGCGTCATCGCGAGCCGCCATGCCTGCGACTTCGTCACGGGCGCCGGGACGAGGGCGATCAGCTTTCGGACTTTTCTCGCCCTCGCAATGTATTCGTGGACGGACATCAGACCACCTCCTCTCGAATCACCGCGACGTGATACCCGTCGCGCTCCTCGATCGTCATCCTCTCGGGCTTGGTCGGAGCCTCGTCGACCGCGACCGGCACGCCGTCAGACGGGCAGTCGCACGCCGCGATCCTTAGGCCGCCCATCGACGGGGCAGGTCGCACGCCATCGGTGCACCCGCCGCAGGTGCCGCAGGTTGGCGGGAGACCGCCATGGCCCGCCGCCTCCGCCGCCCGGCACTCCGCGCACGCCTGGACGACCCGGCCCGAGACGAGCGTCAGCGGGCCGCGCGTGTCGGGGTCGGACTTGCGACCGCACTCGGAGCAGCCGCACGAGGTGCAGAGGTCGCCACAGTCGCAGTCGAAGTAATCGGGGCGGTTCGTGTTGGGCATGGTTCAAAGGTACTCTCTTTCAATTCCCTTTCAAGTGGAAAAGAACCGCCCCTTGCATTTTTCTCTCTCAGCGGCTATTCATCTACCAATGGCACGAGCGGCTACAGAAGAAGGCGATATCAAGGTGACCCCCGAGGTCTACGAAAAACGCGCCTTCATCAAGGCGGCTGCGCTGGCTCGGCAGAGCTTGACGCAGTGGATGATTCAGGCGGCGATTGAGCGGGCAGAGCGCCAGGGCGTGGCCGTCGAAAAGCCGCGGGGGCGCCGGTGAACAAGCCCACGCCACCGGCCGCCATCTTCGACGGCATCAAGATCAGCAATCGTCAACTGGGTGCCGAGGCTGCGCGCAGCGATCATCGTATCGGCGAGCTGCAGTGGAACGGAACGCGCTGGCGCGAGGGAACACGTATCGGCGAGAGGTCGGAAGAGGCGACGGGCAGCGTCTACCCCGAGGAATGGATCGCGGGATACCTAACTGAGGCGGATCGGATGATCAAGAACATCGACGGTGAGCCATGACGAAGCACAGTCCGGGACCGTGGAAGTGGAAACGCAACCAGTACGACGAGGACGCTCCCGTAAGCGGGATGTCGACCGTCGGATACCCCGCCTTGCTGGACGCTGAACGCAAGAGCATCGTCGCGGTTGATCCCGGTAGTCGAGACAGTGGCAGCGATGGGAGAAGTTTCCAAGGCAGCTCGCTCTGGCTGACGCCAGCAGACGCCCGCCTCATCGCCGCCGCACCCGAGATGCTGGAGGCGTTGCGCGCGGCGGCGACCGGTCCCTATTCCGACGGTTGCCCGCTATGCGGCGGTGGAGACGGCACCCACAGCATCGAGATCGTCACACGAGAGATAGAACCAGACGAGACCGGCGCTTACATGGAAACGGGCCGGTTCCCTTGCCGTATTGGCGCCCTGCTCGCCTGCATCGACGGTGAGACGTGAGCTACGCGCGCCGCAATGAAGAGTCCGATGTCTACGTCTACGACACCGGCGAGGACATCAACTGTCAGTGGTGCATACTCGGCGAGGACTTCTTCGGCGACAGGTCGGCCATGATCGAACACCTAAGACTGCATCAGGCAGTCGGGCACAAGGTGCCACAGGCAGCATTCGATCGTCTGCTGGCCGAACTGACTGGGCTAATCCCGACGGCGTCCGAGGAGATCGAGATGCTCACAACCGGCACGCACCCCGATTTTCAGGGGCCGTCAGCCGCACAGATCAGAGAAGAGATTGAACTCAGAAAGAAGACGTTGTCGTGAAACCCGGCGAGCGCTTGTTCGTGGTCGGCCGCCCAGTCGTGTGCGAGAACGGCGTGGTCCGTACCGGCGACTACTCCCAGGCGCAGAAGTCGGTCGCGCTATGCGAAGAGATGCTGGCGAAGTGCGAGACGGCTGAGCAGAGAGAATACTGGACGGGAATGCTCGAGGCTGCGCGGCGGATGTTGCAGGGATATGGCGACTAAGCATCGTGGTCACGGCATCGACGGTGAGACGTGACCGCCTTTCGGTTCACGCTGTCATACGACGGGAAAGGCAACTTTACGGCGACCGCCGAGCCGGTCACGCCGACGCCTGATCGCGTGAAGGAACCGCATGAGTTCATACAGTGTTCAGATGAGGAGTGTTGCTGCTGTCGGGCTATTCTGGCCGACGGCGAGGTGTGCTACGGCGCCGAAGATGACCCGGAACATGGCTAGACCATGAGCGATGATTCCCGTCCCGTTTGGTGGCTGTCGTTCTGCGATCCTGGCCGACCGGCGGGAACGCAGTTCATTGGCGTCGCGCTCGTCGCGCCAGCCGTCGACGACTTCGTGGTCGCCGTAATGGAGGCGACCCGCGCCGGCTGCAACCCCGGCGGCGAGGTCCAGGGACGCCCGCATGCGCCGATGAAGTACTGGCCGAAGGAGTCGCTCGGCAAGCTCCTCACGAAGGAAGAGGCGTACGCGGCCGAAGCTGCGGCGAAGGCGAAGTACGAGGCCCAGCTGAATTCAGGCGACGCGAACGTAGCCGGCTAGCCGACGCGCCTGCGGAAACGGGAAGCCCCGCTCGACCACCGCGTTACCTTCGCGGCTGCCTTCGAGGTTCGTGTTCCCACTGATCGCCTCGATGCTGGCCAGCTCGCCGCCGACGCGAGTCACGCCTGTGACGATGCCGACGTGGCCGAGCCCGGCGCCGTGGTCCCAGACGACGAGGCAACCGGTCTCAGGCTCGGCGATGACCAGATCGGGGTTCAGGTCGAGCAAGCGCAGCGCGCCCGCTGAGTAGCGCATCGTCAGGACGAGTCCCGTCGCGCGTGCGGCCTCGTGGACCTGCGCGCAGGCGAAAGCAGCACACCAGCTCGCGGGCGTGGTGATTCCGCGCTCGGCCAGCCACTCGCGAATCTCGGGCCCATCGTTTGGCCCGTCGGTCTCTAGACTCCTGCCGGTGGCATAGCGGCGCGCGTTCGCAATGACGAGCTCGGCGAGGCCGGGCGGGGCGGGGATCATGGCCGCACTGCGTCCGAATCGACATCGTCCTGAAGATCGTCCGCGTAGTTTTCGAAGGGCGGCGACATAGAAGCCTCCAGGCTACAACGTCTCAAAATCCACAGGCCAACCGGGACGCCGGCCCAAAACGGGAAGAACATCACCAGGAAGTCGAGCGGCCGCTGGAGCGTCACTTGTGCGCCGCCAGCCACTGATTCCCGCGCGCCACGACCTCCGCACTCGCTGGCGCGTCGACCGGCATAGCCAGCTGAGGCTTACCCGATAGCGCCGCAACCACTTCCTGCACGGCCGCGCGCGCGATGCACAGGGTCTTGTCGATCGCTAACTGATCCAGCGCGGCCTGCCAGCCATCGGACTGCAGATCGGTAAGAGCCGTGTCGACATCCGCCGGGACCGGCTTGCATGCGGTCTCGACCGCCTTGACGTGCGCGCATCCGAGAGCGGTGACCAGAAACAGAACGTACGCAATCCACCAAACCACTCGCATCATTGGTACTTCCTTCCTTTGATGAGGTCCCAGATCACTTTCGCCAGCGTGGCGAGCCCACCAATTACGATGGCGGCGTTTCGAAGAAGTCGCGCGACGGGAGTTTTTTTCGGGCGCTCGGCGAGGCGCTCATGCAGCCGAGAGAGAAGTACCTCCATCCCGAACGGTTTGAGCAAGCACTCGAAGTCGACCGTCTCGGCGCGCTCATGGTGCGCCGTGATGCCGATAACGACCGTATCAGCGAGCTCGGGCCGCTCCTTCTGCTGCGCGCGGAACAGGGCGCCATCCATGCGCGGCATCATGATGTCGAGCAAGATCGCGTCTGGAACCCAGTCGCGCAGGACGGCCAAGGCGTCGAGCCCGTTCGCCGCGGCGCGTACCTCGTAACCCTCCGCCTCGAGTATCTCCTCGAGATTCTCGCGAATGTCCCGCTCGTCGTCTATGACCAGGACGCGCGGCACTCAGGGCACGCTCTTGGGCGGGAGGGCCGGCGCCACCTTGACCGGGGTCAGGCGCGCGACGATGTAGGCCGCAAGCGCGAGCGCGCCGGCGCCAACCTTCGACCAGATCGGTCCGAATGTCTCGTGTGCCGCAAGAGCCGCGGCACTCGTGAACAGGAAACCGGAAAGGCCATCGAGCTTGTTCATTCGTCGATCCTTTCGTCCGTTGACAGCGGGGAAGTCGTCCCAGGTCGTAGGGTCACGACCTGCGCTGAGATCTTCGAGCACGTTGGCGTTGATGGCGATGGAGAGACTGAGTCGGCGATATTCTCGAGCGAGGCCAGCAGCGACACGAGTCCGCTGATCCGACGTAAGCCGCTCAAAGTCTCGCGCCACACGTCGTCCAAGTGAGAGAGCTTCCGCCAGGCGCTGATTGGTGTCATCGAGCGCCGCCTGGGCGGGGGAAGCGGGAAATTCAGTAGGCGTGATGTACTCGTCGCCGGCCACATGCTACCTCCTCAAGCTGCAAGCTGAATCGCACCCATGAGTTGCGCGGTCAGCGCCGTCGCTCCTTGAACGGTCGGGTGGGTACCGTCTGCGATCGAGTTGCCGCCGGTGTTTGGAATGCTGGACATTCTGACCAACTGAAACCCGCGCGATGCCGCGTTGGTCGCCAGTGCTCCCTCGACTTGCGCGATGAACGCCGCGATGTCGCCGCTATCGTGCGCCCAGGGACCGACCCACAGGATTTTCGAATACGGCACGCCCCACAGGCTGTTCAGTCCGTTGACTATAATCAGCGACTGAAGTACGAAGTCCGACAGTAAGAGAGATGCGGTCGAGATGTTGGCCGCGTCATTGACCCCAAGCTGGACGATCGCTGCCGATGCCTGACGGTATGGCGACAGAAACGCCTGGAACGTAGGCGCATCGACGGCAATGTTCGCGCACGCCCTACCCGCGACGGCGTCGACACTCATCACTGGGCGATTTCTGGCGGGCGGAAGCACGTGCGCAGTGACCGGCGGGACCGGCGGCGTGCCGTAGAACGACGCGATCGCCGGTCCCGCGATCAGCGGCAGCGGGCACGTCCCCGCGCCAAAACCGGCGCTGATCGAATCGCCGATCCACATGATCCTTTCGGACCTGGTGATGATCATGCGGTTTGGCGCTCGGCCGCCATCCGTGCGACGCGCGCTTCATAAACGGCGACGGCTGCCTTGATGTCTTTGTCGGATGCGCCAGCGTCTCGCGCCAACTCCGCGCGCACAGCCGACCGCGCCGCACTCCACATGTCCTCCGCGTCGTGCTTGATGCCGATGCGATCGAGTAGGGCGTCGACATCTACCGTCTTGCCAGAAAGCATCGTCTGGATTTCGTGCCCGGTCTTTTCATCGATATGCGCTGAATTTGCTCTGTCCATGGTGTTTCCTTTTCAGGCGAGATTGACTGCCGACACGACCGGCGTGGCCAGCAACGCAGCTCCCGTTGCCGACGGGTGAGTTTGATCTCCGATCGACAAGCCACCGGACGAGAGAAGCCCGCTCCATGGCACGTAACAGAAATTGCGCTGGACGCCCGACGCGTTGAATGTGAGCGAGTTCGCGATGAAGATTCCGTCTACCTGCGGAACCTGTACCGAGAGGTCAGCGGGGCGCTGCCACGGACCGATCCACATGATGTTGGAATACGGGATCCCGAAGATGCTGTTCAAGCCGTCGAGGATGAAGATCTGCGAGGCAGAACAAACCGCTGGCGTGGTAGTGGCGGCCAAGATCGCCGCCGCATCGTTGATGCCGAGCTGCACGATGGCGTGGGTAAAGGGGCCGTTGTAGTTCCTCGTGAACGTCAGAAACGTCGCAGCGTCGACCCCGATTGTCTTGCATTCGCGCCCGGCCGGACCGTCGATCCCGCCCAGGACAGGGCGCTTATATACCGGCGGCAAAAACGGCGACAGTGCATTGGGAATTGCCGGCAATCCAAACTTGGCCGCGATGGTTGGGTATGCCACCAGGAATGGTGACGTCGCAGTCGAGAATGGACCGGTCACGCTGTCGCCGATATGGATCAGCCGAGTCTTGTTCGTCCAGGTAACAGTATTGAGCGCCATGTTAGTTGCTCACTGAAGCAGCGGACCAGTAGTCCACCGTGATGTCGGTCGTTCCGCCGTTGGCCCGCTCCGCCCTGAAAAAATCGCCGGGGAATGGGAGAATTGCTGGCGGAATCCCAGCGCCCGAATCGAACGGCACGCCGTCTCTGTGCCACCACACTTTCCCCATGCCGTCGTTTCCGATGCCGTAGATGTGGTAGATGCCGAAGTCGATCGGGATGGTCGTCACCGTCGTCGTCAGGACGCCGCCGATCTGCGAGACCTGGACCAAGTTCGTAGCGCTCAAGGCGAGGCGGATGGCCAGCTCCATGTAGCTACCGGAGCCGGCGTCCGTGTTCGCGATGCCGTCGACCGACTTGAACATTCCGCACAGGTGCAATTCGCCCGAGCCCGTGATCGCATTGACCACAACGCCGCTTTCGACGTACCATGGATCCCATACGTGGTTGGCGCAGACGGGCGCCAGAATGGTTCCGGCGAGCGTCGCGCCGCCCTGTTCGTAGTGAAATCCGCTCGCGCCGCTCGAGGTGAATCGATTGCGCGCACCGCCGCAACGACCGGTCGTAACGGCAGCCTGCGCCGACGTCGGGGCAAAGCCGCTCGTGAACACGTCGGTTGCCGGGCCGTAGTAGTCGACCCAGCGCGTGTGAAATCCGGGCGGCAGGAAAGCTTGCGCCCGCGCTTTGAACATGTCCTTCGCGTCGCCGCTCGCGGCGATAAGAGGAACGAACTTACCGCCCTTCACCGAAGCGTTGAGCGTTCCGGTTGTGTCGGCCGCGATGCGCGTCGCATTCGTCGGCCCTTTGCTGCCTTGCGTTCCCATCGTGAGAACGTCGAGAAATTGCTGTCCACCTCCAGCCATGACTTAAAATCCTCTCTGGCAAACGCCAACGTTCAGGGTTGCTGCTCCGCCGCTCGTCGGCGCATATCTCATTCGCATCCAGCGCGCAGAAGGCGCCGCCACTGGCTGCCCGGGCCCGAAGTCGAAGTTGACCAACCGAGCATTTCCGTCGGTTGGCTGAAAGGTCGCGCCACCGTAGGTCGCACCGAGCGGAACGACTACAGGCCCTAGGATGTGACCGGTCGCTACGTTCGGATTGTCGTCGTCGGTCGTCTCGAAGATGAAGTTTCCGATGGGCGAGCCCGTCGCAGGCAGGTTTACCTGAAAGCCGATCGTCCCGCCGCGTTGTTGCAGGGAGATCCATCCCTGCTCTGCGCCGTTGTTGATCGCGGCGGCAGTGTTTCCGTTCACGATGTAGCGTGAGTCCGTGGACATGATTTCTCCTCAGGTGCGAATGCGCGCGCCGGCCAGCGGGATCGCGATCCGGTATTCCTCGATGACGATCAGCCCGTGCGCCACCACGGCGCGGTCGGGCATGAGTTTGTTGACCTGCTCGGGCTTGGCCGTGTGCTTCAGCCAGATGTATTCCGCGAGGTCGATCGTCGGGTTCGTGAACTCGATTCGATCGGGCAGGATCTTCATGCTCGCGATGCGCGCGGGCGGCGGGACGATGGCGAGCTCGACTGCCGGTCGCGCCGGTTCGACGGGCGCGCGCACGGCTTCCGCGGCTAGCTTCGCGGCCAGTTCCATCTCGGCCGCGTTCGGCTGATTTGGCGGCGTCATCTTCGGCGGGGGGATGTAGGGTCGATTTTTCGACATCATGTTCACCTGTCGGTCGCTGGTTTCGGTTCGCTCTGTTGCGCGATCAGATTCGGTTGCGCGCTCGATGGGCTCGGGCCGCTCGGCTTCTGCGCTTTGTCCTCGGCGTCGTAGATGTCGCGGTAGACGTCGATCGGCCGCTTCTCGTCCATGAGCGTGAGCAGCTGGTCGTTGAGCCAGCTCGGCAAGTCGTGCGGGACGCCGTTGCGCATGGCCGCGTTCGTCAAATTGATCGCCGCGCCCACGGCCGCCTGGCGCTCCTCATCGAGGCCCTTCGGGTAGACCACGTCGAGCACATCGACATCGCCCGGCTGGAGGTAGCCGGCTGCAACCAGAAGCCGGCACGCCTCGGGCCCGGTCACCACGAGGAACACACGGCGAATCCACGCGGCGAGCGCGTCCTGGGGCGGCGGGAGACGCGGGCCGCCCGCGATGCTTCGGGGCGATGACCCGCGCGGCCGCGCGTCGCTGAGCTGCTTCAAGATCTGCTCCGACTCGGAGCGGACCGGGTCGGGCGGCGAGCCCGGCGGCGCGGGTTGCGGCGGCAGCTGGTCGATCGCATTGAGTACGCCGCCGGGCGGCGACTCGATACGCATTGGGATCTTCTGCGAGGCGAACAGGATCTGGTTCCAGGTCGGTGCCGTGACATCGACGCGCAGGCCGATCAGGCGGCGCAGGCGCGCGCGCGCCATGTCCTCGAGGTCGCTGCCCGTCGGCTGTGGCGGCGGGGGGCTCGGCGGCGGCATGGGGTTGCCCACGGGCTGCACGATGGCGTCGGGAGGGATGCTCACGGCGTGGCTCCCTGCTGCGCGGGTGCGTTCGCCGCGTCATAGATCTTCCGCGCGGCTTCCACGCCGAGCCCCGCGCGCGCCGCCTGCCCGATGAACTCGGAGCGCGGCATCTTTCGCGCGACGTCGACCAGCCGGTTGACCACACGTCCATACGCGCCGTGCGCGAGCTCCCAGTTGACCGTCTTTGCGATCTTCGGGAGTGCGTGCGTGGCCAGGGTCGCGCCCGCCACGTAGGGCAGAGCGTGGACGGCCGCGTGCGGGCCAGCCATCGCCGCCGCAGTCGCGATCGCACCGAGTCCGCCGCCGTGGACCGCTTGTTTGATGGTGTGCGGGAACTGAAAACCGGGCTTGTTCGCTTCCTTGAATCCGCGTGATTCGATCGCATCCTCGGCGCGAGACAACAAGAAGTAGCCGTTGTTGATGTCGCGGATCTGCGCGATTTGCTCGGGCGGCAAACCACTGTTGTCGATGTGCTTGTCGATGATCTGCTTTCCGGCGTCGTAGAGCTTTTGCAGAGCCTCGAAGCGCGGCGTCCCCTCGATCCCGCCCATGACCGAGTCCGACTTCTTGAGCAACTCGGTCACCTCGCGGCGGAAGGTTCGCGTCGGAATCTTCCCGGCCGGGATCGCTTCAGCTGGAGCAGGCGCAGGAGGCGCAGCCGCTACGGTCTCGGCCGTTTCAGCCGGGGTAACTTCGCGCTTCGCCGCTGGACTGCCCACTGTCTTGTCGCCGACAGTCTTGTGCCCCTTGGGTTCGGCCTCGGTGATCTCGTCGAATGGATTCGGCTCCCTGACCTCGGGCTCCAACGGTCGAAGGGTGATTTTCTCGGCGCGGCCTGCGATCACGTCCTTCGCATGCGCGATCTGGCGATCGAGCGCGTCTGCGGCGACGCCCTTCGCGTTCTTGCGGAGCGTCTCGAGTGCTTGGAGGTGCTCGGCCATGCCGGGCGGGATCTTTCCGGCGCCGTGCTGCTGCGTGGCTGGCGCCGCCGCCGGCGCGAGAGCTTCGTTGCCGTTGACATAGACCTCTTCGAATTGGTTGGCCAAATCGTTCAGGCGCTTGGCGTCACCGATTCCCGCGACCGGGGCCTCGGCTACCCCGGGCGTACGCGCGTCCTTCGCCATGCGGCGCAAGTCAGCGACAACGCCGCGCGCATCGATGCCGCCCCCCGTCTTCTCGTCGATCGCGTCGTAGAGCCGGTCGAGCGGACCGGCGATTTTGGCCTTGAACTCGCGGACCTTCGGGAGCGCCTTCTCGGCGGGCTCGCTGAACGCCTGTCGAAGCTCGGGATTTTTGTCGGCGAGGTCGTATAGGCGGTCGTTGACCTCTGCGATCCGCTTCTGGTCTGTCACCCGCGATTTGACACCCTCGGCCGACGTGATGTCCTTGCCGAGATCCTTTACGGCACGGCGTTTCGCCGCTTCCTGGACCTCGGGCGCGCGCGAGGCCGCTACGTCGAGCTTCTTCTGGAGGAAGCTGGTCACCGCGGGAATCGTGGCGCTCGTGACGATGCCGGCTGGGTCGGTCGCAGCTTCGCGCGCGGCCTCGAGGCGATGGCCCTCGGGCGCCGCGATCGCGGCCTGGGGGACGGCGGACGCCTCGTAGCTGACCAGTCCCTTGGCGCCGGCGGCGAGCGGGCCCGCGCCGGGGACGAGCCGCGCGGCCTGGCCGCCCAGGTAGGAGAACGGCGAGGGGAGCGCGGTCCCGGCGACATTGCCCAGCGCGCGCGCGTCGGGCGCGGCCGCGGCGTCAGGCGCGGCACTCGCGGCGAACTCTGGACTCACGGCGTTCGCGGCCTTCTCGGCGAGGCCGCCGGTGACCGTGTCGGAGATTCCGCGCTCCAGCTGGTGACGGTAGGCGGGATCGGCGAGTTGGCCGAACGGGACCTGCAGGCCGCCTTCCTTCGAGATCGGGGAGACGAGGTCGACCGCCCCGCGCGCGGCGCTGGCGACCGTGTGACCGAGGTTCGCGAAGCTGCGTCCGACGGCGCCGGCCGCCTGCGATGCCCTGTCGCCGACGCGGTCGAGGAAGCTGCGCGGAGCGGGCGCGGGGGCCGCATCTGGCACCACGGACCACTCCGAATCACCGCCAGCGGGCGAGGGAGCATCGGGGACGACCTCCCACTCACTCATTGATGGCTCCCAGCCGCTTGGCTTCCTCGCGCGTCACTCGCCGCGTCTGTCCGGCCTTGTTGCGGATCGTGACCATGTCGCCACCGCCGCCTCCGCCACCGAAGCCGGCCATCCCCGAGAACAGCCGTCCGCGCGCCGCAAGCAGACCCGGGCGCTTCGCCTCCGGCTGGCTCTCGACATACTTGTTGAAGGCCTCGTATTTATCCGCGCCTTCCTTCTGCGCGGCGCCGAGTTGGCCGTTTACGAAGTCGATGAAGTTCTGTTTCTGCTTGTCGCCGAGCGTGCCATTGCGCCAGCCATTGATGATTCCCTCGGCGTTGTCGAGCGATCCGCCGAGGTGGTGCAGCGCGAGCGCGAGCGCCTGTTTGCTGGCGGCGCCGCCGCGGGCCGCGCTGACCGCCTTCTCGACGGCGAGCGCCTGGTTCAGCGGGTTGTTGCTGTTGTCCTTGAGCTGCTTTTCGAGCGACTCCAACTCGCGCTGCGACTTATTGATCGCGTCGAGCCCGTTCTGCTTGGCCCACTCTTTTGCTTCGGTGTTCTCGATCCGCTCGTCCTGGATTCCGGCCCGCTTCGCTTTGAGCGCGGCGTCGGCGTCGAACTTCGCCACGCTGCGCACCTTGTCGAGCGTGACCACTCCAGCCTTGCCCGCGAGAGGGATGTGCAGTTCGGTTGCGGCGTGGATGATCTCGTCATCCGTGAGCGGCCGACCGTCCTTCCCCTGGCGGATGCGGCGCGCGAGCTCCTCGGCATTGGCGCCAACCGTCGACGGAGATCCGCCGCCACCCGTGCCGCCATGGCCGTGCGCGGTGCGCGCGAAGCCGCCGGCCGCCGCCTGGACGTTGTGCAACTTCGTGAGCGCTTCCTTTTCGTCGATCGAAGCCGTATCGAGGTGCGCCTTGCGCTGCTCGTCCTGCAGCTTGAGATTGAGCTCGACGAGAGCCTTTTTCGCGGCTGCGTCCTTCTCGTCGGCGTCCTGCTTCAACTGCGCGGCGAACTTCGCCAGGCCGGGCGCAAATTCTGCCGTCTTCTGGCGCGCGGCCACCTGCTCGAGTTGCGTACCGATGAGCCGGTCGCGCGCGGCATCGTTGACGGTCAGGTCGGCCAACGCCTTCTGGCGCGCGGCGCGGATGTCGTTGAGGCCGGTCCGCTGCATGACCTCCTCGTCTTTCATCTTCCCGAGCTCGTCGACCTGGTGCTGGTGCGCGTCGTCCATGTCCTTGTTCAGGATTTGGAGCGCGTAGTTCGGCCCGTGCGTGAGGCCGGCGCCGTACGCGCCCGCTGCCGCGGCCAGAGCCGCGCCGATCTTGCGCACCCAATTCGTGCCGCCCTCGCCGTCGGAGAAGTAGTCGCGGAACTTGAACTTCTTGATCGCGTCCTGGCTTGCCTGGATCTGCTGGTTCGCGGCATCCTCGGCCGCCTGGTAGCGGCGCTGGATCTCCTGCTGCTGGCGGATCGACTCCTGCTGGTTCGCGACCTGCTGATTCGCGAGATCCTCGCGCTGATGAACGAACGGCTCTTGCGCCTTCTGGAAGTCGACTTGCGCCTTGTCGTTCGCGATCCGCGACTTCTCGGCTTCGGTCTGTGCTGCCTTCAGCTCGTCGGTCTGCTTGGGAGTCTCGGCGGGAGCCGCCGGCACCGCTGTTGGTGCTGCGGGGGGGGTTGCAGTGGGAGCCGACGTTGGCGCCGGCGGCTGCCCGACCGAGGCAATATTTTGAGCTACGGCCGTCGGGTCAACGGCGTCGATGCCCGTGGGCGCCGGGGCGGGCGGAGGCGCCGGCGGAGGCGGAGCGGCCGCGGGCAGCACCGGGGGCGCCGGCTGCGCCATCTGGGCGGCAATACGCGCCTGGTCCTCGGGCGTCAGCGCGCTCGGGTCGAATGGCGGCGGATCGGTCGGTGCGTAGCCAACGCTCATCGTCGCGCCCCCTGCTTCTTCTCGAGGTCCATCAGGCGCGCGGCGAGTTCGGCAAGAATCGCCGTGTTCGCAAGCGTCATGTGTCCCGTGTCGACCGCCTTGAAGCCGCTCGAGTCGCGCTTCACGACGCCCGGAACGACGCGCTCGAGCTGATCGGCCAGCACCCCGAAGTGCGGCGTGTCGTCCTCTCCGGACTCGGGACGGTACTCGAACGTGACGCCGTGGACGCCCTTGCCGAGCGCGTCGGCGAGCGACGCCTTGACGATGTCTTTCTTGGCGCGCTTGTCGGACAGCAGCGTCGCACCGAGCGTGCCGGCCGCGCCCACCAGTGCGCCCGCTCGGGCCGCGTCGGCCTTCTCCTTCTCGGCCTCTGCGGTGAGCTTCTCGCCCGTAGAGGTCACGCCCTGACCCTGGCTCGTCAGCTGGCCCTGCGTCATCGTGCCCTGCTGGTTGACGTCGGTATTCACCGCGCCCTGGTCGCTTTGGCGGACGTTCGAGAGCGTGTTCGCGAGCGCATTGCGCGCGGTGGCGGTCTCGTTGGCGCGCAGAATCCCCGCGTTCTGGTTCGTCGTGCCGGCGATGGTGGCGGAGCCCAGGCTCGCCTGCCGAAGTGCGGCGGCGGGGTTGTTGCCCTGGAGCGCGGCGGCAAGACCGTACTGGCGGGATGCATCGATCCCAGCCTGCTGCCTCAGCTGAAGTTCGGCAGGGCTCGCGACGCGCCCCGCGGCTGCATCCTGGAGATCAGAGATCGACTGCTCCTGCTGCGCGCGCGTTTGACTGCCGAGACCGCGGTCAGTGTCGGCCTGCGCGCCAGCGATGTCGGCCTTGCCGCCAAGCGCATCGGCGAGCGCGTTCGCGCGCGCGGTCTCGGCGTCAGCAGCCGAGGTGTCAATCGTCCCGCCTTTGCCGCCAATCCCGAGGCCGCCGAGCAAGCCACCGAGCTGGTCAGCGATGCCGCCGGGGCCCGTCACTGGGGACGTGACACCGGGTACCCCGCTGGGAACGCCGGCATCGGTAGCGACCGCCTTCGTTGTGTCGCCCGGGACAATGTTCCCGTTCGCATCGACCTGGGGAAGCGTGCCGCCCGACGCGCCAGCGCCGAAGTCGCTCGCAGCATCCTTATACTTGCCGTGCCAAATATCACCGGCCGCGTTTAAAGTGCCGGCGATCGGGTTGTCCTTCGTTACCAGATCGGTGACGGTGTTTGATTTGTAGTTGGGATTGTCGGTTGCGGGCGCGCCCGATGGCGTTCTGGCAGCCCACATTGGCTGATCTCCGGCCATGACCGGAGTTCCATCGGGCTTCGTATACATCCCGTTCGCGCTGAGGGTGGCCCCATTGAGACCTCCGGCATCAGTACCGGCCAACGGCTTGCCGTCGATTCGTCCGGTAATGGTCAGAGTTCCGTCTGGGTTTGGAAAATAGGTAAGGCCCTGCGTCGTAAGTCCCCCGGGCTGGGATTGCGCCTTCGCGATCGCCTGGACGTTGGCGAGCGACTGCGAGTCGACGCGCCCGTCTGCGCCGATCTTGACGCCAGCCGCAGGTCCGCTCGTAACGACGTAGGTACCGTCTGGCTGCTGCGTCGCCGGTCCGATCCCGGGGATACTGATCGTGTTCGACGCGGCCGGCGGCGCTCCCGCGGGCGGGGCTGCGGGAGGTGCGCCAGGCGGAGGAGTGGCCATGTCTTACGGACCTCGCGTGGTGGTTGGTTGACGATTGAGGCCATCGCGCAGGCCCATCAGAAGCGACACACCCTCGGTCTTGAATCCGGCGGTCGTCGAGTTCTCGGACAGAATCAGCTTGAGCGCCGACATGCGCGCGACACGCGGGCGATTCCACTGCCAGTTCCAAAGCGGCGTGCTCGCGACCGTCTCGGCGAATGTGCGAGTCTCGACGATCGTGTTGTCGTCGTAGTTGTGGAGCTTCTGAACGGTGAGCGTGTGGTCACCGATCGTCTTGCCCGAGCCGATCATCTGGATCACTCGTTCGAAGCCGTTCACGCCACCGACAGCGATCCATGGAGACGCTAGCCGCTCGCCAAACGTCCGACCCGCATCCGTGTAGGTCGCGCCCGCTGTATCCTCGAGCCAAATCTCCGGCGCGTCGGTGGCGATGAGCGCGCCGCCATTCGTCGCAATCGCCGAGATCGCATGCGCGCCGCCGAGGTTGAGCAGGAACGTCGTCCAGTTCTTGCTGATCATGTCGTAAACCAGCACGCGGCCCGACAGGCAGTAGAAACGCACCTGGGACTGCTCGGGCACGAGGATCGCCGACATGATCTGCTCGGTCGCATAGCGTTGGACCGCGCCCGCAAACGCGCTGCCATCTGGCGCGCTCGCCACGTTGAGCCCGTGGTCGATCATCTGGATACCGGGGCGGTTCGATGTGCTGTCGAAAAAGACGCCATCCTTCGATGAGACAACTGAGCGCGGGTTCGTCGATCCGATCCCGAGCGCGACGACCAGCGGCGGCGCATAGCCGCCATTGCCGGCATCGTCTGGCCCGTCGCCGTTCCACGAGTAGACCGCGTCGGCTTTGATCGCGACGATCTTGTCGTCCATGACGCCGGCCGCATAGGTCGGGCCATGCGCGTCGGAAAGGCGGACGATGTTCTGCGCGTTGAAGCGCCAACCGTTGCCGGGGCTGATGACGTTCGAGAACCAGAGCTCGGTTGGGTCGTCGGCCGATATGAACCAAACGCGGTTCTGCCAGACGAACACGAAGGACGATCCTGGAATCGTGTCATTGTTCAAGATCGCGTTGTCGTTCTGGCCGGTGTAGACCTCCTCGCCCTGCGCGATCTGAGTGTCTGAAAACGTATCGACGAAGTTGATCGAATCAACCGTCACATCGTTGTTGACCTGTCCAACCTTCTGGAACAGAGCCTCGTCGTTCGCCGCGCCTCGGTAGATTTCGGTGACGGTAGTTCCCCATCCCGTAACTCGGAGGGTCGGAACGCCGATGGTGACGCGGCCGTCACCGCCGCCGAGGGTCACGGAGATCGGAATGCTGACTCCACTTCGCCAGTAGCGCCCCTGTCCATCGGGGCGAGCGAATACGAAGACGTACCAATAGGTGGCAGAGGGTGTCATCGCCCCCCCGGCGCCCGACGCCAGGGTCGCGCCGAATGGCGAATAGGCAAATCCCATCTCGCCATAGCCAATCCCGTCGAACTGACCGATCGCTCCCCCCGGCACGACCAGAGTGTTTCCGATTTCCACTGGCGTTCCAGTGACCGGAGCCGACGTCGGCTGTGTGTGATTGATCGTAACGACTTCGATTCCGATAGTCGTGGATGTGAAGCTACCGGAAGCGGTCGCGCCGATCCGATTCAAGAACGATACGGCCGCCACAAACGTCGATGAAGACGTTGATACCACCGACGTAAGACCAGAATTAAGCGTCAACCCGGTCTGATCGGTGTTTCCGGTGTTGCCTACCCCGAAGATTGCCTCGTACGACGGAAGAGGAGGCTGACCGTTAGCGCGCGTGCCGGTCTGCATGACATAGCTGTTACCTGCTGCCACTTGTCCACCGTCGCCGGTGAACGAAAAGAGAGCATAGAACGCGTTGTTCTGCGTCCACGCCTTGGAGAGAAGCACAAGCGACCGGAATAGGACATTCGGAGCCTGAACCACGCCTCCGTTTCGCGAGGCAATGCGGGTCAGGTAGTTCCCGAGCGGCGAACCGGTGATGGAAGTCAGGACCACAAACGATCCGGTAGCGCTGACGTCGGTCGTGTATGCGACCAGCTGCGCGACATTGGCCGTGATCGATGCATCGACGGCGTAGGTCGTCGCAGCTGTGCGTGTGGCGCCAATGGAGAAATCCCACTGAACACGCAGCCCTTGCGTGCTTGAGACGGTGGCAAGGGCAACCTTGCCAGAGCCGCCAAAGTCATTCACCCATGCCACGTGGCCGAGATCGAGCGGAATTAAAGCCGCGGTTGCGTCGTGATAGACAATGGCCGACGTCGTAAGTGTGGACGGAGTGAAATCGACACCGGCGAGCTGAATGGCCGCGTTCATAAACGCCACACTAATCGCCGTCGTTCCGCGCAGAGTGACGTCCATTGCCGACGAACCTGTGCCGCCCACAACGAACGTTGTCGTGGTAATTGCCTTGGTCGAAGGAGTCAGGGTTCGAAATACGATATTGCCGGTGGACTCATATGTAACAGCCACCGCGAAGCCGTTGCAGAAGATGACGTCATACGCGGCGACCGCGCTGCCACCGCCTACGACGAAGGTTTGCGAAGAAACGGTGTGACCGGTCGTGACGTCGACCATGTCGAACCGCATCTGATTGAAGACGAGGAGATCTTTGTAGAGCAGAAAGTAGAAGCCGGCGCCGCTTGCGATCCGTGGAGCGTTTCCGTTCGCATTGATCCTCTGAAGCGACGTGAGGACTGGGCCGTGCTTTGCTGTGGACGGAATGTTCCAGCCGGCATCAGCTGACGAGTACGTCGCGATCGGGTTCTGTCCGCTCGGGTATGAAAGTGAGACCCGCGCGCCCTTGTGCGTCGCGAGCTGCCAGATCGGCTGAAGTGTCGTCGACTGGCTCGGGACCGAGACCGACTGCGCCAGGTGACCGAACCGCTTGACCAGCGCCCCTGCCTGGTCGAACTGCATGTTCTCGACCTCGAGATCCTTCCCGAGCGGGAGCAGCTTGTCGGCGAGATCGGTTCGGATGCCGGCGCCCAGCGGCACGAACAACGGCGAGCGGCTACCCATAGCGCGCCCCCCGCTTGACGGCGGCGCCCGATCGCGGCATCCTTCTCTGGCAGGCAACTGAGGGAGTAATTACCCCCCGGCGCGCTGGCGCTCCCGGCGCTGCCTGCTTCAACCCAGGGAGCGGATGGACGGAGCGACCATGCGATACCTTCTTTTGACTCTGATCCTGGTGACCATTGGCTGCGGCGGCGCCGAGCCCATCGCGGAGACGGTGTCCCCAGTCGGCTGCTGGCGATCGGATGGCCAGGAGCTTGACCTGATGCCCGACGGCAGCTGGCGTCAGACGTTCGATGTTTCGCCCACCACCGACGCCGGCACCTGGACCTACGACGCGAGCAGCCAGTACCTCACACTTACGATCACGAGCGCCTCGAGCGCGAACGGTCCAGCGACATCGCTCTCGCGAGTCTCGGAACTGACGCCAACCGAGATGTGGACCGCCAGCGGCGCGGGCGCCACGCATTGGCAGTCCGTCGCCTGCCGTCAGTAGCGCGTCAAACAAGGTAGTAACTCACGTTGATCCGGTTGACCACGCCGGCGCCGGCGGCGGGCATGACGATGGTGGTCGCCGTATTGGCCGCGGCAGCGCGCAGCGGGAACTTGGGCTCCCAGTCGAGATCGACGATCGTCTGACCAGCGGCAATCAGGTTGCCCGCCGACCAAGATGGGTTGCCGGGCAGGTTCGTCGACGTCGTGACGAGCACGGCGCCGCCGGCGACCGCCGCAGCCGATGCGCGCACGAGCTGGATCGCGGTGATCACGTGCGTCTTGCCGACGACCGCCGGCAGCGTCGCGGTCGCGGCCACGCCGGCGGCCGCCGTCGCGCTGGCCATGAACGTCGAGAGCGTCACGTCGTCACCGATGAACGCGGGATCGATGAGCCCGTTTTCGTCGAGGGGCGCATAGCCGAGGGGGATCCCCCCGCCGCGCTCGATGCGCTTGAACGCGGTCGCGACGTCCGAGACGATGCGATCGAGGTCCGCATTGCCGGTCCCGCGCGCCGTGAAGTTGATCTGCACGTCAAATGCTCCATGGACTGCGTGGGCCTCGTGCGTCGGTGTCGACCATCTTCGACGGCGCGTTCCCCGTCCGCGTCTGGCGGAAGTACGCCTTGAGCTCACCCGCGAGGCCGCTCTGACCATCGGCGCCGAACGCGCGCAGAATCAGCGGCTTCGGGTCGAGGTCGTCGTCCCGCTGCATGGCAGGGATCGCGGTCAGCAACTCGAGCAGCTCCGAGAACTGATCGAGCGCCGGTTCGATGAACGCCTCGGCCCACGTCCAGGTGGTGACGTCGACGGTGGTCGTCGCGGGGTTTACGGTCTCGAAGAACAGGTCAACATTCGTCGCGCCGGCCGACACGTAGACCATGAAGCCGAGGTTTCCCGTCGAGACCGTGACGATCTGCCTCGTGAGAATGAACGGCGTTGCACCGTCGCCCGGCTGCACAACGAAGTAGATCCCGTTGTTGACTGCGTTGACCTGATTGGCGACGAGCACCGTGTCGCTCGCGTTGACCGCCACACCGTCGATGCTGAGCGCGCCGTTGAAGCTACCCGTGAGCGTCTTGCCCAACCCGGGACCACCGGCCGCCACGCACGTCGGAAGCGGCGCCGTGGTCGCGAGACGGACGGTTGCATCGGCGCGGATCGTCTTGGGCAACGGACAGAACCAGAGCCGATACGTCCCGCCGGCGCGCAGACTCGGCTCGATGTAGATATTCGAGCCCATGAGGCGCGCGCTGCTGCCGCCGATGTTGTAGATGCCGCCGAAGTTGGCGGGGAACCAGCCGCCGGGCGATCGCCGGTTCTGCCAGGCGAAGGGGCCGAGCGAATACTCGGCGGCCGTGTCGGGTCCCCATACGACGTCGATGACGTCAAAGAACCACGCGGGCACGGCGAATGATGCCGATCCGCCTGAGTTGATCGTGAAGTCTTGCGAGGTGACCTGAAAGTCGGGGCGTGCGGCGGCGGCGATGCGCCATGCACTCAGTACTGCCTTATTGAGCAGCGTGCGCCACTCGGGGTCGGTAACCCGTTCCGAAGCGTGCGGACCGATCCCGTTCACGCTGAGATCAGCGCGAAACGCAGCCCCTTGCCACACGCTTCGGAACGTCGTGCTCATTGCTCAGCAGTTCTCGATGAACGCCTTGAGCGCATCGGCGAGCTTGGTCGCGTCGAAGCCGGGAGGGGCTCCGATCGCCTTGCCGATCTGCTTCGCGGCCATCACGCGGTCTTGCTGCGCTTCCTCCGGGTCGGACTCATCGTCCATCCCGTCGCCGTCGTCCTCGCTCATCTTGGCGCCGTACGAATCGTCGCCGCCCTTGTCGCTCGGTCCCATCTCGTCGACGACGTCGTCGAGAAAGTCCGCCTTCTTACCCGGGAGTGCCATTACGCAGCCTCCAATTCGATGAGAAACGCCACCTTCATGAGCGTTTGAATGTCCGCGGCCGTGCCGGCGAGCGCGAACGCCTCCGTTGTGAACGATCCGTTCGTGGTCAACGAGTCGACCAGCGGCCAGAAGAACCAACCCCCGAACGCGGTGTTCGTTAGGTTGACCGGCGTGAACGCGAACTTCGCGATCCGGCATGTGGTGCCGGGCCGCGCGGCGGCGCCGCCTTCGAGGCACTGAAACGTGTACAGGCCGGCGCCCGTGCGCGTGACAGAAACCTCGCCCTTAAACTTCACGCCCGAGATCGAGCCGACGGCGCCGGTGAACTCGCCCGTGTACCACCGCGACCCTCGTCGCGGCATTCTGATGATCGGTGATCCTACTGCCATGTGACTTCTCGCTTTCGGTTCATGCGGCCGGCCCGGGCCCGTACAAGCGCCCGAGCCGGCGGAAGAGTTAGCTGAGGGTGATGGTCAGTTGGTGACCGGGAGCCACGCACTCGATCTGCGGATAGCCGCCGACCATGCAGCTGATGTTGCCCGTCGTCGGGTCCTGGAAAATGCCAGGCGCCGCGCCGATCTGGGTTGGGACGATCGCGGGGAACTCAGTGCCCCACGAGACGAGGTTCCAGTCGTCGAGGATGAGACCGAAGATCACGTTCTTCGGGCAGAACTGCGGCGCGAACACGACGGCGGTTCCGTTCGGCGTCGACACCTGCCAGCCCTGGAACGAGATCTCGCCCTTGCGGGGCGTGGTCTTGTACGGCATCACGACGATCGACTTCGACTGCAGCGCCTTCGCGAGCGTCGCCCACATCTTCGGGTGCATGTAGAAGGCGAGACCTTCGCTGCCGTTGGCCGAGAACTGCGCCAGGGCCGCGATGCCGTCGATGAACGCGCCTTCGATGTCCGACAGCGACGCCGTGGTGAAGATGCCGCTCAGACGCGGATCAACGGTGCAGTCGACACCGAACAGCGTGCCGGGCGTGCTCTGCAGCCAGCCCTGGACGCCGGTGATGGCGATCTTCGTCGCGCCGGTCGGGTCGCGCTGGTTCTTGAAGAAAATGAAGTCGTTGTTCGTGATGCCGGTGACCGTGTTGGTGTTGGCGTCGACGAGCAGCGTCCCTGCCGAGAACGACAGGATCTTCTTCACGGTCAGCGAGTCGGGAGCTCCGCGCGCCGCGCCCGAGTTGCGGGTCGCCGCGAAGATCAGGACGTCGCCGATCGCGTACTTCGAGGTGTCGTCCGGGTCGACCAGCGTGAGCGTGGTGCTCGCGCCGGGCGTGTTGATCTGCCCGACCGACGGGAAGCCGTCCGACCACGCCTGGATCGAAGCGTGACGACCGACCTTGATGATCGCAGCCTGGATCTCGTTCTTCAACGAGTTGGCCAGGGTGCCGGCGCCGTTCGCGCCGCCAGCCGCCGCGAGGCCCGAGAGCTGCGCGAGGTTGGTCATCTGGACCGGGGTCACCAGGAACTGCGCGCCCTGCGAGGGGTTCGCGATGCCCGAGGTGCCCTGCGTGTTGGACGGAACGCCGGCGCCTTCGAACATCACCGAAATGACGTCCGCCTGTCCGGTGACCTTGATCAGCTTCTTCTTGAGCTGCCCGAAGAACGAGTCGTAGCGAAAGACGAGGTTGTTGATGACCGACTTGGTCCGGTAGAGCCGCATGAGCTCGTACTGGACGTCGGCAAACTGCGCTGCCGCTGATACTTGTGCCATTGGAGAAACCCCTGGATGCGAGGCCCTCCGCCGTTACGAACGACTGTCAATCAACCGAAACGTCGATTGAAGTCCTCCATCGCTTCCTCGAACGTCCGTTCGTCGGGACCGGTTCGGGCCGCGGGCGGTGAGCTGTCGTTGCGAGATACGGTTTTGCTCTTGGGGTTGGGTTTCTCGGCGGTCTTCTCTGGGGCGGTGTTCCCCGACAGTTTTCTCTCGATGCGCTTCGCCAACTCGGCGAAGTCGGGTGTCCGTTTGAACTTCTCGAAGTAGCGCTCGGCCGCATCGCCGATCATCTCGGCGGCGTCCGCATAGGTCGTGCCGTGCTCCTTGTTGAACGCGCGGATCGCCTTGGCGTCCGTGAGCGTCGGCAACTCGTCGGCGACCTTGTCGATCGCCTGCAGCGCGTGGCGGCGGATGACGCGGTCGCTCTCGAGCGCCTTCAGCTGCGCCTGCATCTCCTCGAGCTTCTTCGCGCCCTCGGTCGTCTTCTCGAGGCTCGCCTTGATTTCGTCGAGGCGCGCGTTCACGGCGGCCAGCGCCGCCTTGCGTTCGTCGGTGTCGGGCGCGGGCTTGTCGCCGGCAGCCGCCGCAGCTTCGGCATCGTCGCCGGCCAGCTTGCCGATCATGGCCAGGACGTCCTTGACGGCGGTCTCGACCGGGGTCGCGGCGCGCGCCGGCGCAGTCTCGGCCGGCTTGGCGGCGGCCGCCGCGGGTGCGTCCGGCTTCGCCTGGGCGGCCTTCGCGACGGCCGCTTCCCGTTCACGCCTGGCGGCCATCTTTGCCGCGCGCCGGGCCTTACCGCGCGCCTCGATGGCCTTCACGTCGGCGATCTCGTCCTCCTTGGAGGTGTCGGCTGCCGGCTTCGCCTTCTCGGTGCGCTTGGCCGCGACCTCGTCGGCGGGCGCCGCGCGCTCGTCGGGAGCGAGGTCCTCGATCTGGTCGAAGCCAAGCGCGTCGCGGATGTCGTCGACGGTTCCCCCGAGCTCAACGGGCTCGGCGACCGGCATCGAGTTGTCGGCGGGGGCGGCGCCTTCGGTGGCGACGGGCTCGCTCACGCGGTCCTCGCCCAGTCGTTGATTTCGGCGACCAGCTGCGCCTCGGTGGGGCCGACGGCGCGCGCCGCAGCGGCGTTGAAGTCCTGCTCGGCCTCCTGCGCGTCGCGGGTTTCGTCGGCTGCGGCATCGTCCTCGCCGCGCGCGAACCGGTGGATCTCATAGATCATGTCCTGCGTCTCGATCGAAGTCATCGCGTCTCTTCTCTGCCCTCGCGGGCGACAGGGTTTCTCTTTTTCAGCATCGCGAGGAATCCGCTGTCTCCGAACGAGACGCGTTCGATCCACCGCTTCGAAAACATCCGACCCGCCCACTCCTCATGGGTCCGGCGCCGCCAGCGACCGCCGTCGCGCACATACGGACCCACGGCGTGCAAGGTCTCGGCGCGGTCCGCGATCGCACCGAGGCGCTTCATCTCGACGTTGAGGTCGGTGAACGTCACTGCGGGCCGCCAATCGGGCCAGGCGGCGGAGCGAATTCGTGGTTCTGAAGCGGGGCGATCCCGGCGGCCTGCAGCGGTACGGCCTGCGCGCCGACGCGGCCTGCGCCCATGGCCGGCCCGGGCGCGGCACCGGCAACCGGCGCGCTCTTCTCGCCGATCCGCTGCGTGAGCGTGTCCATCCAGGTCTGAAGCAAGTCCAACCGGTGCTGGTCGAGGTCGGTCGCCACGCCGGTGAGCCACTTCCAGGTCACGTACTCGAGCGCGCTCACGGGCTCGATACACTCGGGCGGCGCGATGGGCTCGGCCGTCTTCATCATTTTCGAGACGAGCTTGGCGACCGCGTCGCGACTCGCCTCCTTCATGTTGATCTTCGACTTCAGGTCGGGCAGCTGCACGATCTGCAGGAAGTCGTCTTTGTCGAGACCGCCCATCTGGAGGAGATCGCCCGCCGCGGCGAGCTTGCCCGTCGGCGTCGTCGGGAGCGCGCCAATCGGGTAGCGCACGAGCACCATGTCCGACGTGTTGAGCTTCAGGTCGGCGACCTTGATCTTGCGCAAGAACCGCCCGTTCGACGTCTTGACGTTGATCTCGTAGTCGGGCATGTCCGACACGCCATCGAGCAGCAGCGTCGCGAGGTCCACGTGCGCCTGCTGGTAGCCAAGCGCGAACAGGGACAGGCGATCCTGCGCGATCTCGTTCCATTCGCGCTGCGCGGGCGCGCTGTTGAGGCCGTTGGGGCGCGACCCGGTCGCGTTGCTCGGGTTCACCCCGACCATCTCGAAGCCTTTGGCCCAGGCCGCCTCTTCCTCCTGACGGAGGGCGATCAGCGACTCGCCGGCGCCGGTGTCGAGCGGCTGAATCGTCGAGCCCGGCGGCACGTGGATCAGATCGCCGATGGCGTCCGATCCGCCGCGAACCTGGGTGTCGATGTTCGCACCTTCGGGCCCGGTGATGACGTAGCGCGGGACCGCGCAGAGGCGCAGGATCTGCCCGCGCCGCGTCTTCATGCCGTCGATCTCGAGTTGGAGCTCCGAGCCGATGGCGGCGACGCTGGTCGGGTAAGCGCCGATCACGGGCTCGGAGAAGCCGAAGAACGTGAATGGCTTCTTCTTGATGGTCGAGACCGGAACCATCTCGCTCGCCAGCAGAACCGACTCGGTCACCACGACGTGCCGGCCCGGGCGCTTGCCGATTGGGTCGCGCCAGAGCTCGTAAACGACGCGGTGGTTGTCGTCCGAGGTGTGGTCGGGCGTGACGAGCGCGGTCCCGCTGCCGCTCTTGAGCCGCTGGATCGCCTCCTCGCGCGCGTTGGTCTCTTCCTGCGTCTCGCCCTCGACCGGCGCCAGGAACTTGACGATCAACGCGTCGACGTCCGCCGGGAAGCGGTGCACGCGAATCGACGGCTTCCCGCGGTGCGCATCGGCGGGGTCGAACATGACCTCCCAGCTCGGCACGTGCTCGCATTCGGGGCCGTCGGGCGTATCGATCTCCTTGACGATGCCGAGGTCGAACACGCACGCGTGCAGCGCGGCCTTGCGCAGCTCGATCTCTCCGCCGGTCTGCTCGATCAGCGCGTTCGCGGCGTCGGTGGCCTCCTCGGACTTCTCCTGCTCGCCTTCGTTGCCGCCGTTCGTCAGGTACTGGACGCGCGTCTCGCTCTTGGCGACGCGGGACATGACGGTGTCAACGAGCGTCCGCGTCAGGTTGCGCGTGGTCTTGCCGACGGTCACCGAGCCCGGCGCGTTCGCCTCGGTGCGCTCCTCGAAGTCGGCCAGCGACGTGAGCGGGCGGCCGATGTACTGCGAGCCGTAGACGAGGAAGTCAGTGCGGCGGGACTTCTCGCGCTCGCTGTTCCAGAGCCCGTCGCCGAAGCTGAACGCGGCCTGCCGCAGGTCCTCGCCTTGGAGGTCCTGACGCCAGAATGCTTCGGGGGCCGTGCGGCCCGTGGACACCGAATCGGACAGAGCGAACCGCCTGGAACGAGGTCACGCGAGACCGTCTAGGACCGAGGCGCCGAGGTCGCTCTGTGGCGCTTGCTGAGTAAGTAAAGCTTGACTTGTCGGTTAGGTCAAGGGGAACCGGATGACGCGGGGGTCAACCACTGTCGGGGAAGTCGGCGCGAATGCGCGCCTTCTCTTCTTCGGTGCAGTGGTTCTTGTGCTTGCGGCCGTCGAGGGCGTCGTCGGGCACGAAACACCAGCCGTAGCCGGTTGGGTGCGCGATGGTATCTCCGCACGGGTCGCAGTAAACCCCGTAGGGGTAATAGCTCTCGCCGGGTGCACCGCAGCACTCGCAGACGTCGTCGCTCACCGCGCCTCCTTCGGATCGGCCAGCCGCGCCAACACCCGCAGTTCGACGTCCTCCGCCAGCGGGCTCGCGCCGAGAACCGAGCGCAACGCCTGGATCACGTCCTGCCGCCCCGCGGTGACGCCTTTATTGAACACGGCCAGCCAGTCGTACTCGCGGGTGATGTCGGGCGCGACGGGCGGCCCGTCAACGTCGGTCGGGTCGTCGAGGTCACCGAGGTCGTCGTCCATGGCGAAGGCTCACGGGCAGGCAGCCGAGGCAACGGAGCGGGCGGAGGGCGGGAGGGCGGATCATCTCATTCCGGCCAGCCAACCGACGTAGAACGCGGCGCGCATCGCCTCTTCCTTGAACGGACGCTCGACGCGCATGATCTCCTCGAGCGATGGCGATCCGTAGCGCTCCTCAACGTGAACGCGCTGCTGGTGGCCCGTCAGCGCGTCGAGGTTGAACTGATTCGTCAACTCTGACGCAAATGGCTGCTCAACGTGCCAGTCGCACGAAGGGCACTGGATGATCTTCGGCGGCTCTATCATCGCTTCCCCCGCAGCGCGTTCGCCAGCCCGATCTTGCGCTTCCGTTTCTCGCCGGCCTCGGAGTACGCGATGGCCACGGCTTGCTTCTGCGGCTTGCCGGCCGCCATCTCGGTCTTGACGTTCTGGCTGAACGCGGCCTTGGACTTGCCTTTCATGAGCGGCATCGTTTCCTCCTACAGTCGGTTTTCGTATGGTCCTGGCGGCAGAGGCAGCGGATCGCGCTGGCCAGCTTCGTAAGCCTCGCACACGAGCGCCGTGAGCGTTGCGGCGTCATGGATACGACAGCGCTCGAAGTCAACGCGCGCGACGATGCGCGCGATCTCGATCTCTTTCTTCGTCGGCACGGACGGCCGTGGCGTGTGCGTGCGCAAGTACGACGGAAGGGGAGCGCCTTCAGATGGATAGGTCACCGCGAGCGCCGGCAAGCGCTCACATCCCACGGTGTGCTCCACGGCGCGGCAGTCTTTCGTCCCGGCGCAGTGCATGGTCACGCCTCCAGCTTGAATGGTCCTAGACTGCCGTTGCACCAAAACTCGCCAGTCGCGCGATCGATCTTCGTGATCATGTCCCCGACCTTCGGCCCCTCGGCGCAATTCCGTTCCAGTTGCGACACCGCGCGCCGCATAGCTTCATCGCATGTCTTCGCGGTGTAGGGCGATTCGATCGTCGCAACTGCGTGCCGCAGTCCTTTCATGACGTGGATTTGCGCGGTGTTGTCGTGGAGGAGCATCAGAAATGCTTCGACACCATCCTTGAATCGCTCGACCTTCATCGGTTCCCACATCGTCACGCCTCCAATCTAGCCGTAATTTGGCCTGTCCGCATTCGGATCCACCATCATCCCCTTGAGCACGGGGTCATCGAAGATCGTCGGCGCCTTCGCGGGCGGCGGCGGGAGCAGGTACTGCGGAGGGACCTCGTCGAGGGCATACCGCACGGCCGGGATGATGTTGCTGTGAGGTTTCTCCTTCAGCGACTTCCCCGGCTGCTTCCACTGGATGATCGCCGAGTCGCGAACGAACCGTGACGCACGCTTCGCGAAGAACCGTTTCTCACGCATCAGGTCGTCGAGTTGCTTCAAGCCGAGCGCGACCGACCCGCGCCCCTTCTTCGCGCCGATGATCGGTAGGTTCTCGGCCTGCAGGTTCGCGATCGACTTCGCCTGCGCGCTGTCGCCGACCAGGATATCGGGGTTGTGGGCGGCCCGGTTCTCTCGCAGCTTCGCCGCCAGCTGCGGATCGGTCTGCCGCGCCTGTATCTCCTCCTCGACGAGATAGATCGCCCCCCGCCACACGTAGAGCGTCCCGATCGCGTCTTCGTCGGTCCAGCCGATGTCGACGCCCGTGACCTTCAGAATCGGCGGTGTGTCGGGCAGCTCGTCATAGTCGTTGGCCGCGGTCCAGTGCAGCGGCCGCACGCTGTCGCTACTAACGACCTGCGCCATGTACTCGTTGAGAAACGTGTCGCTGTCGCGCGTCTTGCCCATGCGGGCGAGCTCGGCGTCGATCGTGCGCTCGGGGTCCTTGAGTTCGGGGTTGTCGTGGTACGTCCAACCCATGATGAGGTTCCAACGCGCGTCGGCGTTCTCGCGCTTGGCGTTCGCGATCTCGTCGACGACCTCCGCCCAGCGCCCGATCGGCATCTTGGGAGGCGTTCCGGTCATCACCCAGTGGCCGCCGTGGTCAAGCAACTGCGGCCCGACAACCTCGTCCATCAAGTAGATCAAGAGCTCGTCATCCATCGCCGCGGGCTCGTCGATGATCGCTAAGTGGATGCCGTC